>Ga0207871_100063_pt1 | contig 64086 bp, 53 predicted proteins | sample Passage260A_FD_187371 | JGI IMG/M metagenome (GOLD analysis project Ga0207871, IMG submission 187371) | Cellulose adapted compost microbial communities from Newby Island Compost Facility, Milpitas, CA, USA - Passage2 60A (SPAdes) (version 2) ...
CCCCCCCGCCGCGCCGGGCCGCACTTAACGGCACCACGGACCGTTAACGCCCCCCATCCGGCGCGCCAGGCGGCCCCAACGGCGCGTTTAACGGCTCGGCTGACCGTCAAATGCCGGAGGCCGGCCGCAAAAAGCGGCAGCCTCATCCCGTTGACGGTTTCGGGAATATCGAATCCGTAGGAGAGAAAGGGAGTCGGCGGAAGTGGAAAGCCATTTTCTCGCGTACCTGTACCGTCTTCGCCACATCGAACGCTGGAGCCTCATGCGCAACACGACGCGCGAGAACGTCGCGGAACATTCCTTTCACGTCGCGCTGCTTACGCATATCCTGTGCGAAATCGGAAATCGCGTCTTCGGCAGGCGGCTGAACGCGGACCGCGCGGCCGCGATGGCGCTGTTCCACGACGCGACCGAAGTGTTCACGGGCGACATTCCGACGCCGGTCAAGCACCACAACCCGCGGATGCTGGACAGTTTCCGCGAGATCGAGGCGCTGGCCGCGGAACGGCTGGCGGCCATGGTGCCCGAACCGCTCCGGGAGGCGTACGCTCCGCTCCTCAAGGGCAAGACGTGGCAGCGAGTCGGAGCCGGAGAAGGCGGGAACGCGGAGCAAGCCGCCGAAGATCCCGACGCCGGGCTGCGGATATATCTGAAAGCCGCCGATCTCCTGGACGCCTACCTGAAATGCACGATCGAGCTGGCCTCGGGCAACCGGGAATTCGCGGTTGCCCGGCGTCAGATCAAGGCCTCGCTCGACCAGCTTGCGCTGCCCGAGGCGGAATGGTTCCTCAAGCACTTCGCGCCGAGCTTCAGCAAGACGCTGGACGAATTGTCCGAAAACATGTGATCCGGAAAGCCGGGAACACAAGCATGGGGCAATGCAGGGACGCCGGCCGTCAATCCCCGGCCAGGTTGGCGAATCGCAGTTCTTCCTGCAGCGCGCGCAGCCGCGCGTGGCGGGTGCGGAACTGGCGGATGAATTCCCGCCACCGCTCCTGCCGGCCGGCGGCGAGGTACAGCTTCTCCAGCCGCTTGAGATGCCGGACGGCCGCGCGGTAGCCCATCCGTCCGCGGCTGCGCACCGCCTCGTCCACCGCCCGGTGGAACAGCGGCAGCAGCAGCTCCGGCGCCTCCTTCGCCACGAGGCGGAGGTGCCCGGCGTCGAGATCCTCGGGCTTGACGCCCATGGCGAGCTGCAGGTCGGCCCAATCCCGCAGCCGGCCGCGCGACAGATAATGCGCCGACAGCTCGCCGTACGACAGGGGCAGCCATTCCCGCATCAGCCGAACGCCCAGCGGACGGTCCGGCCAGCGGTCATCCGCCGCACGGCACAGCCTGAAGAGCGCCTTCAGGACCGCCGTGTCCCGGATCTGACGCAGTCCGTCGTGCAGATGATGCAACCACCGCTCCAGCGCGTCGAAATCGCCGTCCTCCAGGCAACGCTCGGCGAACCTGCCCGCGATCGTCGACGTGTGCCGGAACGGCGTCTTCCGCATCGCATCGATTGCGCCGTCATGATCGCCGGATCGGAAACGGAAAAACGCGAGAGCGGTCAGGATGGCGGTCTCGCGGGATGAAGGCGGAAGCGCACCCCCGCCGGGTGCCCCGACGGAAGCGGCGGCGCCGGGTGCATGCGTCGCGGACGCGCCCGCAGAATCCGCGCCCGCCGAAGCCACGTCCGCCGCAACCTTACCCGCGCCAGACGCATCCGACGAAACGCCCGCCGCCACCGCATCCGCTGCCGTCGCGCCCGTCGAAGCCACGTCCGCCGGGGACGCACCCGGTTCCCGCGCTCCCGCATCCTTAAATCCCGACTCCGCGCCGCCGATTCCCTCCGCCAGCCGTGCGATCACTTCCCGCTCCTCGAGCACCGCCTCCCGCCATCCGGCAAAATGATCCCACCACGCGACATACAGTTCGTCCCACCGCAGCAGCCCGTACCGCCCGTTCAGCGCGGCGTTCCGCAGCCGGACCGCGACGGCGCGCAGCCACCGCTCCTCCGCTTCATCGGCCGGCACGGGACCCGCCCCGTGCAGCAGCTCGAGCCAGTGCCGCATCCAGGGTTCGGCGGAACGGGAGAACGAGAGCTGAAAATAATAGCGGTTCTCCGGATCGGACCCGGCAAAAGCGAGCTCCGCCTGCTCCAGCACGAGCAGCACCGTCTGAAGCCAGTGCAGGCGGCGCATCGCGGGCGGCCAGTCCCTCGCCCAGCCCTTCGCCTCCTGGAGCACCGGCTGCAACGGATGGAGCGAACGGCGGCATTCCCGCCACACGCCGCCGAACCGTTCGGCGAACCATCCGGCCCACGCCTCCGGCCCGTCCGCCGGACCGGGCCTGCCGTCCCCGTCCAGGGAGCCGCCCTCCGTCACGATCTTCAGCACCCTGTCCGCATCCCAGCCCTCCGACTCGCAATACCGGAAAAAAAGCGCCGCCATATGCGCGCACATCGCTTCTTCCGGGCAGGTGCACGTGCTGTAGGCCATGTCGTCCGCATCCAGCGTGACGGCGTGCACCGCGCCGTCGTTCACGGCGCCGTATACCGTATTCATGACCACTTCCATGACCGGAACGCGGCCGCCGCGATACAGCGCATGTCCCTGGATCACGCGGTCGGGAGGCATGCCGTTCGCCAGCGCACGCAGCAACCGGTCCGTGCGTTCATCCGCCAGATGAGCCATTGCTTGTCCCCTCTCCGGACGATGCCGTCATCCGGTCCTCCGCCCCGGCGATTCCGCCTCACGTGAACAGCCGGGCCAGCCGGCTCCGGATCGCCCACGGCCGCTCCTCCCGCCGCTTGTATCGCGGCAGCGTGCGGTAGATTTCGGCCGCCTCGTCGAACGCCCGCCGCGCTTCTTCCCTGCGGCCGAGCGCCTGATAAATCCGTCCCATCCGGTAGTAGGCCTCGCAGGAAGAGGTATGGATCGCCCGCAGCTCCTCGAGCAGCTTCAGCGCCTTTTCCGGCTGATCCCGGTTCGCCGCGGCAAGCCGGAGGTACGGCTGCCCGTATTTGACCCGCGGATTGATGGAGAGCGCCCGCCGGATCATGCTCTCGCCCTCCGCCCGGCTGCCCGTGTGGAGCAGCGCCGTGCCGAGGTTGTCCCAGTACTCGGCCGAATGCGCCATCGTCTCCGCCGCCGGCTCCAGCAGCTTCCGCGCCTCGTGGTAGGATTTGCGCTCGAGGAGCAGATGCGCGAGCTCCATCCGCGCCGACATGTCGTTCGGATTGAGCGCGAGCTGCTGCCTGAGCTGGCCGATCCGCCGCGCGCGCCGGAACGGTTTCACCACGCTCGGCGACAGCCCGATGAACCGGCGGTCGAGGATGTACAGCATGACGATCAGCACGATGATGGCAACGAACGGATTTCCAAGCAGATACCAAAGAAGACCGAACAGGATAAATTTGCCCATGGCGCACCCCTCTTCCCGGTTGCCGGTTACGGCACTATCTTACCATCCGGTCCGGGAGGCAGCCAAGGAAAAGGGAAGCGATGCATGCCGGCTCCCCGTTCTTCCCAACCTAAGCTTGCGGCGGATCCGGCCGCCGCAGACATCCGAACCCTGGGGAGGCGAACAAACATGGCCGGCACCAAGCAAATTTTCCCGCCGCAGCACCAGACGCATCAGCCCGGCACCGAGACCGAAATGCGGCCCCATCCGGAGATCGAATCGCCGCTCTACAAGCCGGCGGGCAAGCTGACCGGCAAGGCCGCCGTCATCACGGGCGGAGACAGCGGCATCGGCCACGCCGCGGCCGTCGCCTTTGCCAAGGAAGGCGCCGACGTGGCGATCATCTATCTGAACGAGCATACCGACGCGGAACATGTGAAGCGCCGCATCGAAGAGCTCGGCCGGCGATGCCTGCCCATCGCGGGCGACATCGGCGACGAGGCGTTCTGCAAGCGGGCGATCGACGAGGTCGTGCGGACGTTCGGCAGGCTCGACATCCTCGTCAACAACGCGGCCGAGCAGCATCCGCAGCCATCCCTCGAGGCCATCACGGCCGAACAGCTCGAGCGGACGTTCCGTACGAACGTGTTCGGCATGTTCCACCTGACGAAGGCGGCGCTGCCCCACCTGAAGGCGGGCGCTTCGATCATCAACACCGCATCGGTCACCGCCTATGAGGGAAATCCGACGCTGATCGACTATTCGGCCTCGAAGGGCGCCGTCGTCGCGTTCACCCGCGCCCTGGCGAAGAATCTGGCGGACAAGGGCATCCGCGTGAACGCGGTCGCGCCCGGTCCCGTCTGGACACCGCTCATCCCGTCCACCTTCTCCGCGGAAGACACGGCGTCGTTCGGCTCCGACACGCCGATGAAGCGGCCCGGCCAGCCGTCCGAGCTCGCCGCCGCCTACGTCTTCCTCGCGAGCGATGATTCGACCTACATGACCGGTCAGACGCTGCACCTCAACGGCGGCAAAATCGTCAACGGCTGAAAAAAATCCGAATCACGACATCCGCCCACGCCGCATATAGTGGTGTGGGCAGGTGATTCGGATGAGCATCGCGCACCGCGAACTGAGACCGGGCGACGTGCTGACGTCCTGCGACAACGTGCTGGCCGTGCCGGCGGGCTTCCTCGGCCACAGCGCGATCGCCGTCGGTCCGGATCAGATCGTCGAGGCGGTCATGACGTTTCCGTTCGTACGGCGCGGACCGGCGGCGAACTTCTTCGCGCAGCATCCGAAACACGCGCATTACCGGCCGATTCCCGGCTGGCTGGCCAACGGCGCCGCACGTTTCGCCGCCGACTATCACCGGGCCTGCCAGGCCAATTACGCGCGGGGCCTGATCATCCCGCCTTTCTCCTTCTCGCCGGTCACGCCGCTCGAGGATCCCTGGAGTTCCATCTATTGTTCCAAGCTGGTGTGGCTGTGCTTTTATTACGGGGCCGGCTATCCGCTCTACAACGATTACTTCCTGTTCACGCCGGAAGACCTCGACAGCGTGCTCGGCTCCGATCCCAACTTTGAACGGGTATACCGGCATCCCGAATTTCATTTCAAAATCGACACCTGACGCGGACGGCGGACGGGGCAAGGACCCATTTTTGCCTTCGGTAGGCGGATTGCCATCCCGCGTATGTCCCCTGCGCATACATTGTCAATGTGCAAACCACCAAATTCAAAAACACCGTGAAGGAGTGCATGGGACATGGCGGAATACGGCAACCTGGGCGCGGCGGGAGCCGCGGGTTTCGGCGCTGACATCCACATCGGCGGCGCCGCGGCGGGCGCGATCGGGCATCACCCTTATGCGGCCGTCCATCCGGGAATGTACGGCGGAGCCGGCACCGGCTATTGCCACCCCGTGCCGGTGAAGCGCTGCCCGGATACCGGAGCCATACTCGTCCTCTTCATTTTGCTCGTCATCATCCTCCGCGCATCCCGCCTGTGACGCCGGACGGCACGGCGCCCCGGGCCCCCGGGCCCGGGGACGCCCCGAACGGGCGCGATCGCGCAAGCCGGAGCGCCCCGAATCCGCTCGGTTCGGGGCGCTTCGCCTTTTCGCGGGCGCTTGTCCCGCCCGGGCGCGCAGCTTGCCCCCTTTCCGTTTGCCGCGTCGGAAGCCGCAACAAAAAACCTCCTTCCGCCCCCGGAAGGAGCGAACAGAAGGTTCCGTATGGCTGATGCGCCGTTGCGCTATATTTTGAGCTCCCCGAGCTTGATCAGCTCGACAACCGCTTGGGAACGGCCTTTGACATTGAGCTTTTGCATGACATTCGATATATGATTTCGCACGGTCTTCTCGCTGATGAACAGCTGTTGCGCGATGTCGCGTGTCGTCTTGTCCTGCACAAGGAGTTCGAATACTTCCCGTTCGCGCTGCGTCAGAAGCTTGCTTTTGTGCTCGCTGCCTTTCAAGTTGTCACCCCTCCTTGTCTGCAAAGTGATGAATTACAAGGTTAAGGGATTCAGTCAACTTATCTTATGTCTGGCGCGATTCGGTGGTGCGGCAAGCGACAGAAATGGGCTTGAGCGGCGCGGATTTTCGGGCTTCCGCACACCCGGCGGCGGAACGGCGGCGGATGAAAGCCCATCCGGAATATGCGAAGAATGCAAAACGGCGCCCGTCGACAAAAAACGCTTCCCGCCCGCGCACATGCGGAAGGACGGCGTCGGCGCCCATCCGTACGGGAAAGCATGCGGAAAGCCTGTTCCGACGGCCCGTGAATGCCGGGCGGTCCCGCAAGAGAAACTATTCCCGCGCATGCCAGAATCCCTCCGGATCCGGAGGAAGCGAAGGAGGATACCGCGGGAATGACGGACGGAAAATCCGGCCTGCCGGAGACGTCACGGTCGTATTGGATCGAATCCGCGCCGATGCCGGAATTCGGCCCCCTCGCCGAAGACGCGGAGGCCGATGTCGCGATCGTCGGTGCCGGCATCACGGGGCTGACGGCCGCGTGGCTGCTCGCGCGGGAAGGCGCGCGCGTCATCGTGCTCGAGGCGAACCGCGTGCTGCGGGGAACAACGGGACACACGACAGCCAAGGTGACGACGCAGCACCATCTGATTTACGACGAGCTGATCGCCCACTTCGGGCGGGACCACGCGCGGCTGTACTATGAAGCGAACCGCGACGCGCTCGAATTCATCCGCGACCGGGTGCGGGAATGGAACCTCGACTGCGGCTGGGCGGAGGAGGACGCGTACGTCTACGTGACGGAGCACCGCTCGGTCGGAAAATTGGAGAAGGAACTGCGCGCCTATGACGCGCTGGGCATCGCGGGCGAACTTGCGACGGACATACCGGCGCCCGTCGGAGCCGTAGCGGCGCTCGTGAAGCGGAAGCAGGCGCGCTTCCATCCGCTGCTCTACATGCGCCGGATGCTCGACGAGGCGGTGCGGCTCGGCGTCCGCGTCCACGAGCGGACGACGGCCGTGCAGGCGGAGGCGGAGAGCGGGCGCGCGATCGTGCATACGGCCGATGGCCGGAAGGTGCGGTGCAAGGTTGTGATCGCGGCCAGCCATTACCCGTTCCTCGACAAGATCGGCGGAATGTTCGCGCGTCTCCACATCGACCGGTCGTACGTCGTCGCGATCCGGCCGAAGCGGCCGTATCCCGGCGGGATGTACATCAGCGCCGACGGGCCGCGCCGCTCCCTGCGCCTGGCGGAGAGCCCGGACGGGCCGCTCGTGCTGGTCGGCGGCGAGAACCACCCCGTCGGCGAAGCGGAGGACGCGAATCGGCGATACGCCGCGCTGGCCGAGTTCGGCGAGCGGCTGTTCGGCGTCGAATCCGTCGCCTGCCGATGGTCCGCGCAGGACATCATCACGAGCGACAAGGTGCCGTACGTCGGTCCGCCGGACAAGAGCAGGCCGAACCTTCTCGTCGCGACCGGCTACCGCAAATGGGGCATGACCGGCGGCACCGCCGCCGCGATGCTGCTGAAGGATCTCGCGCTCTACCGGGAGAACCAATACGCGGAACTGTTCACGCCGGTGCGCTTCCACGCCGACCCGGACCTGCGCACGCTGGTCACCTCGAACCTGAAGGTCGCGGGTTCGCTCATCTCCGGTAAGCTGTCGAAACCCGGCCGGACGCCCGAGTCGCTCCGGCCGGACGAAGGCGCCGTCGTCGATCTGGACGGCCGGCGGGCGGGCGCCTACCGCGATCCGCAGGGGAATCTGCACCTGGTGGACACGACCTGCACCCACATGGGCTGCGAGGTGAGATGGAACCCCGGCGAGCGGACATGGGACTGCCCTTGCCACGGCTCGCGGTTCGATATGGACGGCAACGTCGTGGAAGGGCCGGCGAAGAAACCGCTGGCGCGGCTCGAACCGCGGCCGGCGCCGGAGGAGAAGCCGGAGGCTCCGCGCGGCCGGTCGCGGTAATGCGCGCCAGCAACAAGCAAGCGGCCGACCAGGTTCGCCTGATCGGCCGCTTTCGCTTAGCTTCCCGTTCAATCGTACAAGTCGACATTGCCGGTCCGGCTGATGCGGATGCCCGACTCCGCCGGGAACAGCCGCTCCACCATCGCGTTGAACTGCGCGATGAACCCCTGGATCGGCTCGCCGCGGCTCGCCTTCCGGATATATTCGCCCATCCGGCCGACAAATTCCGGCTCCTCGGACACGTAGACGCGTTCGATCAGCGGCGCCATCTCTTTCACATGGGCGGCGATCCGCTCCTCGAGCGTTCCGCCGGTCTTGCCGGCCGCCCTGTTCTTCAGTCCGGCCCGCGACGCCGTCCGCGAGCTCGCCGGACCGTCCGCTTCCGCCGATTTCGTCCGGCCGTCCGCGCCGTCCCGCCGGCTCACGGCGACGTAGGCGTTGCGGTCGGTCAGGATCACGTACACGTCGTCCAGACCTTCCGCCTCGCGGATCCGCTTCGCGATGTCCTGGCTCGCCTCCATCCGGTAGTTCCGATGGCTGCCGATCAGATTGTTGCTGTTCAGCCGGCGCCCGTGCACCCGGTTCTGCTCGTTGAACTGGTCGTCCGCGAACCGTTTGTCGATGACGAGGTTGCCGTTGCCGTCCCGGAGCACCCGCTTCTGCACGATGTTGCGGTTGCCGACGTCGCCCTGCGTCGTGCAGCCGGCGAGCATCAACGCGCCGGCGGCCAGCACGGCGATCGCCGCTTTCGCGTGCTGCATGACGCGCACCTCCCGTAAACGCGATTCGATTGCCCAGCCGTTAGCGTTCGCCGGGGCATCGAATCCTATTCGGGCGGCGCAGGCGCGCGCCGGCCGGACGCGGCCATCCGCTCCGGCCGGAATCGGACGAAATCCCCTTGATACGGTCCCGACTGCGAACGGACCGCGAAGCCTGCGAACGGACCGCGAAACATGGCATCCCCCATCCCGCGCCGCCTGGCGCCCGCATCCGTCGAAACGGGCAGGATCGACATGCAATCCGGCCGGCCTGCGCTAGCCGTCGGCGCCGACGATGATCGCATGCACATCGCCGGGTCCGTGCACGCCGATCGTCAGGTCATTCTCGATGTCGGCCGAACGGCTCGGGCCGGAGACGAGATGGACGCCCGCGGGCATCGCGCTCCGCCCGCCCCGGTCGAAGGCTTCGAAAATCTCGCCCAGCCGCGTGCGGATCCGCTCCGCCGGCAGCACGACGAACAGCGCGGGCGGCAGCAGGCTGACGGCCCGGCCGCGCTCCTTCGACGAGAGGAGCACCACCGTGCCCGTATAGGCCGCGGCCCAGTCGGCGAGCACGACGCCGGCGTCCGCCGCGGCGGCCTCCGCGATCCAATCCTTCGCCGGATCGCGGTTCCAGATGACGAGCCGCGCGTCCGGCATCGCGCGTTCGAGCGCCAGGCCGTCGGTCAATTCCGGCGCATCCTGCAGCAGCAGCCGGGTTGCGCCGCGCGCCGCCGCCTGCTCCGCGATGTAGCGCGCCGCCGCGCGCAGATCGGGCACGATCGCGACATGGCCGCCGGCCGCCCGGAAATGGTCGGCGAACCGCCCGCGGCGCTCCTCCGGCGGAAGCTCGAACATCCGCCAGAACGGCGGAGCGCCGGGCGTCCGGTCCTCCGGCGCCGCGGTCAGCGGACGGCACAGCCGATGCGCGATATGCCCGAGCATGGCGCGCTGGTCGTCCGGCATCGGCGCCGTCCCCGGCGACCGGACATCCGCCGGCTCCGGGGAGGGACCGTACGCCCCGCCGGCCGGACCGGCAGCCGCTCCGGCCGCCGGTTGACCGCCGATCGCCGGTTGTCCGCCGGCCGCCCCGCAACCCGCCGCGTTTTCCGCAGATCCGCGATCCGCCTCCGGATGCGCCGCGGCCCCGGCCGCGCGGCCGTTCCGGTAGCGCTCCGCGAGCGCCGCGCGCAGCCGCTCCTCCACGTCCGGATCGAGCGGCCCTTCCCCGTCCGGCCGCATCTTCTTCCACCGGTCCCGGAACGATTCGGCCGGCAGCATCGGCAGCGCCCGATGCCGGGTCCAGCCGCCGAGCGGGCCGATGCGGGCGCGGATCTCGCCGTCCCGCCCGGCGAACCGCTGGCCGAGCCTCGCCAGCTTCAGGGCGGCGGAGAGCCGCTCCGGCCTTGCCATCACGAGGCCGTACGCCTTCATCGCCGCCGCTTCCCCCGCGCTTCGGTACGGGCTTTCGGCCTTGCGCCGCCTGAGGTAGACGAGCATGTCGTGCAGCGGGATTTTCACCGGGCAGGCCTCCCAGCACGCCCCGCACAGGCTCGACGCGTTCGCGATGTCGTCCCATTCGGCGACGTTCCGCTTGAGCGCCGGCGTCAGCACCGCGCCGATCGGCCCGCTGTACGTGCCGCCGTAGGCGTGTCCGCCGATGTGCCGGTAGACCGGGCAGACGTTCAGGCATGCGCCGCAGCGGATGCAGTGCAGGAGCTCCTGGAACTCCGGATCGCCGAGCTGGTTCGACCGGCCGTTGTCGACGATCACGATGTGCAGCTCCTCCGGTCCGTCGGCGTCGCCGGGCCGCCGCGGGCCGCTGATGCCCGAGAGATAGACGGTCAGCTTCTGCCCGGTCGCCGAGCGCGGCAGCAGCGTCGCCATCACCTCGAGATCCGCCCAGGTCGGCACGATCCGCTCCATTCCCATCAGCGTGATCTGCACCTTCGGCACGGTCGACACCATGCGCGCGTTGCCCTCATTTTCGAAAATGCAGATCGAACCCGTCTCCGCCACCGCGAAATTGCAGCCGGTCATGCCGATGTCCGCCGTCAGGAACGCTTCCCGCAGCCTCCGGCGGACGAAACCCGCCAGCGTTTTCGTGTCGGGCGGCAGCTTCTCCCCCGCTTCCTTCGACAGCAGTTCCGCGATTTGCCCGCGGTTCTTGTGGATTGCCGGAATGATGATGTGTGACGGCGCCTCGCCCGCGAGCTGGATGATGTATTCGCCGAGGTCCGTCTCGATCGCCTTGACGCCGATTTCCGCAAGCGCCCGGTTCAGATGGAGCTCCTCGGTCACCATCGACTTCGACTTGACGACGGTCTTCGCCTGCACGCGGCGGGCGATCGACTGCACGATGCGCACCGCCTCGTCCGCCGTCCGCGCGAAATGCACCTGCGCGCCGTTCGCCCGCGCGTTCTCCGCAAACCGGTTCAGATAATAGTCGAGATGCGCGACCGTGTGCTGCCGGATCTGCCGGCCCCGCTCGCGCCAGATTTCCCAGTTGCCGTGCTCCTCGGCCGCCTGGCGCCGGCCCGTGCGGAGCTTCTCCGTCGTGAAGCGCACCGCCTGCCGGAGAAAATCGTTCGCAAGCGCCGCCTCCGCCCGTTCCTTCACGGTACCTTGCGGTTCGGAACTCATGCGCGCTCCACCCCCTCGGCGAGCAGCTCCGCCAGATGCATGACGCGGATGTTCGCGCCCTTCCGGCGGAGACGGCCCCCGATGTTCATCAGGCAGCCCATGTCGAGCCCGGTGAGCACCTCGGCCTCCGTCTCCAGCACGTGCTCCGCCTTCTCGTCCGTCATCGCGCCGGAGATGTTCGCCATCTTCACGGCGAACGTGCCGCCGAAGCCGCAGCAATCCTCGGCCATCGGCAGCGGCACGAACTCGAGACCCCGCACCGCCGAGAGCAGCTCGAGCGGCTCGTCCCCGATGCCGAGCAGCCGGCTGCCGTGGCAGGACGGATGGTACGTCACCCTGTGCGGAAAAAAGGCGCCGAGATCCCGCACGCCGAGCACCCGGACGAGAAATTGCGAGAACTCGTACGTCTTCTCCCGAAGGCGCTCCGCCTGCTCCAGCCGTTCCGGATCGTCCCGGAACAGCTCCCGGTAATGGCGGATCATGCAGACGCACGAACCGGACGGCGCGACGACGAAGTCGCTGTCGTCGAACGCGTCCAGCAAGGTGCGCGCCGCGGCGCGGGCGTCGGCCCAGTAGCCCGAATTGAACGCCGGCTGGCCGCAGCACGTCTGTCCCTCCGGAAAATCGACGCGCACCCCCAGCCGCTCCAGCAGCCGGACCATCGCCTCGCCGACGGACGGGAACATCGCGTCGCAGATGCATGTAATAAAAAGGGAAATTTTCAAGCGGCGCACCCCCAGGCCATACCGCAATAGGCTATACCGCAATGACCTCGATGCCGAGCGCGCGGTACGCATCGGCCGTCGCTTCGTCGAGCCCGCGGTCCGTGATGATCGTGCGCACCGCGGCCAGATCGAGCGCCCGCGCAAACGCCTGCACGCCGAACTTGCTGGCGTCGGCCAGCAGATACACTTGGTCCGCGATTTCGGCCATCTTCCGCTTGATCTGCGCCTGCAGGCCGGTCGACTCGCTGATGCCCCGTTCGGGATGAATCCCCTTGCAGGACAGGAACGCCTTGTCCACATGGAAGTCGTCCAGCGTCCGCTCGGCGAGCGGTCCGACGAACGACAGCGAGCGGTGCGACATGAGCCCGCCCGTCGTCAGCACCTCGATCCGTTCCTTGCCGCCGAGCTCCGCCGCCGCCTTCACCGAATTCGTCAGCACCGTCAGCGGCATGTCCGGCAAAATGCGCGCCACGTACCAAGCCGTCGAGCTGCCGTCCAGCAGAATGCGGTCACCCGGCCGGATGTGCTTCACCGCTTCCGCCGCGATCCGCCGCTTCTCCTCCGCGCGGGTGATCTCGCGCACGTAATACGGGATCTCCTGCTGCGCGCCGGGCGCATCCGGATCCCGCAGCAGGCTGACGGCGCCGCCGTGCGACCGCTTGAGCCGGCCCGCTTCCTCGAGCCGGTCGAGATCCCGGCGGATCGTCTCCTCCGTCACGCCGCACAGTTCCGCCAGCTCGGAGACGCGCGCGCTGCCGCGCTCGTTCACCACCCGCACGATCAATTCCTGCCGTTCCGCAGCCAGCATCTCGTTCACCTTCCCGATCGCGTCCGTCATTCCGCGGCGCCGCTTCCCCACAGCCCGACGGCGCGGCCGTACGCCTCCTCCCAGGCGGCCGCCGCGGCCGGATCGGGCTCGTACACCTCCACGGGGAAGGAATCCCGGATCGCGGCCCGCGCCTCGCGGATGTCCGCGAAATCTCCCGATGCGATCCATTGTACCGCAAGATTGCCGATCGCGCTCCCCTCGACCGGTCCCGCCCAGACCGGACGGCCGATCGCGTTCGCGGTCCATTGGCAGAGCAGCCGGTTCCGAATGCCGCCGCCGACCATGTGCAGCTTGTCGAACTTCCGGCCGGTCAGCCGTTCGGTCTGTTCGAGCACGAAGCGGTATTTCAGCGCGAGGCTCTCGAGCACGCAGCGGACGATGGCGCCGTCGTCCGGCGGCCCGGGCTGCCCGGTGCGGGCGAGGTAGGCCCGCACCCGCGCCGGCATGCCGCCGGGCGGAAGGAACGACGGGTCGTCGGGATCGATCAGCGCCGCGAACGGACGCGCCGCCTCCGCCCGGGCGAGCAGCCCGTCATGGGACGCGTCCCGTCCCTCCCGTTTCCAGGCGCGCCGGCACTCCTCGAGAATCCAGAGGCCCATGATGTTCTTCAGCAGCCGGTACGTGCCGTTCACGCCGCCCTCGTTCGTGAAGTTGAGCTTCCGGGCCTCCTCCGTGAGGACCGGCTCCGGCACCTCGGTGCCGAGCAGCGACCAGGTGCCGCAGCTCAGGTAAGCGAACGAGTCCCCCGCCGCCGGAACGGCCGCGACCGCCGACCCGGTGTCGTGCTCGGCCACGGCCGTGACGCCCACCGCGCCGAGCCCGAGTTCCGCGCGGACGGATGCGCGCAACTCGCCTGCCGGCGACCCGGGCATCAGCACCGGACCGAACCAGTCCCGCGGGATGCCGATCGCCCCGAGCAGCCGGTCGTCCCAGTCGCCCTTCGACGGATTGAACAATTGTGTCGTCGTCGCGTTCGAGAACTCGTTCGCCGCCTCGCCGGTCAGGAAATACCGGATCAGATCGGGAATCATCAGGAACCGCCTCGCCGTTCGCAGCGCCGGATGATCCGCTTCCTTCATCGCGTACAGCTGGTAGATCGTATTGAAGGGAAGAAACTGGATGCCGGTCCGCGCGAACACTTCCTCCGCCGGCACCTTCGCCAGCAGCCGCTCCATCATGCCGTCCGTCCGGCTGTCCCGGTAATGGTAGGGGTTGCCGATCAGCTCGCCGTTTGCATCCAGCAGACCGTAATCGACCGCCCAGGAATCGATCCCGATGCTCCGGATGTCCCCGCCCCGCCGTCCGGCGATCAGGAGCCCCTGCTTGATCTCGTGATACAGGCGGAGAATGTCCCAGAGCAGCCGTTCCCCCACGGCGACCGGATCGTTTGGGAAGCGGTGGATCTCCTCCGCCTCGATCCGGTTGTCCGTCAGCCGTCCGAGCAGGGCCCGGCCGCTTCCGGCGCCGAGATCGAACGCCAGCACCGCCATGCCGCATCCGCCTCCCGTCAGCCTTCGCGCTTCGCCAGCACGTCCCGCTCGTACGCGCGGACTTCGCCGAGCCACGCCTCACGCACGGGCACGCCCGTCTTCAGGCAGAAGTAATCCCATACCGCGCCGAACGGGTACGTCTTGAATTCCTCCGCCAGCGCGAGCCGCGTCGTGTAGTCGCCCTCGCGTTCGGCCTGCTTCAGCCGGTCCACCGGCTCGAGCATCGCCTTGAGCAGCGCCTTCAGCACGCTGCGCGCGCCGATGACCCAGGCGGCGACGCGGTTGATGCTCGCGTCAAAGAAATCGAGCCCGATGTGCGTCCGGTCGAGCAGATCGCAGCGCACGAGCTCGCGCGCGATCTCCTGCGTCTCGTCGTCGAGGATCACGACGTGGTCGCTGTCCCAGCGCATCGGCCGGCTGACGTGGAGCAGCAGGCCGTTCGTGAACAGCGAGAGCGCCGACAGCTTCCCCGCGATGCTTTCGGTCGGGTGGAAGTGGCCCGCATCGAGGCAGAGGAGCACGCCCTTCCGGATGGCGTACCCCATGTAGAACTCGTGCGATCCGACGACATAGGCTTCGGAGCCGATGCCGAACAGCTTGCTCTCGACCGCGTCGAGATGGATCCGCGGATCGATCGGCTCCGCGAACACCTCGTCCAGCGCTTCCATCAGCCGGACGCGCGGGGCGAGCCGGTCGGCCGGCATATCCTTGTACCCGTCGGGAATCCAGACGTTCGTGACGGCCGTCTGCCCGAGCTGCTCGCCGAAGTACGCGCCGATCCGGCGCGACGCCTTGCAGTGGTCGATCCAGAACCGGCGGATGGCAGGGTCGGGATGGCTCAGCGTGAAGCCGTCGGCCGCCTTCGGATGGGAGAAGCAGGTCGGATTGAAATCGAGCCCGAGTCCCCGCTCCTTCGCCCAGTCGACCCAGCTTCCGAAATGCCTTGGTTCGAGCCCGTCCAGATCCACCTTCTCGCTCGTGTCGGCGTAGATCGCGTGCAGGTTCACCTTGTGCTTGCCGGGGATGAGCGACAGCGCCTTGTCGAGATCGGCGCGGAGTTCGTCCGCCGTGCGCGCCGCGCCCGGGTAGTTGCCGGTGACCGCCAGGCCGCCGCCCAGCTCCCCGCCGCGGAAGAGGAAGCCCTGCACGTCATCCCCCTGCCAGCAGTGCAGGGAAATCTTGACCGATCCGAGGCGCCCGATCGCCCTGTCCGTGTCGATCCCGTGCGCCGCGTAGAGCTCCCTGGCCGCCTCATAGGCCTGCTCGATGCTCCGTTCCATTTCGGATCCTCCTTTATTTCACCGGGTATGCCATGACCGACATCAGCGCATTCGCCGCCTGCGTCGCGTCCAACCTGCTGTACTGCACGACGACCGGAATGTCGCTGCGGACCTCGATCGCATACGGAACGCCGGCCGGAATCCGCTGCCCGTCCTTGACGAGCGCGCTCGTCCGGATATGCTTCGTCCGGCGGCCCGGCACGACGTACGGGATGTCCTCGATCGGGTCGCGGTCCTCGAAATAGATCGTAAATCGGAGCAGCGCCTCCTCGGACGACGCGTTCAGCACGCAGATCGATTCGTGGCTGACCAGTTCGCCGCTGCTCTTCTCCGGAATGTAGCCGTCCGGAATGATCCAGTGGGTGTGACCGAAACCTTTGTACATGCCTGCGCCCTCCCTCAAACTGGTTTATGGCGGACCGGCCGATGCGCCGGAGACCGTCATCGGGTGAACGCCGCCGGCACGCCGCCGTCGACGGTCAGCATGCAGCCCGTCGTCTTCGACGCCTTCGACGAGGCGAAGAACGCGATCGCTTCGGCGATGTCGCGCGGGAATACGTTTACGAGCAGCGTCGTGCGCTTGCGGTAATATTCCTCGAGCTGGTCGGGCTCGATGCCGTAGGCGGCCGCCCGCTCGTTCCGCCATGCGCTGTTCCAAATCTGCGAGCCCTGCAGCACCGCGTCCGGCAGCACGCTGTTCACGCGGATGCCGAGCGGTCCCCCCTCGGCGGCGATGCAGCGGGCGAGATGGACTTCGAGCGCCTTGGCCGCGCTGTAGGCCGTCGCGTTCTTGCCCGCGTAGACGGAGTTCTTCGACCCGACGAAGATCATGCTGCCGCCCGTGTTCTGTTCCTTCATCATCCGGAACGCCTCGCGCGCGACGAGGAAATAGCCGGTGCCGAGCACGCTCATGTTCAAATTCCATTCGTCGAGGGACGTCTCCTCGAACGGGCTGGAGGTGGCGAGCCCCGCGTTGTTCACGAGGATGTCGACGCCGCCGTAATGGAGCGCGGCTTCCGCGTAGGCGGCCTTCACCTCCTCCTCCTTCGTGACGTCCATCTTCACGGCCAGCGCCCGGCCTTCGCCGTACTTCGCGTTGATCTCGTCGGCCACTTTCCGCGCGCCTTCGAGGTTGAGGTCGGCGATCACGACATGCGCGCCTTCCTCCGCGAGCCGCCGCGCCGTCTCGCTGCCGATGCCGCCGGCGCCGCCCGTGATGAACGCGACCTGGCGGGAGAACTCCGCCTCCGGCGGCGCGAGCGTCAGCTTGTAGAGCTCGAGCGGCCAATATTCGACGTTGTACGACTCGTTCTCGTTGAGCGACACGAAACGGCCGAGCGCCGTCGCGCCCCGCATGACCGCGATCGCGCGGTGGTAGAGCGCGCCGCTGACGTTCGCCATCGCCTTGTTCTTCCCGGTGCTCAGCATGCCGACTCCCGGAATCAGGATGACGCGCGGAACGGGTTCGAACATGACGTCGCCCGCGTTCCGGTTGCGCTCGAAATAGGCCGTGTACTGTTCCCTGTAGGCGGCGATGCCGTCGACCAGCTTCTTCTTGAGCCCTTCGACGTCGTCCGCGTCGGGCGTCCAGTCGACGAAGAGCGGCACCCGCTTCGTGTGGACGAGATGGTCCGGGCAGGCGGCGCCGACCCGGGACAGCTCCGGCGCATCCGCGCCGCCGACGAACGCAAGCACGTCGTCCGAATCGTCGAACGAGAGGATCATCTTCCTGTCGCCGCTCACCGCGCCGCGCACGGCCGGCATCACCGCCGCGGCGATCCTCCGGCGTGTCTCCGGCGGGAGCGGCGCGTGCTTCAGCCCGCCGAACAGCTTCGCATCGTTGACGCGCGCCTCGATATAGGCCTCCGCTTCGTTGATGATGCGGATCGTCTGCGCGTAGCACGCCTCCGACGTGTCTCCCCACGTGACGAGGCCGTGCTTTTCCATCAGCACGAGCTCCGCCTTCGGATTCGCGAGCACGCCTTCGGCGATCATTTTCGACAGCCGGAAGCCCGGGCGGATGTACGGCACCCAGACGAACCGGTCGCCGAATATCTCCTTCGCGATCTCGCGCCCGTTGTCCGCGCAGCAGATGCTGATGATCGCGTCCGGATGCGTATGGTCGACATGCTTGAACGGCAGGAACGCGTGCAGCAGCGTCTCGATCGAAGCGCGCGGATGCTTCGCGTCGATCATGCAGTGCGCGAGGTACGCAACCATCTCCTCGTCGGTCATGTCGTCCCGTTCGAACAGCGGACGGATATCGTCCAGGCGCAGGCCGGTGAAATGCTGCGCCTTCATCGTGGCCAGGTCGGAGCCGCTCCCCTTGACGTACATGACCTCGATGTCGCGGCCGCGGAAGTCCTTCACGATCATCTTCGCGGACGTGTTGCCGCCTCCCCAGTTGCAGACGCGCCGGTCGCGGCCGAGCAGGTTCGACCGGTAGACGAGTTCGTCGAGCCCGCCCATGAGCCGTGACGCCTCGGACGGATCCCACAGATTTTGCACCATCGTTGCCATTCCCTCCGAAACGGATATCCGTTTGTTTGTGATTTTATACTATCATTTTTGTTTTTCTTTGTATAGCTTGATTTTTGGTCGCCATTTTCTGTGGGATTTTGTTGGAATGTGTCGGTGATGTATTGGGGGATGCCGGATTCCGCCGGCCGGGCGCCCGACGCGATTGAAGCGCTTTCTTCCGCGACTGGCGCTTCAACAAGCAATGGAATTTTCCGCTCTTGAGGGAGGCTCCGGGATGGATTGGATTCGCATCGAGGAACGGCATCTGCCGCGGATTGCCGATTTTTTCAACGCCGTCTGGGCCGGCGGGATGAGACGGCTCTCGAGCGGTTCCGGCGCCATGCGTCCCATGGAGGCTATAACGGTTACCGGATCGTGGACGGGGTGGCCTCGTCGGGTTCGCATACGGCTATCGCTCCGCTCCGGGGCAATCTTTCAAATGAACTGACCAGGGGATTCCCCGATGCCCGAACCTATGACGTATGGATGACGGACCGCTTCGAAATCCCCGAACTCGCCGTCCGGGAGGCCATGCGCCGCCGGGGATACGGCACGGCCCTGCTGGCGCGGCTGCTCGACGAGACGGACGCGAAGACGGCCATCCTCGCCACCCGGCCAGACAACAAGCCGGCGCGCCGTTTGGTTGAGCGCACCGGCTGGCAAGTCATTCATGAACCGTATGACCCGTTTGGACCGGATCAGCCCTGTGTCCTGCTGGGGAGAAAATTGACCGCCTGACGCGGCGGCATCCGTCCTTCGATCCGCTTCGGCGCTTCGCCGCCGGTCGCGGAGGCGGGATGAAGCACCCGCCTCCGCTGCGCACCGCTTCGTCCCGCGGGAGATCGCCCGCAGAAACGGATGCGAAAAACCGATCGCGTCACGGCTGAAGTTGCGGCTGCGCCGGCCCCCCGATGCCGAGCAGTTCGTCGATGCGCACCGGCCGGCCTTCCTTGACCGAGCGCCAGACGGCCTCGCCCGTCGCGACGGCCAGGGCGCCGTCCAGGCTGCCCGAGAGAATCGGATAGCTCCGGGCCGGATCCGGTCCGAGGAACAGATCCTCGATCAGCGCCGGGTCGCCGCCGCCGTGTCCGCCCTTGCGGCGCACGACATGGATCGTCTCCTTCGAACCGAACATCGGGAAATAGTCGATCGTCTGCTCCGGCACCGGGAACGGAACGCGCGACAGCTCGTGGAATTCCTGCGTTTCGATCCGGCCCCTCGTCCCGTTGATCGCGAGCCGGTAGCCTTCGAACGGCGCCGAGAACAGCACGGAGTAACTGAGCATCGCGCCGCCGTCGTAGCGCACGGTCACGGCGTACGTGTCCTCGATCCGGATCTCGGAGTCAAAGATGCACATGTCCGGGCTGTACCCCGTATACTTGCCCGCGATCGGCAGCGCGCCGATGTGGTCGTCCTTCGCGCTCACGTCGTCCGTGCGCGTCGCCCAGCGGCGGTAATAGGCGCAGACGGACCGCTCGTCGCAGGTCGTGCAATGCCGGCCGTCCCTGCGGCTCGGGTTCAACTCGCCGTCCGGGCCGAAGAAATTCAGCGCACCGTACGCGAACGCCTCGACCGGCCGCTGGCCCGTCCACCAGTTCACGAGGTCGAAGTGGTGCGAGCTTTTGTGGATCGACAGACCGCCGGAGAATTCCCGCATCCGGTTCCAACGCTTGAAATAACTCGCGCCGTGGTAGGTATCGATGTACCAGTTCAGGTCGACCGAGACGACGCGGCCGATCCGGCCCTCGAGGATCATTTCCTTGATCCGCGTGTGAATCGGATTGTAGCGGTAGTTGAACGTGACGGTGACCTTGCCCCGGCTTGCCTCCTCCGCCTCGAGGATGCGCCGGCAGTCCTCCGCGGTCGTCGCCATCGGCTTCTCGGTGAAGACGTCGAGATCCCGCTTCAGCGCCGCAAGGATGTAGCGCGCATGGGTGTCGTCGCGGCTCGCGACGATGACGACGTCGGGCTTCGTTTCATCCACCATCCGGTCGAAGTCGTCCGGACCGTATTCGGGCAGATCGGCGAGCTCCGGATAAAGCTGCTTGCAGACCTGAAAGCGCAGCGGATCGCTGTCGAGCAGCGCGACGGGCTGGTGTTGACCGCGGAACGTCGTCAGCATCGGCTTCAGGAACATGCCCATCGCCCGGTTGCTCACGCCGCAGATCGCATATTTCTTCATGGGTTCAGGCACCTCCGGGGGTTGTGGGGGTTTGTCTTTCGGTCGTTTGTATACTATGATGGTATCGCAGGATAACAACGTTGGCATTCGGGGAGGAAAACGCCCCATGGTGACGATCAAGGACATCGCGCAGGCGGCCGGCGTCAGCTTCTCGACGGTGTCGAAGGCGCTGCGGGACAGCCCGCTCGTCACGCCCGAGACGAAGCGGCGCATCATCGCGATCGCCCGCGAGATGGGCTATCAGCCGAACATTGCGGCCCGCCGGCTCGTCTCGAAGCGAAGCGGCGCCGTCGGCGTCGTCTGGCCGTCCATCGAGCGGACGGCGTTATCGACGCTGATCACGCGCGTCAACGACCGGCTCGAGCGGCGCGGGACCGCGATGCTGCTGTCGATCGGCGACATGGAAGCGGCCTTCGCGACGTTCCGCCGGTTCCAGGTCGACGCGATCCTCGTCTTCGGCGGGATGGAGGACGGCGAAGCCCGCATCCCCGATTCCGGCGGCATTCCGGTGCTGTCCTACGGCTCGGCGGGCGCAGGGCCGCTCCCGACCGTCGACGTCAACCGGGGCGACGCGATCCGGCTGGCCGTCCGCCACCTGGCATCGCTCGGCCACCGGCGCATCGCCTACATCGGGCGGCCGAAGAACCACGAACCGCTGCAGGACGTGAAGATCGCGGCGTTCCGCGAAGAGACCGGAGCGCTCGGGATCGGTCCGTCCGACGCGCCCGTCGTGGACACGCAGGGCATGGAGACGCATGACGGCTACGCCGCCGCGCGGGCGCTGTTCGAAGGCGCGCGGCGCGGGAACGCGCTCCGGCGGCCGACCGCCGTCATCTGCGGCAGCTACGATCTCACGCGCGGCGTGCTGCGCGCGGCCGCCGAAGCCGGGCTGGACGTCCCGGAGGAGCTGTCGGTCGCCGGCTACGACAACATCCCGCAGATGGCGGAACTGGACGTGCCCGCGACGGCGGTCGGCGCCGACATCGACGCGATGGCGGAGCTGATCGCCGACAGCCTGCTCCGGCTGGCCGAACGGCCGGAATCGGTCGGGACGGTCACGCTCGAGCCTTCGCTCGTCATCCGCCGGTCCACCGCCCCTCCGCCGTCGACGGAATAGCACGCCGGAACCGGGACATGGACCGCAGAAACGGCGGGAGGTGCGCCCCTTCGAACGGATCGGACGCGGCGGTCCGCCCGCCCGGCGTGCTCCGCGCCGCGGTCCGTCCCGCCCGCCGGACGAATCCGCCTCACCCGACGTTGTCGAAACCGAAGTATTCCTTCGCGTTCCGATAGGAAATGTTCTCCACGATGCCGCCGAGCATCTCCATGTCATCCGGCACCTCGCCGTTCTCCGCCCATTCGCCGATCAGGTTGCAGAGAATCCGGCGGAAATACTCGTGCCGCGTATACGACAGGAAGCTGCGCGAGTCGGTCAGCATGCCGATGAACCGGCCGAGCAGGCCCATGTCGGCGAGCGTCTTGAGCTGGGCGATCATCCCTTCCTTCGTGTCGTTGAACCACCAGGCCGAGCCGAACTGGATTTTGCCCGGGATGCCGCCGCCCTGGAAGTTGCCGATCATCGAAGCGACGATCGGGTTGTGGCCCGGATGGAGCGAATAGAGGATCGTCTTCGGCAGCGCGTTCTCCCGGTCGAGCGCGTCGAGCAGCCGGGCGAGCGGCCGGGCGATCGCCGTGTCGCCGATCGAGTCGAAGCCGGTGTCGGGACCGAGTTCGGCCATCCGGCGCGAGTTGTTGTTGCGCTGCGCATTCATGTGATACTGCATCGCCCATCCCCGCGCGGCGTATTCCCTGCCGAGGAAAATGAGCAGATGCGTCTTGTATTTCCGCTCCGCTTCATCGCTTGCGGTACGGCCCTCGAGCGCCTCGCTGAAGGCGGCCGCCGCCTCCGCATCCGACGCGTCCTCGTACACGACGACGTCGAGCGCGTGGTCCGAGACGCGGCATCCCGCCTCGTGGAAGAAATCGATCCGCGCCTTCAGCGCGGCCAGCAGGTCGTCGTACGTCCGGATCGGGATGCCCGCCGCCAGCCCCAGCCTGCGGATGTATTCCGCAAATCCCGGCCGGTTCAGTTCGAGCGCCTTGTCCGGGCGGAACGACGGCAGCACCTTCGTCCGGAACGACCGGTCCTCCTTCAGCTTCAGATGATATTCCAACGAGTCGGCCGGATCGTCGGTCGTGCAGATCACCTCGACGTTCGACTTCTTGATCAGGTCGCGCGCGCCGAAGCCACCCTCCCGGATCAGCCGGTTCGCCCGCTCCCAGATCGACGGCGCCGTGCGCTCATTGAGCGGCTCCTCGATGCCGAAATACCGCTTGAGCTCAAGATGAGACCAATGGTAGAGCGGATTGCCGAGCGCCTGCGGCAGCGTGCGGGCGTAGGCCAGAAATTTCTCGTATCCGTCCGCGTCGCCGGTCACGTACCGCTCGTCGACGCCGTTCGCACGCATCGCCCGCCACTTGTAATGGTCGCCGCCGAGCCACACCTCCGCGAGATCGCGGTATGTACGGTTCTCCCAAATCTCCCGCGGATTCAGATGGCAGTGGTAGTCGATGATCGGCTGCGGCTTCGCGTGCTCGTGATACAGCCGCCGCGCCGTCTCGCTCCCGAGCAGAAAATCCTCGTCCATGAAACGTCTGGCCAATCCGGATCCCGCCTTTCTCCTGCGTTTTGTTTTCATGAAGCGGATAACAACGTTGTTATTCCGGTCATGTCACCATCATATATCCGAATCGTGCCGGAATTCAACCACTTTTTTGAACCCCGTCCCCACCGTTGCCGGTGTCCGGCCCGCGGGAGCTCGTCCCGCGCATCCGTTCGGCGCAAAAAAGCGGACGGGGTCCATCAGGTCCGTCACCTTCTGTCGTCATGCCAGCCCGGTCCCGCAGGTCCGAAATCCGGGTTGCGCGGCGGCCCGGACATGCGGAGCGCCCTTATCTCTTCTCGCAGTTCCCGCAGCGTCTGCGCGTTGTTGATCGCATGCTTGACCGCCAGGTAGATGACCATGTACATGACGAGCAGCCCGACGGCCCAGAAGAACAAGGCAAAAAAGCTTCCCCAGACGAATTGAAAGCGCAACGTTCTCCACCACCCGCAGTCGTCATCGTTCTTCCTAATCTTACCACGCGAAGGCAGGACGGTCATGCACGAAAATTCGACAAAAATCAACCCAGTCTCGGATTCACGGATTATCCCGCGTTCCGACGCCTTCCGCATCATGGTTGTTCCCTGATTCCGACGCCAACCGCATCATCATCGGTTCCCGGATTCTACCGCCGGTACCGCGGCTGCGGTCCTTGATTCAGAGCCGCAAGGACAGCCGCGCCCCTTCTCCTACGGGAAGCTGCGAGCTGCGCGGATCTTCGGAGCTCCCATGATCCTCACAACCCCTGCATCGCGAATCTTCGGATCTCAAAAACCCACACGAGCCCACGGGCGTGGATCTCCGGAGCTCATGTGATCACGCACAAGCTCCGCATCGCAAATTTTCGGAACTCACAGTTCCCGCACGAGCCCCGCGGCGCCGATCATGCCGGCGCGGTTGCCGAGCTCCGCGGCGACAATCACGACGCCTTCGCGCGCCCGATCCAGCGCGTGCGCCCGGAACGACTTCCGCACCCGCTCAAGCAAAAATTCACCCGCCGCGGCGACGCCGCCGCCGACGATGAACCGCTCCGGGTTGACGATGACCGCCACCTGCGCCATCGACAGTCCGAGATAATGCGCCGCCCGGTCGACGATGCGCAGCGCCGTATCGTCCCCGGCCTTCGCCGCGTCGAACACCGCTTTCGCCGTCAGCGCGCCGGCCTCCGAAAGCGTCGTCCGGACGCCCTGTTCCAACGCCTCGCGCGCCATGCGCACGATGCCCGTTGCCGACGCCACCGTCTCCAGGCAGCCGATTCGGCCGCATCCGCACCGAACCGCTTCGGAGTCGGGCACAATCGTCATGTGGCCCAGCTCGCCACCCATGCCGGAGAAGCCGTCGACAACCCGGCCGTTCACGACGATGCCTCCGCCCACGCCGGTGCCGAGCGTGTAAGTCACGCTGTTCGCCGCGCCGCGGCCGGCGCCGGACAAAGCCTCTCCGAGCGCGGCGACGTTCGCGTCGTTACCGATGCGCACGGGCTTGCCCAGCACCTTCTCCAGATGATCCTTGAGCCGCACGCCCGAAAGTGGCAGATTGGCGGCAAATTCGACGACACCCCGCACCGCGTCGATCTGGCCGGGAATGCCGACGCCGACGCCCCTGATCTGCCCCCAGTCCATCCCCGCTTCTTCGACGCACCGGCGGGCGTACGCGGCGATGTTGTCCAGCACGCATTCCCGGCCCCGATCCGTCTCCGTCGGACCTTCGTACGTGTGCGCAAGCGCGCCGTCCACATCGCACAGGCCGACCTTGATGGACGTGCCGCCAATGTCGATGCCAAGATACCATTTGTCCGTCATGTCCAGCACCCCGGAACGTCAAATCGCATCATGCGCCGAGTTCTTGCTTGCGGAAGTCGCTCGGCGATATGCCGTAATATTTCTTGAACGTCGTCGCGAAGGTGGAGGCGTTCAGATAGCCGACCCGCTCCCCGACTTCCGCGATCGACAGCGTGGTGTTGCGCAGCAGCTCGCGCGCGTGGGCAAGCCGCACCTTGCTCAGATAATCGACGAACGTGACGCCGAACGTCTTCTTGAAGTAGTTGGAGAAATATTTCGGCGTCGTGCCCAGAACCTCCGCCATGTGGTCCAGATACAAGTCTTCCATGTAATGCAGCTCGATGTACTGGCTGATGAACGCCGGGTTCAGCCTGTCCGGCTTCACGGCCCGGATCCGGCTGCCGATGTGCCCGGCCGCCTCGATCAATATCCGCTCCGCCCGACCGATATCGCCTTCCTCTTCAAGCGCGCGGTGGAAGCGGCGCTCCAGCGCTTCGAGCGCGTCGCCGTCCAGGCCGGACGCCTCGGCCAGCCGGAACATGTGATAGAAAAGCGTCCGCGCGACGTGCTCCATCCGGCGCAACCCGATGTTCTGTCCGGCGTTTCGCTGCAGGATGTCGCGGATGATCGCGGCGGTCTCTTCGTGCTTTCCGCCGATCAGGCAGTTCGACAGCTTCTCGAGCTGGTCGAGCGGCAGGTGCATGCCCCGCCGGTCCGCTCGCCCGGCCGCGTCGAGAATCGCTTCCTCCGCGTTCACCGGACGGTTGTACATCCCTTCCCGCACTTCCTCGTACGCCTCGGGAAAATGCCGGAAATCCGCGCCGTACGCTTTGCCCAGGCAGCCGCGGATGCGCCAGCCTTCCAGGGCGCCCTGCTCCATTGCGCTGACGGCCTCGCGCAGTCGGCGCAGAAGCGTCGGCCGCTCGCCGGTCTCCCGCAGGGGGAAGAGCGCGAGGAAGCGCAGCGCCCGCACGTGGACCACGACGGCGTCCGGCCGCACGTTCCGAAGTTCCCGCTGCAGGACGGCCGACAGCGTGCCAGCCGGAACCGTATCCCCGTCCGCCGCCGGTCGTTCCAGGAGCAGCGCTCCCATCACGAAATACCGGTGCGGCAAAAGGTCCGGCTTGCATGTCTCCATCTCCCGGAGCTCCTCCTCCGAATGCGGCGGCTCTTCGAGGGCGCGCAGGAACACGGCGCGCCTGAGCTCGCTGTCGAGGAACTGCTGCCGGCTGCGGTATTGCTGGTTTTCGGTCCGCAGCTTGACGATGCCGCTGTAGATTTTGCGGAAATCGTTCCCCTTGCTGCTGCCGCCGCCGAGCAACCGCAGGATGTTCCGCACGGGCCGGTGCAGATAGACGCTCAGCAGCGCGGACAGGATCAGCGCGCTGGCGATCGAGGTCAGAATGATGGAACGGTTCGCACGGGTCACGGACTCCAGGTTCTGGAACTGGTACGGTACCCGGTGGATATAGATGAAGCCGTTGTAATCCGACTGGTAGACATGGTACTCGTAGTTCTCGCGGGTGAGTGAAGTCTCGTCCCGGACGTTGCCTTTGAAGGTGTTGATCACTTCCACGAGGTCCCAGTTGGCCCCGGTTCCCATCAGCACCTGGCGGTTTTGGTCCATGACGACGAGCGACGCGCCCGGGATGAGCGATACCCGGTTCACCTGCGCGAGCAGCTTGTCGACGTCGATGAGCACGACGATGTTCTTGTTCGACAGCGCCATGCGATTGCCGCCCGTAATGACCATCAGCTTCTTCATCAGGTATTCCTGCGTCGAGCCCGTGAGGATCGTGAAGTTTTCGGCCGGAAACACCTGCATGTCGTGCTTGCTGCGCAGGAATTTCAACCATGACTGGCTGTCGTACACCGGATGGCGGTATTTCTGCTCGAACAGATGCCGCAGGCTGCTCGTGCCCCTGGACGTGATCGCGACGGGAACGTTGTCATAGAAGACGATGACGTCTTCCACCATATCATTCGAGGACATCAGGGATTCGACCTGCTGCTGCAAGGTGTACACCTTGGACATATCGACCGAGCCGTCGGTGTCGAGCACGTTGTCGTAGGGCAGGCTGTGGATCGTGTAGATCAGATGGTTGACCGCCCTGAAGCTGTCGTCGAACGACCGGATCATGGACTGGACCGCCTTGGCGTTGTGGTCGACCATCTGGTTGTAAATATCCGATATCGAGTTCCGATAGATCATCCAGTTGGACACGGACATCACCAGAATCACGAGCAGCATGGCTCCGAACACCTGCAGCACGCCCAGATTGGAGAACCATCTTCTCATGACCAGCCCCCCCGCGCGAAAAGCACGTACCGACGGAACGCCCACTTATCCTTTCTCCGCTCCGAGCATGACTCCTTTGGCAAAATATTTCTGCGCGAACGGATAGATCATGAGGACGGGAATCATCGACAGCACGATCGTCGCGTTCTTGAGCGCCTGCGGCGCCAGCGCGGCGGCGTCCACCAGGTTCGACCGGTTGCCCTCGTTGAAGATCAGCATGTCCCGGAGCACGACCTGGAGCGGATACTTCACCGAATCGTTCAGGTAGATCATCGGCAGAAAGTAGCTGTTCCAGTGCCCCATGAAGTAGAACAGGCCGATCGAGGCCAGCGCCGGCTTGGCGAGCGGGATGATGATGCTGAACAGGATCCGGAATTCGGACGCGCCGTCGATTCTCGCGGCTTCCCGGATCGACGACGACATGCTCTCGTAGAACGATTTCAGGATGATCAGCTCGAACGTCCAGATCGCGTTCGGTATGACCAGCGCCCAGAACGTGTCGATCATGCCCAGCTTCTGCACGAGCAGATAGTTGGGAATGATGCCCGGATTCAGGAACATGGTCAGGACGATCATCAGCATGAACCATTTCCGCCCGAAGAAATCCCTGTGCGAGAGCGGGTAGGCGGCGACCGCCGTCATCAGCAGATTGATCGTGGTGCCGAGCGTCGTGTAGAAGATCGTGTTCAGATACGCCCGGGGAATTTTGCTGTCTTCCAGCACTTCCCGGTAGGCTTCCAGATTCAGGCCCTTCGGCCAGAGGAAGACTTTGCCCTGCACGACATGGGCCGTGTCGCTCAGCGAAACGGCAAAAATGTACCACACCGGATAGAGGGTCGCCATCGCGACGCATATCAGCAGAAATCCGTTGATGAGACTGAACAGGGTGAAACGGGGTTGACCTACCACAAGCCTCTGCCCCCTATCCGCTTGCTGACCAGGTTCGCCGCGAGGAGCATGACGAGCGCGACGAGCGCCTCGAACAGGCCGACCGCGGCGGCGTAGCTGAAGTTCGCTTCGAGAAGCCCCTTGCGGTAGACGAAGGTGGAGAACACGTCCGCCACCTCGTAGGTCATCGGGCTGTACAGGAGCAGCACCTTCTCGTAGCCGATCCGGATCATGGAGCCGGTCTTCAGGATGAACATGACGACCACCGTGCCCAGGATGCCGGGAATCGTGATGTGCCGCATCATGTGATAGCGGTTTGCGCCGTCGACCCGGGCCGCTTCGTAGAGCGTCGGATCGATGCCGGCGATCGCGGCCAGGTAGATGATCGACTCGTACCCCATGTTCGTCCAGATTTCCGAGATGATGTAAACCGGCCGGAACCAGGCCTTCTCGCCGAGGAAGTAGATCGGTTCGAAGCCGAACGCCTGGATGATCTTGTTGACGATGCCGTGCGTCGGCGACAGAAAGTCGATGACCATGCTGCAGATGATGACGACGGACAGAAACGCCGGCAGATAACTCAGCGTCTGGACGGACTTCTTGAACCACTTCAGTCTGACCTCGTTCAGCATGAGCGCCAGCAAGATCGGGAACGGGAAGCTGAAGATGAGGTTCAGGAAACCGAGCAGCAGGGTGTTGCGGAACAAAAGCGTGAAATCGTTGCCTCTGAAAAACTTCTCGAAGTGTTTCAGTCCCACCCACGGGCTGTCCCAAATGCCCTGGAACACGCTGTAGTCCTTGAACGCGATGAGGAGACCGTACAGCGGTCCGTATCGGAAGATCAGATAGAACGCGAGGCAGGGAATAAACAACATCAGCAGCTGCCGATCCCGCTTCATGTGCTTCAGGGCGGCGGCGAGCCTGGAGGGCTTGCCCGCGGCATTCCCGGCCCGGCTGGCAGCGGACTCCATCCTGTCTCCTCCTTTACATGTGAAAAATGGAACGCACCCGCAACGAGCGGGACACCCGGGACCCGTTGGTCCCGGGTGTCCCCGTCGCGCAGGCGCCCGGATCCGCGTTACTGCGCGACCATGGCGTTGTAGCGTTGCTGTGCCCTGTTGAAGATTTCGATGAATTCGTCAGCGCCGAGCTTTTTCGCATTCTGCACCCAGGCTTCCCATTCCTTGTCGCCGGCTTTCTTGTCGAGGATGTAGTTGGCGTTGAACTCGGCGGCCGCCTTCTCGAGCGCGACCTGAAGCTCGGCGATCCGCGAGTTCTCCTCGTCGGTGAAGTTCAGCACGGGATCGAGCGGTTCGAACTTGTTCTGTGAAATCATCATGTCCTGGGCTTCCTGCTCGCGTTCCGTGAAGTTGTAGTAGACGCTTCGGTGGTCCGGACGCAGGTACATGCCCTCAAGCCAGAGGCCGTAATGCTTCTCGAGCACCTTGATGTCGACGGCCTGGCCTTCCAGTTCCGGATAAACCGGCTTGCCGTTCTCGTCGAAATAGAACGTTTCGCCTTCGACGCCCAGCGTCACGAGCGCGCCGCCGGACGGGCTGGTCAGGTAGTCGAGCAGTTTCAGCGCGACTTCCTTGTTGTCGTTGTTTGCGACCGCGATGCTGAAGTCTTCGATGAGCGGCAGCGTGCGGATGCGGCCCGTCGGACCGATCGGATTCGCGTAGCGCAGGTCGTAATCCGGATTCTGGTCCTTGACCTGGTTGTAGAACAGCTCCATACGGCCGATCCAGTCCCAGGTGACGAACGCCTGGTCCGTCGTCATCTTCGCGGTCCAGGAATCCTGCGTATCCGTCAGGAACTCCGGATCGAGCAAGCCTTCGTTGTACATCCGCTTCATCAGATCGAGCATATCCTTGTGCTGCTCGCTCACCGGCGCGAATTTCCACAAGCCGTCGCTTTCGTCGTAGTAGGCCGGATAGCTCGCGCTGCCGATGCCCCAGCCGTAAGCCCAATCCTTGAAGATCGATTCCTTCGTCTTCGAAGCGTAAGGATAGGAGTTCGGGTACAGTTCCTTGAGCTTCTTCAGCGCTTCATAGAACTCTTCCGTGTTCGTCCACGGTTTGATGCCGTGCTTGTCGAAGATGTCCTTGCGGTACATGAAGCCGTGGTTCACGGCGCGCTGCAAGTCGTAAATCGGCCAGGTATAGATGTTCCCGTTCTCGTCGCCGTAGGACGCGATGACCCACGGATTTTCTTCGATGTACAGTTTGCGGAAGTTGGGCAGTATGTCGGCGTATTGGTTGATCGCGACGACCGCGTTCTGCTGGCCGAGCTTGCGCAGTTCGGCCCGCGTCAGACCGTGGAAGATGTCGGGCAGCTTGCCCGATGCGACCGTGACGCGCAGCTTCTCCGCATAGGTCGCGGACGAATAGACCTGGAAATCCACCTTGATGCCGGTGCGTTTCTCGATCTCTTTCGCGATCAGCTTGTCATTCACCGGCTCGTCGCCGACCAGCATCCAGGTGATCGTCACCGGCTTGTCGACGATCGGAAGCTGGAGGCCGCCGGTGTCGCCGTACGGAGATTCGGTTTCGGCCGTCCCGGATTCGGAACCCGACGAGCCCGAATTCGAAGAGCCCGACTCGGACGATTCCGAGCTGGCGGTGGTGGTGGATGAATTATTGTTATTTTCGTTCTTGCTGCCGCCGCCGCAGGCCGCGATCAGCATCGCCAGCATGGTCAGCGCCAGCAGCACGGCAAACAGATGCTTCGTTCCGCGCATGTTTTCCCCTCTCTTTTTTCCGTCATTCAGTCCTTTTCGGTTTTGTGTTTTCGGTACGTGATTTCGGTACGTGATGGTGGTTGTGCGATGGAAAAAGACTTACCGGCAAATTACGAACCTTCAGCCATGTACCGAGTCTCCGCCCCTCGCACCCCCTTGGTGTTTTGTTTTCGCAAGCCGCCGGCACGGGCCGCCGGCTTGTTCCGGTGCGGTCGATTTTGCGACCCGCCGTCGCCATCCATTCTATCCGGGACGAATACGCCGTGAAATAAAGCGTTTTCATCCACCCGGCAAAACCGGAAGGTCCGGCGGCGCGAAAAACCGAAAAACCCTTGTGTATCAAGGGATCCCGGGGTGTGGAAAAATCAAAAGCGGTGGAAATATAAAAACCGTCCCTTTTATGTTACCTCTTTCACGAATAAAAAGACAAGTCTATATATTGTCTTTAATAAAAACAAAAAAAGAGGCCGGACCGGTCCGGCTGCCGGTCCGCGATGGGCATCGACCGGCCGTCCGGATTCAGTCTTGCCGGACCGCCGTCTGGTCGCCGCCCCTGCCCGCGAGGAACGTGAAACGGTAGATCTGACGCGGGCGGCCCTTCGACAGCTTCTCCATGTCGACGACCTTGACCAGCCCATTGTCCGTCCAGGCCTGCAGCAGCCGGTGGGCGCTGCGGACCGTAACGCCGAGCACTTCCGCCAGCTCGTGGGCCTTGTAGTCGCATTTGCCCGACTTCGACGCGTGGGTGAGCAGCCTGCTCAGGTACGCGCTCGTCATGCCGGCCTTCTCGGCCTTGCGGATCAGTTCGGCGTCCGTCGGCGGCAGCACGGCCTGCACGGGATCGGACATCTCGAGCGGGCCGATCAGCGTCTGGTCCTCGCGGATGATGAAGCATGCGTTGCCGCCGGCCTCCCGGGCTTTCCGGAGCGCCGCGCGCGCGTTCATGCCGGCCTCGTTCGCCGACGCGCCGAAGCCGACGCCGAGGCTGAGCGTAATGCCATGGGTCGCCCTCGCGTCCTTCGCGAGATAGATCGTCTTGTAGCCGCCGGTCTCCCGTTCGAAAATGCCCCGCGTCGTGAAGAACAGGTACTCGCCTTCGCCGATTTGCGTAAGATACCCGTCCAGCGATTCGACGTAGTTCAGCACCATCCGGTGGATGTCCAGCTTCAGCTTCTGCACCTCGAGCTCGCTGCTCTTCTTCATCACGAGGCCGGCGAAATCATCGACGGCGAGCATCCCGACGACGATCTGCGCCTCCTTGTTGCGGCGCGATTCCGTCGAGAGCAGCGCCCGTTCGAGCGCCACGACCATGTCCTGCTCGGACGGCATGAGATACTCGGCGGCGATGCCGCGGGCGGCGAGTTCCGCGGCCACCGATGCGACGCCGGTTACGGCGAGCGTGCTCAGTCCCGCTTCCGCCTGCTGCGCGTGGAAGGCGACCAGCTTCTCCGGGGACGCCCAGGCGGGGCCCTGATAGATCGCCATGCGGACGTCCTCGAGGCCGAGGTCCCGCAGCGTCCGCATGACCATCCGTTTCGTCAGGGTGTCGACCGAGATGCCGCCGTACAGGCGGCCCGATTTCAACGCGGAGAACAGCGCGCGGTACAGCGCGGCGCCCGTCAGCGGCGCCTGCACCACCGGCACGGACGCGTGCACCCGTTCCTTCACGAGCCGGTGCATCACAGGGCCGAACACGAACAGCACCTCCGTCTCCCCCGCCAGCTCCACGGCGCGCTCCGGCGCTTCCTCCACCCGGCCGATCTCGCGGACGACCGGGCGAAACGTCGGAAATTCCCTGATGACCGTCATCAGCCGCTTCACGGTTTCCGGATGTCCGATGACACCGATCTTGATCTGCATGAACGCTCGTCCTTTCCGGCGATTTGAAACTTGATCGAAAAAATAATTTAAGACAAAATAAAGACTGTGTCATTTTATGATATAATATGAAGCGGGCGAAATGTCAAACGATATCTCCCGAGGATGAACAGCATGAGAGACAAGGAGCGTGTACCGGATTGAACATTCAGGTGTTTGCATCGGAAGCCCGACTGGACGAGGCCTGCGCCGATCTCATCGAAGGCTTGCTCCGCGTCAAACCCCGCGCCGTGCTCGGCCTCGCGACGGGCGGCACGCCGCTCGGCGTCTATCGCCGCCTGATCGACGATTACCGGAAGGGGCTCGTCAGCTTCCGCCATGCGACCACGTTCAATCTCGACGAATACGTCGGCCTGCCGGAGGATCATCCGGAGAGCTATCACGCCTACATGCGGCGCAACCTGTTCGACCATATCGATCTGCCGCCCGAACGGGCCCATCTGCCGAACGGCAACGCCGCCGATCTCGAGGCGGAATGCCGCCGGTACGACGCGCTGATCGAGGAAGCGGGCGGCATCGATCTGCAGTTGCTCGGCATCGGGCACAACGGCCACATCGGCTTCAACGAGCCGGGACCGGCGCTCGTCACCGGCACGCACGTCGTCGAACTCGCGGAGGAGACGCGGAGGGCGAACGCGAGGTTTTTCCGCTCCGTGGACGAGGTGCCCCGGCGGGCGATCACGATGGGCGTCGGGACGATCCTCAAGGCCCGGACGATCGCGCTGATCGCCAAGGGAACGGACAAGGCGGACATCGTGCGGCGGGCACTGGAGGGTCCGATCACGACCGATTGTCCCGCTTCACTGCTGCAGACCCATCCGCAGCTCATCGTGCTGCTGGACCGGGATGCGGCGTCGAAGCTGTCGCCGGCCGCACTGGGCGCGGCGGCGCCGGGCGGAAGGACGGTGTGAGCGCATGGAGGGCGGTGTTTTGATCACAAACGCGCGCATCGTGCCCGAAGAAGGGGAACCTTTTTCCGGGTGGCTGTACATGAGGGACGGCCGGATCGCGGCGCTGGGAAGGGCGGATGAGGAGCCGCCGCCCGACGCGGTTTCCGCGCGCAGGGTGGACGGCGAAGGCGGTTGGGCGCTGCCGGGTTTCATCGATCTGCACGTCCACGGCGGAGCGGGCTGCGACTTCATGGACGCCGACGAGGCGAGCTTCGAGGCGATCACCCGCTTCCACGCCCGGCACGGCACGACCGGCATGCTGGCCACGACGCTGACCGCCTCGAAGGAGCGGCTGGACGCGGCGCTCGAGGCCGCGAGCCGGTACATGGCCTCGCCGATGCCCTATGCGCGGATCCTGGGCGTCCACCTCGAGGGACCGTTTGTGAATGTCAGGCGGAAAGGGGCGCAGAATCCCGACTTCATCGTCCCGCCGCGCCCGGACTGGCTGGAGGACTGGGCGGCGCGCTGGCCCGGGCTGATCCGGATCCAGACGCTCGCGCCCGAGACGGAAGGCGCCCTCGAGTACATCGTACGCCTGTCCGAGCTCGGGATCGTGCCCGCCTGTGGGCATACGGACGCTTCCTGGACGGAGATCCGGTTCGCCGCCGACCGCGGATTGCGCCACGCCGTCCACACGTTCAACGCGATGCGCCCTTTCCACCACCGGGAACCGGGAGCGGTCGGCGCCGTGCTGACCGACGACCGGATCATGGCCGAGGTCGTCGCCGACGGACACCACGTCCATCCCGCAGGCGTCGAACTGCTCCTGCGCGCGAAGGGCTCCGGCGGGGTCATCCTCGTGACCGACGCGATGGCCGCCGCGGGCATGCCCGACGGCGAGTATGAGCTCGGGGGATTGTCCGTCACGATGCGCGGCGGCCTCGCCCGTCTGCGTGATTTGGACATTCTCGCGGGGAGCACGCTCACGATGATCGAAGCGTTCCGCTTCGCGGTCCGGAAGGTCGGCGTGTCCGTTGCCGAGGCGAGCCGGATGGCGAGCCTCAACCCCGCCCGCCAGATCGGCGCCGATCGCGAGACGGGATCGCTCAGGCCCGGCAAGCGGGCGGACGTCCTGCTGCTGGACGAGGACCTCGTGCTTCGACGGATCTGGATCGGCGGGCGGGAACCGGAGCTGTGACACGATGGGGGGGCGTTTTTCGGTCCGTTGGCGGAACCATTCCGTCAAAGCCGGTTCGGCGGCACGTTCCGCCCCTCCGGCGGAACAGCGTTCCGTTAACGGCCGCCATCAGGCCGAGCACGCGATACCGAGGCACAACCGCAGCGGAAGACCTAAATTCGCGGCCGAAAGCCGGTCCTCGTGCATGCGGCAGCTCCGACGGGCAAAACCCGGGAAATCCGGCTTTGTCGACAAACGGAAGCGGGGGTCCGAACCCGGCCCCCGCTTGCCATTTTGCCCGATTCAATCGCGAATCCGGTCAGGCCCCGTCCCCGTAGCACAGCAACGCGCCGATCACGCCCGACGATTCCCGACGATACAGCTCGTACACCTCGGGCGCGCGCTCGAACGGCACTTCGTGGGTGATCAGGGGAGCGACGCGGATGCGCTTCTCCGCGAGCAGGCGGACGAATTCGGCAACGTTGCGCCCTTCGGTCCAGCGCACGTAACCGATCGGATAATCGCGGTTTTCGCGCTCGTATCCGGCGTCGTAGCGCCCCGGCCCGCCGGCGCGGGAGATGAGCAACTGCGCCTCCTTCGCGAACATGACGGCGCGGGAAAACGACAGGGTCAGGTCGCCGACGATAACGATTTTCCCGCGGTCCCGAATCCATTCGAGCGCCCGGTTGATCAGCGTCTCGCCCGAACCGGAGGCGCACAGCAGCACCGCGTCCGCCCCGGCCCCGCCGGTGATATCGGCGAGATCGCGCTCCAGAACCGCGGGATCGGTGTAGACGCATGGGACGCCGAGTTCCCGCAGCCTCACCGCCCGGTCCTCCTTCAGGTCCATTCCCGCTGTCCGATAGGCGGCCGCGTTCGCGATCTGGGCGATCAGGTTGCCGAGGATGCCGAGCCCGACCACGACGACCGATTCTCCGAACTGCAGCCCGGCCGTGCGCAGCGCGTGGATCGCGATCGCTCCCAGACCGGAGCAGGCTGCTTCCCGCGGATCGACATGATCCGGCACCTTCGCCGTCAGATTGGACGGCACGGCGAGCCGCTCGGCGTGGCGCACGTAGGGCGCGCCGTAGCACGCCACGCGGCTGCCGGGCTCAAGCCCGACCACGCCCTCTCCCGTCCGTTCCACGATCCCGACCGCGCTGTAGCCGAGAACGACGGTCCTGTCCCCGCTGCCGAGGACCATCGACATTTCGGTGCCCGGGCTGATCGCGGAATATTCGGTGCGGATGAGCACATGTCCGGGCTCCAGTTCGGGCTCCTCCATTTCCGTAACGAAAATGCGTCCGTTTCTCGCGGAGACGGCTTTCATCGGTTTCCCTCCCTATTTTTCGGCTTGCTCCGTTCCGTCGCGCTCCGTCTTTCCGTCGGGCGCTTCGCCGATCCCTTCCTCCCCGTCGAGGCCGAGCTCGGCCCCTTGCGACAGCAGCAACCGCTGCAATCGGTGAATCGGCACCTCCGCGGCCGCGAGCCCTTCCCTGGCCGCGATCGCCGCGGCCGCGCCCGCCGCCTGGCCGACGGCCATGCAGCTCGGCGTCAGCCGCGCGGTCGCCTGAGCCTCGTGCGTCGCCGAGATGCAGCGGCCGGCGAGGAGCAGATTCTCCACGCCCAGCGGAACGAGCGACCGGTACGGAATGTCGTAGGCGCCGCCGCCCCGGATCATGCCGGTCGTGACGCCCGCTCCGGACGGATCATGGATGTCGATCGGATAGCCGCTTCGGGCGATGCAGTCCGCGAAGCGCCGCCCCGACAGCACGTCCTCCCCGCTCAGCATGTACAGGCCGCGGATCCGCCGCGTCTCGCGGACGCCGATCTGCGTCCCGACCTGCGCGAGCGCCGCATGGCGGAATCCCGGCACGAATTCGCGCAAAAACCGCTCCAGCATGAGCGCCTGCCGCCGGCCCTCGAGCTCGGCTTCCGTGAGATCCTCCATGCGCGTCGGATCGAGACCGGACACCCGCGATACGTTGATCAGCGCCTCGTCGCCGCGCGGGCCGATGAAGAACAGGAGGCCTTCCCTCGGGATCGGCAGCGCCGCCCGTTTCCAAATCGAGTAGAATCCCATGACGCCCGTCAGCGGCAGCCGGTCCAGCTCCGGAATGAGCGACCGCCCGTAAAATTCCTCCGGGTGCCGCTTCATGTACGCCTTGATCTCCCCGACGTCCACGCCGCGCATCCGGAACTTCATCGTCATCGGCTGCACGCGCCCTTCCCGGTCGCCCTGCTCCCAGGGCGCGCCGGCCCGGAACGCGATGTCGCCGTCTCCCGTGGCATCGACATACATCCGGGCCTCGAGTGTCACGGGGCCGGACTTGCCGCGGAGCGTCAACCGCCGGATCCGTCCGCCGCTTGTCTCGACGTCGTCGGCCCAGGCGTGGAGCAGCACGCGGACGCCCGCTTCCCTCAGCATCTCGTGCGCGAGCACCTTGTAGACTTCCGGGTCGAACGGCGTCACCGTATGGACGAACCCGATCGTGTCCCGCAAATGGCCGGGCGAGGCGCCGCGCGCGGCAAGCCGGTCGACGATCTCCTGCGCGATGCCGCGGATTACCTGCCGGCCCGACTCCGTGTGGAACGTCATCCACGGATACACGAGGGCGGCCGTCGACATGCCGCCCAAAAAACCGTAGCGCTCGACGAGGGCCGTCCTCGCGCCGGCGCGCGCCGCGGCGAGCGCGGCCGCGATTCCGGCGGGGCCGCCGCCGAGCACCGCCACGTCAAACATGCGCTGAATGCCTCCCCGTTCAGATGGCATCATCATAAAAAAGGTGGACGGCGCCGTCAAATGCGCCGTTTCCTCCGAATGCGCCATGAACTAGAACCCCCCCAGCGCCCTGACCGCGATGTTGGCGAGCAGTGCGGCGCCGAGCGGGATGCAATCCTCGTTCAGCACATATTTCGGATGATGGAGGCCGTAAGCCTCCTCCGCACGCTCCGCGGGCCCCGAACCGAGCCAGAAGAAGCAGCCCGGCACGCGCTCGAGGTAGACCGCAAAATCCTCGCCGGCCATCGTCGGTACGGCGGCGACGCGGTTCGCGGCGCCGATCGTCCCGTCTACCGCCTCCTCGACGAGGCGGGCGTTCGCCGCGTGGTTGACGAGCACCGGCGTCTGGTCGATCACGCGGACCTCCGCCCGGCAGCGATGCGCGAGCGCGATCTGCCGGACCAGCCGCTCCACGCGCTCCGGTATCGCCGCCTTCACGCGCGGATCGAACGTGCGGATCGTGCCAGTCATCTCCGCCCGGTGCGGGATGACGTTGTTCGCCTCGCCCGCCTTCAGGCTGCCGATCGTGACGACCGCGGGCTCGAAGGGTGACAGCTCGCGGCTCGCGATCGTCTGCAGCGCCAGCACGATCTGGGAAGCGCAAACGATCGGATCGATGCATTGATCCGGGATGGCGCCATGTCCGCCGCGGCCTTCGATGTCAATCTCCAGCCGGTCCACCGATCCCATTATCGGCCCCGCACAGGTCGCGACCTTGCCGGCGGGCAGCGTGGGCAGATTGTGCAGTCCGTAGATTTCCGCGACGCCATCGAGCGCGCCGGCGGCGATCATCACCTTCGCGCCGGCGTTGATCTCTTCGGCCGGCTGGAAGATGAAGCGCACGGTTCCACGCAGCCGGTCCGCTCGCGCGGCGAGCAGTTTCGCCGCACCGAGCAGGATCGCCGTATGGGCGTCGTGGCCGCAGGCATGCATGACGCCGGGCCGCTCGGACGCGAATTCGAGACCGGTCTCTTCCTGGATCGGCAGCGCGTCCATATCGGCGCGGAGCGCGACCGTCTTGCCCGGCAGCGCGCCCTTCAGGTCCGCGACGACGCCGTGCCCCCCGACGCCCGTCCGGATCCCGAGGCCGAGCTTCGCGAGCTCGCGCGCGACGAGGGCGGCGGTTTCCTTTTCCTCCAGGCTCAGTTCGGGATGGCGGTGCAGATGCCGCCGGATCGCGATCAGCTCTTCGGCCAGCGGCATCGCGTCCCGCAATGCGTCGCTCATCATGTCAGGAATTCCTTCTTTCCAGGCGGATATCCTGCGCGATTTTCCTGCCGGTCGGCGTGCGGGCGAGGCCGCCCCTCGCGGTTTCCCGGTACGCCTCGGGCATCAGGCTGCCGATCTCCAGCATGGCGCCGATCACCTCGTCGGATGGGATGACGCTCCGCACGCCGGCCAGCGCCATGTCGGAGGCGGCCAACGCCGTCACCGCACCGAGGCCGTTGCGGACGATGCACGGCACCTCGACGAGCCCGGCCACCGGGTCGCAGACGAGGCCAAGCGAGTTCTTGAGCGCGAGCCCGACCGCGTGCACCGCCTGCTCCGGCGTGCCGCCGCGCAACTCGGTCAGGGCGCCGGCCGCCATCGCGATGGCCGAGCCAATCTCTGCCTGGCAGCCACCCTCCGCGCCCGAGATGAAGGCGTTGTTCGCGATCACGTACCCGATGGCGCCGGCGCAGAACAGGCCGTACACCATGTCGTCGTCGCTCCAACCGAACCGCTCCTGGGCGCTCACGAACACGCCCGGGATGACGCCGCACGAGCCAGCCGTCGGCGTCGCGACGATCCGCCCCATCGAGGCGTTCACCTCGGACACGGCCAGGGCGTAGGCCATCGCCTTGCCCGCGTCAGCACCGAGGGCGGAAGCGCCGGCGTCCAGGTAGTCGCGGACCCGGCGGGCGTCGCCGCCCGTCAGTCCGCTGCGCGACACCGGCGCCTCCTCGATTCCCTTGCGCACGGCCTCCTTCATCACGCGGTAATAGCCGCGCATCCGCTCGAAAACCCGATCCTCCGGCTCGTCCGTCTCCCGCGCCTGCTCCCCGAGCATCAGCCGGCCGATCGGAACGCCCTCCCGTTCGCACAGCAGGACGAGATCCTGAAGGGTCGAAAATCTCATCCGGTTTCGCCCCCTTCGCATTTCATGCGTACCCTCGGTCGGATCACAGAAGCCGAAGCGCCCGCGCGCCACGCGTCAACCGCGGACCCCGGGCCGAAACGCGCCGCGCTTCAGGCGTCGGTTCCGCCCGCCGCCCTGCCGACAGGCGGAACGGCGCATACCCGGCTGACGCCGTCCAGCCCCGCGATCCGCCCGATCGCGCCGGCACCGGGCTCCTGGTCCAGCTCCATCACCGTCAGCGCGCTCCCGCGCCGCACCGTGCGGTCGACTTCCATGTAGCCGATGTTGACGCCGGAAGCGGCGAGGATTTCCGCAATTTCCGCGATCATGGAGGGCCGGTCCTCGTGGAACACCAATACGGTGGGATAGTCGGCCGAAAATTTCACCTCGAACCGGTCCACTTCCGTGATTGCGATGTTGCCGCCGCCGTACGAACATCCCGTTACGCCGATCTCCCGGCCGCCGCCGCGCAGGCGGATCGTCGCCGTGTTCGGGTGCACGTTCGGCCGGTGCGCCGTGCGGAAGCGCAGGCGGACGCCCGCTTCCTCCGCGTGGCGGAATGCGTCCCGGATCCGCTCGTCGTCGGGGCCGAATCCGAGGATGCCCGCCGCGATCGCGAGATCGGTACCGTGGCCGCGCCCCGTGGCGGCGAACGATCCGTACAACGCGATCTCCGCCTCCTCCGGCGTCCCGCCGAACAGGGCCCGGGCCGTCAGACCGAGCCTGACGGCTCCGGCGGTATGCGAGCTGGACGGCCCCACCATGCTCGGACCGATGATCGAGAAGACGTCCCTGTACCGCATTTCCGTTCCACCCGCTCCGGTCCGCGGATCAGCCGTCCAGCCACTCGCCGAGGTGCGCGGCGACGAAGTCGTCGTCGTTGAGATGCGGATAGGCGCGGCAGACGCGGTCGATTTCCTCCGCCTGTCCGGGCGACAGCGTCTCGTGCGGGTTCAGGCACCAGATGCCGCGCATCAGCCCCTGCCGGCGGAGCACCTCGTGGATGCCCGGGATGCACCCGGCGAAACCGTGGGCGGGATCGAAGAACGCGGCGTTCGCGTCCGTCACCTGGGCAGCCCGGGTGAGCAGTTCGCTCGGAATCTTGTCCCGTCCGCGCACCCGCTTGATCTCTTCCAGCAGCTCGACGGCCTTCTTCGTCCAGACCGCCCAGTGGCCGAGCAGGCCGCCGACGATGGATTTGCGGACCTTGACGCCGTTTGCGTCGAACTCAAACGTCGTCAGCAGGTCGACGACGATGTTGTCGTCGTTGCCGGTGTACAGTGCGATCTCGTCGCGCCGGTCGGACATGCAGACGGCGCGCACGACGTCGAGCGTCTGATAGCGGTTGAACGGCGCGATCTTGATGGCCACGACGTTCGGGATGTCGGCCAGCCGCCGCCAGAAGTCGTAGGAGAAGACCCGGCCCCCGACGGCGGGCTGCAGATAGAACCCGAACACGGGCAGCAACCGCGCCACCTCGCGCGTCCGCTCGAGCAGCGCCTCCTCGCTCCAGTCGGCGAGGCCGCCCATGCTGAGCAGGCCGGCGTCGTAGCCGAGCGAGACGGCGAGCTCCGCCTCCTTGAGCGCCTGCTCCGTCGGGCCGCAGATGCCCGCGATCTTCAGGAACGGGCGATCGAGTCCCGCCCGCTCGACTTCCTCCGCGGCGAGCCGCAGCACGGGCTCGAGCAGATTGTGCTCGGGATCCCGGATTTCGAACTGGGTCGAGTGCACCCCGACCGCGACGCCGCCGGCGCCTGCGGCGATGTAATAGCGCGTGAGCGCCCGTTGACGGCGCTCGTCGAGCCTGCGGTTCTCATCGAGCGCGAGGGGATGGGCGGGGATGACGAGACCGTCGTGCAGCGCCCGCATTTTCTCGGGCGACAGCGTTCGGGTTGCTTGCGTCATGTCAGAACTTCCCCTTCCTCTCCTGGAAATGCGTCGGCTTGTTCCAGGTCACGCCGCCGGCCTGCACCCATTCGGCGACCCAGTCGATCATCTCGAGCAGCGAGACCCTCGGATAGCCGAACCATTGGAAGCACTTCGCCGCGTTGCTGAGCAGCGCCGTCTCCGATTCGGCGCCTTCGAAGACCGGCTCCCTGCCGAACCGCTCGCCGAATTTCCGCGCAGCCCAGCGTACCGACAGCGTCTCCGGACCGGTCACGTTCAGGATCTCCGGCGGCGCCGCGCACCGGGTGAGGCAGCGCAGCGCGATCGCGTTCGCGTCCCCCTGCCAGATCACGTTCGCGTGGCCCATCGTGAGATCGATCGGCCACCCCTCGTATACCGCCTGCGCGATGTCGAGCAGCACCCCGTAGCGCATGTCGATCGCGTAGTTCAGCCGGTAGATGAGCATCGGCGTGCCGTTCTTGTGTGAGTGGTACGTGAAAATCCGCTCGCGGCCCAGGCACGATTGCGCGTATTCGCCGACCGGTTCCGGAGGCGTCCCCTCATCCGCGCCCCCGCCGTGGATCGACGTGAACGGGTAGACGTTACCCGACGAAAAGACGACGATGCGGGAATGCCTGTACCGCTCGGCCACCCGTCCGGGCAGGTAGGTGTTCATCGCCCACGCCAGGTGCTCCCGGCCCGTCGTGCCGAACTTGTAGCCGACCATGTAGATCACGTTGGCGGCGTCCGGCAGGCTCCGGAGCTCCTCTTCGTTCAGGATGTCGGCGGAAATGACCTCGACGCCGCTTTGCTCCAGATCCCCGCGAACCGCGGAATCGGAGAAGCGCGACACGGCGATGACCCGTTTGTTGAGCCCGCCTTCGCGGATCGCGCGCACCGCGAGCTTCGCGAGGCTCGGTCCCATCTTGCCGCCCGCTCCGAGAATCAGGATGTCGCCGTCGACGCCGGCGAGATCCCGGATCAGCTCCTCATACGGTTCCGTCAGCTTGTCTTCCAGCTCCCCGATGCTTCTCATGTCTCTCCTCCTCTGCACGCCGGGAACTCCCATCCCCATCATAGCGCCTTCAAACATATAAAGACAAGTCTTTTTATCGTCTTTAATTCGGCAAAAAAACAGGCCGCGCCGCGCTTCACCCTCCCATCCGCTTCTTGTATTCCATCGGGTTGAGACCGTAATATTCCCTGAACAGCCTGGAAAAATGAATCGTGTCCTCGTATCCGACGGACGACGTGATCTCGTAGACCTTCATCGGGGTGTTGAGCAGCAGTTCGCGCGCCCGCTCCATCCGGACGGATACGAGATAGTTCAGGAACGTCATGCCGGTCTCCTGCTTGAACTGGCTCGCCAGATACGTCCGGCTTACCATGAGCGCGTCGGCCACGTCCTGCAGCGTGATCCGCTCGGCGTAATGCTTGTCGACATATTCCTTGACCTGCGCGATGAGGCGTGAACCCTTGAGGCTTCGCCGCTTCGCCGCGCAGTCGATCAACCGGACCGCCCCCGCTTCCAGCACGCCGGCCGCGCTCGCCCGAAACCAGGTGCGGACCCGGTTCCGCTCGAGCCGCTCGAACGATTTCGCGATCTCTCCGGGAACGGCCGGATCCGGCTCGCATCTGCTTTCCTTGAACAGCGTTTCATGCACGACGTCCAACCATCCGCCCGCCAATTCGGGAAGGAGATGATACCTGCCGTCGAGCCAATCCTCCATCATCGCGAGCGTGTCGACGACGAGCAGCGGCACCTGGCCGGACTGCAGCGTCTCCATCGTCTGCACCCAGCGTTCGAGCATGTCCCGGTGCAGCGGCAACTTGCCGATCAGGAGCCGCGCGGCCTCATCCCTGCGGCTTCGGTCGATCTCCGCGAACGCCCTGGACATGACCTTCTCCAGTTCGTCGGAGTCGACCGGCTTGAGCACGTAATCGACGACGTCGAGCTCCAGGCTCCGCTTCACAAATTCAAACTCGCCGTAGCTCGACACCACGACGCAACGCATCCAGGGATGGCGCTCGCGGATCGCGCGGATCAGCTCCAGCCCGTTCATCACGGGCATCTTGACGTCCGTGATGCAGAGATCCGCGTAATGGGCTTCCAGCCAGTCCAGCGCCTCGCGGCCGTCGCTCGCGACGCCGGCCACGACGGCCCCCTCGCCGCACGCTCCGGCCTTCTTGGCCAGACTGAGCCGGATGATCGGTTCGTCATCCACGATCAGAATGCGCTTCATCGCCGTCCTCCGTGATTTCACGATCGTTCTCGATGGGAAACATGACCGTAACCGCCGCTCCCCCGCCGCCCTCGCGGTTCGAGACGGACACGCCGGCCAGCGGATCCGACGCGTGGCAGACGCGGATCCGGAAATGGACGTTGAGCAGCCCGACGCCGCCCGCGTGCTCGCCGAGCGGCCGCGAGCTCAGGCTCGCGATCCTCTCCCGCAGTCGCGTGAGCTTCTCCTGCGCAAATCCGGTCCCGTCGTCGAGAATGTCAATCCGCACATGGCCGGGTTCCGCGCGCCGGACGCGGATCTCCAGGCGAAGCGGCCGTCCGTTCACGTCGAGGTTGTGCCGGATGCTGTTCTCGACCAACGGCTGGATGATCGCCTTGAGGCATTTCGACCGGCGGCATTCGTCCTCGGCTTCGATCGCGAAGATCAGCTTGTCGCCGTAGCGGATCCGGCAGATGTCCAGATAGTGCCCGAGATGCCGGAGCTCGTCTTCGACGGTGACGAACATCTTCCGGTAATCGGAGGTGTACCGGAGCATCCGCGACAGCGCCACCGCGACCCGTTCGATGTCCCGGTGGCCCGCCAGGTTGGCCATCGCGTTGATCGTCTCCAGGCTGTTGTAGAGAAAATGGGAGTCGATCTGCGACTGGAGCGCCGACATCGTCGCCGCCCGCTGGCGCATCCGCGTCTCCGCGAGCTCCTGCACCGAATCATTCAGCCGGTCGAGCATAAGGTTGAACGCGTGGCCGAGATCCGCCAGTTCGTCGTTGCCGGCGGCCGGCACCCGCACGCCCAGATCGCCGATCTTGACGCGGCTGATTGCCACCCGGAGTAGCCCGATCCTGCGCGTGACGGAGGACACGACCGCGAACACGATCACGAGCGACAGCGCGAGGCCGACCAGGAGGGTCGCGATGGTGACCTTCCGGATGTAGAGCTCGTTTTTCGCAAACTCGTAATACGGGATGACGGCCAACGCCTTCCATCCCGTGGCCGGGACGGTCTGGAACATGACGATCTCCCCGCTGTCCTCCCGGTAAAAGGTCCCGCTCGTCTCCGCGAGACGGGGCACGATGTCGGCGTCCGCGAAGGTCTTTACCAGGCCGAGGTCCGGATGGACGATGATCTCCCCCTTTTCGTCGGTCACCATTGTCGTCCCCGGAAGACCGGGATTGGTGTCCGTCACGATGCGCAGGGCCGGGCCGAGGTCGACGTCGAGCTTGATGTACCCCGTGCGCCTGCCGAACGCCACGCGCTTCACCATCGTCAGCACCGGCTGGTTTTTCCGCCTGTAGTGCTCCGGGAAGGTGATTTCATAGTGGATGTCGTTGCTTTTTCCCAGCAGCTCGATGTAGTGCTCGGCACCGAACGTGTATTCCTCCCGAAGCTCGTCCTGGTTCGTGAAATGCATCTCGTTGCCGTTCGTGTTGTAGAACGTCAGGGACATCACTTCGGGATGGTGGTAGATGAACACCTGCAGATAGTTCCGGACGATCTCCTGAAACGCGATGTAAGACCCCAGATCGTCGCCCGGTTCGACCATGAACCAGCGCTCGGTGTCCCGGTTCGAGGCGATGGACAGCAAGCTCTGCTGGTAGCCCTTCAGATACTGGTTCAGGTTGAGGTTGACCTGCCTGAGCATCTGGCTGGCGAGCGCTTCGGCGTCGCGGATGACGGTCTCCGAGGTGATCCGGTAAGTCAGCCAGACGATCGTCACGATGACAGACAGCAGCACGGAAGCCAGCAGCGTCACGAGCTTCCATTTGATCGACCGGCGAATCGCATCGAGCACTTTCACGGCGGTCTCACTCCCGGGCGATGCGGACGGAACAACATGCCGAAACGCATGGGGGAAAAGAAAGGAAGGGAGAGCGGCTCTCCCTTCAGGACTTGTTCTCGTTATACCACTTCGTCAAGGCTTCGATCAACCGGTCGCCGCCCTGTTTCCGCCACGTTTCGATGAACTTGTCCCAGGTTTCGTCGACGGGCTTGTTGTTGACGACGATTTCCGCGGCCGTTTCCTGGAAAGAGTTCTCGAGCAGGATCTGCAGTTCCTGATCCAGCGGCGGCATGTCGGCCGTCAGCGAGCTGAAGCCTTCCGAGTTCGCGATGTTGAAGGCGTGGCGCAGCTTCTCGCCCTGTTCGCCCGGATATTTCGCCGCGAACGTCGTCTCGTTGAAGCCATGCATCCGGAATACTTCGCGCCATTCCGTCTGCTCTCGGGCTTCCGACTCGGGATCGTACTTGATCTGCCCGTTCTCGATCGTGTAGTTCATGCCCTCGATGCCCAGCTCGGTGAAGATCTGTCCTTCCTCGCTGAGCAACCAGTCGAAGAACTTGACGACCGCTTCCGGATGTTCCGAATCCGTCGTCACGTGATACGTGCGCGCGACCGTGTAGATTTCCGCGCCGACCGGGCCGTCCCAGCCTTCGCCGCGCGGCGTGGGCATTGCCATCAGGTTCACGTTCGGATCGCCCGCGTTGTCGTAGATGCGCTTGTGAAACGTCCACGCGGACTCCGGCTGGAACCCGAGAACGCCGACGCGGCCGGATTCGAATTTCTGCGCCCAGATCGAGGACGAGTTGGTCAGGAATTCGGAATCCATGAGCCCTTCCTGGTACATCGTCTGCAGCAGCTTGAGCGGCTCCTTGAAGCGCGGATGCGCGAAGCCCGGCACGACCTCGCCGTTGTATTCGTAGCCGCCCATCGGTGACAGGCCCCACATGCCCCAGATCGGGTCCATGACCCAGTTGAAGCCCTGGCGCGTGGAGAACGGCAGTTCGTCACTCTTGTCGCCGTTGCCGTTCATGTCGTTGTCGCGGAACGCGCGCAAAAGATCGAGGAACTCGCCGGACGTCTTCGGATATTCCGCGATGCCGAGCTTGTCCATCCAGTCCTTCCGCACGTACAGGACGCGGCTCGACTTGACGACGGCCGGCTGCGGGATGCCGAGAATCTTGCCGTCGACGGTGACAGCGTCCCAGGCCTCCTGCGGAATGTACTTCTTGAGATTCGGACCGTATCGTTCGATGAGATCGTTGAGCGGCAGCAGCTTTTCGCGCGCGAACGAGGCGACGCCGATGTTCAGGCCCGAACCGAGGAACGCGTCGAATTTCTCGTTTGCGGCGAACTTGAGCTGCACCTGATCCTGGTAGTTCGCGTTCGCGATGAACGTGATGTCCAGATTGACGCCCGATTTCTCCGCCATGTACTGGATCGTGCGGTCATTCGACGGATCTTCCGGCGCTACCTTCGCCAGGTCGCTGGTCAGAATCTTGATCGTCGGAATTTCTTCCGGTTCGTTCGAAGAGCCGGAATCCGACCCGGACGCCGAACCGCCGGCATTGCCGCCGGAAGCGGAAGAGGAACCGTTTGCGCCACTTGCGCCGTTGTCTTTGTTTCCGCCGGACGAGCAGGCGGCGGAGAACAGCAGCATCAGCGCAACCCCCAGAATGGCGAGTCTTCTCCACTTCATGATCCAAGTCTTCCCTCCGTGATGTTGCGTTTGCTTCGATGGGTTGGCGTTAACGGCTGCAACAAACGATTTACGTTCACGCATGCACCTCCCGCCAGGGTAATATGATTCGGACGGAATTCCCCCGGCCCCGGCTTCTCCGGAGGCCGGGGCGGAATCCGCGGATCTCCGGTCGGGAGCCGGGACGAATGCTATTCCTTCAGGGAACCGAGCATGGCTCCCTTGATGAAATGTTTCTGCAGGAACGGATAGACGACGACGATCGGCACCGTCGCGACGACGATCGTGGCGAGCTGCAGCCCCTGCGGCGAAGTGTCCAGGTTGACGGTCGTGACGCCCCGGTAGTTGTCAATCGCGTTCGCTTCGGCGAGAAGATGGTAGAGATACAACTGCAACGGGTACAGTTTCCGGTCCGTGATGTAAATGAGGGCGTTGAAGTAGCTGTTCCAGTGATTGACCGAGTAAAAGAGCAGCAGTGTGACGATGATCGGCATCGAGATCGGCACCGCGATTTGCCACAGGATGCGATATTCGCTCATGCCGTCCACCCGCGCCGCCTCGAACAGTTCCTCGGGCAGCGAACGGAAGAACGTGATGCACAGCATCAGGTTGAACATCCCGATCGCCGGCGGAATGACCAGCGCCCAGAATGTGTCGAGCAATCCGAGGTTCCGGATCAGGATGTACGTCGGAATGAGCGGGGCGTGGAAAATCATCGTGAACACGAACGCCAGGATGAAGAACTTTCGCCCCCTCAGGTAGCTTTTGGACAACGGATAGGCCGTCAGAAGCGTCATGACCATGTTGACGGCCGTGCCGACGACGACCAGCAGGACGGAATTCTTGAACGTGTTCCAGAACGTCCTGTTCTGGACGACCAGCTTGTAGTTGTCCAGGTTGAAGTCGACCGGCAGCAGGAACACCTGATTCCGGATCAGCGCCTGCGTCGAACTGAAGGAACCCGCGATCACGTGAATGACGGGGATGAGGACAAGCAGGCACACGATCGTCAGGACGAACACATTGAAGACGTCAAAGATTTTTTCACCCAATGACCGCTTGATCGCCATCTGTTTTCACCCCGGCCGGCTCAATACAGGCCTTCGCCCGTGATTTTTTTGCTCAGACGGTTCGCGAGGACCATCAGCAGGAATCCGACGACGGACTTGAACAGCCCGATCGCGGTGGTCAGGCTGTATTGGCCGCCGAGGATGCCGATCCGGTAGGTGTACGTGTCGAGCACGTCCCCCGTCTTGTAGGTGAGCTCGTTCAAGAACATGTAGATCTGCTCCGCGCCGAGATCGAGAATGTTGCCGATTCTGAGCAGCAGCAGGATGACAATCGTCGGCATGATCCCGGGGAGCGTGATGTGCAGAAGCTGTTGGAACCGGTTGGCTCCGTCGATTTTGGCCGCCTCGTACAGGGTCGGGCTGATCCCGGCCAGCGCCGCCAGGAAGATGATCGCGCTCCACCCCGTCTCCTTCCAGATACCGGTCCCGACGATGATCGAACGGAAATATTCCGCCTTCTGCAGGAAATTGATCCGCTCGAAGCCGAGCGATTCGATCAGGTTGTTCAGCAGGCCGGTCTGGACCGACAGAATCATATAGGTGAACCCGAACACGATCGTCCAGGAGAAGAAGTGCGGCAGATAGACGATCGTCTGCACCGTCCGCTTGAAGACCATGCTGCGCAGTTCATTGAGCAGCAGGGCCAGCAGGATCGGCGCCGGGAACGCGAACAGCAATTGGTAGAAACTGATGAGGAGCGTGTTGACGAGCAGCCGCCGGAGCTGCGGGTAGGTGAAGAACTGTTCGAACCATTTGAATCCCACCCACTCGCTGTGCCAGATGCCCTTGAAAATGTTGAAATTCTGGAAGGCGATGACGCTCCCCGACAGCGGAATGTATTTGAAAATGACCAGATAGGCCAGACCGGGGAGCAGCATGATGTACAGCGCGCGGTTGCGCACCACGAATTTCAGCAGTCCGGCCGGCCCCGATCTCCGCTTTTCCGGCGGCGCCGGAATCGCCGACGCACGGTCCATGGCGCTCTCCTTTCCGCGAATCCTGTCGCCCCGTGGCAATTTTCATTGTAGTTACGGACGAAACCGCTTTCCATGAGGCAATCTTTCGATTTACCCGTACAATCGTTCAAACGTTATCCGCCGCCCGCTCGGGCCGCCGCGACCCGCCGGCGGGTCACGTTTCGCCCTCCGCCGGACGGATGACGCTTCGCCGGAAAACGCGCGATCCCTGCGCCTGATACAGACGGCCGTCCGGACCGATCGCCAGGAGTTCGAACGGCTCCTCGTCGATCACGCGATGCTCCAGCGTCTCCGGATCGATCACGACGAGCTTCCCCGCCAGTTCGGCGTACAGGAGGCCGTCCGGGCCGAAGCGGAGGGCCGGCGGGCGGTACAGGCTGCCCGGGCTTTCGCCGGGAAAATAGACGCGGGATTTCACCAGGCGCATCGCGCCGCGTTCGTACGCAAAGACGGCGCCGCAGGCGATGCCCCACAGCAGGCCGTCGGGCCCGACGGCGAGCTCGCCGATCATTTTCGGAGGCACGCCGAGGCCGGGAATCTCGGGCGCGAACCGGCACAGCAGCCGGCCTTCGCGCGCGTCGAACGCGAACAGCTCCGCCCGGTCATGAACGGGGCGGCTTCCGAGGCCTCCCGCGATCGAGGAGCCGCCGTACACCACGCCGTCACGGTAAGCGAGGCTCACGATGCTCTGCTGCGGCACGATGCCCCGCAAGACGCGGATTTCGCCAGTTTTCGGGCGATAGACGGTCAGCGCCCCTTCCAGCAAGCCGTAATCCGGCACCGTGCCAAAAAAGACGAAACCGTCGCCCGAGGCGATCGCGAACGGGCGGTCCTGGCCTTCCCCGATAGCGAACAGCCGCTCCGGGTTGGCGCCCGGCCCCCTGAAGCCGGGAAGCGGACGGAACGGTTTCCGGGGATCGTAGCGGTAAATCACGGCCTGGGTGTACGTGCCGAAATAGACGCTCCCGTCATCGCCGACGGCGATCCCCTCGCTCTGGGGAAAATGGAGGAGTTCCCATTCAATCCGGTTGTCCTCCGGATTCCAGCGCGCAAGCCCCCGCTGATAGCCCCCCGCGATCAGACGTCCTTCGCCGTCGAAGGCGAGCGCAGTTACCTGCACGGGCCCGGGCTCGATCTCCAGTTCCACGCGCCGCGCGTCGCCGACGGCCGGATCGTACAGAAAGCATTCCCCGTAATTCGTCACGATCGCGAGCACCCTGCCGTCCGCGCCTCCGCCCGCGCCGCCCGGAGTCCGCGTACCCTTCCGGCCGACCCAGGCCATCGCCTTGATCCGGAGTTTCTCGTCGCACGTCCGCATCGGCAGCACCGCGAGCCGGCGAATGCGCCCCGCGCCTTCCCAGCGGTACAGGCCGGTACCCTTCGTGAAAAAGAGCCGTAGGCCGGTGTCGACGCCGGGCGCGCCTTCCCGAGGTTCCGCGCAGGCGAACCCGTCCGCTTCGAACCGGTCGACGATCCGGTATTCCCGCAGATCGAGCACGTGCATGTGCCCTTTCTGCACCTGAAACACCAGATGGTCGCCGAACACCCACAGCCGTTCGATAAATCCCTGTTTTCCCGTGACGCCGGGCAGATGGATTTTCGTCCGGCTGCCGTCCGCGGGATCGATCCTGACCAGCCCCGCCGTGCTGCCGAGGCCGACATACAGATACCGTTCATCCGCCGCGATTCCCCGGGCGTATTGTTCCCGCTCGTCAGCCATCCCCCAGTCGCGGAAGGCGGAACGGTTCGGGTCGTATTCGAAGATCCGGGCATTCGGGTAGGTGGCGCCGAAGATCGAATCGCCCCGCGGTGCGAGGTCCCACACGAAAGGATCCGCGGGATGCGCGCCGATTTTCTCCAGACGGGGGCTGTCGGGGTCATAGCGGTACAGCACGCCGGTCAGGTCGCCGGCCAGGTAGACGCATCCGTCCCGGCCGACCGTCATGCCCCAGACGACGTCCTCCCCCGGAATTTCGGCCCGGAATTTGCAACGGCCCGTCCAGAGATCGAGGCAATGGAACACCGCCGTCGAGCCGTTGGCCGCAAAGTAGATTTCCGCGTCGCGGCCGTCCCGGACACCGACGGCGGCCGCCTGTCCGAGGAGCGTCCGCACGGGCTCCCCGAGAGGTTCCGGATCCCCGAACGCGAGATTTCGCAGCATAGGCATCCCCTTTCTTCGCATCGCGACGGCAGGTCGCGGTGTTCGCCACCATCTTACCGGGGCGGCCGCAAACGCCGCAATGAGAGGATCGTTCAATCTGCCGCGGCAATCGTCCCGTGCGGGAGCCGCGGCGGGAGGTTCGCCCGCGGAAGGTTCACCCGTCTCTGTAACGTGGTATCCGCGTTACGGCGGGTGGCAGACTCCGCAGGGGTTCACTGGCATCTGTAACATAAAAAAAGGCCGCCCGCATCCATCATCGCCGATGGCATGCGGGACAGCCCCAATCCGCTACAACTCCCGTCTTCCGAGCCGGACGATCTTTCCGTCGGCCGCCCGGCTCTCGTTCGCCGCTTCCAGGAAACGGATGATTTCGAACGTCTCATGCGGGGCGACCGCCGGCCGCCCGGTGCGGAACAGCTCCAGCACCCGACCGAGCAGGGCGGCGTAAAGCAGCATATAATCGGCGGGCGGTTCGACCAGATCGCGTCGATCCCCGTAATGGATCAGCGCACCGAACGCGCCGCTTCCCGTGCGGTTGCCGCGAACCGTGCCGATGCGGCCGTCCGCCCAGACGCCGACGATCAGCTCGTGATCGCCCGCCGCGATCGCGCTGACCTCCGCGCACCCCGGGCCGAACACCGCGTACAGCATCTCCACCGCGTGGATGCCATACCAGAAATAGCCCGGTTGCGGCGGCTGAAACGGCATCGGCCCGAACACGTCCGCGCCGGTGACGGCATCGTCCGCGCCATATATGGACGCCTCTTCGGCGGCCGCATCTCCGTCGGCGGATGTCCGGCCGGCGGAACGGGCTGGCCCGCTTCCGTCGGAAGCCGGACTGCCCGAGGCGCGCGGCGCGGTCGCGGAGTCCACCCCGCCCCCGGCCCACCGTTCCGGCCCAAGCGCGAACCGCAGCGACGAGCAGCTCATGACCGGCACCCGGTGCCGTTCCGCGAGCCGCAGGATCTCCTCCGCGTCCCGGGACGAAACGGCAAGCGGCTTGTCGATGAACACCGGCTTGCCGTACGGCGCGATCCGGCGGAACAGCCCGGGATGCGTCCGTCCGTCGGCCGCCAGGAGCATGACCGCGTCGCACCGTTCGGCGACTTCTTCCGGCGAAGCGACGATTTCCGCGCCGAACGTCTCCGCCATCTCGCGGGTGAACCGCCCGACGCGCGAAATGCTCAATTCGAAATCCGACGAGCCTCCCGGCCAGGCGCAGACCACCCGTCCGCCCGGCACGTGATGCGGATGACGCTCGTCGTGCAGCAGGCGCGTGAACGAGACGGCGTGGCTCGTGTCGAGCCCGACCATGCCGATCGCCAGCGTCCTCCGCTTCGTCTTCAGTTCCGGCGCCTCCGCCCGTTCAGACACGTTCCCACAGCCGCAGGACCTGCTCCCGCGACAGGCGCGACGCCTCAAAGCAGTCCTCCAGCCCTTCGAATTCGATCGAGATATAGCCGTCGTACCCGGACTCCTTGATCGCCTTCAGGATCGACCGCAGATCAAGATCGCCGTATCCCGTGATCGCGCCGCGGAACCAATGGCCCGCCGCTGTCCGGAACCAGCCCTTGCCCAACTCCATCCAGGCCGGCCGCACGTAGAAGTCCTTCAGATGGATCATGGACGCGTACGGCAGGTTCTTTTTCACCGAGGCGACCGGATCCTCGTCCACGCAGATGAAGTTGCCCGTGTCGAGCGTCGTCCGGAAATTCTGCCGGTCCACGAGCTGCACGAGCCGCTGCACCCGGTCCGCGGCCTGGATGAAATAGCCGTGGTTCTCGACGCTCGTCACGATGCCGAATTGCGCGGCGTAATCGGCCACGCGGCGGCACCCTTCCACGAGGCACGGCAGCTCCTGCTCGAACCGGTGGATCGTCGCCTCCGGCACCGGCACCGAGGCCACGTCGTGGCGCATCCGCTTCACGCCGAGCCGCGCGCCGATGTCGACGTGCTTCTTCAGCTCCGCGATCCGCGCTTCAAACGCTTCCTCCGAATCGACGATGAAATTGTTGCCGACCGTGTAGCTCGAGATCGCGATGCCGCACGCTTCGGCCGTCCGCCGGATCTCGTCGGCGAGGTCCGGATGGTTCAACAAATCGAATCCGACCGGTACGATCTCGATGCGCTCAAATCCTTGCTCCGCCGTCCAGCGCACCGCGTCGACGATCGTCATCCGCCCGTCGCGGATCGCCGGGTACAGGCTGTAGCTGCTCAATCCCAGCTTCACGTCCGTCCGCTCCTTTCGCGTGATGTCACGCCTGCCGGTAGGCCCGGATGAATTTCACCGCCTTGCGGATGTCCTCCTCGGGATCGTCGCCGACCTCGCGCTCGATGGTGAGGTATCCGGTGTAGCCGATGTCAACGAGCGCCTGGAAGTACGCGTCGAAGTCGACCTGGCCTTCGCCGAGCGGCACTTCCTCGAAGTATTCGCCGCTCGCGAGCAATTCCGCGATCCGGTCGTGGTCCGGCGAGTCGAAGCCGACGGCGCCGTAGACGTAACGCGGATCGATCGGCTTGTGGCGGACGCCGTCCTTCACGTGGGTGTGCACGATGTAATCCTTCAGGATATGGACGCCCTTCACCGGATCGTCGCCGGTCACCATGACGAAGTTCGCCGGGTCGAAGTTGACGGCCACGCCCCTGCTGCCGAGCGTATCGAGGAAGGCGCGCAGATGGGCCGCCGTCTCCGGACCCGTCTCGATCGCGAAATGCGCGTTCAGGGTGTCCGCGTACTCCGCAAGCTCGCGGCAGGCCGCCTGCATCGTCGCGTAGATTTTGCCGTTCGGGTCATCCGGCACGATCCCGATGTGGGTCGTCACGACGTTCGTGCCGAGCTCGACGGCGAGATCGAGGATGCGCTTCGATTTCTCGATCTTCCAGGCGTTGGCCTGCTCGTCCTGGAAGCCGTGCCCGCCGAGATCGCCGACGAGCGCCGATATCTCGAGACCGAGATCTTCGATGTACTTCTTCAGTTCCCGGCGCGCGGACGCGGACAGGTTGTCCGGGTCCATCTCGCCCTTGACGGCGTAGATCTGCACACCCTCCGCGCCGACCGCCTTCGCCTTCTTCAGGCCCTCCCGCACGCCGACGCCGAAACTGTCGACAATGACGCCGATTTTGTTGTTCAGCTTCACCATGTTCTGTCCCCCGTTTCGGACGACATCCGTTCAGAATTGGATTTCCTTGCCAAGCCGAGCCGACTCGTAGATGCCGGTCAGGATCTTCATCATTTCCACGCCATCCTCGACCGGGCTGAGCGTCTCCTTCTCGCCCTTCATGGCCGCGACGAACCAGGCGATTTCGTTCACGAAGGCCTGGTGGAAGTCGAACGTCGGATGGTCCATCTGCGGCGTGATTTCAAGGATGGTGTCGTATTTTTCGGTGATGATTTTCAGCTCGGGTTCCAGAATGATCCCGCCGCGCTCGCCGTACAGGCTGACCTCCACTCCGCGCTGCGTTCCGTGCAGCGTGAAGCTGACGTCGACCATGAGCGACGCGCCGTTCTCGAAGCGGACGAGCGCGTTCGCGAGGTCCTCGACCGTGTTGAACGACGGGTCGTAGTCGGCCGCCTTGTAGTATTCGAGATGCTTCACGTTGGCGCGGTTGCCGAGGTTCCGGTAGGTGTTGCCGCTGACCGACTTCACCTTCGGCCTGCCCATCAGGTACCAGCAGATGTCGATCACATGGACGCCGATGTCGATCAGCGGGCCGCCGCCGGAACGCTCGATGTCGGCGAACCAGCCGCCCGGATTGCCAAGCCGACGGAGCCAGGAAGCCTTCGCGTAGTAGATTTCGCCGAACTCGCCGTTGTCGATGAACTGCTTCAGCACTTCCGCGTTCGCGCCGTAGCGCCGAACGAAGCCGACCTGCAGCACCTTGCCGGTTCGCCGCACCGCCTCCTGGACCCGGAGCGCTTCGTCCATCGTCTTACAGAGCGGCTTCTCCACGAGGACGTGTTTTCCGGCTTCGAGCGCGGCGATGGAAATTTCCGCGTGCGTGTTGTTCCAGGTGCAGACGCTGACGCCGTCGATGTCCGGCTGTGCGATCAGTTCGCGATAATCGGTGAAGACGCGGGAAGCGCCGTATTTTTCCGCCTTGGCCCGCGCCCGCTGCCCGTTCACGTCGCAGATCGCCGCGATCTCGACGTCCGGTTGCGCCTGGTACGCGTCCAGATGGAACTCGGAAATCGAGCCCGCTCCGATGACGCCGATCCTGATGGTCATCCGATTCCATCCCCTTTCCAGGTATGCCGGGCGGTCTGTCTGCCGCGGCCGTCCAGCCATATGGTTCCCCAATTTCCATGATACCGGCCACATTATATAAAGACAAGTCTTTATTATGTCTTTAATTGGCGCGACGTCGCCCGTCCCGTGATGGCCGTACTTGACACCCGGCGGCCGGTTGTGCCAATATCAGGGGAACGAATCCGTGACCGATTTTGACGCAGACGGTGCAGGTGATGGCGATCATGGACACCTTCGCGCGGACCGCCGGGCAGCACGAACGGCTGGCCCGGCTCGGCGAACTGGCCGACCGCTTCATGGCGGACGCGCACGCCGCCGACGGTGAGAATCGCATATCCGAGGGGTTCGTCCGGGCGCTGCGGGATATCGGCTATCCGGGCTGGCCCGTGCCCCGCGAGCGGGGCGGTCAGGGCATGACCGTCTACGAAATGGTGCTGTATCAGGAGCGGATCGCGCAGGGCGACCCGGCGACCGCGCTCGGCATGGGCTGGCATGTGAGCGTGCTGTCCGATGTCGTGCAGCGCCGGCCATGGCCGGACGAAATGCTCGACCGGATTTTCGAAGATGCCGTGAAGCGCGGCGCGCTGATCAACAAAATGGCATCCGAGGCGGTCACCGGCAGCCCGTCCCGGGGCGGGAAGCCGGCCACGTACGCGGTCAGGGTGCCGGGGGGCTACCGCATCCACGGCCGCAAGACGTTCTCGACGTTCGCGCCCGTGCTGGATTATTTCATCGTCACCGCCGTCCTTCGGGATACCGGGGAGCTGACGGAATTCCTGATCCCGGCCGGCGCGGAGGGCATGACGATCGAACCGACGTGGGACATGGTCGGCATGCGCGGCACGGCGAGCCACGATCTCGTGCTGGACGGCGTCCTCGTGCCCGGGGAGGCGCGCGCCCTCGAGACGACGAAGCAGGTTCACGCGCCGAACCCGTTCCTGCTGCACGTCCCCGCCTGCTATCTCGGCATCGCGCTGGCGGCGCGCCGCGAGGCGCTGAAGTTCGCGGCGTCGTACCAACCGAACTCGCTCGAACGGCCGATCCTCTATACGCCGAACGTCGGCCAGCTGCTGGGCGAGATGGACCTCGCGCTGACCGCGGCCCGGCACTTCCTGTACGCCGTCGCGGCGAAATACGACGAGGGAACGTATGATCCGGAGACTTATCCGGCGGAGATGGCCGCCGCGAAATCGTTCGCGGTGCAGACGGCGATCGCGGTCGTCGACAAGGCGCTGCGCATCACGGGCGCCCACGGGCTCGCGATGCGCCACCCGCTCCAGCGGCTGTACCGCGACGTCCGGTTCGGCCTCTCCAACCCGCCGATGGACGACGTGACGATGCGGCTGCTCGCGCAGCGCGCGATCCGCGAGGCGGAGGCGATGCGGTGACGGCCCGCTCAATGCATCGACCGGTCGGAAGACAGATTTCCGACCGGCCGTTTTCATTTCGGGGCCAATTTGGCATGATGGCTCCGAATCCGAAAAAATCCCGGTGCACATTTGCACTTGTCCGCGTCCGAACCTGAAGCGGCCGCCCCGGATCACGCCAGCACGACCCCGGCCCCGCCCGGCACTTCGACGAGCCGGTCGTCGGCGTACAGCCAGACGCTCGTCGCGCTCGGATTCCGCACGATGCGGCAGTCCGCCGAGAACTGCAGCCGCTCGAACGCCTCCATGTAGTCGCGGATTTCGATGTTCGTCGCGTACCAGATGTCCGCACGTCCGCCGATAAATGCGCAGAACGATTCGATCAGATCCCAGTTGCCGTCCTGGTCGAACTCGTAGCTGTGCCCCCACACGTACATGAGATACAGATACTGCCGCTTGTTCAAGCCGACAAAAGCCTCCGCCCGCTCCATCAGCCGGTCCTTGTGGTGGCACGTCGGCATCCACTCGTACCAGTCGTCCGGCATCCCGAACCCGCCCGACGACGGCACGACGCGCGCATAGGCGATGCCGAGGCGGGGCAGCATGTCCCGGATCATCCGGTTGTGCGAGCCGTTCGGATACGACAGCCCGCGCACCGGTTCGCCGGTAATGCGCTCCAGCGCCTTGCGGTCCTCCATGATCTCGTGCACGATCGTCTCCTTCGGGCAGCGCGCGATCGTCGGATGCGTCAACGTGTGCGCCGCGATCTCGTGGCCCGCGTACAGGGTTGCCGCCTCCTCCGCGCCGATCCGCCCTTCGCTTCCGAGCAGCCCGCCGTTCAGGTGGAACGTTCCCCGCACGCCGTATTCGTTGAAGATCCGGACGAGCCGCCGGTCCGCCTCCTTCCCGTCGTCGTAGCTCATCGTGAGCGCCTTGTGCCGCCCTTCCGGAAAAGCCAGCACGATTCTCGGCATCTTCATCCCTCCGTTTGGTGCGTTGCGGTCAACCGATCATGCGGCATCCCGATTCCATTTCGTCTCCGTGCCGGGAAACTCCTTCCCGCATTCCGCAAAAACGAGCCGCCGAACCGCACCGAATCCTCATCCCCCGGGCCGCCGCACGTGCGGGATGACGCCCCGCTCCGCCAGCGCCTCCGCCGCGATCTCCGCCACGCGCAGCGCGCCGAGCTCGCTGAAATGGGTGTTGTCCTCCGCGCCGTCCGGGTAATTCGGAAGCTCGCCCGGCTTCGCGTGCACGAACAGCGCCTTGGACTGCTCCGGTCCGAGCCGCTCGTAGAACTCCCGCGTCTTCGCCGCCAGGTCGATGAGCGGCACGCGCTCCTCCGCGGCGAGCCGGCGCACCGCGTCCGGATAGGCGCCGTGCGACTCGACGAGCCGGCCGCCCTCGCCGAACGTGCGCCGCTGCACCGGCGTCGCGAGGATCGGCCGCATGCCCCGCAGCCGGGCGGCCTCGATGTAGCGGCGAAGCATCGCCGGGAACGCCGTCTCCGGATCCGTGTACCGGGTCGGATCCCCGATTTTCTCGTCGTTGTGGCCGAACTGGACGAGCAGGCAGTCGCCCGCCGAAGCCTCCTTCAGCAGCGCATCCAGCCGCCCCTCGAAGATGAAGCTGAGGGAACTGCGGCCGGACATCGCATGGTTGGACACCCGGACGCCTTCCGGCACGAACCGGTGCAGCATCTGCCCCCAGCCGGTGAGGGGCCAAACGTCGGCCGGCTGGTCGGCCAGCGTCGAGTCGCCCGCCAGAAAAATCGTAAACGGTCGGAAATCGGACATCGCGCATTCTCCTCGTTCGGTTGATGGATCACGTTTCCCCGCCGGGATAAAGCGTCGAATGGGACAGCCGCTTCGGCTGCGGCAGCGGTCCGGCCGAAGGCCCGGCATGGAGCCGGACCCCGCGGCTCGCGAACACGGCCGCCGTCTCGTCGTCATGCAGGACGACCTGCGTGAGGCCGGTGCCGGCCAGATCCGCGAACGCCGCATAGCCGTCCAGCGGGAAGGCGCAGACCGTCCGCCCCAGGCCGTCGTACAGGGCCGGCGGCAACCCGCCGCCGCGCCGGTACGCGAGCATGCAGTCCGGCGCATCCGGGGTCCAGCCGGACAGCGGCTCCAGGATCGTGAGCCAGCCCGGCGCCCGGCGCTCCTCCTTCCAGAGCAGCCGCCCGCCGGCGTCGAGCAGGAACAACGCGTCCCGCCCCGCGCGGCCGCGGCCGTCGTCCTCGCGCACGATCCGGTCGACGCCCGCGATCTGCAGGCCCTTGAGCTCCGGGAGGAAGCGGCCGGGCGCGAGATGCTGCGGTTCGACCGCGCCCTCGTGGCGCCACAGCTCGCGGCCGTGCCGGTCGCACAGGACGACGGCGCTGCCGCCGATCGCGATCTCCGGCTCGCCGTCCCCGTTCACGTCGCCGACCCAGATGCAGTCGGCATGTTCCGAAAGCCCGGCCAGCGTCCAGAGCGGCCGGCCGTCGTGGTCGAGCAGGGTGTAGCCGGCCATCACCTCGTCCCGGCCGTCGCCGTCGAAATCGTACACCCACGGATAATGGCCCGGATTGCCCTCGTGATGCCACAGGACGCGCCCGCTTCCGTCCATCGCCCAGACGTTCCGGTAGCGGTCCTTCAGCAGCCATTCGCCGCTGTAGCCGCGTCCGGTCAGGTCCGCCGGAATGATGCAGTCGTGCGCGTGCGGCGCGGGCAGCGGCAGGCTCGCCTTCACGCGGCCGCTCCTCCCGTCGAGCGCCTGGAGCCGCCCGTCCATGACGCACAGCACCTCGAGCCGTCCGTCGCCGTCGAAGTCGACGATCTGCGCCGGGTAGTCCGAGCCGGGACCGCCGGCCCATCGGCTCGGCCGGCCGGCCTGCCAGCGCAGCCGCCCGTCGAGATCGAACGCCGTGAGCGCCCCGACCTGATGGGGGATGTGGCGCACATCCTGCCGCTCGTCCGGCTGCACGAACAAAAGCTCCATCCGGCCGTCCCCGTCGAGATCGCCGAGGAGCAGCCGGCAGCGCGGACCGGCCGCGCGAATGTCGAGGGACGCGATCAGAACCGGCTGGTTCGATGTTCGTTCGCCGCCGGAGACGGCCGGCGCGGACTGCCCGCTCCCGCGGCGGCTTTCGCCTGCCGGCGGCATCCGTTCCCCGGACACCCGGATGCGGCCTTGCGGAACCGACGCCGGATCCCGGACGGTGTCGGAACGGCTCTCCGTCATGCTTTCGCCCTCCCGTCACGCTTTCCTGCTCCGCTCGCGGTACAAAGTCGGCGTAACGCCCTCCAGCTTCTTGAAGATCCGGTTGAAATAGCTGTGCCGGTAGCCGACCATGCCCGCGACGTCGTGGATCTTCAACTCCGACTCGCGGAGCAGCTGCTTCGCCTTCTCGAGCCGGAGCGCGGTCAGATAGTCGATGAAATTCGTGCCCGTCGCCTGCTTGAACGCCTTGCTCAGCACGTACGGGCTGGTGCCGAGCGCGTCCGCGCATTTCTCGAGGGAGATGTCGTCGCGCATGTAATGGCGCTGCAAATATTCGGCCGCCTGCTCCGCGAGCCGCTTCACGCGGGCGTCCGAACGGGCTTCCCACGCGCGGAAATACGGCGCGAACACCCGGTCGAAGAACCAGTCCAGCATCCGCTTCGGCTCCCGCAGGCGCGCCAGTTCGGCGTAGAGGTTCGCGTCGCCGTACAGCCGGTTCGGATGGAAGCCCGACGCCATCATCGCGTGCTGCATCAGGCCGAGGAGCTGCAGCATTCCCTGCTGCACGTCGATCTCCTTCGCGCCGCCCCCGCAGAGCGAGTCGAGAAACGCCGCGAGATGCGCGCGGGCGCCGGCTTCGTCGCCGGTGCGCAGCGCGTGGATCAGCTCGCGCTCGAGCGCGAACGAATAGCGTAGTTCGGCGGCCGCGTCCTCGTCCGCCAGTTCCCGCTCCATGCGGATGATCTGGTTCGCGCGGTCCATCAGCCGCCGGCCGGCCGCCTGCCGCGCCCGCTCGAAGGCGAGCGGCACGTCCCGGATGTGCTCGACCGGTTCGCCGAACGCGAACACCGCGTGCAGGTGCAGGATGCGGTTGATCCTCGCCGCCGCCTCACCGCAGAACGCCTCGATCACCTCCATCAGGGAGAAGCCGGGCGGCACGAACAGCAGCACGCCCGCCGACATGTCGTGGAAATGGATCGTCTCGCTGCGCGGAAACCGCGGCGCGGCAAGCTCCTCGAGCAGGTTCGCGGCGGCGAAGGAGACGAGCCCCTCGTCCCCTTCGCGGAATTTGCCTTCGCCGCCGAGCGGACCGATCAGCCGGAAGTAGACGATGACGAACCGCGAGCCCTCCGTCCCCGGCAACAGCCGCTCCATGCGGCGGCGCAGATCCGCCTCCGAATAGGCGTGCAGGTGGCCCTGCAGCAGTTGGTGCAGGAAGCCGTGCTTCACGAACGGCAATTGCTCCCGGATCCGGTTGTGCAGTTCCGCCCGCTCACGGTTCAGGTCGAGCCATTCGCGCTCGATCAGCGTGAACTCGTCGCCGGCGGGCGCGCCGCGGCCGCCGGCGAACAGCGCGACGAGGCGCCGGATCGGCGAATAGATGCGCAGGGAAGCGAGCCACGCGAGGATCGCCGCAAGCCCCAGTGCGGCCAGGCTGACCAGCAGGATCGCCTTCGAGATGAACACGACCGGCGCCGTAATCTTCCCGATCGGCGACGCCGACACGTACCGCCAGTCGCTCGCGATGCGCGACAGCGTGCCGTAGGAGACGGCGTATGTCTGCCCCTTCCATTCGGTCAGGAACGAGCCGCTCCTTCCCCCCGCCGCATCGATCCGCTCCATCAGGGCGCGGACGAACGGCGAATCGGCGGAGCTCCCGTCCGCCGACAGCCAGAAACTGCCGGCCGGGTCCCAGGTGAACGTCACGCCCTCGTCATAGGGCGAGAGCGTGCGCAGCAGTTCCGCCAATCTCGCCTGATCGATGCGGAACACGAGCACGCCGAACGGCTCCAGGCTGCCGGCGGGCACGTGATGGACGAGCGCCGGTTCCCGCTCGTCCGGCCGGTCGGGATCGAACGCCCAATACGTCCAGTAGGTGAACCGGCGGTAGCGGATCAGCACCTCGTAGCGCTCGGCTCGCGTCTCGTCGAGCGCCATGTACTCCGGATGGAGCAGAACGGGGCGGGACCCGCCCACGTACAGCTCCGCCGACTTCACGATCGCGTTCGATCCCTGCATCGCGACGAGCGTCCGTGTCAGTTCCTGCGTCACGTTGAATTCGCGCACGAAGTCCGTCTCCCTGAGGCGCCAGTCGAACTTCGGATCGAATGCCCAATGCGACAGAAGCAGCTCCAGGTTTCCGAGCTGGTTGTCCAGATGCACGGAACGCTGCTCGATCTGGCTCACGTGGTTGTCCAGCAGCTCGCGCTCCACGCGGCCCGCCGTCAGCCCGTACAGGATCGAACCGATGATGAATCCCGGCACGCCCGACACGACGAACAGCAAGATCAGGCTGCGCCGATAGAAATGACCGCCGGACGCCATCCGGGCCGGCAGGCTGAAGATCCGCTTCCACACGCATCCATCCCCCGCTCCCCAAGCCGCCCGTCCCGCTGCGGGTCTTTTGCCTCCGATCGTACCGCATTCCGGCCGGAAGAAAAATTCAATTTTCCGTGCAATTCCTCCGATTTTCCGGCGGAATGAACCGTAAAGAGCCGCGCCCCGGAGGGACGCGGCCGACCGGACCCGCGCGCGGCTTACCGGTTCGCCGCGGCGTACAGCTCGTTCATTTCCTTCACCAGATCGTCGCCGCCCGACCTTCTCCACGTCTCGAACGCCTTGAGCAGCTCTTCCTCGCCGATCTGGCCGACGATGTACTTGATGCGGGCGTCGTTGATGATGTTGTCGAGCTGCTGCCCCTTCTGCGAATAGACGGTGGAGATGAACGGTTCCGCCGGGTTCGGCACGACGTACTGCTCGGCTTCCTTCTGCAGTTCCTCCGTCTTGATGCGGAGCGGCGTCTGCTTCACCTTCAGCCCCTGGTCTTCCGGAATGAACGGCAGCATCTGGTTCAGGCCTTCGACTTCGGACTCGAGCTTGACCGTGTCGCTGATCCTCACCGCGTAGCCGTCCTCGACCGTGTAGTGGACGCCCTCGATGCCGAAGTTCGCGAGCGTCTGCATCTCCGGCTCGTTCATTTTGTCGAGGAACGCGAGGACGCGGTCCAGCTCCTCCTCCGTCTTGACCGACGACTTCGGAATCGCGAGCAGCCCCGCGAAACCGGAGGTCGGCAGCGCCCGCAGGCCGTGATCGCCGACGACGCCGATCATGTTGTCGACGAAATGGACGTCCGGCTGGTCCTTGCCCTGCTCCGCGAGCATCCGGTGGATCGCGTCGTCGAGCCGCGCCGCGTTGTCGGTGACGTCGACGATGACGCCGGCCTGCCCGTTCACGACCGGGTCATTCCACTTCGCGGAGTCGAACACGGCGAAGTCCTGATTGATGAGCCCTTCGTCATACAGCTTCTTCATGAAGCGGAGCGCTTCGAGATATTCCGGCGTCTCGTGTTCCGGCACGAGCTTCCCGTCGACGACGCCCCATTTGTTCGGCGCGCCGAACCACAGTTTGATGATGTCGAAGCCGCTCGCCCACTGGCCGGTCCATTTGACAAGCACCATGCCGTAGGTGTCGTCCTTGCCGTTCCCGTCCGGGTCCTGCTCCTTGAACGCCTTCAGCATGTTGTAGAAATCGTCGATCGTCTTCGGCGGCTCGAGCCCCAGGTTCTCGAGCCAGTCCTTGCGGTAATTGATGCCGTTGCGTCCGAGCGCGCGGCCGCGATAGACGCCGTAGTTCTTGCCGTCGATCGAGGAGTTCTGCATGATGACCGGGTTCGCCAGGGACAGGTACGGGTAGTTCTTCATTTTCTCGCCCACTTCCCAGAACGCGCCCGCCCTCACCGCGTTGACGAAGTTCGGGTTCTTCACGTCCGGCACGTAGATGATCGTCGGCAGCTTGCCGGAAGCGAGCGTGATGTTGAACTTGTCGGTGTAGGACGAGTTCGGCACCCATTCGAAATGCAGCTTCACGTTCGCCCGCTTGTTGATCTCCTGCACGACCGGGCTGTCGTCGGACGGATAATTCGTCTTGAAGATCGGCAGCATGATGCTGATCTCCATCGGCGGCTCCGGTTC
>Ga0207871_100073_pt1 | contig 60272 bp, 47 predicted proteins | sample Passage260A_FD_187371 | JGI IMG/M metagenome (GOLD analysis project Ga0207871, IMG submission 187371) | Cellulose adapted compost microbial communities from Newby Island Compost Facility, Milpitas, CA, USA - Passage2 60A (SPAdes) (version 2) ...
GCCTGCGCCGGCCGGCTCCGCTCAGGACGACAGCAGTATGAGAGGAGCTGCCGATGGAGCCACTGGCGATCGGGCGACCGGATCCCCTGGCCGGACGCGTGGCGCTCGTCACCGGCGTCAGCCGCCGGGCTGGGATCGGCTATGCCATCGCGATGCGCCTGGCCCAACTCGGCGCCGACCTCTGCGTCCACTCCTGGGTCCCATACGACGCTGCCAGCCCCTGGGGTGCCGACCCGGGCGGCATCGACGCGGTCCTGAAGGACCTGCGCGGTACCGGGCGGCGCATCGCGCACGTCTCGGCGGACTTCGCTGATCCCGCGGCGCCGGAGCGCGTCGTCGCGACCGCGTTCGATACCCTCGGGCAGGTCGACATCCTGGTTGCCAACCACGCCTATAGCCGCTTGGGCGGGCTGGAAGAGCTGACTGCCGAGCAGATCGATCAGCACTTCCAGGTGAACGTCCGGGCGACGCTGTTGTTGGTGCAGGCGTGGGCCGCCCGGCACGACGATTCCCGGCCGGGGGGCCGCGTCATCCTGATGACCTCCGGGCAGCACCTCGGCCCGATGCCCGGCGAGCTGGCCTACGTCGCCTCAAAGGGCGCGCTCCATCAGCTCACCCAAAGCCTGGCGGCGCACCTCGCCCCCCGCGGCATCACCGTCAACACCGTGAATCCCGGAGCGACCGACACCGGCTATGCCGACCCGGCGACGTACGCCGCCGTCCTGGCTCGGGAGCCGATGGGGCGCTGGGGTCAGCCGGACGACGCCGCACGCCTGATCGCCTGGCTGGCGACCGACGACGCCCGCTGGGTTACCGGTCAGATCCTCAACTCCACGGGCGGCGGGCCGTAGCCGCGCAAGCGCAGGCATCCTGCCGGCGCCCCTGACGAACGACGAACCAGAAAGCACACCCCCTGTCCCGATCCCACCCAATTGGGCGGGGCGCTGTCGCCGGCGTGGTGCTATGATTCGCGCCGGCCTGCGGGCCGGCGCCGCGGGGCGTCGTCGGCATGCTGGGAACAAGGAAGTCGAACACTCGGATGTCTGGGCGAGAAAGACGGACCGGCCACGCACCGGGGGCCGCGCGCCGCGCGGCGCGGCGCCAGGCGACGACGCAGCGGCAGCCCTGGCTCCGCCGGAGCGCGGTGGCAGCGGTTCTGCTCTTACTGATCGGTGGGGCCGCGTGGTGGTTCTTCGGTCGCGGCGACAGTGTCGCACTTTACCGGTTCGATACGCTCGACTTCCATTCCCTGGCGTTCGATCCGACCGACCCCCAAACCCTGTACTTCGGCCACCATCAGGGGATGAAAATGAGCCGGGATGGTGGCAAGACGTGGCAGGATACGGTGGTGCGCGATGCCGACGTGATGCAGCTCGGCATCGCCGTGAGCGACCCACGGCACCGCTACCTGGCAGGCCACGGCCTGTTCGTCTTTAGCCGCGACGGAGGTGCCACCTGGGAGCAGCCGGCCACGAACCTGCCCGACTACGACCTGCACGGCTTCGCCGTCGCCCCGTCGGACCCGCTCCGGCTCTATGCCTTCGCCGTCGGGGTTTCCGGGCTGTTCACCAGCGCGGACGGTGGGCTCACCTGGGAGCAGCTCCCGCTGCCGCCGGGCGATGTGGCCGGGATGTTGCCGCTGGCGGTCGCGCCGGACGACCCGCTGCATGTCTACGCAGGCGTCGACGATGTGCTCACCGAGAGCCGCGACGGTGGCAAGACGTGGCAGTCTCTCCCCGGCCCCGGCGCGATGATCATGTCGCTGGCAGCGAGCATCACCAACCCTGGCACGCTCTACGCCGGCACCGACGACGGCGTCTGGGTCCGCTCGGCGGACGGAGCCTGGGAACGGCTGCCGCTGACGCCCGAAGGGGTGGTGATGGCGGTTGCCGTCAGTGCCGACGAGCCGGAGCAGGTGGCCGTGGTCGATCAGGAGGGTTACTTCTACCGGAGCAGCGACGGTGGCCGGACGTGGGGCGGGCGTGGAGCGTAATCCCCGCGATGTGTGGCACCGAGGCTGCAATTGGCGCAAGTTCAGGTTATAGTTATCCGGGCATACGGCCCGGAACCCAACCTGGCGAGAGGTGTGATTCTGGCCCGGTAGAGGTCGGGTCAGAGAAGGGAGGCTCTTGTGAAGGTGTGGTCCCGCGGCATCGCTAGAGTGACGGTGCTGGTGGCAGCAGCGGCGCTGCTGATGCTCGCTCTGGCGGCATGTGGAGGTGGTGGCAACAACAACGAGGGCAACGGCGGCGGCAACGCGCCCGCAGGGGCGATCACCGTCAAGATGACCGAGTTCAAGTTCGATCCTTCCACCATCGAGGCCAAGACCGGCGAGATCACGTTCAACCTGGTCAACGACGGCACCGTCGAACACGACATGCACATCGAGATCCCGGGCAACCCGCAGACCTCGGAACTGGTCGCCCCGGGCAAGTCGGCGACCTTCACGGTGACGATCAACGAGGCGGGCGAATACCAGTTCTGGTGCACGGTCCCCGGTCACCGCGAGTCCGGCATGGAGGGCACGCTCAAGGTCGAGGGCTAGTTCCCGACCGCGACGCGACCTCGACCACAAACCGGGTGGGCACGCGCCCACCCGGTTTTCTATGACGTTTGACGAGTTCATCCGGCATACCAGCCGCGCCGTCTTCCGCCCGCCTCCGCCAGCTAGTGCGGCTGCCGACCGTCGCCGGGATGGGTGGCGGGAAGTTCGCCGCGTCACGCTGCGTGCCCGGGCGAATGGAGTTTGACGCATTCGTTGGGTGTACGCGGTCTGCGCGTGCCCGGGGCTAAAGCCGCCGGGCTGACAACGAAAGCCGGCTGATGGAGTTTGACGAATTACTGTGGTACATGTACCGGTCCGTCGTCTCGTCCTTGTCATCCTGAGCGGAGCCGGCCGGCGCAGGCGCGCCGGGCGGCGGAGCGAAGGATCTCGCGTCGGACCGGCCACGCAGCGGGGAGATTCTTCGCTGCGCCGGGGGCGGCTGGCCGCCGCCCCCGGCTCCGCTCAGGATGACACGCGGGGGTCGCGGGGCTGGCGGGTAGACACGACTCATTCGTCAAACTCCATCAGCCGGCTGGGATTCAGTCGGGCCTACACCCAGGTGATACGGTGTCCGCCGCCCGACCCGTGCCCGGGGCTAAAGCCGCCGGGCTGACAAGAAAAGCCGGCTCAAGCCGGCTGGGGACGCGGTAACCGGTGGGTGCTGGAGCGGACACGTCAGGATGTGGCCATCGTAGCCCCTTCAGTGGGCTTACCAAAAATATTAGGCCGGCGGCTTATGGAGTTTCACAACTGAATCGGGTAATGCTCGCCTCGGGAGATCGGCGCTGGAGTCACGCGCGGAGCGGCGCTTTCCGCCGTCGCGTCGCGCCGGGCGGGATTCCTCGCCCACGTCACTGACGGGTCGGAGACCGCATGGGCGTCCGTCGGCCTGTTGCCCGATTAAGTCGTGAAACTCCATGAGCCCCGGGCACGCGCCACAATGAGGAAGAGCGCCGGCCCAAGGCCGGCGCTCTGCTGGCATCGCTAGGGGAGGTAATTTTCCGGGTTCTCCCAGACGCCGTTGACCTGGACGGCGAAGTGGAGGTGCGGGCCGGTTGAGGCGCCGGTGGTGCCGATCGGGCCGATGTGCTGGCCTTGCTCGACCCACTGCCCGACGCTGACCCACGGCTGCGACGCCATGTGGGCGTAGAGGGTCGACACCCCGTTGCCGTGGTCGATCTTCACCATGTAACCGTAGCCCGAGCCGTTCCAGCCGGCGAAGGTCACGGTGCCGCTGGCGGCGGCAGCGATCGGGGTGCCCGCGGCGGTGGCGATGTCGAGCCCCTGGTGGAAGTGGGCATAGCCCTGGTACGCGGGCTCCATCCAGAGGCCGCTCGGGCCGAACCGCTGGGTGATGATGCCCTGCACCGGCCAGACGAACCCGCTGCTCGACTGGGCCACCGCGGGCGCCGGCTCCGGCTCTGCCTGGGCCGGTTCCGCCGCGGGGGCCTCCTGGACCTCCTGGGCCGGCGCGGCCTCTTGTGCGGGCTCCTCGACCGGCGCGCTCGCGCCGGGGATGGTCAGCACGTCGCCCGGGTAGATCAGGTGCGGATTGGCGAGCTGGTTCGCGGCGATGATGCTCTCCATCGACACGCCGTAGCGTTTGGCGAGGAGGAACACCGTATCGCCGGGTTGCACCTCGACGGTCAGGCCGCCACCGACCCCGCCCTCAGCCTCCTCACCAGGGATGTTGACGTGTTGCCCCGGGTAGATGAGGTTGGGGTCGGGGAAGTCGTTGGCCGCGATGACGGCCGAGAGCGGCACGCCGTAGAGCTGGGCGATCTTGTACAGCGTATCTCCCGGCTCCACGATATGGGTGACCCCGGCACCCGGGCCACCCACGCCGGTGAACTCGCCGGTGTGCTCGCTGGTCGTGGCTTGGCTGACCGTCGCCGCGCTGATGACCGGGAACTGGTCGGTGTTCTCGGACGTCGTCCGAGCGGTGGCGGCTGCTGGCGCCGCACCGACGACACCCGCAGTCGCCACTGCGGCGACCGCCGCGGCGACCAGTGCCGACTGCGCGCGGCGCCCGCGACGGTAGGCTGCCAGATCAGCCATGCTCGGCGCCGGTGGCACCCAGTACTCGGGCTCCCGCAGCCAGCGCTCAATCGGGTCATCGTCACGCGGCGCTACCGCGGCGTGCGTGCGCGGCGCCGGGTGCATGTGCGTCGTGCGTGGTGTCGTGGTCGTGTGGGTCTGGGGCGTTTCCCAATCGGGACGCCAGCCGAAGCGCGGTTGCTGAGCAACGGGTCTGGTTTGGACGGACTCGGACGCATGAGCGCCCGGCCTCTCATCGAGGCGGCGAGGCATGATCAATCCCTTCCCTTTCCCCGGTTTCCCCGTCGCCACGTTGTTGGCCGGGCGCTGTCCCCACGCGTGGTCCGACCAGTGGCGACGAGTGTAATCCGTGGCCAGAGGATAACAATGCGTCGCCTCCGAGTCAACCTCCTCACGCGAACGGCTACTGAACGTACACGAATGTGCCGAAGAGGTGGATTGGCGGAGAGCGGCTGTGCCGGTCGCGCCGCTCTCCCGCCGGGGCATGGACTGAGAGGCAACGATCAGTCAAGACCGGGGATGGGACCGGTCAGGAGTCGCTCGGCCATCGCTTCGAACGCCGCGGCACGGGCTGCCGCGCGCTCCCGCCGGGCGGCGATCCGGCTGGCGCTCTCCTCGAGTCCCAGGTCGCCGGCCGTGCCCAGATGGGTGCGCTTGGCGAGCTGCTGGTGAGGGTCCATCGGCGGGACGGTCTCGAGCGCGGTACCGACCCGGCGATAGGCGTCGCGGAAGGGGATGCCCTGAGCGACGAGCTCATAGGCGGCGTCGGTGGCGAACAGTTCCGGGGTGCAGGCAGCCAGCAGGGCCTCCTCGTTCGGCTCCAGGTTGCGCACAGTGAGCGCGGCGACGCCGGCGGCGCGAGCCGTGAGGTCGAGCGCGTCGATGAAGGGGCGCTTCGTCTCCTGGTAGTCCATGTTGTAACCGGAGGGGAGCCCGGCGAGCACGGTCATGATTTGCTGCTGGTAGGCGAGCATGACGCTCCCTTTGGCGCGCAGCATCTCCATCGCGCCCAGGTTCTTCTTCTGCGGCATGATGCTGCTGCCGGTGGTGAACTCCGCGCCGATGGTGAAGAAGCCGAACTCGGCGGTGGTGAAGAGCAGGATGTCCTGCGCCAGTTTGGAGAGGTCGAGCATGACCTGGCTGAGCGCCTGCACGACCGCCGCTTCGAACTTGCCGCGCGCGTTTTGTGCGTAGAGCACGTTGCGCTGCGGGGCGCGGAAGCCGAGGAGGTCCGACACGTAGCGCCGGTCGATCGGGAGCGGCACGCCGTAGCTGGCGGCCGAGCCGAGGGGGCACTGATCGTTCAGGTCAAGCGCCGCGTCGAGGAGCGTCAGGTCGTCGAGCAGCGCTTCCAGGTAGGCCCCGGCCCAGACACCGACCGATGAGAGCATCGCGCGCTGCATGTGGGTGTACCCGGGCATGGGCGTGAGCCGGTGGCGCTCGGCCAGAGAGAGGAGCGCCTCGGCGCAGTCGAGGATCGCCCGCTCGACGCGCGGGGCCTCCTGCTTCAGGAAGAGCCGGAGGTCCACGATCACCTGATCGTTGCGGGAGCGGGCGGTGTGGATCTTCTTGCCCGGCTCACCGGTGCGGGCAGTCAGCGCGTGCTCGATCTTGGTATGGACATCCTCGTCACCCGGCTCGACCCGGAACGTCCCCGCCGCGGCTTCCTCAGCGATGGCGGCCAGCGCGGCACGAAGCGCGGCAAACTCGTCGCGGGCCAGCAGGCCGACCTTCGTCAGCCCCGCCGCGTGGGCGATCGACCCGAGGACGTCGGCCAGGATCAGCCGGTTGTCGTAGACGACATCGTCCCCGACCTCGAACGCCTCGATCTCGGGGTTGAGGCCGTACCCCTTATCCCAGAGCTTGGTGGCCATGCGGTGTCCTTTCGTGGTGCGGGTAAGACCCCTCACCCCCCGGCCCCCTCTCCCACAAGGGGAGAGGGGGAGCGATACGAGACTGGCGCGAGAGACGGAACGCGGTATCCGCGTTCCGTACCCATTCCCCCTCTCCCACAAGGGGAGAGGGGGTTAGGGGGTGAGGGGTGCCTGGTGCCCCGGTCTCGCTAGCCCTCCGCCGCCAGCGTTTGCTGGCGCAGGGCCAGCACCTCGAACGGCAGGCCGCGGATCAGCGCGGCCGGGCCGCAGAGTTGCTGGTTGAATCCGCTGCTGGCGATGGAGCGAATCTCCGGGCGGAAGAGGGAGGCCGGGGTGTCCCGCTTGACGATCTCGATGGTGCCCTTGTAGAGCGAGACGGTCCAGGTGCCGCGCACCACGTGCTGCGTTTCGGCGATAAAGGCGTCCAGCGCGCTGCGCAGGGGGTGGAACCACTCGCCGTGGTAGACCAGCGAGGCCCAAGTCTGCTCGACGAACTTCTTGAACTGGAGCTCCTGCTTGGTCAGCACAGCGCTCTCGATGTCGCGGTGGACGGCCAGGATGATCTTCGCCCCCGGCGCCTCATAGATCTCGCGGGACTTCAGATCCATGATGCCGTCTTCGAAGATGTCGATCTTCCCGATGCCGTTGGCGCCGCCGATCTCGTTCAGCGCCGCGACGAGGTCCGGCAGCGGCATCGGCGTGCCGTCGAGGGCGACCGGCAGGCCGTCCTCGAAGGTCAGGGTGATGGTGGTCGGCGTGTCGGGCGCCTTGTGCGGCGGGACATACCACATCCAGATGTCGTCCGGCAGCGTGGTGTCGAGCCCGATCCCGCCGCTGGCAATCGAGCGGCACCAGAGGGTCTTATCGTCGCCCCCGGCGATGATCTCGGTCACCGGCACCCCGTAGTGCTCGCAGAGGGCCATCTCCTCGGTGCGTGTCAGGTCGAAGTCGCGCACCGGCACCAGGACGGTGAGCTGCGGGGCGAAGAGTTTGAAGACGTTGTGCATGCGGTACTGGTCGTTGCCGCGGCCGGTGGAGCCCTCCATGACGGCGTCGCATCCCAGCTCCAGAGCCTTCTCCGCGACTTTGGCGGCGATGAGCTGGCGGGTCATCGAGGTGGAGACGGGATAGCCCTCGTAGTCGGAGTTGGCGCGGATGGCGCGGGTGAGCCACTCCTCGGCGAACTCGGCGCGGGCGTCGATCAGCAAGGGGGTGATGCCGAGCAGGTCGGCTTTGGCAAAGCTCTCCGCGATCTCCGCCTCGCCCTGGCCGACGTCGACGGTGATGGGTACCACCTCGGCGCCGTACTTCTCGCGAGCCAGGACGATGCAGAGGGTGGAGTCCAGCCCGCCGGAGTAGGCGACAGCGATCTTGTTCACCGAGGGCACGGGCGTGCTCTCGATTTTCGCCAGTGCGGTGTCAAGTAAGGCGTTGGTCGTCGTCATCGTGGTGTTCCCTTCGGTCTCAGCGCGTCATGACATAGATGCATGATCGGGGCGAACGGCATGCACCTATGCCGGTCGCGCCGCGCACGCGACGCGGAGGAACACCACGGCGAGCAATGCCGGGGTTGAAGGGAAATCGAAAGTGGGGAAAACAAAACGGCGATGCCACGCACCGTATCTCGCTCCAGACCAGTGTGCGCCAGGGCAGGCGCGACCGACGCTGACGAACCTCAGCGGGTCCTGGTCCTCCAGAGCGAACGGTGCTGTGCCATCGCGATCGCCTCTCGCAGATCCCGGCGGCCGAACGGCCGTACGGGCGTGATGCGGTAGGGCCGAGTCTAGCAGTCCGGTGAGGCGGCGTCAAGCGGCCGCTCTCCTGACCGAGTCACACCCGCGCCCGAGGAGCGGGATGACGTCAGGGTTGCGTCCCGGCACGTGCCCTGGGGTAGTGGAGATTGACGAACTACCCAGATGTGCACGGTCAGCCCGTGCCCGGGGTGGGTGGCGTGAAGGATCCCACGCTGTGGCGCGTGCCCGGGATGGGTGGTGAGAGGGTCCCACCGCCCGGCACGTGCCCGGGGGTTCACCCCCGGGCTGACAAGGAAAGCCGGCTGAAGTGGGCCGGGGAATACGGCTCACACCCAGGCGTTGGGTGTCCCCGTCCGGTGGCCCGTGCCCGGGGCTGAAGCCGCCGGGCTCACAACGAAAAGCCCGCTCAAGCGGGCTGAGGGGACTAGAACTCACATTCCGGCGTTGGATCTCGCCGCCAGACGCGTGCCCGGAGGCTCTAGCCCCGGGAACGGGCCGAGTGCGTGCATCCATGGAATTCGTCAAACGCTATTGGCCCTGAGCGCTGACTAGGCGGCGGATATCGTCTCGCCAGGGTGTAAGTCCTGGTTCCCCAGCCGGCTTCAGCCGGCTTTCGTTGTCAGCCCGGCGGCTTCAGCCCCGGGCACGCGCCGCGGTGCGGGAACCTTCGCGCCACTCATCCGTGGGCACACGCCGCGGCGCGGGGATCCTCCCACCGCCCGTCCCGAGCACGTGCCGCATCAGGCCCGATACGTTCGTCACACTCAGGGGGCCGACCCCGGCGGCGGTCGGGGTGACGGGACGGGTGGCACGCAACCCGGCGGCGCTGCGTGGGGTAGGATTGCCGGTCCGGTGGGGCAGACTGGGCCCGGCCGCGCAGGGATGGACTGGCCGGTGCGAAAGGAGTGCTCGGCAGATGGAGCCTGTGAGCCGAACCGTGGACGCGCTCATCGAGATTCCGGCGGGCAGCCGAAACAAGTATGAGTTCGACGAGAAGGCCGGGCGAATCCGCCTGGACCGGGTGCTCTACACCTCGGTCCATTACCCGACCGACTACGGGTTCATCCCGGACACGCTGGCGCCCGACGGCGACCACCTGGACATCCTGGTCGTGACGTACGAGCCGACGTTCCCGGGTTGCCTGGTCGAGGCGCGTCCGATCGGCGGCCTTGACATGGAGGACGAGAAGGGGAGCGACTTTAAGGTGCTCGCCGTGCCGGCGGTTGACCCGCGCTTCGCCAACACGCGCACGCTGGAGGATCTGGATCCTCACTGGCTGCGCGAGATTGAGACCTTCTTCGCAACGTACAAGCTGCTGGAGCCGAAGCACACCGAGGTGCTGGGCTGGCACCCGGTGAAGGAGGCGTGGGGCGTGATCGAAGCGGCCCAGCGCGCTTACCGGTCCAGTACCCGGAGCTAGGCGCTCAGCACTACCTTGATGCAGCCGTCTTCCTTCTGCTGGAAGGTATGGTAGGCGCCGGGCGCCTCCTCCAGCGGCAGGCGATGCGTGACGATGAAGCTCGGGTCGATGTCGCCGTTCGCGATGCACTCGAGCAGAGGGCGGAGGTAAGCCTGGACGTGGGTCTGGCCGGTGCGCAGGGTCAGGCCCTTGCTGAAGATCGCCCCCATGGGGAACTTGTCGATGAACCCGCCGTAGACGCCGGGCACCGAGATGACCCCGCCCTTGCGGCACGCCTGGATCACCTGACGCAGTGCGGTCGGCCGGTCCGTCTCCAACCGGACCGCCTGCTCGGCTCGGTCGAACCAGGCAGCCGGGCCGACGCCGTGCGCCTCCATGCCGACCGCGTCGATGCAGGCGTCGGGGCCGCGGCCGCCGGTCAACTCCTTCAGCGCCTCGACGACGTCGGTGTCTTGGTAGTTGAGCGTCCGCGCTCCTCCGGCTTCGGCCATGCGCAGGCGCTCCGGGATGCGGTCGATGGCGATGACCTCGTCGGCGCCGAGCAAGTAGGCGCTGCGGATGGCGAACTGCCCGACCGGCCCACATCCCCAGATCGCGACCACGTCGCCCGGCTTGATCTCCGCCTGTTCGGCGGCCATGTACCCGGTGGGGAAGACGTCGGACAGGAAGAGGACCTGCTCGTCGCTCAGGCCGTCCGGCACCGCGATCGGGCCGGAGTCGGCGAAGGGGACGCGGGCGTACTCCGCTTGCCCGCCCGCGTAGCCGCCGAAGAGGTGCGAGTAGCCGTAGTACCCGCCGCCGGAAAAGCCGTAGAGCGCCTCGGCCATCCAGGCGTTGGGGTTCGAGTTGTCGCACAGTGACCAGAGGCCGCGCCGGCAGTAGTCGCACCGGCCGCAGGAGATGGTGAAGGGAACGACCACGCGGTCGCCGGGCTTGAGGGTCTTGACCTCACGCCCGACCTCTACCACCTCGCCCATGAACTCGTGGCCGAGGATGTCGCCGGCCTCCATGCCAGGAATGTAGCCGTCGAACAGGTGCAGGTCGGAGCCGCAGATCGCGGTGGACGACACGCGGACGATGGCATCCTGCGGGTTGAGGATCGCCGGGTCGGGCACCGTCTCCACGCGCACGTCGTGTGTGCCGTACCAGCAGACTGCTTTCATGGGCCGGTCCTTTCCGGAGCGCCGGCGCCGTGCCGGCTACTGGCGCGTGTTGCGAGCGCGACGGCGGCCGGGGTGCTGCCGGTGCTCCCGGGCGCACACTCAGGGTGACGCCGTCGTCGTCTCGCCGGGTGAGCGGCGGTCGCGTGCGCGTTCGACGGCTGCGGCGATGCGGCGGAGGATGCCGGCAATGCGCTCCACCTGATGCGTGCCGCCACCGGGGCCGCTCGGCTGGCCCTCGGTGGTGGTGATATTGCCTGTCTCGATGAGTTGCTTGGCACGGCGCAGGTCTTCCTGCACCTGCTGGGCAGGTGGAGGGCCGCTGAGGAGCCCGAGCGTGCCGGGTGACAGCCGTGCCAGGGTGAGGTGGACTTCCGTGCCGTTTCCGCCTGGCGCGTCGTGGAAGCGCACGGTGCCGCGGAACCAGACCGGCGACCCTGCGACGGACTGCCAGGCGATGACCTCTCCCAGGCGGTTCTCAGTCATCTCCATGTCCCAGGCGCGCCGGCTCCCGCGCGGGCCGCGTGCGACCCAGCGGCTCGTCCGCTCCCCGGTGACCTCCACCGACTCGAGATCGTGCATGAAACGGGGGAAATTGGTGACGTCGCGCCAGAAGGCGTAGACCTCCTGCCGCGGGCGCGCGATGGTAACCGCACGCGTGACGGTGAGCGGGGTCGGGCCGCGCCCGAAGCGGAGTCGGGTCACGAGCCCGCTCTGGTCGGCGACCCGATAGGCGACGGCCGCGGCTGCGCCGGCCGCCAGGAGGCGCCGCAACGTGCGCCATCGCAGCAGACTGAGCGCGACCACTCCGGCGACGACCGGTGGCAGCCACGATGGGCCGCGCGTCCCGGTGACGGATGGCTGGGTTCCATTGTCTGACGGCTGTGGCTGCTCGGTCATCCTTTGCACTCCCTCCCGCGGCGCTGCGCGTGCCCTGCCCGGTCGGATTCGTCGGCGGGGTGTGGGATGGGCATCAGCAGGTGACGTGCCGGGAGCGGAACGGGGCTGCTCTTCCCTTTTTCCGCAAGAGGTGGTAGGATGTCACCCGCTGACGTCTGTTCGTGGGAGTCAGGCACGGTGGAGAGCGTTTGGGGCCGACAGGAGAAAGCGATCACGGCGGACTGCGTGGCAGTGCGCCGGTTCGGCGCTTCCGTCGTGTTTGGCCCTGCCGGCATCCCCGCCCCTAGGTGCTGCCATGCTCCCGCGTGTCTCGGCGTCGGCGGAGGGTGCCATTAGATCAGGCACGTCATCCGGTGAAGCGCCAGCGGCGGTGAGCGGCAACGGTCACCGCCGTTTTTGTTGTTCCGCGCAGGCTGATCCGGATCGGAAGGGTTGGGTGCGCTGGTGTCCCCGGGCGGCGCGCCCCGCAGAGCGGACCGGGGAGAACGCGATTGAGGGAGGATCGTCCAATGGGTGAGTGCCCGGAGTGTGGTGCCGCACTGGGGCTGGAGAACGTGGAGCAGGGCGAGATCGTGCAGTGCCCTGACTGTGGCGTCGAGCTGGAGGTGCTGGAGACCTCGCCGCTGACGCTGGGCCTGGCTCCGGCCGAAGAAGAAGACTGGGGAGAGTAGCCGGTCGTGGCGCGGGTTGCCCTGCTTGCCGACCGGCTACGTGTTGAAGAGCGCCTGCTGATCGAGGCGTTCGCGGCCCGGGGCCACGAGGCGGTGCTGGTGCAGCCCGCCAAGCTGGCGCTCTCTCCCGCGGCGCCGAGTGCGGGGGACTTTGTGGTGGCGCTCGACCGCGGCGAGGCCACGGCCGAGCGGGCGGTGCTGGCGGCGCTGCTGGCGTCCGGCGGCACCCCGGTGGTGAACCGGGCTGCCACCGCCCGGCTCCTGGCCGACCGCATGGCGTTGCTCCGCCACCTGATTCTGGCGGGTATCCCGGTGCCGGAGACCCGCGTCTGCTTCGGTGAGGAGGCGATCTTCGCCGCCATCGCGGAGCTCGGCTACCCGGTGGTGCTCAAGTCGCTGACGGTGGATCCCGGCTTCCCGGTGGCGCTGGTCGAGGATCAGGATGCGGCCGAGGCGATCGTGGAGCACCGGATCATGCTCGGCGGCGAGCGCGCCGTGCTGGTGCAGCAGTTCATCCCGTCCATGGCCGGGCAGTCGGTCCGGCTGGTCGTCGCCGGCGGAGCGCTCGCGGGGATCGAGCGGCGGATCCACGGCGGCTGGCGGCCCGGCCGTGACGCGGCGTACGAGGCGTACTCCGGTGATCCGGCCCCGCTGACGGCTCTGGCCGAGCGGGTCATGTCGCGGCTCGGCACTGGCACGTACGCGGTGGAGGTCGTTGAGACCGGCGACGGGCCGGTGGTCGTCGGCGTGGCCAACCTGGTCGACTTCCGCTCGCTCAGCGGGCGGGGCGTCGACGTGGCCGGGATGATTGCTGAATTCGTGGTGGGATAGACCATCACCCCATGCTCCTCTCCGGACGTTGAGCGAGGAGGCGAGATGGGGCGGGCGAGGGAGGAAAGGGAGTTCCGGTGCTGGAGTCGATCAGCCCGACGAGTATGACAACCGCCGACCTGCTGCGCGGGCTGGTGAGTATCCCTAGTCCCTCCGGCGCCGAGGCTCCCGCGGTCGAGTGGCTGTGCCGGCAGATGGCAGCGCTCGGCTACCAGGCCGAACCGGACGACGCCGGCAACGCCGTCGGCACCCGCGGGGAAGGGCCACGGGAGATCATGCTCCTGGGTCACATCGACACGGTGCCCGGCGAGGTGCCGGTGGAGGTCGTCGACGGTGCGCTCTACGGCCGGGGGACGGTCGATGCCAAGGGGCCGCTGGCGACCTTCGTCGTCGCCGGGGCGCGGGCGGCGCTGCCGCCGGGGGTGCGGCTCACCGTCGTCGGGGCGGTCGAGGAGGAGGTCATGTCCTCCCGTGGGGCGCGCCACCTGATCGCGACCCGCCCGGCGCCGGACGCGGTCGTCATCGGCGAGCCGAGTGGCTGGGACGGCGTCGTGCTGGGCTACCGAGGCTCGGTCGCGCTCGAGTACCGGGTCAACGTGCCGATGTCGCACTCGGCCGGGCCGGAGGCCACCGCAGCCGAACTGGCGGCGGATTTCTGGTTCCGGCTGCGGACCTGGTGCGCCGAGTGGAGCGTCGGGATCGACCACGCCTTTCACCGGGTCGAACCCAAGCTCAAGGCGCTGAACTCGTCCTCCGACGGGCTCTATGGGGAGGCTGTGGCGCGGATCGGCCTGCGGCTGCCCCCCGCGCTCGCGCCCGAGGAGGCGATTGCGGTGGCGACCTCGCTGGCCAACGAGGGGGAGGTGACGGCCACGGTCAACGCGCCGGCTTTTCAGACCGACAAGCGCCAGCCGATCGTCGCGGCCTTCCTCGCCGCGGTGCGGGCGCACGGCGGCACACCACGCCTCAAGTTGAAGACAGGGACGTCCGACATGAACTTGGTCGGCCCGGCCTGGGGCTGCCCGATCGTGGCGTACGGCCCGGGCGATTCGCGGCTCGACCACACGCCGGAGGAGCATGTGCCGCTGGCGGATCTTGAGCGCGCGACGGCGATTCTGACGACGGCGATCGAGCGAGTGGCGGCGCAGATACACGCCGGCCGCTGGGGAGGTGAGCGGTGAACCGGCCGCGGATTGGAATGCTGTTCTCCCACGTGCGGGAGGAAGAGAAACTGCTGCTGGCGGCGTTCGCCAAACGTGGCATCGAGCCGGTCCGGCTGCACGACCGGAAACTGGTGCTCGATCTGACCTCTCCCGGTAGCCCCTGCGGGGTGGAGCTCGACATCGTGCTCGACCGCGGCATGGCCCACGGCCGGGCGGCGGTCGCGATGCAGATTTTCGACGCCCTCGGCATCCCGACGGTCAACTCCAGCCGGGCCTCGAACCTGGCGGACGACAAAGTCGCGACGACGCTGGCGCTGGCGGCGGCCGGCGTGCCGACGCTGCGCACCGTCGTCGCCTTCGATATCGACTCGGCGCTGGCCGGGTTGGAGCAGATCGGCTATCCGGCCGTGATCAAGCCGGTGATCGGCTCCTGGGGTCGGCTGTTGGCGAAGGTGAACTCGCCACAGGCCGCGCGGACGTTGCTGGAGCACAAGCGGGTGCTCGGTCACTACCAGCACGGCGTCTTCTACATCCAGGAGTACGTCGAGAAGCCGGGGCGGGACCTGCGCATCTTTGTCGTCGGCGATGAGATCGTGGCGGCGTCCTACCGCGCGGCCGAGCACTGGGTGACCAACGTGGCGCGCGGCGCCGTCTCGCTGCCCTGCCCGATCACGCCGGAGATCGCCGACATCTCCTTCCGCGCCGCGCGGGCGATCGGCACTGAGATCGCCGGGATCGATCTGGTGGAGACCTCCACCGGGCTGCAGGTGATCGAAGTCAACACCGGTGCCGAATTCAAGGGGTTGATGCGGACGACGGAGAAGGACATCGCCGGAGCGATCGTCGACTACGTCATCGCCCGCGCCGAGCGCGCCGTCTACGAGGCGGCGTACGTGATGCCGGGGGCGTGATGCGTCATGCGTCATGCGTCATGCGTCAGCCGTAGGGCATACTGCGTATCGCATATCGCGTATTCAGTACTCCTCCTCTCTCCCCTGGTGGGCTCCGTCCGAGAGGGGCCGGGGGTGAGGGGGACGCATGACGCGTGACGTATGACGCATGACGCATCACGCATGACCCAGAAAGGACTCCCATGACTCTCTCAGTCGCCATCCTTGGTGGGTCGGGTTATGCCGGTGGGGAACTGCTCCGGCTGCTGCTGGGGCACCCGGAGGTGGAGGTGACACAGGTCACCTCGCGCTCCCGAGCCGGGAAGTTCGTCCACACCGTGCACCCGAACCTGCGCAAGCGGACGCAACTGAAGTTCATCCCGCCGGAGAAGCTGGAGCGGGTCGACGTGCTCTTCTCCGCGCTGCCGCACGGGGCGACGGCACCCCAGGTGAAGGATCTGCTGGAGCACGGCTCGATCGTGGTCGACCTGAGCGCCGACTTCCGGCTGCGCGACCCGGCCGCCTACGAGCGCTGGTACGGCTGGAGCCACCCGTTCCCGGAGATGATCCCGGACACGGTCTACGGTATGCCCGAGCTGCACCGGGAGGAGATCCGCACCGCCCGCTACATCGCCGGGCCGGGCTGTACCGCGACGGCGGCCATCCTGGGGCTGGCGCCGCTGTTCCGGGCCGGGGTGGTCGATCCGTCCATGCCGGTCGTGATCGAGGCCAAAACCGGCTCGTCCGGCGCGGGGGCCGAGGTGACGCTCTCCAGCCACCACCCGGAGCGCGCGGGGATCATCCGCTCGTTCAAGCCGACGGGGCACCGGCATAGCGCTGAGATCCTGCAGGAGTTGGCCGTCGACGGGGTCGCGCCGAACGTGCACTTCACCGTGACGAGCGTCGAGGCGGTGCGCGGCATCCTGGCGACCTCCCACGTTTTCCTGAAGGAGCCGCTGGCGGACAAGGATCTGTGGAAGATCTACCGGGGCATGTACGGCGATGAACCGTTCATCCGCCTGGTGAAGGAAGCGAGCGGCATCCACCGCTACCCGGAGCCGAAGATCCTCTCCGGCACGAACTACTGCGACATCGGCTGGGAGTTGGACGCGGACGGCAAGCGGCTGGTCGTCATGGCGGCGATCGACAACCTGATGAAGGGCGCGGCCGGGCAGGCCGTGCAGGCGATGAACATTCGCTGCGGCTTCGACGAGACGGCCGGGCTGGAGTTTCCGGGGTTGCATCCGATTTAGAGTGGGGCACCCCTCACCCCCTAGCCCCCTCTCCCACAAGGGGAGAGGGGGAAGGAGGATGGGGTTGCCTATCCTAGGTCAATCTGTCAAGCGAATTCCGTGTTCCAAGCTCCTCCCCTCTCTCCTCGTGGGAGAGGGGTCGGGGGTGAGGGGAAGACCCTAGATGCGACGTGTTCTCACCATCATCGGCGCGATCGGGGCGCTGGCAGCAGCCGCGGTCTGGTGGCGGCGGCAGCGAGAGGCGCCCACGCCGTTCTCGGCACGACTGTCGTGGGTGCTCAGCCTGCCGCAGTTTGAATACGCGCGGGCCGATGTCATCCTCGACCGACTCGACCTGCGACCGGGGATGCGCGTGCTCGACGCCGGGGCCGGCACGGGCCGCCTGTCGATCCCGGCGGCGCGGCGGGTCGCCCCCAACGGCGAGGTCGTGGCGGTCGACATCCAGCCCGAGATGCTGGCGAAGCTGGAGCAGCGGGCGGCGGCCGAGGGGGTGACGAACATCCGCACCGTGCAAGCGGCGCTGGGGAGCGGTGCGCTGGAGCCGGAGAGCTTTGACCGCGCGCTCCTGGTCGCCGTGCTGGGCGAGACGCCGGATCAGCTCGCGGTGCTGCGCGAGCTGCATGCCGCGCTGAAGCCCGGCGGCATCCTCTCGGTGAGCGAGGGCTTCCCTGACCCGCACTACCAGCGCGCCGACCACGTGCGGGCGCTGGCGGCGGTCGCCGGGTTCCGACCCTGGCAGGAGTGGCGCACCCGGCTCGGCTACACGCTGCATCTGGTGAAGGAGGAGACGGCCCTTACCCCCTGACCCCCCTCTCCCAACTTTGGGAGAGGGGGAACGAGGGACGGGAGCCGTGTGGCGTATCGCGTATTCCGTGTTCTGTACTTCTCCCCTCTCCCAACCTTGGGAGAGGGGCTGGGGGTGAGGGCGTTTTCCCGTACGACGACGGAGGGACCGATGCTGATCGTCAAGCTGGGTGGGAGCGCCGGGATCGATCCCGGGCCGACGCTCGACGACCTGGCGGAACTCTCGAAGACCGAGCGGGTCGTGTTCGTCCACGGCGCAAACGCGACGATGGACGAGTGGACGCGCGCCATGGGGCGTGAGCCGCGCCTTGTCTATTCCAAGACCGGGCAGGTGAGCCGCTTCACCGACGCCGAGACGATGGACCTGATGCTGGCGGTGTACGCCGGGCTGGTCAACAAGCGGCTGGTGGAGGGGTTGCAGGCGCGCGGCGTCAACGCGGTCGGCCTGAGCGCGCTCGACGGGGGCATCGCCCGCGGCCCACGCAAGGACACCCTGCGCGCCATCGAGGACGGCAAGCCGAAGGTCCTGCGCGGGGACTACGCCGGCAGCATCACCCGGATCGACACCCGGCTGATCGACCTGCTGCTCGACAACGGCTACCTCCCGGTGCTGACACCCCCGGCGCTCTCCGATGCCGGGGAGGCGATCAACGTCGACGGGGACAAGCTCACCTTGCGGCTCGGTCTCGCGCTCGGTGCCGACGCGCTGGTGATCCTCTCCAACACCGCCGGGCTGCTCCGTGACCTCAACGACCCGGACTCGCTGGTGCGGCAGATCGACGTCAGTGACCCGGCCAGCGTCGAGGCCGCGATGGAGGCGGCCGGGGGGCGCATGAAGAAGAAGGTGCAGGCGGGCGTGGATGCCGTTGCCGCCGGGATCGGGCGGGTGATCTTCGCCGACGCGCGCGTGCCGCAGCCGGTGCGGCGCGCCCTGGCGGGCGAAGGGACCGTGGTGATGGCGAGCGCGCCGATTGGAGCCGAGGCATGAGTCAGGCCCTGAACGTCGACATTGTCCGGACCGACAAGGATCTCCAGCCGCCGCTCTACGCCAAGCGCGACATCGCGCTGGTGCGCGGCGAGGGGGTCTACCTTTGGGATGCCGACGGTACCCGCTACCTCGACCTGGTAAGCAACTACGGTGTCAACATCCTCGGCCACGCCCACCCGAAAGTCACCGAGGCGATCCAGCGGCAGGCCGCCACGCTGGTGAGTTGCCACCAGTCGTTCGCCAACGACGTACGCTCCGCGTTCCTCCAGAAATTGCTCAGCATCGCCCCGGCGGGGCTGACCCACGCCTTTCTGTCCAACTCCGGCACTGAGGCGATCGAGGCGGCGCTGAAGTTCGCCTACGTCGCCACCGGTCGCACCAAGGTGGTCGCCGCCAAGCGTGGTTACCACGGCCGGACCCTCGGCGCGCTGGCGGCCACGGCCGACAAGAAGTACCGCGACCCGTTCGCCGGGGCGCTCGCCGATGCGACGCACGTCACCTACGGCGACGCCGAGGCGCTGGCCGAGGCGGTTGACGAGGCCACGGCCGCCGTGGTGCTGGAGCCGATCCAGGGCGAAGGCGGCATCCACCCGGCGCCGCCGGGCTACCTGGCCCGTGCCCGGGAGATCGCGCACGCGGCCGGCGCGCTCGTGATCTTCGACGAGATCCAGACCGGCTTCCGCACCGGCACCTGGTTCGCCTGCCAGCACGCCGGGGTGACGCCCGACCTGATGGCTCTCTCCAAGGGGCTTGCCAACGGCGTGCCGATCGGCGCCACGCTGATGACGGCCGAGGTGGCTGGGGCGCTGGAAGGCGGCGTGCACGGCACCACCTTCGGCGGCAACCCGCTGGCCGTCGCCGCGGGGCTGGCGACGCTGGAGGCGCTCGAGGCCGAGGGCTGGCTGGCGCACAGCGCCGAGGTCGGGGCGTACTTCATCGAGCAACTCCGGGCCCTGGCGCACCCCAAGATCCGGGAGGTGCGCGGCCAGGGGTTGATGATCGGCGTGGAGCTCAAGAGCCGGGCGACGCCGGTCGTGCGCGCCATGCAGGAGCGCGGCGTGCTTGCCCTCATGGCCGGAAGCCTCACCGTCCGCTTCCTCCCGCCGCTGCTCCTGACCCGCGAACAGGTGGACACGGCGGTGTCGGTGTTCGCCGAGGCGCTGGGGTAGCGTCGCCCCCTCATCCCGCACGGAGCCGGGCTCCCTCGCCCACCAGGGGAGAGGGGGCACCCGGCGCGGCGATGCGTCCAGCCGCGCCGCGCACGGCGTGGTATCCTGCGCGTCGCAGATGTCGGGGTGGAGTATCGGGCGGCGTCGGCCGTTGAGATGAAGGCGAGGAGGCCGTGACGCTGGTCTTCCACATTGCCACCCGCGCGGCCTGGGAGGCGGCGGGGGCGGCAGGGAAGTACCGCGGTGACACGCTGGCGACCGAGGGGTTCATCCACTGCTCGACGCAGGAGCAGGTGGTGCGCGTGGCGAACGCGCTCTTCCCGGGACGCCAGGACCTGGTGTTGCTCGCCATCGATGCGGCGCGGGTGACGGCCGAGGTGCGCTACGAGGACGGTGGCGGCGGCGAGGAGTTCCCGCACCTCTACGGCCCGCTGAACCTGGACGCGGTCGTCGGCGTGTTCGACTTCCAGCCGGGCGCGGATGGCCGGTTCGCGCTGCCCGCTGCACTGGCCGAATGCGACTGGGATCGCCGTGACCGACAGTCAGAGTAGAAAATATGTTCTAATACGGTGTTCGAATAGGTAGAGGCACCGCGCTCCGGGCCGATGCGGCCGCGGGCGTGCGCGGCCGGACGAGGGTGGTGAGCGATGCGCCGCGTCTACGGGGTCGACTTCAGCGGCGCGACGGACGCCGGGCGGCGGATCTGGATCGCGCGCGGGATCGTCGTGGACGGCCGGCTCCGGATCGAGGTGTGCCACCGGGCCGCGGACCTGCCGGGCGCGGGGGGCGCGCGGGAGCCGGCGCTGGGGGCGCTGCGGCGGCTCATCGCCACCGAGCGCGACGCGGCCTTCGGGCTCGACTTCCCCTTCAGCCTGCCCGCGGATCTGATCGACGCGGGGACCTGGGCAGCATTCGCGGCCGGCTTCGCGCGGCGCTACCCCAGTCCCGAGGCCTTCCGCCGCGCCTGCCGTGACGCGGCGGGTGGGCGGGAGCTCCGCCGGCTGACCGACAGCGAGGCCGCCACCCCCTTCTCCCCCTACAACCTCCGGCTCTTCCGGCAGACGTACGCCGGCATCCGCGACCTGCTGGCACCCCTGGTGGCTGACGATGCGGCCTGCGCCCTCCCGATGCAGCCCGCGCGGCCCGGACGCGCCTGGCTGCTCGAGGTCTGCCCGGCGTCGACGCTGAAGCGCGCTGGGCGCTATGCCCCCTACAAGGGGCGGAGCGACGCGTGCCGCGCCGCCCGGGCGCGTATCCTGGACGCGCTCGAGGCCGTCGAGGGGGTGATCGTCCCGGCCGACATCCGGCGTGCCGCGCTCGACGACCCGGGTGGCGACGCGCTCGACAGCCTGATCGCCGCGGTCGCGACCTGCCAGGCCATCGCCGATCCGGCGTTCCCCGGGCCGCGCGACGGCCGGTACGCGCTCGAGGGCCGGGTGTATGTGTGAGACGCGGTGCGTATTGCGTATTACGTATTGCGTGCTCCATAATATTCTCACCTCTTCCAAGGTTGGGAGAGGGGCTGGGGGTGAGGGCCGTTCTCCACGGAACACGCAATACGCAGTACGTAATACGCACCACGCACCAGGAGGAGCGGCATGGCGGGCGCATCCTGGAGGCGAGAGCAACGACCGGTGCTCGATCTGCCGCGGGGACCGTCCGAGATCGTGGCCGAGTTGCTGGCGCTGGCCGGGGTCATCGGCACGCTGGTCGTCCTGCGGCGCGCCTGGCCCGACCTGCCCGACCGGGTGCCGACCCACTTCGGCCCGACCGGGGAGCCGGACGCCTGGGGGCGCAAGGCATCGCTCCTCTTCCCGCCGATCGTGATGATGGTGCTCTACACCGGGCTGACGATCCTCAGCCGCTACCCGCACATCTTCAACTACCCCTGGCGGATCACCGCGGAGAACGCCGCGCGGCAGTACCGGCTGGCGCGCGCGATGCTGTCCTGGCTGAAGGCGGAGCTGGTCTGGCTCTTCGCCTACCTCGTGTGGGGCGTCGTCCGGGTCGCGCAGGGCCAGGCCGCCGGCCTCGGCGTCGCCTTCCTGCCGGTGGCGCTCCTTGCCAGCTTCGGCACGCTGGGGGGCTACCTCTGGGCCGCCGCCCGGGCGCGGTAGTGTCTACCAGTCCTGGTGTGTTCAGCCGTCGTGGCTGACGCCGATCGTGCTATGAGGCCGGAGCATGACGAGCGAAGGGCGCCGGGATGCGGCGAGTCGGCGTGTCGCTCGGCAAGGAAGCCCTGGTGACACGCATCGCCGCATGTGGTGGAACTACGCCACTGCATGTGGCGCGGTGCTGCTGACGCAGCAGGCTACCCAGCCTCTCGCCATCGCCGCCTGTGGCTGAAAGGCGTAGCGGTGGAGTCGGGCATGGCCGGCTGCAATCCTCCAAGAATCAAGAACCTTCCTTGGCATCCCTGCGAATGCGGGGGTAGGTGGTGGTGCCACAGGTGCTGGTGCTGCTCCTCGCCATCGCTGACACCCACGGAGAACCCCCGGGGCCCGCCGTGTGGGTGGAGCGAAGGAGGCGAACCGTGGCTACGCCCACAGCGATGCAAAGCAGGCACGAGCGATGCGCTTGTAGTCTTCTGCGTATGGCGGCGGCGTACGGGAAGGTTCGGCTTGCTCGGGTTGGTTGTCAGCACGGCGCGACACTTCCCCTGGTGACTCATCCACATTGGGAAAGCGTGCGAGAAGAGCGTTGGCCTCGTCCGTCCGCTTCGCGGCACGCAGGGCTCCGATCTCCCACTTGATGACTGTGGCGCGTTGAGGATAGCGGACTTCGCGGAACGCCTGAATGACAGCGATGAGCATGTCGAGCCGTGTTTCGTCATCGAGATGGCTAAGTGTTTTGTTCAGTTCCAGTACATCGTTGAAGGAGCTGAGCGGATCGTATTTGCTTAATTGGTCAAACCATGTGCTTACCAGGTGTAAGAAGAGGGCGCATTGTTTGAGGCGCTGTGTGTCGATGCGATCCGAATGGGTACTGACCCACTTGAGCAGGCGCTTGATGCTGGCCCGCTCGCCGGTCTCCAGCAGGCATTCGAACGCGGCTTCTGCCCATTCGCTGCGCGGTGGATGAGCTTCGAGACAGCGTTGGATGTAGCGAGCGAGATCGGCTGGGGATTCCCTCAAGGTCGCTATCCAGATGTCGTGTGCTCGCTGCTGGAGGTGCTCTGACTCCAACAGCGGTGCAACGATCTGCTCGAGCGAGTGGCGCACCGTATCCGCCAACTCACCCGGTTGCACGAGTTCGAGCACGCGCAGGGCGATCTCGGGCGGCGCGGCGTGGTGCACCTTGGCAGGCAGCACGCTAAACCATCGGGCTAGCTTCGCACCAGGCATCGGTGGCAATGCGCCAGCGAGGGTCGAGAGGATTGCAGCCATCGTTTCGCGGTTAGCGTAGTAGGGCTTCAGCATCTTGGCCGCGTAGTGGGCGGACGAATCATCACTGAGGATGGCGTTCACCAGATGAGCAGTGACGGATTCGGGCAACCGCTCGCCCGCGATCACCGCGGTGAGGCAGAGGCGGAGAGCGAGCGAATGGTGCTCGTCAGAAGTACGCTGTGCGGTAAAGAGTTGCTCGGCCAGGTCACGCACGACGCGCGGTCGTTGTGTTACACGAGGTAAGCCGAGGTGATCGACTATGAACCGCACATCACGTGCGCTCGCGCGATCGATGAGTGATCGCCCAGTGCTCTCAAGATAGTTGAGTACCTGATGTGCTCGGTCCTCATCGTCGCGCACCCATCCACAGAGGAGCCCGATCTGTGCCGCGGGCTGGATGCGAGCGTCCTGAGTGCCGCGGTGGGCCTCGTCGAGCATCTGTGCCCAGTCCCATGTGGCTGTCATTTCCGCATAGGCCGCTGCCGCAGCCGCAGCAGTGGCGCTCAGTCGAGCGATCGCGAGTTGCCAGTCATGGACTTCCTCGAAGCTCGCGATCGATGCATCAGCCGCATAGAGTTCGCGTAGTCGCTGGTAGGCGGCACGCCCACGCGCGGCTTCGATGCGCTGGTGTTTCCAGAAGAGCGCAACGAAGCGGCGCAGCGCGTGTGCCTCATCAGCGTGCTGCTCTGCCTTGCGGTAGAGCTCGGCTTGGGTCTCGAAGAGCTCGGGTGCATCGCGCAGGTCATCATATTCCTGGACGCGGCCCAGCCAGGAGACGATCTCCCGTGCGTCGTGGTCGGAGACGACGCGCGAGAGGCGCTGAAGGTTATCGATGAACTCGGGCCGATACGGGAGAAGGTCATCCTCCATCATGGCGCGGAGTCGAACCCAGAGCGCGCCGAGGTGATCGGGCGTATCGTCGAGCAGCCGGCTAGACCAGCCTTCGACGTAGCGGAGCAGCGCGGCACCGTGCGGTGGCTCGCGAAGCGCGGTGAATAGCCGCTGGATCTGCTCCTCGGTGGGCAGCGCTTTGTCGGATGCTGCCAGCTCCTGCAGGAGCATCTCGATGTGCGGCTCGATCCGCGCGATGACCGATTTGCGCAGCTCGATCGGGTAGCGGTCGAAGTTTTCATCGGGCACGCAGTTGCTGCAGCTATAGCAGTTGTCGTCGAGCACGATCTCATAGGTGTTGAGATAGCCGAGCAGCACCTGGCGTAGGCACGCCTTCGTCCGCTGACCGGGTGGCAGTTTGCCGTCTTCGGCCACGCCGACGTAGCCGGTTAGTAGGCGGCGATACGAGGCCCAATCATTTTCCTTGCGCTGGTCGTGCAGCGCCATGAAGGCGTCGAGATAGCGGTCGAAGTCGACGTTATCGGTGAATGCGGAGCCAAGGCGCACTTCCCATCCGACCGGCTGAGGAAGTTCTGGCCAGCTAAACCAGTCATCAGTCGTGCGCTCGATGACGCGTATGCGATGGCCCTGGTGGTCTACCTCGCGAATGAGTCGCCTCGCCTTGCGAGCGCGCTGGCTCGCCACGGTGCCATGTGCTCGGCGTATGGCACCGGCATAGTCGCGCCAGGCTTGGAGCGTCGTCTTGCCGGCGGCCGGGCCGAGCTTCGGCGTGACGATGCTCTTGAAGGACAGCAGGGCCGAGTTCCATTTGCCGTTTTTGAGCTGGCCATCGGCCGAGTGGATGTCACGCACCATCGCGGCGATCTCATGGAGCGGCATGTCCAGGCGCTTGGCGAGCACGCGCAGGTCTCCGTAGTCGATGATGGATACGAGCTCTGCTGGGCTGATGTTCGCCTCGCGAAGCCTGCGGCCGAAATACGTGTTGGCGTTGAGGATGCCCTCTGGATCTCTGACCCGCGGATCCACCAGGAGAGCGTCTGTCTTGTGGACCTCTTCCAGAAGCGCCAACGGGCCGCTGCTAGCCAGGTCAGGACGGAACTTATAGGCTACCTGCAGGATGCGATCGAGGTAGTCCGTTTTCTTGCTATAGAGATGGCCTCGATCCAATATGGCGGCGTGCTCGCCGGAATCATTCTTGTACTTGAGACGCTTCGGAAACTCGGGCCACTCGTACTTGATGCCGTCGATCACCGCGTTATCAAAGAAGGCTATGGCTTGGTCGTTCGTGAAGTACTGGTAGCCCGACGGCTCCAAGGGGAGGGCCTTGAGGAAAGTCCACAGCACCTGAATATCCTCGCGGCGAACGTACTTTTCCTCAAGAAACCGCTTCTGGATTTCATGGTCGGATACTTCGCCGGTGACCTGCGGGGTATCGGGGCTGTAGTAGAGGATGGCCGTGGCGGGCCTTCCGTCCCGGCCGGCGCGGCCGGCTTCCTGGGCATAGGACTCGAGATTCGTGGTCGGCGTACGGTGGATCACGAGTCGAACATTTGGCTTGTCGATCCCCATCCCGAACCCTTTGGTCGCCACCATGATCGGTGTCTCGCCGCTGATGAACGCCTCCTGCTCGGTGCGACGCGTCCGTCCGCGTAGATCCCCGAGCCGACGACTCGGCGATTCGAACACATCTACTTCCGGATCATCGTCGTCCATCTTGCCGTGATAGATGGCAACGCGCCGCTGGAGTTCTCGCTCGAGGTACCCGGCAAAGCGCGAGACCCCGGCGCTATAGCGCCCCAGTTGTGGCCCTGCTTGTTCGCCGTGGACATCATCGGGGTTGCCGCCCGTATGGGGCATGAAGACGATCGCGGCGCCTGGGTCTTGATTCTTCTCGTTGTCTCGGAGGAACGACCGAAGGTCGTCAAGGATCGCGCTGACTTTGTCGTCGGTCGTCCGCATTACGCGCACGACGAGGTTGATCTCTGGACGGTTGGAGGACTCGATGAAGACATCCCCACCCTCACGCAGAGGCGCCGGGTCGAGCCCCAGTTCCTGGCAGATGTCTTCACGGACAAGCGGGCTCGCCGTCGCCGTCAGAGCGATGCGGACGGGGTGGAGCCCATAGTGTGCCAATCGCCGCGAGATGTTGAGATAGCTCGGCCGGAAATCATGCCCCCATTGGCTGATGCAATGTGCTTCGTCCATTGCGAGGTACCGTAGCCCGACGCGTTCGTGCGCGCGCTTGAGCGCGCTCAGGACATAACTCCGCCCGAGTTGCTCCGGGGTGAAGTAGACGAGCTTGTAGTAGCCCTGGGCCATACGCTCAAGGCGTGCTTGCCGCTCGCTGAAGGGCACGTCGCCGTTGATATAGGTGACGAGATGGTCGAGCCCGTAGCGCTGGCAGATGCGCTGGTCGTACTGATCCATCATGAGCGACTTCAGTGGCGAGACCACCACCGTCAGCCCGGACAGGAGCATAGCCGGTAGGATGAAGCACTCGCTCTTGCCCCCACCGGTCGCCGCGATGCCGAGAATTGAGTGGCCGGTCAGCACCCGGCTGAGGATGATGTGCTGGAAGTCGTACATGTGGGGGAAGCCGAAGAGCCGGTAAGCCAGGCTGTCTATGGCTCCGCGGACTGCGTGATCCGTCTGCGGGTTGTAAGGCTTGAGGAAGGGTCGACTCTGGCTCCGATCCGCTGAAGCCATCGGCTTGATCGTTGTTCGGTCGCTCTCGAGCGGGACGAGTGCGTAGGCATCCCGCCCTATCTGCCTCACCGTCACTTGAGAAAGGAGGAAATTCTCCCCAAAACGGAGCACGGGAATCGCGAAACCGGGCCTGCGCTCAAGGGCGACCCGGGATGCCTGGAACGGGGCTGGACAGATCTTGAGATACTCGTTCCAGGTTGATTGGTTCCTGGTCTGACGGCTCCGAAAGTGGTCAGGGTTGTAGCTGACTGGCTCGGTCTTGGCCTGTTGTCGGCCCGTCTTGGCTGGATCTTGATAGTATGACCCGATGTAGCGGAGCGGTTGGTGAACATCGATCAGCTCTCCAGGGGTGAGGGGCAGTGAGGTGTATGGGCGCACAGGGATGCGTTCAGTGCACTTGGCGACGATGATATAGCTCCAAGAGAGAAGATTGTTCTCGTAATCATCAATGAACTTCTCTCCTGACAAAATACTCGCACATGCTTCGATAAACGCGCGATAGAGTGGTGATCGATGAAACGATTCTCGTCGCAGGTTCCAACAGATAGTACAGCTCTGCGGGAGGGCACTGCCGAACTCCTGACCACACGGGCCGAGTGAGACGAGATTACCCTTGTCGGTAAGGAGCTGGCGGCGCCACAGCATCAAGCCTTGAGCCGCGCTCTGGCTACCGGGCTCGATGATGATCGCGATGCCCCCATCGGCCAGACCGCCTACGAGGTCACCAATGACCCCCAGCTCGCGCCGATCGAGTTCACGCAGAATGTTGCTCGCGACGATCAGGTTCGGGGTAAAGGGGAGATCGGGCATCCCGGATCCCAGGTCGTGGTGATACCAAGTCGCCTGGCTTGCCCAGGCATGGACCCGGCTCAAGATGGTGTCCGTGTCTGACTCCGGCTCCGACTCGGACCGCTTCAGGCCGTGGTATCGCTCGAGGGCAGCAGCATACTCCTTCACAACCGTCCCCGCCCAGTCGAGCGCCATGGTACTGCGGTCGATGCCGATGAAGCGCACATCAGTGATCGGGAATGGCTCACGATAGAGCTGGCACACCTGCCCCCAGACGAGCAGGAAATCGAACAGGGCGATAGCGGTTGTGCCGGTGCCGACGCCGATGTCCAGCACGTTCAACGACCCGGCTAACCGTCCTTCGCGGACCAGGTCGAGGAGGACGAGCTGCGCCTTCGACACGTTGACGCTGAAGTAGTACGCCAGGTAGGCATCGAGGAAGTCCGGATCATCGTAGTCGTTCCGGGCGAAGTCCTTTCCTTCCGCTACGAACCGCTTCCAGCACTCGGCGATCTGTCGGATACGATCTGAGTTTCGTCTGATGATTCCCTGGATCGACTCAGCGCGCCGGCTATCATCCGGCGGCTCACCAAAGAGCACCTTGGCTTGGGCGGATTCGACAAAGGGTGAGAGGCGAACACGCTTTCCGGGAGCGATAAGGTTCTCAAGAGTATCAATAACTGCCGTTGATTGGTCTGCCTTCATTCATGCGGTCCCTTACCCATCCCTGGTCCCGAGCCAGTAAAGAGATTGAGTTGGCGTCCAGTGGCTGCTCGTGCCTTCATCGGTCTCGCCACGCGCACGATCTCGCGCTCGGTCAGATCCACGCCACGAAGTGCAACTGGCCGCCAGAGTACGGTGTCATCCGGGTCGTGGTCGCGCATGCGGCTCATGGCAGCCTGACGGCTGTTGGTGGCGTAGCAATAAGTACAGCCGAACGCACAGGTGTCGTAGACGCCGATATCGGTGCACTCGACGCACCCACAGTCCTGCCGCGTCGGAGCGTCTTTCAGACGCACATCGAGGTCGGGTCGAAGCCTAGCGATGGTGTCGAGATCGATGCAGTGCGAGGGTTCGATCCCATCGCCGACGAGCCCCTCATTGCAGCAGGAGTACAGCACGATCCCGTGCCGGGTCGCGATGTCCCTGAGTTGATGCGCGAGCTCGCGCTGCTCGTCAATCTGTGGACGTTGGAAGGAGACACCGTGCGCGCGCTCAACTTTGCGCAGATTGCGCTCGGTCTTGGCATAGAAATCAACGAATGAAAAGTAGCAACGCCGTGTATAGCCTTCCAACTGCGCGGCAAGTTCAGCAAACCGCGCGAGGTGGTATTCCGGCGGGGTCGCCTCACTGAGCAGGATCGGGTCGTACCGCCAGTGGGTCAGTTCAGGCGAGACCTTCTCCGCCACCTGGCGAAAAGTAACGACAGCCGCTGAGAGTGGCGGGCTGTGGCTCTCGATCATCTTCGGGTAACCGTTGATTGTGATGTGGAAGTAGTAGCGATAGCCCTTCCGATGGAGCGCGTCGAGGTGTGGGAGTAGGGGCTTGGGATTCCGCGTCCAGAAGACGATAGCAAGGCAATCTTCCGGTCGCAGCGAGACGCGAGAAACCTGTCCGCTGTAGGGGTTGATCCAGTGACAGAAGCCCTCGCGAATGCGGTTGAGAAACCACTTGGAGTAGAATGCCGGAATATCAGTCCGGCGGCTCACACTGATGACTCTCATACAGGCATGCCATCGATCGAGATAGCTGCTCCATGGCCGTCATAGGGTGGTGCGATGGTTACACTATCGTATCATATGTCGGGCCTCCCTTGAAGATGTGCATGATGTTCAGCGGTGCAGTAATCTCCCCAACTCTATGAAAAGTACTCCATCTCCGTTGAGAGGCCCCTCCCCCTCACACCCCCTCAAACACCTCCGGATACACCACAACCCCGTGGACGCCGTCGAGCGCGCCGGGCACGAGTGCCAGTGCCATGAAGGCGGGGTCGGAGACCGGGAAGGGGGCTTCGAGTCCCTGTGCCCGGGCTGGGGTGAAGCCGAAACGGGGGTAGTAGTTGGGGTGGCCGACTACGACCACGATCCGGTGGCCGAGGTCGCGGGCGCGGTCGAGACCGGTGCGGATCAGTGCGGCGCCGATCCCCTGACCCTGGTGCTCCGGCAGCACGGCGACCGGCGCGAGCGCCAGCGCCGGGATGTCTGGTCCCCCGCCGGTGCGGATCGCGATCCGGCTGAAGAGGACGTGGCCGACGACACGGCCGTCGCGCTCGGCGACGAGCGAGAGCGCCGGGATGAACCCCGGTGTGTCGCGGATCGTCTCGACCAGTCTCGCCTCGTTCTCACGGCCGAACGCGAGCCGGTTGACCTCGGAGATCGCTTCGATGTCGGCCGGTGTCTCGGCTCGGATCGTTGTCATCGCCTCCACCCCCTCTTCTCGACTGCTCGACTGTTGGAACGTCTTGATCGCCCTCTGGGAAGGATGCCATGGGACGTGAACATCGCTATGTGGAGTTGCACCTCCACACCGCGTACTCGTTCCTCGACGGCGCCTCGTTGCCGGAGGAGATCATTGCGCGCGCCTCGGAGCTCGGCTACCGGGCGCTGGCCATCACCGACCACGACGGCCTTCACGGCGCGATGGAGTTCGCCCAGTTGGCGCACGGGGCGGACATCCAGCCGATCACCGGCGCCGAGCTGACCCTGGCCGACGGCTCGCACCTGACGCTGCTGGCGGAGTCGGTGACCGGCTATGGGAACCTCTGTCGCCTGATCACCGCCGCGCATCACGCGGGGGAGGACCGTGTGCCCCGGCTCGACCCCGACCTGCTGCCCCGGCACGCCGAGGGGTTGATCCTGCTCACCGGCTGCCGGCAGGGGGCGCTGGCGCGGCTGGTGGATGCCGGGGATCTGGCCGGGGCGGAGGCGCTGCTGCGGCGGTACGTGGAGTGGTTCGGGGCGGAGAATGTCGTCGTTGAGCTGCAGCAGAACCTGGTCTACGGCGATACCCGGCGTGTCCGGCTGCTGGTGGAGCTGGCGGAGCACCTGGGCCTGCGCTACGCCGCGACGGGGAATGTCCACTACCACCGGCCGGAGCGGCACCGCCTGCAAGACGTGCTGGTGGCGATCCGCGAGCGGACGACGCTCGACGGGGCGCACCGGGCGCGGCGGGCCAACGCGGAGTTCTACCTGCGTGCCGCCGAGGAGGTCGCCGCGCTCTTCGACCGCTACCCGGCGGCGCTGCGGGCGACGCTGGAGATCGCCGAGCGCTGCGCCGGGTTCGACCTGCCGCGTGATCTCGCCTATCGCTTCCCCGACTACCCGACGGCACCGGGGGAGACGCCCGACGACCTGCTGGCGCGGATCTGTCGGGAGGCGCTGGCCGAGCGCTACCCGGAGCCGGAGCGGCGCGCGGCGGCTGAGGAGCGGCTGGCGGAGGAGCTGCGGCTGATCGCCCGGCACCGGCTGGCCGGCTTCTTCCTGCTCTACCGCGACCTGTTGCTGCTGGCGCAGGAGGTGGCGGCCGAGGTGCGCGGGACGGACACGCCGCGCGCGGTCGGGAACCTGCCGCCCGGGCGGGGGCGCGGTTCGTCGGTCAGCTCGATTGTCTGCTATCTGATCGGTCTGTCGCACGTCGACCCGCTGGCGCACGGGCTCTTCCTCGGTCGCTTCCTCAACGAGGATCTGCGCTCGGTGCCGGATATCGACCTCGACTTCCCGCGCGACATCCGCGAGCGGCTGATCGAGCGGGTCTACGAGGTGTACGGCCCGGAGCATGCCGCGCTCGTCTGCGCGTTCTCCACCTACAAGCTGCGCAGCGCGGTGCGCGACATCGGCAAGGCGCTCGGCCTGCCCCAGCCCGACATCGACAAGATCGCCAAGCTGAGCGAGGCGCGCTCGGCGAAGGACCTGGGGGAGGAGCTGGCGCGCATCCCGGAGTTCGCCGCGCGGCGGGACGCGCCACCGCTGCGCTATCTGGTGGAGCTGGCTGAGGAACTGGCCGGCTTCCCCCGCCACATCACCCAGCACGTCGGCGGGATGATCGTCTCCTCCTCGCCGCTGGTGGAGCTGGTGCCGATCCAGCCGGCCGCCATGCCGGGGCGTTACCTCTGCCAGTGGGACAAGGACTCCTGCGACGATGCCCGCTTCATCAAGATCGACTTCCTGGCGCTGGGGATGCTCTCGCTGGTCGAGGAGTGCCTGGAACTGATCGTCCGCTCGGGTAAGCCGCCGGTGGATCTCTCGCGGATCGACTTCGCCGACCCGGCGGTCTACGACATGATCTGCGCCGGGGACACCATCGGCGTGTTCCAGATCGAGAGCCGGGCGCAGATCCAGATGCTGCCGCGCACCCAGCCGCGCTCGCTGGAGGATCTGATCGTCCAGGTGGCGATCGTCCGCCCCGGCCCGATCGTCGGCAAGGCGGTCAATCCCTACGTGCAGAACCGCCAGCGGCGGATGCGCAATCCCCGAGCGCCGATCCGCTACGACCACCCGTCGCTGGAGCCGGTGCTGGAGGAGACGCTGGGGGTGATCCTCTACCAGGAGCAGGTGCTGGAAGTGGCGATGGTGCTGGCTGGGTTCACCGCTGGGCAGGCCGAGGCGCTGCGCCGGGCCATGAGCCGCAAGCGCTCGCGCGAGGCGATGCTCCACTTCTGGCGCCAGTTCCGGGATGGGGCGCTGGCGCGGGGGGTGCGCCTGGAGGTGGCGAAGGAGGTGTTCCGCAAGTTGCTGGGCTTCGCCGAGTACGGTTTCCCCAAGAGCCACTCGGCGGCGTTCGCCGTGCTCGCCTACCAGTCGGCCTGGCTGCGGTGCTACTACCCGACCGAGTTCACCTGTGCGCTGTTCAACAACCAGCCGATGGGGTTCTACCCGCCCCACGTGATCGTCAACGACGCCAAGCGGCACGGCGTGCGCATCCTCCCGCCCGACGTGAACCAGAGCGGCGCCCGCTGCACCGTCGAGGGGAACGCCGTGCGCATCGGCTTCGGCTTTGTCCAGGGGATCGGCGAGGACGCCGCCCTGCTGATCGAGCGGGAGCGGGAGGCAAACGGCCCCTACCGCTCGCTGGCGGACTTCGTCCGCCGGGTGCCGCTGGCACGGGAGGCGGTCGAGAACCTGATCGTGGTCGGCGCGTTCGATAGCTTTGGGCTGGGACGCCGGGAGGCGCTCTGGCAACTCGGCCTGTTCATCCCGGCTCGGGGATTCGGGAAGAACGGGGCTGCCGGGAAGCAGCTCCCGCTGGCGCTGCCGGTGGAGCAGGACATGGTGGAACTGCGGCCGATGAGCCCCTGGGAGCAGATGGCGGCAGACTACGACACGCTGGGCCTCTCGCCCCGCTATCACCCGCTTGGGCTGCTCCGCCCGCACCTGCCGGAGACGATCGTCTCCACAGTCGATCTGGCGAAGCTCCCTGATGGGACCGAGGTGCGGGTCGCGGGGTTGGTTGTCTGCCGTCAGCGCCCAGGGACGGCCAAGGGGATCACCTTCCTGCTGCTGGAGGACGAGCGGGGTCTGGTGAACGTCATCATCTACCCGGCGCTCTACGAAGAGCAGCGGCTGCTGGTGCGGGGCGAGCCGTTCCTGGTGGTCGAGGGGCGCCTGCAGCGGCGCGACGGGACGATCAACCTCATCGCCCACCGCCTGCACACGCTGGACGCAGCGCGCCGGGCCTTCGCGCCGGCGCCGTCGCCCTCTGTCCACGAGGCCGGCCCCATCTTCCCCGAACGCAAGCCCGACCGCCGGCTCGTCCCCGCCTCGCACGATTTCCGGTAGCATCGCGCAACTCATCCTTCCCAGCGCGCTGATGAAGAAGCCCCCTCTCCCCTTGTGGGAGAGGGGGTTGGGGGTGAGGGGGAAACTCCCCTCACGCCCGCGGGAACCGCTGCCTTCCCTGTTGGCGCGTACGATGGTTTGAGACTCGTTGCTATTCGCTGGAATGCGCGTGCTGGACAGCACCATTACGATAGGCGAGAATCGCTTCTACGCCGAGATGAGGAAACGAGGAAGGAGAGGATGATGCGCGCACTGACGCGGATCATCGTGCTCGTCCTGGCCGTCGCGCTGCTGCCGGCGCTCCCGGCGGCGGCTGAGCCGATCGGCCAGGACGCCTTCCGGCGCACCTGGGAACGCACCGACTTGCCGGTGGCCACGCTCCGGGTGAGCCGCACCTGGATGTGGGGGCCGGAGGCGTTCAGCCCGGTCTTGTACGAGGACTACGCCGATTCGCCGGGCGGAAAGCGCCAGGTGCAGTACTTCGACAAGTCGCGCATGGAGATCAACGACCCTGCGGCCGACCCGAACTCACTCTGGTATGTCACCAACGGGCTGCTCGCGCGGGAGCTGATCACCGGGGAGATGCAGGTCGGGGATCGGGAGTTCCGCACGCTCGCCCCGGCCGAGGTGAACGTCGCGGGCGACCCGGACGACCCGGCCGGCCCGACCTATGCCACGTTCAACCCGCTGATGGCCGCCGCGCCGAAGCCGAACGGCTGGCAGGTCACGGAGACGGTGGATCGCGCGGGCCACGTCGAGACTGATCCGGCACTGGCGCGGTTCAACGTCCGCGCGGTCGACGTTGGGGTGCCGACGGGGCACACGGTCGCCTCCGTCTTCTGGGACTTCATGCACAGTACGGGGCTGGTCTACAGCGATGGCCAGTACATCGAGCGTCCGCTGTCGGAGAACCCGTTCTACGTCACGGGCTTCCCGTTGACCGAGGCGTACTGGACGACGGTTCGTGTCGGCGGGGTGCCGAAGCTGGTGCTGGCGCAGGTGTTCGAGCGGCGGGTGCTGACCTACACGCCGGACAATCCGGAGGGCTGGAAGGTCGAGGCGGGCAATGTCGGGCAGCACTACTACCGCTGGCGCTACGGGCGGAGCGGCGAACCGAACCCGAACCCGAGCCCGTCGCAGCCCGATCCCGGCCCGGCGGGCTTCCCGGATGGCACTTATCAGGTCGGCGTCGACATCGCGCCCGGCACCTATCGCAACACCGACTCGTCTGAGCTCTGCTACTGGGAGCGCCTTAGCGGCTTCAGCGGGGAGCTCGACGACATCATCGCCAACGGGGTCTCGAGCGTGCGCCAGATCGTTACGATTGCCCCGACGGACGTCGGCTTCGCCTCGCGGCGCTGCGGCCGCTGGGTGCCGGACGATACGCCGCTGACGAGCAGCCCGACGGCGCCGTTCGGCGATGGGATGTACCGGGTTGGACGGGACATCGCCCCCGGCCTGTGGCGGAACAGCGACTCGTCGGATTTCTGCTACTGGGAGCGGCTACGGGGCTTCAGTGGCGAGTTGGACGACATCATCGCCAACGAGTTCAGCGACGCCCAGCAGACGGTGCGGATCAAGCCGACCGACGTCGGCTTCAGTGCCTCCCGCTGCGGCACGTGGACGAGGATCGGGGACTAGCGCGTCATGCGTCATGCGTCAGGCGTCCCCCTCACCCCCGACCCCTCTCCCACCAGGGGAGAGGGGAGCATCACGGAAGACGGGTGACGGATGACGCATGACGCATCACGCACTACTCAAGGGCCTTGTCCTCTTCCTCGTCATCATCGCCGCGGGCGGCGAAGAGCCACCAGAGGACGATGGCGCCGAGGATACCGGCGACGACCCAGATGACCCAGCCGGCCCGCTGGACGATGCTCTCACCCGCGACGGCGGCCTCGAAGCTGGCCTGCCCCTGTCCCTCAGGCCCGTCGACGAGCACGGTGAAGCGCCACGTGCCCTCGCTGGGGATCTCGAACTCGGCTGCGTAGTAGTTCGGCTCGGTCGCCTGGTCCTGCGTGGCCGGATGTTCGATGGGGTCGCCGCCGTCGAGCGGTTCCGCCATGACCAGGAGGCGCGCGTCGAGCACCGGCTCGTCGGTCTCCGGCCGCTGGAGGAGGACGCTGATGTCCACCAGCCCGACCCGCAGTGGCGACGGGCTCGAAGTCACGGTCACGTCATAAGCGCCGACTCGTTGCCGGTCGATGCGGACCTGACCCCCGTTGGCCAGTGTGGATCCCGGGAGGAGCGCCGCCAGGCAGGCCAGGAGTGCCAGGAGCGCCAGTCGCCGGTTGATCATGCAGGAGATCCCTTCTTCGCCGTTCGTCTCGCCGTTCTCAGCCGGCGAGCATGGTACCGCGCATTTCCATCGGGAGCGACATCAGCCACAGCCCGACCGCGAAGAGGAGGATGCAAAGGACGACCCACGGGAGCGCGGCTGCGCGGGTCTTGCGGCGGCCACGGTAGTGGTCGACGGCCACGCGGCGCACGGCCCAAAGGGAACCAAGCAGGCCGCCGATGAGGAAGGCCACCTCGATCGGGTCGGTCCACTCGACGGGCACCAGGGCCGCCAAATCCCAGCGGGGCGTGCCGAGGATCGGCAGGCCCATGTCGGTCAGGAAGCTCTGCGTCACCGGGACGATCGTCAGCGCGCCGACGAGGAAGTGGAAGCCGTAGTGGGCCAGCCACATGCCGAAACCGAGCGGAACCAGCGCGTAGCTGAAGCGCGTGGCCGTCCCGACGAGTGAGCCGCGATCGCGAGCGAGCCGGCGCGTTGCGAGCGCTGCTCCGGCCAGGAGGAGCAGCGGCACGATGCCGAGGAAGAGCCCGAACATGAGGGCGATCAGCGCCGGGCGCGACGTGAGCCCGAGCAGGCCCGCCAGCCACGACTCGAAGCGGTAGACCGGCTCGACCATGCCGAAGGCGTTGAGGAAGGCGCCGAAGACCAGCACCAACACCAGCGTGGCGAGGTCGGTCCGCTGCGCAGGCCGGCCGACGCCGGAGCGCTGCACGTCGGGCCGGAACTCGCGGCTCGGGTGGCGGCGGAGGACGCCGACGTTGTCGTACGGGCAGGCCTGCATGCAGTCGAGACAGAAGGTGCAGTCGATGTTGCCGACCTTGCGCTGCTGGAACAGCCAGAGCTCGCATCCGTTCTGCGTGATTCGCCCATCGGGTCCGGCACGACCAGAAATGCAGTCCTTGGTGGTGCAGGTGAGGCAGGTGTTCGGGTCGCGGACGCTCACCTCCAGCGGTGAGACCATGGCATTGACGAAGTGGAACTGCCCGATCGGGCAGATGTGCTTGCAGAACGCGGCGCCTTTGAAGAAGCCGTCGATCACGAAGGCGGCAGCGAAGTAGGTGAGTGCGACCCAGGCGGTCAGGAGCGGACTGCGCCAGAGCGAGAACGCCTCGTAGGCCCAGAAGAAGAGGACGAGGACGCCGACCGCGACCCATTTTCCCGGCAACCAGCTCGGCCAGGCGCGGCTCGCGGGGAGCAGCCGCTTCGCCAGGCGCCGTGGCAGCATGAAGGGGCAGGCGAAGCAGAAGAGATTACCTGCGATGAGCAGGGCGAGGACGACGAACCCCCGCCAGTGGACCCAGGGGAGTACCCCTGCCAGGTTCTTCGGCGCCAGTGTGGGGCCGAAGAAGCCGTCGTACAGGATGGCGAGGCTGATCAGCAGCATCGGCACCTGCGCCGCCGTACGCGCGTGCCGCCAGCGCAGGAAGCGCCCCAGCACCGGCAGCCGGAGCAGGTCAAAGCGGGGTCGTGCGGCGGTTCGTGTCAGCGTAGCCATCGGAAATCCTTGGGCGTCATGCGTCATGCGTCATACGTCATGCGTCATGGGTCTTGCGTGATGCGTATTGCGTACTTCGTACTCCTCCCCTCTCCCCTCGTGGGAGAGGGGTCGGGGGTGAGGGGGACGCATGACGCAGGACGTGTGACGCATCACTCAGTGCCCCGCATCCTCGTGGTTGTCGTGGTCCCCGTTGTCCCCGTTGTGCTCGTCATCCCCGTGGACGCCGGGGAGATCCTCGCTGTGCTCGAAGGAGGTGCCGTCGGCGAGCGTCACGTGGGCGGTGAGGATCCAATCGCCGCCCATGGTGAACTCGAAGCCCTCGGTCACGTACCGGCCGTCACCCTGGTGGTGCGCGTCGGCGATGACCGGCTTCATGCCCGCGTGGCTCATGTTGCCCTCGACCTCCACCGTGGCGCCCGTCACGGGCGCGTTGTCCTGGTCGCGGATCGTCACGGTCACGGTCGCGGGGCCGACGGTGGCGGGCGACGGCTCGACCGCGAGAGTTACCTGGTAGTTCGCGGGCGCTTCCGATGAGGCGCTGCGCCCGCAGGCCACGCCGAACGTCAGGACCGCCACAACCGCGAGCAGCACCAGCCCGCGGCTGAATTGCCTCATGGCTCGCGTACCTCCACCTCGATCGTCATCTCCCCGGCGCGCTCGAACTGCAGCGTGGCGGAGAAACGATCGCCCACCTCCAGGTCTCGCGTGAGGCCGATCAGCATGATGTGCTCTGCGCCGGGCTTCAACTCCGCTTTGCCGCCCGCGGGAATGGTCACCCCGTCGATTGGCTCCATCCGCATGACGCCACTCGCGTCGATGCTGCTGCGGTGGATCTCGACCACCTCCGCCACGTCGGTGGTCACCGCCACCAGGCGGTCGTCCTCCTTGCCGGGGTTGCTGATGGTCAGGAAGATCGCGCTGGTCCCGCCACTCTGACCCGCGTGGGCGCTGCCGTGGTCAGAGCCCTTGTCCGTCTCACCGTGGGACATCGTTGACTGGCCCGGCGACGCCATCCCGGGCCGTGCCCAGGGGTCGTCCAGCCGCAGCCCGCTGGCCTCGGCCTCCTCTGATCCTCCGCACGCCGTCAACGCTGCCAGGGCCAGCACAGCCACCAGCGCCAGGACCGCCACCCGGCGCGCTCGTGGCCACCAGCCCATCCCGTTCGTCACCATCCACTCCATCTCAGTCACCACCTGACTCAACATCATTGCTTCAGCGCCCAGCGCAAATCATTCGCAATTTGCTCGCCGGTCAATCCGTAGGGGAGCATCAAACGGAGGTCGCCGTTGCGGTCGAGGACGAGCACCGTGGCGGTGTGGTCCACCAGATAGCCGCCCGCGCTGCCGCGCTCCTGCTTCTCGAAGTAGACGCCCATGCCGGTCGCGACCTCGCGGATGCGCTCGACATCCCCGCCCAGCCCGATGAAGGACGGGTCGAAGCGGCTGACGTACTCCTGGGTGATCTCGGGCGTATCACGGTCGGGATCGACCGTGATCATCACGACCTGCACGTCCTCGGCACGCTTGCCGAGTTCCTTCATGGCGCGGGCCACGTTGGCGAGCGTGGTCGGGCAGACATCCGGGCAGTAGGTGTAGCCGAAGTAGAGGACCACGACCTTGCCGCGGAAGTCGGCGAGCCGCACTTCCTGCCCACCGGCTCCGGTCAGCGGCGCGTCGACGATCGGTAGCGGCGGGTCGATCGCCGATCCGTGCAGGCTGCCCCCACCGAAGGGGAGCAAGCCGGCCGCGAACGCACCGGCGGTGGCACCTCCCACCAGCACCAGTGCGGCAACGGTCAGGATGATCCAGCGTCTCACGGCATCACCTCGTCCGGCAGACAAATAGATGGGTCGCCTCGTAGGCCAGGCGGGCAGGGCCGCGACTCTTGCGGGCCTCGTTGGCGACGATGCGGATATCGTTCACGATGTGCTCGGCGCGCGGCGGGCCGACCCGGTACTCGGCGCGCACTACGCCCCAGCCGTCGACAAGCACCAGCGTCGGGTCGTACCGGAAGGAGCCGTCGGGGTTCTGCTCGTAATAGACATTGAACCCCCGCCCGACGATCAACTTCATGAGATTCGGGTCACCGGTGGCGAAGGTCCAGCGGCTCGGATCGGCACCTGCTGCCTTCGCGGCCGCCTTGAGTGCCTCGGTTGAGTCGCGTTCCGGGTCGAAGGAGATGGTGACGAGGCGGACCGGCGGGTCGTCCTCGGTTTCAGCGGCGAGCAGATCCTGAACCTCACGCATGGTGGCGGTGGTGCGGGTGCACGGCTCATGGCACGACAGGTAGGTGAAGTCGTAGAGGACGATCGACCCGCGCAGGTCATCGCTAGTGAGCCGGTTGCCGTTCTGATCGGTCAGGGCGAAACCCGGTGCCGGCGCGATGCGCGGGAGCACGCGGATCGGGCGCAACGACGCCAGGGCGACGATCGCCACCGCCACCGCCAGAATCGATCCGTAGAGAATGGTCGTCCGCTTCATCAACCTACCGCGACCCCGCACGTGTCACGTGGTCCCCACGCGCGAGGCCACTCGCCCGCCGGCCCGCTGCCCATAACTGTACGTCGCGCGCGGCGGGGAACCGATAGCCCCTTGCGGGCAGGGAGAGTCAAAAGAGGGTCATTCGGCTGGTACATCGGCTGGTGCGAGCGTGGAACGCTACTCATCCCTGGCCTTCGGCGGGGGGATCAGGCCGTGTGCCACGGCGTAGGCCGCGGCCTGACGACGGCTCGAGAGCTGCAACTTCGCGAGGATGTTCTTCAGGTGGTTCTTGACCGTGTGCTCGCTGATCGAGAGGCGCGCGGCGATCTCTTTGTTCGACAGGCGCAGCGCGACCAGCTCCAGCACCTGCACCTCGCGCGGGGAGAGGCCGCCGTCCGGCTCCAGGATCTCCGCCTGGCGCTCCAGGCGGGCGAACTCCTCCAGGATGCGCGCGGCCATGCGGCGGCTGATCGCCGCTTCCCCGCGCGCCAGCCCGCGGAGCTGGTCCAGGAGCTCGGCCGAGCGGATGTTCTTGATCAGGTACCCCTGCGCGCCGGCCTTGATCGACTGGAAGAGCCGTTCGTGGTCGTCGTAGACAGTGAGCATCACGACGCGCACCTCAGGCAACTGGCGCTTGATCCGGCGCGTGGCCTCGATGCCGTCGATGCCGGGGAGGTCGATGTCCATCAGCACGACGTCGGGCACCAGTTCCCGCGCGCGCTCGACCGCCTCCTCGCCGCTCGCCGCCTCACCGACGACGGTGAAGTCCGGCTGGTACGAGAGCAGGCTGGCCAGCCCCTCGCGGAAGAGGGCATGGTCGTCAACCAGCAGCAGCGAAATCTGGGACACGATGAGACACCCCTGTCGTCGGGAGCGGCGCGCGGAGTGTGATCCGCGTCCCGCTCCCGGGTTGGCTGTCGATCTGGAGCGTGCCACCCAGGCTCTCCGCCCGCTCTCGCATGGTGAGCAGGCCGAAATGGTGGCCCTGGCGGTTGGCCGACGACGGATCGAACCCCTGCCCGTCGTCCGCCACGGTGAGGATCAGGTCTCCCTCCTCGAGGGTGCAGCGAACGCGGACGCTGCGCGCTTCGGCGTGTTTACGGACGTTGCTCAGCGCCTCCTGGGCGATGCGGATGACCTGCAACTCGGAGGCGCGCGGCAGGACTCCAGGCGGTAGGTCGTCGATCTCGAGGGCGACATCCAGGTCAGTCTGCTCGGCGAAGTCGTCGAGGTATGTGCGCAGCCCGGCGGCCAACCCGGGCGCGCCGTCGGTCACCAGCCGCAGCCCCAGGATCTGCTCCCGCACATCGGTGTAGGTGCGCTCGGCCGCCTGGCGCAGCGTCTCGATCTCCGCGCGGGCGGCGTCCGTTGCACCCGCGGCGATCAAGCCGTCGACCGTGCCCAGCTTGACCAGCACGTAGGCGAGCATCTGCGCCACGCCGTCGTGCATCTCCCGCGCGATGCGGCCCCGTTCCTCGACGACCGCCGCCTCGTGCGCCTGCTGGTGCAGGCGCGCGTTCTCGATCGCCATCCCCAGCGTGTCGCCGATGGCCCGGAGTAGGCGCTGCTCCGCCGCGGAGAACCCGCCCCGCGAGCGGTTCAGCCGCAGCGTCCCGTGGCGGTGCCCACGGGCCTGGAGCGGCACGCGCATCTCCCGCGCATCCGGGTTCGGTCCGTCATCGAGCACGTCCACGGCGCCCGCGACGACCGGCTGCGTCAGGTCGATCTGCACGGTATCGGCCGGGAAGAGCCGTCGCAGGGTCTCCTCCGCCTGGGCCACGATGTCCCCGACCCGGAGCGACGCCCCGGCGGACGCGGCCACGGCGTTGAGCGCCGCCAGCTCCGCATTGCGACGCAGCAGCCGGCGTTGCATGTGCTCGATCACGCCGAAGACGAGGTGGCTGAAGCCGAACGCCAGCCCGAAGGCCAGCAGCCCGACAATCAGGTTTCCAATCTCGATGGGGATTGCCGGCAGCGTCCGGGTCGCGCCGTGTGCCCGCAGGAACGGCTCGACCACGAGGTGCCGCGTGCTTTCCAGCGCGAAGATAAAGACGCCGGGGACGACGACGGTGATCCACTTCAGCAGCCGCAGCCTCCGGGCGAACGGCGGTCTGGGCTCAAGCGGCATCGGCCCGTCGCCACGGCCTGCTGCCGCTCCGCCATGTCCCTCGCCCCTGTTGCCGCGTGTCATCTCGCGTCCCTGCTCCGTCGCTCGCTGCCACCGCTCTTCATTATAGGAAATGTCCTCCAACGCCGTCGGCGGGCGGCATGTTGGCCAGCTCTTGCCGCGTAGGATGTCAGCGTTCACCCTTTCGTGCAGAGGCGGGCGTACACCGCATCCAGTTCGGCCGCGATGGCGCGCCACTGGTAGCGCTCGCGCACGAGGGCGTAGGCGCGGTCGGTGAGGGCTTGGCGGAGGCTCGCATCGGCCGCGAGGCGGGTGATGGCGGCGGCGATACCGTCCGGTGTGTCGGCCAGCAGGAGGTGCTCGCCGTCCGCAGCGTCGATCCCGGCGGCTCCGAGGCGAGTGGAGACGACCGGGCGACCCATGGCGAAGGCTTCGAGGATCTTGAGCCGGGTCCCTCCTCCCGCTCGCAGCGGGACGACGACCATCCCGGCGCGCTCGACCCAGGGGCGGACGTCGGGCACGGTGCCGGTGACGCAGACGCCGGGCACGCTGCCGAGCGCGAGGACGTCCGGCGGCGGGTCGGCGCCGACGATGGTGAAGGTCGCGGTCGGCAGCGCGGTGCGCACGCGCGGGAAGACGTGCTCGACGAACCAGCGGGCCGCGTCGGCGTTCGGCCGGTAGCGCATGGCGCCGACGAAGACGAGCGCGGCCGGGTCGGCCTGGTCGAGCGGGAAGCGCGGGAAGCGGTCGAGGTCGACACCGTTGGGGACGACCGCCACCTCGCGGCCGGTGGCGTCTCGCACTACGGCGGCATCGGCGGCCGAAGTGGCGATGCAGGCCGTGGCGCGTCGCCAGGCGGCGACCTCCTCCCGACGGAACTTGCGGTACTCGATCTGATTGAAGATCCGGCGCGGCAGCGACCCCTGTGTGGCGGCCTGTCGCAGCACGTCGTACTCCACGTTGTGGATGTCGAGCACGACCGGCACACCGGGCGGCACCCGGTAGCCGCCCATCTGCGAGAACTCGATCTGGATCAAATCGAACCGCTCCTCGCGCGTCAGCCGGTCGAGCGCGCGCTGCATCGCGGGATGATGGTAGAGGGCGTGCTGAAACGAGCGGCGAGAGAGGAGCGAGCGGATCTGCCCCAGGCGCTTGCGCCCGCCCGGCGGCTGGCGCGCGGTCAGCGGCACCGGCACCGGCACGATGCGCGCCGGGAGACTGCCGGTCCCGGTCGGTGTCTCGCCGGAGCCGGCGAGGCTGAGCACCACCACCTCGTGGCGCGTCGCCACCTCCTGGATCAGGTGGAACATCCGCGCCGCGCCGCCGAAGTCGGGCGGGTCGGGCAGGTATGGTGTCAGGAAGAGGATGCGCATGCTCGGTACACTCCGAGGCTCGCTGCCGCCCGGTGCTTCCCCGGGCGCGACCCGGCAGGGATGATAGCAGGTCTCATCCGCCGCCCGGTCGGGCTTTCTGGGGCGTGATCGCGCGCCGTAGGTGTATCCTCGGTGACAGCCGCGCGAGCGGCGGAGAGGAGGCGCACGTGTCGGAGCAAGTCGTGGCCGCGGTCGTGGAGGCGGTGCGGCATCGGCATCCGGACGCGGTGCAGATCGCGGCGCGCGCCGTTGAGCCGCAGGCTGAGGGTGGGTCCGGGTCGCTGCTGGCCGTCGAGGTGACCTGGCTGGCGGGCGGGCAGCAGCAAGCAGCGTGGTTTGCCGCCAAGCCGGACGAGGGCGGAGCAGAGCGACGGATCCTCGCGGCAGTGGCCGAGACGTCGGTGCCGGTGCCGCGCCTGGTGGAGGGTGATCCCGCCTCACCGGTCCTCATCATGGAGCACCTGCCCGGCCGCCCGGCCGATGAGGTGCTGCGGGGCGCGGGGATGCGCTGGGAAGTGAGTGCGCACGCGTTCACCGTGGCGCGGGCACTGGCCGAGGTTCATGCGCTGTCGTGGACGCAGGTGGCACCCTGGCTGGCGGATCCCGAGGCGTTGCCGGAAGACCTCGTGGACGACCAGGTCCAGGCCCGCTGGGAGCAGTGGGAAGCGCGCATCGCGGCCCTCCCGGCGGAAGCGCGCTCGCCGTTCTCGGCGGCGCTCGCGTGGCTCGACCTGCGCCGCCCGGTGGAAGTATCCGTCTGCCTGTGCCACGGCGATTTCCGGCTGGCCAACGTGCTGCTTGTCGATGGTGAGGTCAGCGGGATCGTGGGGTGGAGCGCGGCGCGGGTTGCCGACGCGTCCGAAGACGTCGCCACCCTGGCGGTCGACCTTGGTACGCTCGGCGTGCCCGTGGAGACGGCCGAGTTGTTCATGCAGGCGCTGCTCGGCGCCTACCTCCAGGCGTCGCCGCGCTACCTGATGAACCTGCCGTTCTCGACCGTCGCCCTGCTCCTGGACCGTGCCCTGGCCGCGGTTGAAGCGGGAGACCCATCGGCTCCGGATGCCGTGGCCGCGATGCAGCGGGCGATGGCCGGAGCCGGACAGGTGCCCTGGCGGACATGAGGCTGGTATGACGAGCGAGGGGTCGAGCGCAAACGGCACACGGCGTTCCGCGGTGCCGCCCATCTGGTTCTCAATCGGCGGCCCGCCGCGTCGCGAGCCGCCGGTGGTGCCGGGGTACCGGTTAGCGCTGTGGGAGCAGGTGCCGCTGGGGCGCCTGAGTGCCTTCGGCTGCCTGTCGGTGCCACTGTGGTTCGTCTTCTTCTCGCTCGCCGTCGCGGTGCTGGGTGGGCCGTCCGAGTTTGCGGTCGTCTTCACCTTCCGGGCGATCCTGGTGGGACTGCTCCTGATGCTGGTGGTCGTGCCGCTGCTGCACGAGGCCGTGCACGGCGTCGTGTCCCTGCTCATCGGCGCACGCCCAAGCTTCGGGGTCGGCGCCGGGTTCGCCTACACGACGTTCCGCGAACCGGTCGGGCGTTTGGCCTACGCCGCGATTGCCTTGGCGCCGCTCGTGGTCATCTCGATCGTAGGGATCGCCGCCATGGTCTGGTGGCCGAAGGGTGCCGAGGCGACGCTGGTGGTGTTGATCGTGAACGCCGCGGGCGCGGTGGGAGACCTCTGGATGGTCTGGCGCCTGCGCGCTGTGCCGCCCAACGCGCGCCTCTATGACCTGGCGGACGGCTTTGCGGCGCTGGTGCCCGAGGAGGCTTCAACCCAGATGCAGGCGGAAGCCTGATCTGACAAGGAAAGCCGGCTCAAGCCGCTGGGGAATTCGGGCTCGCATCCCGGCATTCGGTTCCGGCCATCCGACGCCTGCCCGGGGCTAAAGCCGCCGGGCTGACAATGCAAAGCCCACGGAAGGGGCTAGGGACGCGGTTCCCGGTGGGTGCCGGATCGCCGCCGCCCGGGTGTGGCCATCGTAGCCCCTTCAGTGGGCTTACCCGGTTTCAGCCCGGCGGCTTTAGCCCGGGCACACGCCACGGCGCGGGATCCTCGCACCTGTTCCCCGGAGCGCGATTACCCTCTCCGAGAGCCCCTTCTCATCCCACGCGTCCCTCGCTGCGCGAGCGGGGTTATCAATGTCGAAGTGCCAGGGGGATGGCTGCCCTCGACCGTCGCGGAAAACGTTCGAGCGCCGTGGGGGCGGCGCTCGAACGGGACACGAGGAGGAGTTGATCTGGTGGGCGGGATCAGGCGGTGACGGCCAGCTCCGGCATGAGGGCCGAGTGAATGGCCCGTGCTCGGGCGGCGATGGTGGCCAGCGTATCGGGCGTGATCGATTGCGGGCCGTCACACAGGGCGGCGTCGGGATCGGGCACGGCTTCGATGATCAGGCCGTGCGCTCCCGCGGCGATGCCTGCCAGGGCCATCGAGGCCACCAGGTCGCGGCGTCCGGTGCCGTGGCTGGGGTCGACGATGATCGGCAGGTGGCTGAGCTGGCGGACGAGCGGGACGGCGTTCAGGTCCAGGGTGAAGCGGGTGGAGGGGTCGAAGCTGCGGATGCCGCGCTCGCAGAGGATGACGCGGTCGTTGCCCCCGGCCAGGATGTACTCGGCCGAGAGGAGCCACTCCTCGATGGTGGCGGCGAAGCCGCGCTTCAGGAGCACCGGGCGATTGACGCGGGCGACCCGCCTAAGGAGCGGGAAGTTTGCCATGTTGCGGCTGCCGATCTGGAGGACATCGGCGTACTCGGCGACGAGCTCGACCTGATCCGGCTCCATCACCTCGCTGACGACCGGCATCCCGGTCGCGGCACCGGCCTCAGCGAGCAGGCGTAGTCCCTCCTCGCCGAGTCCCTGGAAGCTGTAGGGGGAGGTGCGGGGCTTGAATGCGCCGCCGCGGAGCATCACCGCACCCGCTGCGCGAACCGCCTCCGCGGCCCGCAGCATCTGCTCGCGGCTCTCGACGGTACACGGCCCGGCGATGATGACCGGCTCCGGCCCGCCGATGCGGACGTTGCCGACCTGCACGACGGTGCCGGACGGGCGCGCCTCGCGCGCGGCCAGCCGGTAGGGGCGGGGCGAATCAAGCACGTCCGCGACGCCCGGCAGGCTGCAAAGGGTCTGGCCGAGGTCGTCCGGGATCGGCCGGCCGTTGACACCGATGACCGGCGCGCCGCTCGAGGCCAGCAGGTGCACCTCGAAGCCCCGTGACCGCAAGTGCTCGGCGACCGTTTTGGCCGCTTCCGTGTCAGTGCCTTGGTGCATCCGTACGATCATCGCCCGCATTCCCTTCTGACCGAGCTCGCCGCCATCCGCGCCCGGATTCCGGCAAACAAAAAAGCAGAGGTGGTTACCTCTGCTCCCCTCCGACGTTGCTTGGTGGTGACGCGGCTACCGGATCAACACCGATCGCCCCACCAGCCACGCCGGAGGGGTAACGTAAAAGTAGTACCAGTCCTGGTACTCGTATCGGTGTTGGTCGCAGTTAATCCGCGTCTCCATAGTGCCGCTATCGTAGCCCGTTCGTCCGCCGCTGTCAAGCATTGGTGTAGAAATTCACATGCTCCTGGCCGAACGGTCAGTAGCGGGTAGGTGCGCCATGGCTTAGGATGGCCGCAGGGACACAACGTGTTCGTGTGAAGGGTTGGTGAGCCATGGGTCACGATCTCCGATCGAACCAGCCTGACGAGACCGGCCAACCACCCCGCGACGAGGCCGGGCCGGCAGGTTTTCGGCAGTCCCTGGTCTGGCTGTGTGTGGCCATCACGCTCTGCGCCGCGTCCGCGGCCTTGTTGCTCGGCGGCGTGATGGGGCGTGGCGCTCCTGACAGCACGCTTGGGAAGGTTGCCCTCGTCCTTATCGGAATCGTGATCTGTTTCGTCGCCGGCGGGGCACTCGGCTTCGCGGTGCGCCGCAGCCAGGCGAGGTGAGGGGCGGCCCGGGACGAGCCACCCCCGTAACTCCTACCGCGGCTGCATCGCCAGCACCTGGCGACCGAGGTGTCCACCCATGACCCGCCAGGCGGGCGGGGCTTCCGGATGGTACTCGAAGCGCTGTCGCTCGAAGTACTGGACGGTCACCCCGTTCTCCTCGAACTCCTCGCTGATCGGGTAGCCGAAGATCGCGAGTCCCCCTCGTGCCTGCCAGTAGTCGCGGAAGCCGAAGCAGAGGCGGTGACCCGTCTGGGGATAGAAGGTGCAGTTGGCGTCGTTCCCGGCCTGGATCGGCCGGAACGGAGCTTCCCCTTCGCGCCCGGCGGTCACCTGCCGCCCGAGTAGGCCGAGCAGCACGTCGTACCGCTCCGGCCAGACGCCGGGGTGCCACTCGAAGCGGGCGCGCTCGAAGTACTGCACGGTGACGCCGTGCTCGCGGAACTCCTCGGTCAGCGGGTAGCCGAAGACCGGCAACCCGCCGAACCGCTCCCAGTAGGCGAGGAACCCGTGGCCGACCCAGTGGCCGGTCTCGGGGAAGTAGCGGAACGTCGGGCCGATGCGCCCGGCGATGAAGTCGTCGACCGTGGCGAATCGGTAGCCGCGGGCGCGGAGCTGGTCGATGATGCCGCCCAGTGCGGGGCCGTCCAGCGAGGCGGCTCCGACGTGCATCAGCACGATCGCCCCGGGCGCGGCGGCGTCGAGGGTGCGCTGGGTGATCTCCCCGATCGACTTGCCCTGCCAGCCGAGCGTATCCACCGTCCACATGATGCTGTAGGTGTAGCCATTGGCCGCCACGTCGGCGAGCACGCCGGCGTTGTACGCCCCGTAGGGCGGGCGGAAGTAGGGCCGGAGCTCGTGGCCGGTCAGGGACCGTACCAGGTCTGCGGTGCGCCGGAGCTGATCGGCGCGCTGGGCCGGGGTGATGGTGGTGAAGTCGGGGTGGTTCCAGGAGTGGTTGATGAGGTGGTGCCCCTCGACGACCATCCGCCGGACCAGGTCCGGATTGGCTTGCGCCCAGGTTCCGGTCATTCCGAAGCTCAGGCGCACCCCTTTGGCCTTGGCCGTGTCGAGGATCTGCGCCGCATAGCCGGTATCAGAGCCACAGTCGAAGGTGAGCGCGATCACCGGCTGGTCGGTGCTGAACCGATAGATCGTCTGGACATCGCCGGAAGCGGCCTGGGCCTGCCGAGCCGGCAGCCCCACGGCCACGAGCGCCAGGATCACCACCGCAACCAGGCTGGCGCGACCGACCCGCCGGGGTACCGCTCCGTGCTGACCCATCTCTCCGCTCCCATCACCGTTCCCGTGTCGTCCCCTGGGCCGATGCTACGGGCGGTCGCATACCACGGGGATCATTCCTCGTGGCCGAGGCATGCCAACTCTGTGACAGCGGTCGCCAACGCATCGCCGGCGACCGCTGCGGGTGCGTATTTGGGCGTTGAAACCGACACCGGCCGGCGGATCACGCCGGCCCGCGCGCTAGGACTCCGGGGTGAACGTCGCGACGATCATGCCGTAGTACGACGGGGCTTCGTAGGAGAGGACCTCGCCCCGCATCGGGGTGTGGGCCATGGCACCGGCTAGCATGAGCGTCTGCCACAGGCCGTCGATGGCCGCGTTCTGCACCTCTTCCTCGGTCAGCGAAATCAACCGGCCGGGGTCGTTGTCCTTCAGCGCGGCGACCACCTTGGCGTCGACCTCGGCCGCGGCTGGGTGGAAGCCGTACGGCCCGTCCTCCTTGTGCGTATGGGCCCAGTCACAGGACGCGACGAAGGCTACCCGCCGCCCGCTCTGCGCGGCCGCCTCGGCGATGGCGACACCGAAATCGATCATCGTCTCCCGCGGCAGCAGACGCGACGGCGTTGCGATCACGGCCGGGGGGCCGACATCCTCCGGGGCGGGGGCCAGGACGTCGCCGTGTCCCACCATGTTGCGGCCGTGTCCCAGGAACCAAAGCGGGGTGATGGTGCCCCAGTCGAGCGGGATCGCGCTCTGATACCGACGGTTGCCGGCGAAGCCCGCCATCGCGATCGGGATCTGGCGCTCTCGGGCCCGCTCGGCAATGAGGTCGGTCATCGGACCGTCGACCGGGATGTTCATCTCGACCTGCCGCCCCTCCCAGCGCAGCGTCCCGGCGCCACGGGCGACTGACGCCAGGCAGACCGCGCCGTCCACCCGTGTGCCATGGGGGGTGGCGACCACGATGACGTCGGGTTGCGCAGCGGCGCAGCGGCGCCCCGCCTCCTCCATCGCCGCACGCGTGGCGAGCGCGCCCTCGGCGTCGTCGCTCAGATCGGGGATGATCGGGAACCCGTGCGGCAGCACCGCAGCGAAGACCAACCCGGCCATAAACGTGCCCTCCTTACCCTCAACGCGTACTGTCGCTCCAGTATCGCAGCACCGCCAGTATTCGTGCGTCGCCCGCAGGCGTCAACGGCCTTTCCAGGAGCGGCCCTCACCCCCGGCCCCTCTCCCAACTTTGGGAGAGGGGAGCTGTTACGCGAGCAACGGGGTGAGGGCCGTCCCTCAAGCTATCTGAGGTAACTCTCCAGGAGCTCGGCCACCACCTGGCGGCTGCGGATCAGGCGGCTGAGGTCTCCGTCGCAGTTCCCTTCGAGGATCAACGGTCCGGCGTAGCCGGTGGCGCGGAGCCGGGCAAGCAGGTCCCGCCAGTCGATGTCCCCTTCCCCTACCGGCAGATGTCGCCGCCCGCCGGGTGCGTGGTCGCTGAGGTGGACGTTGACCAGCGCGCCGCGCATGGCGTCGAGCAGTTCCCATCCATCGACCCCCGACTCGGTGGCCTGGAACGGGTCGAAAGTGAAGCCGATCGGCACTCCCCAGCCGCGCACCACGCGGACGCTCGCGGCGTCCCGTACCAGGCACCAGCTCACGTTCTCCAGCGACAGGGTGACGCCTGCCCCGGCGGCCGCCTCGCTCAGGTCGGCGAGCATGGCGCGCAGCCGCTCGGACGCCACGCCCTCAGGGAGCTCGCGGCGGGTCGGGCCGTGCCAGATGAGGACGCGTGCGCCGAGCGTCGCGGCCGCGTCGATGGCGCGCAGGAGCGCCCGGCGTCCCTCCTCGCGCCGTCGCGGGTAGGGATCGAACAGCGGGTGCAGGCCGGTGAAGGAGTGCACCGAGGTGACGGCTGTCCCGCCTGCGTGGGCACGAGCCGCCAGATCCCGGACGAACCCCGGCTCGTACTCGCCTGCCGTTTGCAGTACCACCTCGATGGCAGGAACCCGAGGCGTGCCAGCGTCTCCACCGCGTCCTCGGTGTGCTGGTGGGGGTAGAGCGTCCCGGTGGACGCGCCGATCAGCATGCCCGTCCCTCACTGTTGTTCCGCCCCGTGCAGTTGCCGGGTGTCCGGACAGATGGTAGCATTCGGCCCCGTGCCCGCGGCGTCGCGGTGGCCGACGACTCGGCCGCGCGGCACCGGAACCCCGGCTCCATCCACGACAGCGCGACACATTGACGGGACAGGCATGCCGACGCGGCTGAAACGCCTCGAACTGCATGGTTTCAAGAGCTTTGCCACGCCGACGACGTTCGTCTTCGACCCGGGCATCACGGCGATCATCGGCCCCAACGGCTCCGGCAAGTCGAACATCGCCGAGGCCGTGCGCTGGGCGTTAGGCGAGCAGAGCTACGCCAGCCTGCGTGGACGCCGCACCGAGGATGTCATCTTCGCCGGGAGCGCCGCCCGGGCGCCGCTCGGCATGGCCGAGGTCAGCCTCACCCTCGACAACGAGTCGGGGGATCTCCCGCTCCCGTTCAGCGAGATCACCATCACTCGCCGCGCCTACCGGAGCGGTGAGAACCAGTACTTCATCAACGGCGCGCGCGTCCGCCTGAAGGACGTGCTCCAGGTGACCGCCTCGCTCGGGCAGGCGTACACCGTCATCGGCCAGGGGCTGGTCGACGCGGTCCTGAGCCAGCGGCCGGAGGAACGGCGCGGCCTGTTCGAGCATGCGGCCGGTATCACCGGGCTGCGGCTGAAGCAGGCCGAAGCCCAGCGCCACCTGGCCGAGACGGAGGCCAACAGCACCCGGCTGGAGGACCTGCTGGCCGAGATCGAGCCGCGGCTGCGCAGCCTGGAGCGCGCCGCGCGGCAGGCGCGGGAGTCGGGCGAGGTGCGCGAGCGGCTCCAGGCTGCGCTGCTCCGGCTCTACGCCCACCAGTGGCGGGGCGCCCGGCAGCGCCTGCACGCCGCCGAGGCGGCGGAGGCAGCAGCCGCACAGGCGGTCGAGGCCGCCACCGCGGCGCACGCTGCCGCGCGGGCCGCCCTGACTGAGGTCGAGCAGCGGGGGGCGGCACAGCGCGCCGAGGTCGATCGCCTGGCGGCTGAAACGGCCCGGCTGCGTGCGGAGGAGCGGGAGGTCGAGCACCGCCGCGCGCTTGCCGCCGAGCGTCGTGCCGCGCAGGCGCGGCGCCGCGATGACCTGGCGCAGGAGGCGGCGCGGCTGAGCGGTGCGTACGAAACCGCCGCGCGGGAGGCACAGGAGGCGAGCGACGGGCTCCAGGCGATCGACGCGGAGATCGCCGAGCGGGAAGCCGCTATCGCCCGGCTCGCCGAGGCGGACGCGACGGCCCGCGCCGAGCGCGAGCGGCTGGCCGCCGCGCTGCGGCAGGCGGAGCAGGCCATCACCGAGGCCGAGCGCGCCGCCCTCGCGGCTGCCTCCCGCCGGGATCTGCTCGACCAGCAGGAGCGGGACTTGCTCGCCACGCGGGACCGGCTCGACCGCGAGCAGCGCGCCCGTGCCGAGCGACTCGCCGAGCTGGAGGCGCAGGCCGCGGCAGCCACGAAGGCCCGCGACGAGGCCCGGGAGCGATTGGCGGCACTGGCGGCCGAGCGCGAGCGCTTGGAGGCAGCCCTGGGCGCGGCTGCCGCCGCGCGGGACGAGGCCGAGCGCGCCATGAAGGCCGTCGAGCGGCGGCTGGTCGAGCGCACGACGCGCCTCGAGGCGCTCACCCGGCTGCGGGACAGCGGGGCCGGTCTCTACGCCGGAACCCGCGCGGTGCTGGACGCCGCCCGCGCTGGGCAGCTCCAGGGCATCGTCGGCACCCTGGCGTCGCTCCTCATCGTCCCGCCGGAACTGGAAGCGGCCATGGAAGCCGCGCTCGGCGGCCACCTGCAAGACATCGTGGTGGAGCGCTGGCGCGACGCGGAGCAGGCCATCGCGCATCTCAAGCGCACTCAGGCCGGGCGCGCCACCTTCCAGCCGCTGGATACCGTGCGCGGCGCCTCGGTCCGCGCACCGCGGCTGGATCACCCCGGCGTCCGCGGCCTTGCCGTCGAGCTGATTGACTACGATCCGCGCGTCGAGCCGATCGTGACCGGGCTGCTCGGCCGTGTCGTGGTCACCGACGACCTGACCGCGACCCGCGCCATCCTCCGCGCGCTGCCGCCGGGCTGGAGCGTGGTCACCCTCGGCGGGGAGATCACCCGCAGCAGCGGCGCGGTGACCGGCGGCGCGCGCGTCAAGGAGAGCGGCACCCTCGCCCGCGAGCGGGAACTGCGCGATCTCCCGGCGGAGTGTCGCCGGCTGGAGCGCGAGCTGGAGGCCGCCCGAGCTGAGGTGGAGTCGCGTGCCGCCGAGGTGGACCGGCTCCGCGCCGAGCGTGACGCGCTGGACCGCGACATCGCTGCCGCCCGCGAGGCCGGCCGTGCGGCGGAGGCCGCGCTCACGCGCCAGCAGCGACTCCGGGACGACGAAGCACGCGCCGGCGCGGAAGAGGAGCAGCGCCGTGCCGACGTCGCCGAGCGGCTGGCGCGGCTTGACGCGGACCGGCAGGCGGCGGAGCGTGCCGGCCAGGAGGCCGCGGCGCGCCGGCATGCGGCCGCTGCCGAGCGGGAGCGGCTGCTGGTCGCCCTGCGTGAGGCGGAGACGGCAGGTTCCGATGCCCGGCTGCAGGACGAGCGCTCGGCCCTCGCTGGCCTGATTGAGCGCCGCCGCGGGCTGATCGCGCAGCAGCAGCGGCTGGCGGCCGAGCAGCAACGAATCGCCGCCGCCATCGCCGAAGCTGAGCGCCGCGCGGGCGACATCGCGGACGCGATCGCCGCGCTGGATACCGAGGTCGAATCCCTCACCGCCGAGCGGGAACGGATCGCGGCGCTCCTGGCCGCGGCTGAAGAGCAACTCGGCCCGGCGCGTGCCGCGCGGGAGGAGGCCGCCGCGGCCGAGCGCGCGGCGCGCGAGGCTGTCGCCGGCGCCGAGCAGCGGGTGCGCGACGCTGAGCGCGAGCGGGACCGCGCGGCGCTGGAGCTGGAGCGTCGCCGGGACGAGGTCAACCTCCTCCGCGAGCGTGCCGCTCATGACCTGGGCGAGGGGGTGGACATCGACGCCGCCCTCGATGCCGTCAACCTCGACGACACCAACCCGACCACCCTCCAGCGGGAGGTGGACCGGCTACGAGAGCGGCTGCGCCGCATCGGGCTGGTCGGCGAGGATGCGATCGAGCAGTACGAGCGCGAAGCGGAGCGCTATACCTTCCTCCGCGGCCAGCTCGACGACGTGCACGCCGCTGGCGAGGCCCTGCGCGCGCTGCTGGCCGAGCTCTCCCGCTCGATGGCTGAGGAGTTCAACCGCACCTTCGGGGAGGTCGCGGCGGCGTTCGAGGCCACCTTCACGACCCTCTTCGGCGGCGGCAAGGCCAAGCTGTTGCAGGTGCAGGACGACGACGGTGCAACCGGCGTCGACATCCTGGCCCAGCCCCCCGGCAAGCGCCTCCAGAGCCTCGCGCTGCTCTCCGGCGGGGAGCGCGCGCTGACGGCCGTCGCCCTGCTCTTCGCGATCCTGAAGGTGAACCCCAGCCCGTTCTGCATCCTCGACGAGGTGGACGCGGCGCTGGATGAGGCCAATGTCGTCCGCGTGCGGGACGAGTTGAAAGCCCTGGCCGACCGGACGCAGTTTGTCGTGGTGACCCACAACCGCGCGACGATCGAGGGAGCCGACACCCTTTACGGCATCACCATGGGTGACGACGGCGTCTCCCGCGTCCTCTCCCTCCGCCTCCCCGCCGAAGCCCCGGCGTAGCGTCCACGGGAGAAGCGCGATCGGCAGCGCGTCACGGCACGCGCTGGAACGACGGTGCCAGGTCCTGGCCCGACATGAACGCGTGCACGACGCGCCGGCGTGACATCTCCACATGCTCCCGCATGACGGCCTCCGCCACCTGGGGGTCGCGCGTCTCGAGCGTCTCGATGAGCTGACGATGCGTGTCCACCACGCGCTCGACACCCACCCGGGAGTGCGCCAGGTACCAAAGCCGGAGCGACGCGAGGTTGAACTGGTTGATCGCGTCGGCCAGGAACCGGTTCCCGGTCGCGTGCGCGATCTGCGAGTGGAACACGTAGTCCGTCTCGACCATCTGGTAGACATCCCGCGCGGCGACATGCTGCGCAAGGATGTCAAGGGTCTCGTAGAGCGTCCGCAGCTCCGCCGGGGTGATGCGCTGGGCTGCCAGGCCGCACACCGGCACTTCGATGAGCATGCGGGTTTCGAAGAGGGGTTCCAGGTCGGTTAGGCTGAACGGGCGCACCACGGGAGTGCGGTGCGGCAACGCGACGACAAGCTGCTCTGCTGCAAGACGCTTGAGTGCCTCGCGGAGGGGAGTGCGTCCAACCTGGAGTCGCTCCATGAGGAGGCCCTCGTCGAGGGGTTCGTCGGCGCCGATCTCCTGCGTGATGATCAGGCGCCTCAGCTTCCAGTACGCGGCCTCAGCCTTGGTGGTCGGATTCGGCAGCACCATCGTGTCGTCTCCCTCGGTCCGTTGACAATCAGTGGCGCCGCGACGTACAGTCGACGCAACACCGCTGCGGCGGGAGGCCCAGCGGGATGCGCGGTGGGTCAACTGCTCGGCGATGCATACCCCCAAGATTCTAAAGGATTCACCATAGTCGCGGCTGTGCTATGCGCGACCCGAGAGGAACCACGCGTGCGTGTATGTGGTGTCGCATAGCTGCCAGTCAACGGCGAGTGCCATTGACAGTATATATCTGTGATGTTACAAGCATATGCCATACCGAGGGTACTGAGCCACGAACCCCTGAAGGAGGAATGAGGGAACGGATGGCTGAGGATCAGACGACGCGCGATCGACGTGCGCCCAAGAATCCGACAAGTGATCTTTGGATCCCCGGCTCGACCCTGTCACGTCGCCAGGCGTTGAAGATCGGGGGTGTGCTGACCGCCGGCAGCCTGCTGGTCGCCTGTGGTGGTGGGAGCTCCGAGACGACGCCGACGCCGAGCGGTTCGAGCGGTTCCTCCGGTGGTTCCGGTTCCTCGGGGGGTTCCGGTTCCGCCGCAACGCCCGGGGCAACGGAGACCCCGAGCCAGGCAGCCGGCACACCCAAGCGAGGCGGCATCCTGCGCTACGGGCTCTCGACCGATCCGTCGAACTTCGAGCCGCATGTCTCGACCGGCGCGGCCTCTGGCGCGGTCAAGCTCATGGTCTACAGCACCCTCCTGACCTACGACGCCAACGGCCAGTTGATCGGCGACCTTGCCGAGGAGTTCGGCTGGGTCGACGACAAGACCTTTGAGGTCAAGCTCCGCCAGGGCGTGACGTTCCACAACGGGGACGAGCTGACCACTGAGGATGTGGTCTTCACCTTCGAGCGGATCAAGCACCCGGATACCGCTGCCTCGATTGCCGGCCGGCTCGCCGCGCTGGAGCGGGTGGAGGCCGGTGACGGCAACACCGTCCGGTTCCATCTGTCCACCCCGCTGGCAACGCTCCCGTACATCCTGGCGATGAACCCCAGCATGATCGTCTCGAAGAAGTGGATCGAGAGTGGGGTCGATCCCAAGACGACCATGATGGGCACCGGGCCCTTCAAGTTCGTCGAGCGCAAGCCGGGCGTCTCAATCGAGCTCGTGCGCAACGAGAACTACTTCATCACCGATCTGCCGTACCTGGATGGGATCACCTTCATCCCAATGCCGGATGACAACGCCCGGGTGACCGCCCTGCGCACCGGCACGGTCGACTTCATCGACTATGTGCCCTACACGCAGATGGATGCTCTGGCGCAGCAGAGCGGCATCGTCCTGCAGACCGATAAGGTCCTCGGCTTCGGCTGGCTCGGCTTCGTCCATGACCGGGAGCCGGGCAGCGACCTGCGCGTGCGCCAGGCGTTCGCCTATGCCTTGGATCGCGAGAAGATGGTGCAGATCGCCTTCAACGGCCACGGGGCGCCGATCACGGGCGGTCTCATCCCCGAGGGCTGGGTTGGCTACTCTCCGGATCTCGAAGGCACCTATAACGTCGACTACGAGAAGGCCAAGTCCCTCCTGCAGGAGGCCGGGTTCTCCAACCTGACGGTCGATATGCTCACCACGTCGACCTACTCGGTGATCCAGCGACCGGCCATCGCCGCCCAGGCCGAGCTCAAGAACGCCGGTATCGAGGCCAACCTGATCCAGGAGGAGTGGCTGACCTTCCGCCAATCGGTGCAGGATGCCAAGTATCCGGTGCACGTCTGGGGTACCGCCCCTGACTTCAACGACCCGGACTTCCTGTCCGACTTCGTCGGGAGCAACGGCAACTTTGCCAAGCAGTTCCACTTCAGCGACGAGCGGCTCGACCAGCTCCTGACCGAGGGGCGCGAGACGACCGACGAGTCCCTGCGCAACGAGATCTACCATGAGGTCGAGAAGCGGGTGCTGGAGATTCTGCCCTGGGTCTACCTCATCCGCCGCGAGCAGGGTGAGGCGATGGCGGACTACGTGAAGGGCTACACGCACCTCGCCGCGGGGAGCTGGTCCCAGATCACCTTACGCGAGACGTGGCTGGACAAGTAGCATGACCCAGTACCTTGCCCGTCGGGGCCTCTATCTGCTCGTGCAGTTACTGGTGGTCGCCACCGTCGTCTTCTTGCTCCTGCGGCTCGTGCCGGGCGATCCGGCACGGGCCATCCTTGGCGAGACGGCGACTGAAGAACAGGTGGCGCGCGTGCGCCACCAGTTGGGCCTCGACCAACCGATCTACCGCCAGTACGTGAGCTGGATGGCGGATGTGCTCCGGGGAGACCTTGGTACATCCATCACCAGTGGCCGGCCGGTCGCCACCGACGTGCGCGACCGGCTCGGCAACTCACTGGAGTTGATCGCGCTCGCGACCTGTCTGTCGCTCATCATCGGGCTTCCGCTCGGCATCATCGCGGGCCTTCGTGCCAACCGCCTGCCGGACTTTGTGCTCAGCGCAGCGGCGATGCTCGGTCTCTCGCTCCCTGGGTTTGTCGTGGGGACGGTGCTGCTGCTGATCTTCGCGCTCCGCCTCCGCTGGCTCCCGCAAACCCAGTTCGTCGAATGGAGCGAGAACCCGGGGCAGCATCTCAAGCTCGTGATCCTACCCGTCCTGACACTGGCGGCCTCGACCGTTGCCGTCATCATGCGCATGACACGCTCGTCGATGCTTGAGGTCGTGCGGCAGGACTACATCAAGCTCGCGCGGGCCAAGGGGTTGAGCGAGCGGACGGTCATCCTGCGCCACGCACTCCGGAATGCGATCAACCCGGTGGTGAGCGTGGTCGGCCTGGAGCTGGCCACCCTGCTCGGCGGTACCGTGATTGTCGAGACGATCTTCGGTTGGCCCGGGCTCAGCTCGCTGCTGATCGCCGGGGTGCGCGCCCGCGACTACCCGGTGGTGCAGGGGGTGGTGCTCCTCATCGCGGTGCTGACCATTCTGATCAACATCGCGGTCGACATCGCCTACGCGGTGCTTGATCCACGGATCCGGATTTCGTAGGAGGGAGCGGACTCATCGCATCCACGGATCATGCGATGACGGCCGGGCGCGGGGATCAACGCACCCGGACGCGTCGCAAGCAAGCGCACAACACAGCGTGGTACCGCGCGCTGCACAGCCCGCGCGTCGTGATCGCTGGTGCCTTCCTGATCATCGTGGCAGCGACCGCCATCGCCGCGCCGGTGCTGGCGCCGCATGATGCAACCGAGCCGCTCACGATGCCGCTCCTGCCCCCAGGGGGCGACTACCCCTTGGGGACCGACGACTTCGGCCGTGACGTCCTCAGCCGGCTCATCTACGCGGGGCGGGTATCGCTCGGCGTGTCGACGGCATCCGTCGCCATCGCCACCCTGGTCGGTGTCTGGCTCGGGCTGTTCGCGGGCTACTACCGCGGGGTCATCGAGACCCTCATCATGCGCGCGATGGATATCCTGCTCAGCTTCCCGACGATCGTCCTGGCGATCGCGATCGTGGCGATGCTGGGTCCCAACCTGCGCAACGTCGTGATCGTGATCGCGATCGTGTACACACCGCGCTTCGTGCGCATCGTCTACGGTGCCACCCTGAGCGTCCGGGAAGCGGAGTTCATCCAGGCGGCGCGCGCCATTGGCGCAGAGGATCTTCGCATCCTGCGCACCGCGGTCCTGCCGAACGTGATGGCGCCGATCCTCGTCCAGATCTCGCTCAGTCTCGGGTTCGCGATCCTGGTCGAGACGGGCCTCTCGTTCCTCGGCCTGGGCGCCCAGCCACCAACCCCATCCTGGGGGAACATGGTGTCGGCGGCTCGCGACTTCATGGAGTCGAATCCATGGCTCCTCATCGCCCCGGCGAGCATGGTGGGCCTGACCATCCTGGCCCTGAACACGCTGGGCGACGGGCTTCGCGACGTGCTTGATCCGCGCCTGCGCGGGACGGGATAAGCGCCGGGTAACACAGAGGGTTCACGACCGGGCCGGTTCGGCCCGGATCGACACGAAGGAGAACACGGGGATGTCGGAACTGCGGACGGTGGAACTGGGTCGGCTGAGCTGGGAGGAGGTTGCGGAACTGATCCCCCGGAATCCGATCCTCCTCCTGCCCATCGGCACGGTCGAGCAGCATGGCCCGCACCTGCCGGTGAACGCTGACAATATGGTGGCCCACTTCGTGGCGACCCGCGCCGCCGAGCGGGCCAACGCCCTGGCGGTCGTGGCGCCCGGCATCAACTACGGCTGCTCGGCGGTCTTCAGCCACTTCCCCGGCACCATCTCGATCCGGCAGGAGACGCTGGCTCAGGTGCTGCGAGACGTGTGTGACTCGCTCATCGCCCAGGGCTTCCGGCGCCTCATCTTCGTCAACAACCACGGCGGCAACGAGGGCGTGTGCGAGCAGGTGGCGCGCGAGTTGAAAGCCGCCCACGGGCTGGTGATCGGCAACGTCTATCCCTGGTTCCTGGGGTACAATCTCATGCGCGACACCTACGAAGATGTCGAGAAGGCCTACGGACACGGTGCGGAGCCGGAGACCTCGGCGATGATGGCCATGTTCCCCGAGGACGTCGTCCGGGAGCGGATGGCCGCTGGTACCTATCAGCCCTTCGCCGGCTGGGAACCGCTGGGCTACAGCAAGGTCAAGGTGCCTGGGCAGTCCTTCCCCGGCACCGTGTACCTCGACAGCGACGAGGTCGCGCCCAACGGCGTCACCGGCGACCCGAGTGTCGCGTCCGCCGAGCGCGGGCAGGTATGGATCGAGCGCATCGTCGGGTTCACCGCGGCTTTCATCGATCACTTCGCGGCCGTCACGGCGGATGCGGCGTGGGCGCAGGTGCCCGCCGAGACCGGCATGGTGAAGCCGCGCTAGCGACGACGAACCATTGCGTGCAGGTGGCCCGGCCCCCGGACGGGCCGCCTGACAACACCAGAAAGGAGCAGCCCCATGCGCGTGGCAGTCCTTCAGACCAACTCGCGGCACGACAAGGCGGAGAATATCCGCGTCGCGCTGGAACTCGTTGAGCGGGCCGCGGCGGCGGGTGCCGACCTGGCGGTTCTGCCGGAATGTGTCGACTACATGGGGCCCAAGGAGGGTGGGCTGGCCGCGGCCGAGCCGATCCCCGGCCCGACCAGCGAGGCGTTCGCGGCCAAGGCGCGCGAGCTGGGCATCTGGCTCCTCTCCGGCTCGATGCGGGAGGTCAGCGAGGATCCGGGCCACACCTACAACACCAGCCTGCTCTTCAACCGCCAGGGTGAGTGCGTCGCCAAGTACCGCAAGATCCACCTCTTCGACGTGGAGCTGACCGGGAACGTCAGCGCCCAGGAGTCCGCCACGGTCTCGCCGGGCGACGAGATCGTCACCGCGGAGATTGAGGGGCACACCGTCGGGATGACGATCTGCTACGACCTCCGCTTCCCGGAGCTGTACCGCGCCCTGACACTGCGCGGCGCGGAGATCCTGTTCGTCCCGGCGGCGTTCACGCTCTTCACCGGGAAGGACCACTGGGAGATCCTGCTCCGCGCCCGCGCCATCGAGAACCAGTGCTTCGTCGTCGCCGCGAACCAGACCGGCAAGTACGAGCCTGACGGAGCCAACTACGGGCGCAGCATGATCATCGACCCGTGGGGAACCGTCCTGGCCACCGCGCCGGATGGGGTCGGCATGGCGATCGCGGACCTCGACTTCGCGCAGCTCAAGCGCATCCGCGAGCAACTGCCGTCGGTGGCCAACCGCCGCCCGGAAGTCTATGCACGCGAGGCGCAGGCGGTCGCGGCCGTCTAGCGCGGCTCCGTATCCCGTTCCCTGCACCGACGAGCGGGCCGTCGCCCGCTCGTCGTTTTCGTCACCGGCGCCCG
>Ga0207871_100075_pt1 | contig 60059 bp, 47 predicted proteins | sample Passage260A_FD_187371 | JGI IMG/M metagenome (GOLD analysis project Ga0207871, IMG submission 187371) | Cellulose adapted compost microbial communities from Newby Island Compost Facility, Milpitas, CA, USA - Passage2 60A (SPAdes) (version 2) ...
GCGCCATCCCGGCTTCCGGCACAGGAAGCCGGCTGCCGTCGCATCAAGCCGGACTTGGACGCCTCCCGCCCGCATGGCCCGCCCCGATCCGGAAAAATGAAAAAGGCGAAGAAGGGCTTGCTTGCCCTTCTTCGCCTCCCGTGCCAACCGTTACCCGACGCAGTGCAAGATCAGCGCTTCATGCGGCCTGAGCCTGATCGTATGCGCATGGGTTACCTCGCCCGCGTCGGCGTAATTGCCGAGCACCGGCTTCATCGTCCGCCCGGCGTACGGGGCCGGCAGCGTGAACGAGCCGGATTGGTCGCTGTGGTTGAGCACGACCAGCCACACCGTGTCCCCCAGCTTCCGCACGTAGGCGTACACGTGCGGATCGTCCCCGCTGATGTCCTCGAAGTCGCCGTACACCATGACCGGATGCTCCTTCCGCAGGGCGATCAGCTTCCGGTAATAGTGCAGCACCGAATCCGGATCGGCCTCCGCCGCCTCCACGTTGATCACGGCATGGTTCGGATTCGGCCGGATCCAGGGCGTGCCGGTCGTGAAGCCCGCGTTCGGCCCGGCGCTCCATTGCATCGGCGTGCGCGAATTGTCGCGGCTGAGCGGCGCCAGCTCGCGCAGCGCATCGGCCGGATCGCGGCCGGCGGCGACCAGCTCCTCGTAGCGGCTCTTCATCATGACGTCCCGGTAGTCGTCGATCGAATCGAACCGGACGCCGGTCATCCCGATTTCCTCGCCCTGGTAGACATAGGGAATGCCCGGCAGCGTATGCACCATCGTGGCAAGCAGCTTGGCCGACTGCTCGCGGAATTCCCGGTCGTTCCCGTAGCGCGATACCTGCCGCGTGTGGTCGTGGTTGTTCAGGAACTGCCCCATGACGCCCCGGCCGCTCAGCGCTTCCGCCCAGCGGCGCTGGATCCGCTTGAACCGGACCATGTCCCAGGACGGCATCTCGTCCGCGACTTCGAAATGGAACAGCGAATGCAGCTCCTTCCGCTCCTCGTCGACAAACAGCAGCCCCTTCTCCGGCGTTGCGAAGGCGACCTCGCCCACCGTCATGATGTCGTAGTGGCGGAACACCTCGCGGTTCATTTCCTGCAGGTAATCATGCAACCCGGGGTTGTGCGTGAGATAACGGATGTCGTACGGATCGGCCGCGTCCGTGAACGTCTTCGGCTTGGCCAGAAGCGCCAGCGCGTCGAGCCGGAGGCCGTCCACGCCCTTGTCCAGCCAGAAGCGGAGCATCCGGTACATCTCCCGCCGCACCTCGGGGTTCGCCCAGTTGAGATCCGGCTGGCCGATCGCGAACGAATGCATGTAATACTGGCCGGTCGCCTCGTCGAACCGCCAGCAGCTCGGATGGAAATACGACCGCCAGTTCGTCGGCGGCCCGCCGTCCGGCGCCGGATCGCGCCAGTTGTACCAGTCGCGCTTCGGATTGTCCCTGGAAGACCGCGACTCGAGGAACCAGGGGTGGCGGTCCGACGTGTGGTTCAGCACGATGTCCATCATGATCTTCAGACCCCGCCGGTGCGCCTCCGCGACCAGCTCCTCGAAATCCGCCATCGTGCCCGCCTCCGGCGCGATCGCGTAATAATCGGAGATGTCGTAGCCGTTGTCCACGCCCGGCGACGCGTTGAACGGGTTGAGCCAGATGAAGTCGACGCCGAGCGAGCGGATGTAGTCGAGCTTCTCGATGACGCCCCTCAGGTCCCCGATGCCGTCGCCGTTCGTATCGAAGAAGCTTCGCCAATAGACCTGGTAGACGACGGATTCCTTCCACCAGGCCGGTCTGCCCAGTATGGTTTCCTCTCCCGTCATGATCTCTCTCTGTATCATCCTTTCACCGATCCTCCCATCAGACCGCGTACGAAGTAGCGCTGCAACGTGAAGAATACGGCGAGCGGCATCAGCATCGACACGAAGGCCGCCGCGGTGAGCAGATGCCAGTCGTTGCCGCGCGATCCGGCGAGGCCGGCGATGTTCATCGACAGCACCTGCACGTCGGGCAGGCTGCCGAGGAAGATGAGCGCCACCAGATAGTCGTTCCAGACCCACAGGAACTGGAAGATGCAGATGGACGCCAGCGACGGCACGGTGAGCGGAAGCACGAGCCGGCTGAAGGTCGTGAAGTTGGACGCGCCGTCCATGAAGGCCGACTCGAACAGGTCACGCGGAATCTGCCGAACGGCGTTGTACATGAAGTAGGTGATGAGCGGCAGGCCGAACGCCGAGTGGGCCAGCCAGATGCCGAAGTAGGTGCCGTTCAGGCCGAGCACCGTGTAGTCGCGCAGGATCGGGATCAGCGCCACCTGCAGCGGCACGACGAGCAGCGCGACGATGATGACGAACATGACCCTGCGCCCCGGGAACCGGAGCCACGCGAACGCGTAAGCCGCGAACGACGCGATGAACACCGGGATGATCGTCGACGGCACGGCGACCGCGACCGTATTCCAGAAGGACCGTCCCATGCCGCTGCCCTGCTCCGTCTTCGTGCTGCCGTCCGGAAGCGCAATCTTGTACTGTTTGCCGCCGAGCACCGTCTCGTAGTTCTGCAGCGTGAACCGCAGCGTCGTGGTCCACCGCTTCTCCTGCACGCTGACGATCCGCGCCCGCCGGTTCTCCCAGATCAGACGACGGCCGTCGACGGTTACGCCGGCGCGCAGCTCCTCGTCGGTGTACGTCGCGCCGAGCACCTCGATCGGCTGGCGCAGGTCGGTCTCGCGCGGCAGCTCGATCCGTTCGACGGTCTGCCAGTCCCGGTGGGGGAAAATCGTCCACCACCCCGTCGACAGAATATCCGCCGCGGGCCGGAACGACGAGATGAGCAGCCCGATCGTCGGTATGAGCCAGATGACGCAGATGACGGCCAGCACGATATTGACCAGCCGGTTGCCTTTCCGACGCACCCTTGACCGCCGCATCAGAAGCCCCCCTCCCGGCGGAACTGCCGCAGATTGAACCAGATGACCGGCGTGACGGCGATGAGCAGCACGATCGCGAGCGTCGAGCCGTAGCCCGCGTTCTGATACATGAAGAGCTGCCGATAGAACTGCGTCGCCACCACTTCGGTGCCGTACTGGCCGCCCGTCATGACCATGACGACGTCAAAGATCTTCAGCGTGAAGACGATGATCGTCGTCGTCACCGACAGGATCGTGCCGGAAATGTACGGGATGATGATCTGGAAGAAAATGCGCAATTCACCCGCGCCGTCCACGCGCGCCGCTTCCAGAATGTCGTCGGGCACGTTCTTGATCGCCGCGGAGAAGAACACCATCGCGAATCCCGTCTGCATCCAGACGAGGATGACGATCAGGAACAGGTTGTTCCACGGCTGCACCATCGTCAGCCACGCCTGCGGTTCGCCGCCGAACGCCTTCACGATCGCGTTCAAAAGCCCGATTTGCCGCTCTTCGGGCGTGTAGTAATAGACGAACTTCCAGATGACGCCCGCGGCGACGTACGAGATGGCCATCGGCATGAAGACGATCGTCTTCGCGAGCCGTTCGAAGCTGCTCCGGTCCGCCAGTATCGCGATGAGCAGGCCGAGGCAGACGCACAGCGTCGTGCCGAAGAACACCCAGAGCAAATTGTTGCGCAGCGCCGTCGCCAGCAGCCGGTCGGTGAAGACGGCGGCGTAGTTGGCCAGGCCGACGAACGTTTGGCTCGACGCGTCGAAGAAGCTGAGGTACAGCGTGCGGACGGTCGGGATCACGAGCAGCCAGCCGAGCAGCAGAACCGCCGGCCCGACGTAGATGAAGGGCAGAATCCTTCTTTTCCAGACGTCCGGATATTGTTCGACGACCCAGTTGAGCGACCAAAAGATGCTGTAGACGCCCGCTGCACCCCACGCGACGGCCAGCAGCGCGTTCGTGATCGGATGAAGCGGAGAGTCGCGGAAAAACCAGAAAATGAGACCGTGCACGCCGACATTGACGGCGGGAACCATGATCGAGATGAAGAGGAGCCAGACAATCCGCCCCACGCTCGACGCCTTTGCCGTTGCCGTCGCCGGTGCCATGGCGGCCTTTCCCCCTTTCACGATTGAGCGGCGGAAGCCGCGCCGGCCTTTCCGCTGAAAGACCAGCGCGGCTCCGTCATCGGTGCGCCAAATGCGTTATTGATTCCAGCCGGACTGGATCGTCTCAAGCGCCTGATCCAGCGTGGCCGTGCCGCTGACGTAGTCGGTGACGCCCTTCCAGAACGTGCCCGCGCCGACGGAACCCGGCATCAGGTCGGAACCGTCGAACCGGATCGTCGAAGCCGATTGCAGGAAATCCGCCATCTTGCGTTCGGCCTCGTTCGCGTACCAGGACGGATCCGCGCCGTTCATCGGAGGCGTCACGCCGCCGGACTGGATCCACGTCTTGAGCGATTCCGCCGTCGTAAAGAATTCCATGACCGCGCGCACTTCCGGACGGTCGTTGAACATGGCGTAGATGTCGCCCGAGATGAGCGCCGGCGTGCCGTATTGCGGATCGATCGACGGGAACGGGAACCAGTCGAAGTCTTCTTCCGTCAGGCCTTCGGGGAAGAAGCTCGTGATGAAGCCGGCCTGGCGGTGCAGCCATGCCTTCGGCGGATTGTCAAACAGCAGCTTGACCGCGTCGCCGAACGGCGTTTGCACGATCGATTTCCGGCCGCCGTAGACGTAGTCTTCGTTGAACCAGATTTCCGCCATCTTCTCGAACGCGTTGCGCACGATCGGATCGGTGAACGGCAGCTCGCCGTTTACCCATTTGTCATAGTTCTCCGGCGACGTCGTGCGCAGCATGATGTCCTCGATCCAGTCGGTCGCCGGCCAACCCGTCGCGGCGCCGCTCTCGATGCCGATCGCCCACGCCGGATCGCCGTCGGCCGCGATCTGCTCGGTCAGCGCGAGCAGCTCGTCCCAGGTCGTCGGGATCTTGTAGCCGGCCGCCTCGAATTCCTTCTTGTTGTACCAGACGAGGCTCTTCACGCTGCTGCGCGCCCAGATGCCGGCCATCACGTCTTCACCGTTCGGGCCCGGCATCGTCGCCATGTCGAGCCAGCTTTGGGCGTATTGCTGCTTCAGGTAGTCCTCGCCCAGGAACGTGCGGACGTCGATGACCTTGCCTTCCTTGACGAAGTTCTTCAGCAGTCCGGGCTGCGGGAAGTCCGCAATGTCCGGTGCGTTGCCGCCGTTCACGCGAACGGAGATCGTCGCTTCGAATTCCTTGGAACCTTCATACTGGATGTCGATGCCCGTCTTCTCTTCAAATTCCTTGATGCTCTCGTTGAACTTCATTTCGTCCGCGTCGACGAACGGACCGTACATCGTGACGACCTTGCCCTTGAAGGCGCCGTCGTACGCCTGCTGCAGGTACGCCCCCGTCGGCGCACCTGCATCGGAATTGCCCCCGGAATTGCCTGCATTTGCGCCGCTGTCGGCGTTCCCCGCGTTCCGGTTGTCGCTCTTGCCGCCTCCGCAGGCGGTCAGCACCAGAACGACGGCCATGAAGAAGGCGAGAAGCGAAAAGCCTCTCCTCTTCATGATGGTTTGCATGTGACCTCACCTTTCCTTCCCGTTTTTGTGTAGTATGCCCGGACCGGCCGCGCCGATCCGTGGATAACGGCGAAAGCCGCCCGACGTCCCGCGGCATGCGATGCCGGGAACGCGCGCCCGATCCGCCGGAAATCCCGATCCGAAAACCTTTTCAAACCTATGCGACACCGCCGCCGAATATGAAGCGGTCGACCGGCGGAGGCCGCCATGCGGGGGACGAAAAGCTTTTCAAACGCGAGCGGAACATGGCGCGGAGGGGCCGGATCGACCGCCGAGGCCCCGATCCGCCGGACGAACGGATTCCGCGGTCCGAAAAGCTTTTCAGAAACACCGGCATCCCTTCCCGGCCCTGCGGGATTCGCCGGCCGCCGCAGCCGGATGTCAGCCCGGAGGTCTCGCGGTCGATTCCCGGACGATCAACCGGTGGGGCAGCCGCTCGCGCAGTTCGGACACCCGCCCGTTCGTCACCAATTCGTGCAGCTTCTGCACCGCCCGCACGCCCATCTGGTAGACGGGCTGCTCGATGGTGGTCAGCCTCGGAATGAACATGTGCGCCATCCGGATATCGTCGAAGCCGACGACCGACAGGTCGTCCGGTACGGTGCGGCCGCGGTCCCGCGCGTACATGATCGTGCCCATCGCGAATTCGTCGGACGCCGCGAACACCGCCGTCAGCCGGGGCTCCTTGGCGAACAGCCGCTCCGCGGCCTTGTAAGCGTCTTCAAAGCGGTACGCCGCGAACTCGACGTTGGCTTCGCAATGGCCGAGTCCGGCTTCCCGGACGGCCCTCAGGTAACCCGCCAGACGGGGAGCGCCGGAGATCGTGTCGCCGACCGGGAAGCTGATCATGCCGATCTCCCGGTGGCCGAGCCCGATCAGATGCCGGACCGCTTCGTAGGCCGCCTGCTCGTTGTCGATGTCCACGGACGGCACGTCGTAATCCCGCGCTTCGGTCGAAACGAGCACGAACGGCAGACGGCTGCGCTTCATCTCGTCATGGAATTCGCTGAACAGCACGTCGCTTGCGTAAATGATCCCGTCCGCCTGCTTCTCGAACAGGTTCCGCGCGTAGGCGATCATCCGGTCCCTGTCGCGGTCCGTGTTGCAGATGATGACGCTGTGGTTGAGCTGCACGGCCGCATCCTGGATGCCGCGGAGCAGACCCGCGTAGTACGGGTTCTCGATGTCCGGGATCATGACGCCGAAGATTTCGGATTTCTTGTAAATCAGGCCGCGCGCGAAAGCGTTGGGCTGGTACTGGAGCTGCTCGATCGCCTCCAGCACGCGCTTCCGCTTCTCCGGAACGACCGTCTCGGGCGCGTTCATGACCCGCGAGACGGTGCTGATCGACACGCCGGCCAGTTTGGCAACATCGCGAATCGTCGGTTTCATGCTGTTTGCCGTGCACCCCGCGTTGTCGGGCCAAGCTGCCCGAATAACGGGTTTTTGAAAAGCTTTTCAGGCCCATTATACAGGCAGCGGACCCATATTTCAACCGCTTTTTTGTGCCAGATTGACGCGCCCGGATGCCACATTGTCCCATGACCCGTGCCGGCATCGCGGCCGCCCGGCCCGCGCCGCCGCTCCGCCCGCCTGCCCGATCACCCGCGCATCGCGATCCGGTTGCCCGACGTATACCGCCTGAGCCCGACGTGGAACAGGACCACGGCCAACAGGCCGAACGCGGCAACCGCGGCGGCGGCGAACCAGACGAACACCGCGTCGAACCGCCTGAGCAGCCCGATCGGCGCGTAGCTGATGAACCCGGCCGGCAGCACCGTGAACAGCACGATCCGCGCCGTCCCCTTGAAAATGTCCGCCGGATACGTGCTGAGCGAGACCAGCGCGTTGAAGAGCTGCGACGCCATCCCCTCCGCGTTGCCGAAGAAGAACGCCAGCGTGCCGGCGGCGAGCGTCACGAACAGGAACAGCAGGCCGCTGATCAGCAGGCCCAGCGCATATTTCGCGGCGCCGGTCCAGGTATGCTCGCCGACCAGCGCATAGATCGCCAGACCGAACAGGAAGTCGCCCATCGCCGTCAGCGACATGCGGCTGACCAGCACATTGATCAGGAGCGGCTTCGGCTGCGTCAGGAACACGTCGAGTTCGCCATTGGCCACGATCGGCGCGATGCGGGTGAAATTGCCGAACAGCACGTTCGCCCAGCCGAACCCGCCCGCGCTGATCCCCCACAGCAGCATGACATCCCGGAGCTCCCAGCCGTTCACCGCCGGGAAGCGATGGAAGAAGATCGCCCAGAACACGAGCCAGATGCAGTTGTTCACGAACATCATGCCCGCCAGCATGAAGAAGCTGGCCCGATACTCCATCGCGGCGGCCAGATTCAGCTTCCAGCACGTCAGCACATATCGCGCGACGCCGGACGCGCGGCGCAGCCATCCTCCCCGGCCGCCCGTCGGACTAACCGCCGTTGACATTCAGCTTCCGCACCCCTCTCCGGTACATGAACAGGCACAGCAGCGCCAGCGCGGCGGCCCACCCCCACTGCGCCAGCAGAAATCGGGCCAGCGTCCCGCCGTCGAATGCGACGCCCGTCCGCGCCGGAAAATAGAGCACCGCCCGGAACGGCAGCCAGGAGCAGACCCGCTCCAGCCAGTCCGGCATGAGCTCGAGCGGCAGCAGCATGCCGCCGGCCGTGAAGTTCAGCTTCTGCAGGACGAATTCCATGCCGCGCGTCTCCTCGACCCAGAAGGCGAGCAGGGCGACGGCCAGATTGAGCAGGAACGCGACCGTGAACGCGCCGGGCAGCAGCGCGCAAAACCCGGCCCAGCCCCATCCGAAGGCCGGCGGCCCCATGTAGGCCCAGGCGATCGCGCTCCCCGCGGCCAGCTGCACGACGAAGCGGACGCATCACGAAGCCGTTCCCTCCTCCGTGGGCCGCAAGCGGCTCCCGCCTTCGTAGATCGTCCGGATCACGTCCTCCATCGGCGGATCTTCGACCGTCATGTCCTCGATCGCGCACCGTCCGACGAAGGCGGCGAGCACCTCCTCGATCGAGGCGGCGGCCGTGTCCACGGACAGCCGCCACGCGGAAGGCCCCGCTTCCGCCGCCTTCACCCCGTCCGGCAGCGTCTCCGGCAGCCGCTCGCCGTCCCTGAGCTTCAGCCGCACCGTTTTGTACGTCAGCACCTCGCGCTTCAGGCGTTCGACCGGCGCGTCGAAGATGACGGCGCCGTGGTGGATCACGACCGCGCGGCGGCAGAGCTGTTCGATGTCGGACGGGTCATGGGACGTAAGGAAGACGGTCGTTCCCTCCTCCCGGTTCCGCTCCGCGATCAGCTCGCGGATGCGCCGCTTCACGACGACATCGAGTCCGATCGTCGGCTCGTCCAGGAACAGCATCTCCGGCCGGTGCAGGAAAGCCGCCGCGATTTCACAGCGCATCCGCTCGCCGAGCGACAGCTTGCGGACGGGCGTCTGCATGTGCGGACCCAGATCGAACCGTTCGACCAGTTCGTCGCGGCGGCGCCTGTAGTCCTCCCGCCCGAGCTCGTACATCCGGCCGAGCAGCTCGAACGTGTCCGCCGGCGGCAGATGGTACCAGAGCTGCGACTTCTGCCCGAAGACGGCTCCGATCCGGAACGCCAGTGCGGCGCGCTCCCGCCACGGCACCATCCCCAGCACGCGGGCATGGCCGGACGTGGGGTGCAGGATGCCGGTCAGCATCTTGATCGTCGTCGATTTTCCCGCGCCGTTCGGGCCGAGAAAGGCAAGCGTCTCCCCCGCCTCCACCCGGAGATCGATGCCGGCCACCGCCGTCTTCTCCCCCCACTCCGGTTTCAGCAGCGAGCGGAAACTTCCCATGAGCCCCTCCGGTTTCCGCTTGACGCGAAACGTCTTCACAAGACCCATCGCCTCGAGCGCCAGCATGACGGCATGATTCCTCCCCGGTTTCGCTGGTCTGTTAAAGCGACAAAGACCTTCGGCCCGTCCGCCGGATATGGCGGAACTTGCCGAAGGTCTTTTATCCCTCACGGTGTATCGCGTCCCGATATTTGCATGCGCCGACGCGACGATTTCGCTCGGTTCGCCCGGTCCGTCCGGACCGTCGGATCCCTAGAAATCCTTCCGTCATCTGCCATCTGTTGAGAACAGATATTACCACGGAACGGAACCCTTTGCAAGACCCCGCCGGGGCGGCGCCGGGCGACCCGCACGGCCGGAGAAACGCGGTTGTGCCGCGCGTCAACGGCTCTCAAGCTCGATCCAGTTGTTGCGGATCACCTTTTTGTACCAATAGAAGCTGTCTTTCGGGGTCCTCTTCAGCGTGTTGAAATCGACGTGGACGAGGCCGAACCGGCACGTGTAGCCGAACGCCCACTCGAAGTTGTCCATCAGCGACCAATGGAAGTAACCCTTCAGATTGACGCCGGATTCGATCGCACGGGCGAGCTCGGCGATGTGATCGCGCATGAACGCGATGCTGCGCCCGTCGCGGATCCGGCCGCCCCCGTCCGGTTCGTCGTTGTAGCAGACGCCGTTCTCCGTAATGTAGATCGGGATCGGGCCGAACCGGTCCGTCAGCCACGTAAGCATCCTGTACAGACCTTCCGGGTAGATGAACCAGCCCTTGTCGGACTGCGGGTATCCGAGTCCGACGTGCTCGAGGTCGAGGTAGTTGTTGCCGGGCTTGTGCCGCACGATGTTGCCGCCGTAGAAATTCAGGCCGAAGAAGTCGATCGGTTCCCGGACCGTCTCCATGTCGCCCGGCTCGACGGGCGGCTCGGCGCCCTTCGTGCGGATCCATTCCGCCATCTTCTCGGGATACCGGCCCGTGAACACCGGCTCCACGAACCAGTTGTAAATCTGGAACGCGCGGTACGCCGCGTCGACATCCTCCGGCTTGCGCGTGAGCGGCTCGTACCAGTACATGTCCGGCGCGTAGCCGATCTGCCCGCGCACGCCGAGCTCGCGGAAGCGGCGCACCGTCCTGCCGTGGGCGACGAGGACATGGTGGGCGACGCGGATCGCCGACTGCCAGCTCGTGATGCCGGGCTTGTGCCGGCCGAGCAGATGGCCGTTGATCGCGATGCACCACGGCTCGTTGAACGTCATGTAGCAGTCAATCAGCCCGTCGAACTCGCGGAACATCGTCTCGGCGAACCGGACGAACGCGTCGATCGTCGCGCGGTTTTCCCAGCCGCCGCGGTCCTGCAGCGCCTGCGGCAGCTCCCAGTGGTAGAGCGTGCAGAACGGCGTGATGCCGGCCTCACGCAGCTTCGTCACGAACCGCCTGTAATGCTCGATGCCCTTCGGATTCAGCTCGCCGTCGCCCCGCGGGTAAATGCGCGGCCACGAGACCGAGAAACGGTAGGCCTTCACGCCGAGCTCCTTCATCAGCGCGATGTCCTCTTCGTAACGGTGGTAGCTGTCGCACGCGACGGAGGCGTCGTCGCCGTTCAGGATACGCCCCGGAATGGCCGCCAGCGTGTCCCAGATCGACGGGCCGCGGCCGTCCTCGGTCAGCGCACCTTCAATCTGGTAGGCGGACGTCGACACGCCCCAGACGAAATCTTTCGGAAACGTCAGAATCGTCACACGCGTCCCTCCCGCAAATGAACGGCATAAATCGCTTCCTGTGACACCACAATAACACAAAAGAACCGAATGCAGGAGACGTGCCATGAATTCGGATACCATCACGGTGCCCGGCGCCGCGATGATCCTCATCACCTCGGGCGGCATCCTGAACCACGTGATCATCATCCCGATGCTCCTCAGGGCGGCCGGACGCGACGCCTGGCTGTCGGTCCTTCTGGCCGGAGCCGTGCAGCTCGCCGTCTGGATTCCGCTCATCCTGTTCATCATGAAGCGCAGCCGGCAGCAGCGGCTGGGCGACTGGCTCCGGCGCCGCCTCGGGGCAGGCCTGTCCCGCTTCGTCACCGGCCTGGTGGCCCTCTATTTCCTGACATTGTGCTGGCTGACGCTGCGGGATGTCACCGGCTGGGCGAAGGTCTCCTACCTGCCCGGAACGCCGAAAATCGTCATCACCGCCGCGTTCGCGATCGTGATCGCCGCCCTGGCCGGCTCCGGGCTGCGCTCCATCGCGATCGCGAACGGCATCCTGCTGCCCATCGTCATCGTCCTCGGAGTGTTCGTCATGTCGGCGAACCTGCCGCACAAGGACTACCGGCTCCTCTTTCCGCTGTTCGAGGACGGGTACTGGCCGATGGTCCGGGGCATGGCGTGCACGGGCGTCGGACTGTCGGAGGTCTGCTGGTTTCTTTTCTTCCAGCACCGGCTGAAGTCAAAGGCCCGCGGTCTGCCGCTGCTTGTGGTCGGGGTGATGCTGATCAAGTTGACCCTCAGCTCGCTGCTCGGCGCGATCGCCATTTTCGGACCGGAGGAGAGCGCGCGCATGCGGTTTCCATCCTATGAGCAGTGGCGGCTGGTGACGTTCGGCCACTTCTTCGAGCACACGGATTTCCTGTCCATCTACCAGTGGCTGTGCGGCGCATTCATCCGCATTTCGCTCGGCTTCTACATCGCGCTGGACATGCTGGGCCTGGCCGGACCGAAATCCAGGGCGGGCACGCTGCCCCTGTTCGCCGCGCTGCTCGCCGTCACCGGGCTGCTGCCCGTCAGCGACACCGCGTTCGATGACATTTTGACGAACTTCTACATTCCCGGCGGCCTGATCTTCATCGCGTCGTTCTGCCTGCTGCTTTTCTTCCTCGCCCTGACGGAGCGGCAAAAGGCGGGCGGGCGGGCATGAGCGGCGGACAGAAGACCGAAACCCGGCCGGCCGTACCCGTCTCGCGGGTGCCGGAGGAGAACGAGGCGCGGCTCCGGGAGCTGTTCGACCGTTGCGACGACATCGTGTACCGCCGGATCGCCGCCCCGGGACGGTCGGACGCGCTGCTCGTCTATTGCCAGGGCATGGCCGATTCCCCGGTGCTGAACGAGGCGGTGCTGCGCGGGCTGCTCGGCTCCGGGAACGAGCGTGACGCCGCGGTCGGCGCCGATGCGGACGGCTGGCCGCTGTCCGCGCTGGACCGGCGCGAGACGCTCGACGAGGCGGCGGGCGACATCCTGGACGGCCGGCTGGTCCTGTTCCTGCCCGGCCGCGCGCACGCCTTCGTGCTGGATCTCGCGAATCCGCCCCGCCGCATGCCGGATGAAGCGCCGACCGAAGTGTCGATCCGGGGACCGCGCGACGGCTTCGTGGAAGATGTGATCGTCAACGTGGCGCTCGTCCGGAAAAGGCTGCGCACGGTGTCGCTGGCCTGCGAGCATTTCGCGATCGGCAAGCGGAGCATGGTCCGGGCCGCCTTGCTCTACATCAAGGACATCGCCCGCCCGGACATGATCGAGACGGTGCGGGAGCGGCTGAAGCATGTCGACATCGACGCCGTCCAGAGCATCGACCAGCTGGAGAACCGGCTGACCGGCTTGCGCCTGTCGCTGCTGCCGATCTTCCATTACTCGGGCCGGCCGGACCACGTCGCGGCCGCGCTGCTCAGGGGCCGGTTCGCGATCCTCATCGACGGCGTGCCGACCGCGTCGATCGCGCCGGCCAACCTGTTCTACCTGCTCACGTCGCCGGAGGATCTGCACAACCACTTCCTGAACATTCTTGTGGGTCGGACGCTGCGTTTTCTCGGGCTCGTCGTCTCCCTTTTCCTGCCGGGATTCTACATCGCGGTCACGACGTATCATCCGGACCAGATCCCGCTCACCCTGCTCGCCACGATCACCGTCGCGCGCAAGGGCGTGCCGGTACCCGCCCCGGTGGAAGCGTTCCTGATGCTGCTCGCCTTCGAGCTGTTCCGTGAAGCCGGGGTGCGGCTGCCGCGGGCGATCGGTCAGACGCTCACGGTGGTGGGCGGGCTCATCATCGGCGACGCCGCGATCCGGGCCGGCATGACGAGCCCGTCGCTGCTCGTCGTCATCGCGACGACGGCGGTGGCCACGTTCTCGATCGCCAACCGTTCGCTGGCCGGCACCATCGGCCTTCTCCGGATCGGCGTGCTCGTCGTCTCCTCGCTGCTCGGCGTGTACGGCTTCATTCTGTCCGCGTTCGCGATCATCGTGCTGTTCGCCTCCACCCGGTCGTTCGGCATTCCCTATCTCACGCCGCTCTCGCCGTTCAATGCGGGGGACGCGCTGGAAGCGCTCCGGACCGTCCTGCGTCTTCCCGGCGGTCGTCCGCAGCGGCGGCCGGAGACGCTCCACCCCGGCGATCCGACGCGCTCCGGGGGCAAGTCCCGGGGAGGGGGTGCGCGATGAGGACGCTCCGTCCGCCGCGGGCCGCGCTGGCGGCGTTGCCGATCTGCCTGCTCGCCCTGACGCTCGCCGGCTGCTGGGATCTCCGCGAACTGGAGCACATGTTTTACGCCCACGCCGTCGGCGTCGATTTCTCGGGCGGAAAGTACCGGCTCTATGTGCAGATCATCGACTTTTCCGCGCTGGGGAAGCACGAAGGCGGCGGCCCGGAACCGCAGGAAACCGGCGGCTCCTGGGTCGGTCTGGGTATCGGGGGATCGATCCAGGAGGCGCTCCAGGATCTGTATCTGACATCCCAGAGGCGGTTTTACTGGGGACATCTGAACAGCGTCGTGCTGAGCGAATCGGTGCTGAAGCAGGGCATCGAGACAAGCATCGGCGTCCTGGGCCGGTACCAGGAGTTCCGCTACACCCACTGGCTGTTCGGCACGCGCGAGCCGATCGGCGACGTGCTGCTGGCGTCGCCGGTTCTGGAATTTTCCCCGGTCTATTCGCAGCTCGGTGACCCGGTGGACACCTACCGCCAGAGCTCGATCATCCGGCCCAGACGGATGTTCCAGCTCATCGCCGACATGAACGAGAAGGGCCGGACGGCGCTTCTGCCGCTCATCAGCCTGGAACGGAACCGGTGGGCGGACACGAAGAAGCGGTATGCGGCCATCACCATCCGCGACGCGGTCATCCTGAAGGACGGCAAATGGCACGCCGTCATGTCCGATGAGCAGCTGCTCGGCAAGCGGTGGCTTGAATCCAAGACGGAGCGCGCCCACCTCTACCTGAAGCGGAAAGGCCGGACGGAGGCCGTGCTCGTCTTCCGTCACCCGAAGTCCGACATCTCCTGGCGGGACGAAGGCGGGCGCATCCGGTTCGATCTGCGGCTCTCCCTCAGGGCGGTCATCATCGAGCTCAGCGCCGGCCTGACGCTCGACGAGATCATCCGCCGGGCGGAGGAGAAGATTCGGAACGAAGTCCGGAACACCTACCTGGAAGGAATCCGGCGGCAGGCGGATGTGCTGAACCTGCTCGAATCCGTATACCGGAACGATTTGAAGCTGTACCGGAAGATTACGGCCGGAGGACGGTTTCCGCTCGATGAAGCATCGCTGCGCGACATCGATGTGAAGGTCACGATCGCCAGCACGGGGAAGACGAAGGATTCCTTCCGCGTCCGATGACCGTCGGCGATGTTCCCCGCGCCAACCAACGGATCGATGAAAAAGGGAAGCCTTCCCGCGCGTCCGGAGTCCGGACCGCCGGAGGCTTCCCGCGTGCGGCGTATGCGGGCTGCGCACGTGACGGCGCAGGCCGGGGAAAAGGGGCGGAAGCGGGCGGACCGTCACCCTTCCGCCGGCACGACATCCCATTCGTGGATCTCGTATCCGCGTGCGCCGTGCACGACGTACGGGTCCTGCTTCACCCAGCTTTCCACTTCCTCGTACGAGCGCGCCCTGTAGATGACGAGGCCACCGGCGCCGTCGGTGAACCGTCCGTTGGCGAACAGCCGGCCGGCCGCCCGCTGCTCGTCCAGAAACCTGAGGTGCTCCGGACGCCAGCGCTCGCTCTTCTCCGCGTCCTTCATCGGCAGGAAGACGGCGTAGTGCCGGATCGGCCCGGCCTCGCGCTCGCGGGCGTCCTCTTCCGTCTGGAAGCGGAACATCGCCGCCATGTCGCGGTCGCCGTAGCCCGACGCGATCGCGCGGCGGAGCAGCCCCCGCACGCGCGCGCCCGCCTTCAGCCGGACGCCGCATTGCTCCGCCATCTCCGCCGCAAGTTCGAGATCCTTGCCGAGCAGCCGGATCGCGAACCCGGGCTCGTACGAGTCCTTCGCGATGAAACCTTCGTAATGGCGACCGAGGATGCGGCTGCTCGCGAAGCTCGCCATCAGGATGTCGACGAGCAGCGCTTCGTCGATTCCGGCCCGGCGTCCCAGCGCAAGCGCCTCGCTGACCGCCTGCGTGTGGATGCCGACCATGAGCTGGTTGATCAGCTTGACGGCCGAACCGCTTCCGCTCGGACCGACGTGCCGTATCATGTTGCCCATCGCCTCGAAGGCGGGCATCGCCCGGTCGAACGCCCCGCGGTCGCCGCCGACCATGATGCTGAGCGTGCCTTCGGCCGCGCCGACCGTTCCGCCGCTCACCGGCGCGTCGAGGAACGCGATGCCGCGCGCGGCGGCCGCCTCGTACAGACGGCGGCTCAGTTCGGGGCCGACCGTGCTGCAGTCGGCGAGCAGGAGGCCGGGACGCCCGTTCGGAATCAGGCCGTCCTCCGACAGGTACACCTCTTCGACGTCCGCGGGCATCGGCAGGCACGTGATGACCATGTCCATCTCCGCCGCGAGCTGCGCCCGTGTCAGCCCGATCCTGCCGCCGGCCTGCGCGAATTTCTCCTCGGCGCCCTTGCTGCGGTTGAGCCCGTACACCTCGAACCCGGCCTTGACCAGGTTGGCGGCCATCGGCAATCCCATGTTGCCGAGACCGATGAATCCGATTTTCTTCATGCGCCACCGTTCCTTTCGCGGTTGATGCCGTTCCGGACGACAGCCCATCATCCGCCGTCGCCGCGTTTCCATACGCAAGCCTGTTTTATCCATCCGGCTTCATTGTAAAACAGCGCGCGCCCGGTGAACAAGGAACGCGTTCGCGGCGGGACGGCCCGCATCCGGTCGGGCGCGGCCAACAGTTTCTTCAAGCACAACCGCTTGCGAGTCATTTTTTGAAATTTTATGGAGAATTTTCGGGAATTTTGTTACAATATGTGGCATATCACACGATGGAAGGGGATGGAACCTTTGTCGAGTTCCAAAGTCATGAAACTGATCACCGCCATTCTGGAGACGATTCTGGCCATCCCGGTGCTCGGCGGACTCATCGTGATAGGAACGCTCTATTGGGCGCTGGGCATCATGTTCATCCTGCATCTTGTCACCCTGATCCTGTCCGTCATCAACAAGGAAAAGTTCTATGGTTCCGTCGTGGGCCTGATCACGTCCTGCCTGGCCTGGATTCCGTTCCTCGGATGGGCGCTGCACCTCGTGACGGCCATCCTGCTGTACATCACCGCGCTAAAGAAAGAGCAAAAGCCGCATGAGGTGACCCAGTTCCCGGCGTAACGGGACCAAAAAGCCACGCGGCGGTTCCGTGATGGACTCCCCTCAAAGCAGACACCTGGAACAATGAAATAAAATCGGGGCTGTTTTGAACAGGTCGGCCGGAATGTCCGGTCGGCCTTGTTGTTTTTCCGGGCCCACGACCGGATCAATGGACGAAATCCGGCCGGATGGACGCACAGGATATCCTGCAAGCGTCTAGTTTGACAAGGAAGGGCGGGTTCGCCGCAAGACTGTGTTATAATGAAAGTTATCCCACTTACGCGACCGCCGCGGCCGGCCGCGCCCGGCAACCGCGGAAGGCAGAGAGGAACCTGGCGATGAGAACGGATTTGCGCAAAATCGTCGTCCGGCTCAGCCTGACGGCTGAAGGCGACGCCTTGCTCTACGGACTGGATGAAGCCGGCGGATTTGTGCCCGGCATGCGGCTGAAGCAGCTGCTCTTCGCCTGGCATGAACCGTCGTTCTACGGAGCGGAACTGGAGATCCGCAGCCTGCGGAACATCGAGATCGTCGAGCTCCCGGCGGAGTTCGTCCTGCCGTTCTTCGCAAAGCCGGAGCTGCTCGGGCATGTGGACTGGGAGTGGGGAGGCGAGGCCGAGCTCATCCGGCGGCTCGCCCCCGCGCTCATGGCCTGCGCGGCGGAGAAGCGGTTCAAGCCGAGCCGGGAAGCGATGATCGCCGGCCGGTTGCATTGGCAATGGGAAGATCCGGAGATCGATCGGAGGATCGGTGCGCTCACGGCGTCGGGCGAAGCCGACGACGATTTCGGCCGGCGGCTGCGCGCCGCCTTCACGGCGGCCGTGTTCGACCTCCATTACGGCACCGGGGAACGGTCGGCCGACCTGCGCCGGGAATATCCGCGGCTCTTCGACGAAGACGCCGGCGAGGCCGCGCGGAACATGGACGACGACGAATGGCTCGTCCACATCGGCTGGCGGCGGGATACGGCGCCGTTCCGCCCGGCGCTGCAACTCCTCGAGCCCGGGCCGGAAGGGGACGGATGGCGGCTCCGGCTCGTGCTCCAGGACAAGGATCGTCCGGGCGTCATCGTGCCCGTGCGGCTCGGTCCGGACGGATCCGTATCCGGCGACCTGCCGGCCGAATGGGCGGAGGACGCGAGGCAGCGGGCCGCCGGTTGGCGCGCGCGGCTGGAGGCCGCCCTGCCGGACGTGGCGCCGGCCGAGGGGTGGACGCCCGAAGGCGCGGCGCTGGACGACGAGGCGGCCTGGCGCTTCCTCACGGCGGACAGCGCCCGCCTGTCCGCGGCCGGATGGCTGGTGCTTTTGCCCGCATGGTGGGAGGAGGTCCGCCGGCTGAAGCCCCGCCTGCGCGCCCGCGTCCGGTCGGACGGCGGCGACGGCCCGGCGATGTTCGGGCTGCAGTCGCTCGTCGATTTCGACTGGCGCATCGCCGTCGGGAACGCCGAGCTGGACGAGCGTGAATTTCTCGAACTGGCGGAGCGGGGAAAGCGGCTCGTCCACGTCCGCGGCCAGTGGATCGCGCTCGATCCGGCGATGCTCGCCCGCATCCGCAGGGCGATGGCCCGGTACGACCCGTCCCGCGGCCTGCCGCTCCGCGACGTGCTGCAGCTGCACCTGCTGGGCGGAAAGACCGTCGATCCGGAGCATGACGAAGAGGAGTCCGGCGCCGAAGGCGGGGAAGACCGCATCGCGCTCGAGGTGGAGCTGGGCGGCCGGCTGCTCCGGCTGTTCGGGCATCTGAGCCGCCCGGAGGAGCAGCCGCTTCTCCCGGCGCCCGAAGGGCTCAAGACGGCGCTGCGCCCGTACCAGCAGACCGGCTTCTCATGGCTCGTGCATTTGCGCCGCTTCGGCCTCGGCGCCTGCCTCGCGGACGACATGGGGCTCGGCAAGACGGTGCAGCTCATCGCCTATCTGCTGCACGCGCGGGACGAACTGCGGGCCGCCGGCCGGCCGATGCCGTCGCTCATCGTCTGCCCGACGTCGGTCATCGGCAACTGGCAGAAGGAACTTGCCCGCTTCGCGCCCTCGCTGCGCGTGCTGCTGCACTACGGCAGCGGACGGCCGGCGGGGTCGGCCTTCCGCGAGGCGGCCGAATCGGCGGACGTCGTCCTGACCACCTACACGACGGCGGCCCTCGACCGGAAGACGATCGCCGCCGTCCCGTGGGACGCGGTCTGCCTCGACGAGGCGCAGAACATCAAGAACCACGCGACGAAGCAGGCCGCCGCCGTGCGCTCGTTCCCGGCGCGCCACCGGATCGCGCTCACCGGCACGCCGATCGAGAACCGGCTCGCCGAGCTGTGGTCGATCTTCGATTTTCTCAATCCGGGATATCTCGGCAGCCAGCGCGCGTTCGGAGAGCGGTATGGAAGCGCCGCGCTGAAGGAAGGCGGCGACGCGCGCCTCGCCGAGCTCCGGAAGCTCGTGAAGCCGTTCCTGCTCCGGCGCAGGAAACAGGATCCCGCCGTGCAGCTCGACCTGCCGGAGAAGAACGAGATGAAGACCTTCGTGCACCTGACCGCCGAGCAGGCCGCCTGGTACGAGCGGACGGTGCGCGAACTGCTCGAGCGGTCGGACAGACTATCCGGAATCGAGCGGAAGGGCGCCGTCCTGGCGGCGATCACGCGGCTGAAGCAGCTGTGCGCGCATCCGGCGCTCGTGACGAAGGAGCCGCTGCCCGCCGCGCGGCCGTATGCCGGACCGGACGGCGAAGCGCCGCCGCGGGACCCGGGCGGCCCCGCCGTCGACGCGGCGTCGCTCATCTCCCGGTCGGCGAAGCTGGAGCGGCTCGTGGAGATGGTGAAGGAGCTCCGGGAAGCGGGGGAGCGGTGCCTCATTTTCACCCAGTATGTCGGCATGGGCGGGCTGATCCAGGCGGTGCTGCAGGAGACGCTGGACGAGCCGGTGCTCTATCTGCACGGCGGCACGCCCAGGGCGGCGCGCGAGCGGATGATCGAACGGTTCCAGTCCGGCGGCCCGTCCGCCGGCAGCCGGCCGCACGTGTTCGTCCTGTCGCTGAAGGCCGGGGGCGTCGGCCTCAACCTGACGGCCGCCAGCCACGTCTTCCACTACGACCGCTGGTGGAACCCGGCCGTCGAGAACCAGGCGACCGACCGGGCCTACCGGATCGGGCAGAAGCGGAACGTGTACGTCTACAAGTTCATCGCGCTCGGCACGCTGGAGGAGCGGATCGACGAAATGCTGGAAAGCAAGCGGCTGCTGAGCGAGACGGTGATGGCCGGCTCCGAGAGCTGGATCACGGAGCTCTCGACGGAAGAGCTCCGGGAGCTCGTCGCGCTGCGGCGCGACCTGGTGCGGTGATACCGCCCGCCGGCCGCGGGGGGCAGGGCGCCGATTTCCCCTCGCCCGTCCCCGTCAATGCCGCCCGCGGATGTACGTGATCGCCAGCGCGGCCGCCAGCACGCCGCCCTTTACGATGTCCATCGCGTAATACGGCACGGACAGCATGATGAGCCCGTTCGACAGCACGCCGATCAGCACCGCGCCCGCGAACGTGCCGAGCGCGTTCGGTTTGCCGGCGCCGAACACGGAGAAGCCGATGAACGCCGCCGCGACGGCTTCCATCAGATACGGGGAGCCGGCGTTCACCTCCGCGCTTCCGACCCGCGCGCCGAGCACGATGCCGCCGAGCCCCGCGAGCAGCGCCGAGATGACGTAAGCCGCCAGCCGGTACCGGTTCACCGGAATGCCCGACAGCTTCGCCGCCTCCGGATTGCCGCCGATCATGTACATGTAGCGCCCGTATTTCGTGTAGTTCAGGAAAAGATGCACCGCGAGCACGACGACCAGCATGATGATGATGATCCACGGCACCCGGCCCAGCAGGCGGAACGCATCCGGAATCTGCCCGGTCGCGAAGTCTCCGCCCGGCAGAATCATGTTCTCGGAAATCGTCGCCCCGCGGGAATACGTGAGCGCGAGCCCCTGAAAGACGAACATCGTCGCCAGCGTCATGAGCATGTCCTGGATTTTGAACCGGGTGACGAGGAACGCGTTCACGAGGCCGACGACGAGGCCGGCCAAAAGCGCCGCCGCGATGCCGGCCCACAGCGGCTGGCCGTACCAGACGAACATCGAGACGCAGACCGCGCAGGCGACCGACGCCGTCGAGCCGACGGACAGGTCGAAGCCGCCGACCGCCAGCGACACGGTGAGCCCCGTCGCGATGATCGTCACGATCGAAATCGACCGCAGGATGTTGACCAGGTTCGAGTTGCTGAAGAAGTGATCCGTCGACGCCCCGAAAATGAGAACCAGGAGCACGATGGTCAGCAGCGTTCCGTACTTGTACAGCCAGTCGGACAGCCTGAATCCCCCCGGCCATGCAGCCGCGTTCTTCGTCTTCATGTTCCCGTGCCCCCCGTACTGTAGAGCATGATTTCATCTTCGCTCGTGCGCGCCGTTATCAGTTCCCGGACGATCCGGCCGTCGTACATGACGTACACCCGGTCCGTCAGCCCCATGATCTCCGGCAATTCGCCGGTGGCGTAAAGCACGCCTTTGCCCCGCTCCGCCAGGCCCGCCACCAGCTCGTAGATGTCCCGCTTCGCCCCGACGTCGACGCCCTTCGTCGGTTCGTCGAACAGGTACACATCGGCGTCGGCCAGCAGCCATTTGCCGATCGCGATCTTCTGCTGGTTGCCGCCCGACAGATTGGCAACCCTGGCGCCGCCGCCCGGCGTTTTCACGCCGAGCCGGCTGATGATGCCGCCCGCCGCCTCCCGTTCCTTCGCCGCGCTCAGCCAGGCGCCGAGGCGCGTATACCGCGACAGCGTCGCGACCGTCAGGTTGGCGGTGACCGTCTCGTCCACGAAGACGCCTTCGCGCCGGCGCTCCTCGGGTACGAGCGCAAGGCCGCTGCGCACCGCGTCGTGCGGCGATCCGATCGCAAGCCGCCGGCCGTTCAGCGTCATTTCGCCCGCGACCGTCCCGGACGCGCCGAACAGCGCCCGGCACAGCTCGGATTTGCCCGCGCCGACCAATCCGGCGAGGCCGACGATCTCGCCGGCGCGGATGAAGAGGCTCACGCCTTTCACCTTGCCGCCGTCGCGGATGTCCTTCGCCTCGAACAGGACCCGGCCCGGCTTGTTCGACCGCCGCGGGAACTGTCCTTCCCATTTCGAGCCGAGCATGTGCTCGACGATTTGCTGCTGGGTCATGTCCGGAAGCCTGCCGCGCGCCACCACCCGTCCGTCCCGCATGACCGTGATGTCTTCGCAAATTTCGTACAGCTCCGGCAGCCGGTGCGAGATGAAAATGATCCCCGTCCCCCGCGACTTGAGCAGCCGGATGAGGCGGAACAACCGCTCCGTCTCCGCCCGGCTGAGCGGCGCCGTCGGCTCATCCAGGATGAGGAAGCGGCAATCCGTCGTCATCGCCCGGGCGATCAGCACCATCTGCTTCTCCGCAAGCGTGAGCTCCGCTGCGCGCTTGCGCGTCGGGATGCGGACTTCGAGCCGCCCGAGCACGTCTTCCGCCGCCCGGTGCATTTCGCCCCACCGGACCAGATGCCGGCCCTTCATCTCGTGAACGAGCTTCTCCATCATGATGTTCTCGCCCACGCTGAGGTTCGGGACGAGCGCCGTGTCGACCTCCTGGTAGACGACCTGGATGCCGTGCGCCTTCGCGTCCCCCGGGGTGCGGATGTTCACCGTCCGGCCGTCGATCCGGATCTCGCCGGCATAATGGCCGTACGCTCCCGCCAGCACCTTCATCAGCGTCGATTTGCCCGCGCCGTTCGCCCCGATCAGCGCGTGCGCCCGGCCCGCCGATGCGGTGAAATCCGCGCCGTCCAGCGCCTGCACGCCCGGAAACGCGATCGATATTCCGCGCATTTCGAGAAGCCCTTCCGCCGTCCTCGCCATCCGCTCCACCTCCGATGCGCACAGATCAAACGCCCCCGTCCGGAGGCCGGACAAGGGCGCTGTCTTCAACCGGTTTTGCCGTGCGTTACTTCCCGCTGGCTTCCTTGAGAGCCTTCATCCAGTCTTCCTCGAACGCGTCCGTCTGACCCCAGCCCGGAATGATGTCGGCCAGCGTCTCCATGTTGACCGTCCCCGAAGACTGCTTCAGCATCTCCTGGTCGATCAGCGCGGCCTCGAGGTTGTATTCGGCCGGCGTTTCTTCGCCCGCCAGCTTCTTCGCGAGCAGCCGCATGTTCACGGCGCCGATCATCTTCGGATCGACGGCGGCCGTCGCCACCCACGGGCTGCCCTCCTGCTGCATGATCTGCAGGTCGGCGTTCGAGACGTCGATGCCGTAGATCTTGATCTCCGTCCGGCCGGCTTCGATCAGCGCCCGCGCGGCGCCGATCGCAAAAGCGTCCCACGTCGCGAAGATGGCGTCGATTTCGCCTTTCGGATACTTCGTGAGCATCGCCGCGACCGCGTTCTGCGTCTCCACCGACGTGTTTTCGTTCGCGACGCCGAACCGCTCCAGTTCCTGGATGCCCGGATTTGCGGCCAGCACTTCCTGATAGACGGCGTTGCGGCGCACCATCGGCGGGAAACCGTCCACCCACAGGTAGATGATGTTCGCGTTGCCGCCCGTATCCTGCACGAGGCGATCCAAAGCGAAGCGCGCCAGCGCCTGGTCGTCCTGCGCGGTCATCGTGACACCCCCGATCCCGGCCATATCGCCGATCGAGTCAAACGTGACGACTTCAATGCCTTTCTCGCGCAGCTTCTTCACCGCTTCGGCCGAAGCCGGGTCGTCGCCGTGGGAGACGATGACGCCGTCCACGTCTTCCGCCGCCGCCTGCTCGAGCGCTTCGAGGAACTTCACCGAATCGCCGTTCGCCGAGAACGTGTCGACCTTGAAGCCGAGCGCTTCGCCTTCCTGCTTCGCGCCGGCCAGGAATTGCGCCGTATGGTCGTCGCCCCCGATTTTGCGGATGACTTTGATCTTGATGTCGCCCCGTTCGGCCAGCCTGGCCGGCACGTTCAACCCGACCTGGCTTGCGCCGCCGTTTCCGGCAATGCTGCCGGCATTGCCGCCTGCGTTGCCACCGGCGTTGCCGCCGGCGCCGTTGCCGCCATCCGATTGGCCTTGTCCGCAGCCCGTCACGGCCAGCACGGCCGCGAGAATCAGCGCGAGCGCGCCGCGGAATCGGACCCTGCTCTTCATTTCACAGTTTCCCCCTCGGAATTGACAGTGTTTTAATACCAGTAAATCTATCGGATTAAAATAAATCTGTCAACAGGGAAGATGTTCCCTGAATGGGGGGACGGGTTCCGTTCCGTCATGCACACGCGCGCAAAACAAAACGCCGGAGGAACGCGCCTGTCGCGCTCCTCCGGCTGTTCCGCCAACCGTATCATCCTGCACGGCCCTGCCGCAGCGGGCAGAACGTCCGCCCCGGACCGGAACGGACCACCGTTCCGCTCACCGTCCGCCGTCCGGAAACGCCAGCAGGACCGCCGTCTTGTCATCCGATACTTTCACCCGGGGAAACCGCACGCATGCGGCATCCGACCGCTCGTATTGCACGAGCCATTCCGCATATGCTTCGAGCCCCATCCGGTCCACCATCCTTGCGGTCTCCGCGGCATCGAACGCCTTCGCCGGATCCGCCTTCGGGATGTACAGCCCGTCCGTCATCAGAAGCAGAAAACGGAGCCCGAGCCGGTTGATCGTGCCGCACTCGATATGCCGTTCAAACGCCGGATCGCCGTTCAGCAGGGCATAGCCGCCCGGTCCCCCGTCGTTCGCCAGCCGCCGGCCCGCCGCGATGGTCGGCAGCACCGCCTGCCAGAGGAGGTCGCGGCCCGCAACGCCGGAAGCCGCGGCTTCCGCCCATCTCCGCAGCGTCTCGCGGTCAACGCCCGCCAGCTGGTCCCGCGTCAGCACGCGATACGTGCCGTCCCGGTAGCCGGCGACCAGCATGCAGTCGCCCGCCTGGGCGAAGTCGACGGCGTTCGGCCTGACCCGCACGACGAGCGCGCCGGCGCTCCACAGCGCCTCTTTGCGCGACAGGTCGATGCCGGCGGCCGCCATCCGGGCGGCCAGCCTCCGGTTCGCTTCCGCGAGCATGTCCGCCAGCTCCGCGCATCCCGTGTCCGGACCGAGCGGCCATTCCATGACGGTCTCTGCCGTGATCCGGGCCGCCAGCACGCCGCCCGTCTCACCGGAAGGCGCGCGGAACGGCACCAGCGACGTGGCGCCGTCCACAACGCCGAACAGGCCGTCCCGCTCCCGCACGATGAGCGCGTCTTCGTTCCATTCGCCGCTTCCCCGGATGCTGATCGTGCGGATCCTCATGGCTTTCCGGACGTCGATCATATCTCGTAGGAGATGAACGGATCGGGGATCGTCACCCGGTGCGCCTCGGCGTCGCTGATGCCGGCGTACAGGTCGGCCGTTCCGTTCGAATGCCGGATCAGGCCGCCGCTGAAGACGACATCGACGAGATCCGGGCGCTTCGCCGGCCCTTCGGGGAAATCGGCCCGCTCCGCGATGATCGTCATGTCGGAGAATTTTCCGGTGTTCGGATCGAATACGAAAATCATCGGATAATAATGCCGGTTGCCCTGCTCGTCGAACCGGGCGATGTGCCCGAGCACGCCGAGCAATCCGTTCCGGAGCACGTGGATCTCGTTGCAGCCGCCCCACTCTTCGTCGAGGAACTGTCCCTCGAGGAGCGGAGCCTCGTGGATGATGTCAACCGACAGTTCCTCGAGCTTTCCGACGCGGGTGAAGCCGATCTTGCCCCTTCCGCCCTTCTCGCCCTGCGGGCGCGTGAAGACGCCGATGCTTCCGTCCTTGAGCTGGACCAGGCGCAGATCCTTCATGTGATCAGGACCCTGGAAGAACGGCTTCCGGTTGACAAGGTCCGCTTCCTTGAAGAACACCGTCCGCCAGCCGAGACTGCCCGGTTTCTGGGGGTGGGGAAACGTCTCCACGCCGCCGATGATCACCTCGCCCGATATGACGGTGTAGAAGGGATCCTGCAGGGCCAGCACCGGAAAATCGCGTTGGAGCACCCATTTGCCTTCCTTCCTCTTGAAAAAGTGGATCTCCGACTGTTCGCTGTCCCGGTTTTCGACCCTCCCGGCGATCACGAGTTCTCCGCCCATCAGGAAAGGTGCCGTAATGTTGTAGACGTCTCGTCCTTCCACCCCTTCGAACACAATCTTCTCCACGTAGTACGGTTTCTTGCCCTTCGCACGGTACCTCTCGAGCAACTCGACGCAGGATTTGACCCCGCTGCTCTCCCAGTGTGCCATGATCACAGATGTCCTCTCCGCTGTTCATGCTGTTTGTTTTGTAAGGATGTCGGATTGGGTGATGATCGCGATTATTACTTTGGATCAATTCTATTTTAACAAATTAAACACATCGTCAAGTCGGAAAGTTGCGGATGCCGTCGATTCGTCGGACACGCCGTAGTACATCGTGACCAGGCCGTCCCGTACGATCGCGCCGCACGCGAAGACGACGCCGCCGAAGAACCCGTCGGTTTCGTACTTCGCTTCCGGCACCATGATCGGTTCCGCCGTGCGCGCGATGACGCGGCCCGGATCGTCCAGGGCGAGAAGCGCCGCGCCCATGCAGTAGCGGTGGCTGCGGTCCGCCCCGTGGTACAGGAGCAGCCAGCCCTCGTCCGTCCGGATCGGCACGCAGCCCGCCCCGATCCGCGCGCTCTCCCATCCGCTTGCGGACAGCCCCATCAGGAAGCGATGGTTGCCCCAATGGATGAGGTCCGGCGACTCCGCGATCCACATCTCGGGCTTGCCGATCCCTTCGGGAACCGGCCGGTGCACCATCATGTATTTGCCGCCGATTCTCTCGGGGAACAGCACGACGTCCTTGTTCGTCGGCGCGAGAATCGTCCCTTCCCGCCGGAACGAGCGGAAATCGTCCGTCGACAACAGCCCGACGGCAACGCCCTTCTCCGACACGGCGCTGTAGGTGACGTAATAACGGCCGTCGATTTTCGTGATGCGCGGATCTTCGATGCCCCAGGTTTCCAGCGGACCCGCCGGCACCACGGTCGGCCGCTCGTCGATCGTGAACCGCTCGCCGTCCCGGCTCCGCGCCACGCGGAGATGCGAGATCGAGGTCAGCCAGATCGTCTCGCCCCGCCGGTTCTTCACGACGCGCTGATCGCTGAAGTCGAGATCCGGATCGCGGCGGTCCAGCTCCACGATGCGCACCGCCGCATCATGGAAGCCGTCCGCGTCCGCGCGCATCACCGGCACCAACACCTTGCCGGGATCGGTCTGGCGCGGCCGTTCCGCCACGCGGAGCAGCAACACGATCTCGCCATCGCATTCCGCCACGCCTGCATTGAAGGCGCCGAGGACTTCCCAATCCGGGAAGGACGGCTTCACATCGGCCGGCGTAACCAGCGGATTCAGCGGTGAACGCCGGACGCCGATTTGCGGTCGCACCGTCACAGTCTCTCCCTCCATCCAAATGAAACCGTTTCTACTTTCATTTATTTAATCCTTGAGTCCCGTAAATGTGATACCTTCGATGAAATATCGCTGCGCAACAAAGAACAGCAGGACGACCGGCAGCGCGATGAGGATCGACATCGCCATGAGATAATTCCATTGCGGCGCCTCGTTGACCCCGCCCATGAAGAAATACATGCCGACGTTCATGGTGTACAGTTCCATGTCGGTCAGGTAGATGAGCGGTCCGAGGAAATCGTTCCAGTAGCCGCGGAACGCGAAGATCGCGACCGCGAGCAGCGCCGGCCGGATCTGCGGCAGCATGATCAGGAAGAACGTCTGGAACGTGTTCGCGCCGTCGATCTCGGCCGCGTCGTCCAGTTCCCGCGGAATCGTCAGGAAGAACTGGCGCAACAGGAAAATGTAGAACGGCCCCCACGCCGTCCACGCCCGCAGCACGAGCGGATCGAATTCGCCGACCAGTCCGAAATGCTGCCAGATCAGGAACGTCGGAATGAGCGTCACGTGGAACGGCAGCATCATCGTCGCCAGCAGCACGAGGAAGATGAAGTCGCTGCCGGGAAAACGGAACCGCGCGAACCCGTACGCCACCAGCGTGGCGCTCGCGAGCTCCGCCGTGATGCCGAGGACGACGATGAATATCGTGTTCCACAGGTAGCGGTTGAACGGCATCGCGTTCCAGGCGTCCGCGAAGTTGCGCCACTGAGGCGGATCCGGAATCCACTTCGGCGGCCAGGCGAAAATGTCGCCCTCCTGTTGCAGCGCGGTCGACAGCATCCAGAAGAACGGGATGAGAATGACGACCGCCAGGAACGTGACGATGATGTAAATCAGCGCCCGCTTGATCGCGTTCAGTCGCCTGACGCCCAGTCCGACTCTTGCAGCCGCGAAGCTTCTCGCCATGACCGTGAGTCCCCCCTATCGCTTCATGTCCGTCTCGTAGTACACCCACGCCGGGGACGAGCGGAACACGAGCAGCGTCAGCGCCAGAATGATCAGGAAGAGCACCCAGGCGATCGCGGAAGCCTCGCCCATGTGCATCTGGTTGAAGCCGCGCTCGTATACGAGCTGGTTCATGAACTTGCCGGCCGCGGTCGACGGGCGGACGAACATCGCGATCGTGAAAATCTGCAGCGCGCCGATCATGCCCATGACGATCTGCAGCAGAATGACCGGCGAGATCTGCGGCACCGTGATGTGAAGGAACTTCCGGAATCCGTTCGCGCCGTCGATCTCGGCCGCTTCGTACAGGGAACGCGGCACCCCCTGCAGCCCCGCGAGGAAGACGACGGTGTTCGTGCCGAAGATGCCCCAGACGCTCATGATGATGAACGCCGGCAGAATGAACCGCGGATCGCCGAACCAGTTCGGTTTGTCCATGCCGAACAGATGCAGGATCGGCGACAGGAGCCAGGTCAAAATCCCGGACTCGCTGTTGAACATCCACCGCCACAGAAGCGCCACCGCCACCTCGGGCAGCACCGCGGGCAGGAAATAGATCGTCCGGAACGTGCCGATGCCCTTGATCTGGTTGTTCAGCAGCATCGCAACGAGCAGCGCGCCGATCACGCCGATCGGCAGGGAGAACAGGGCATACAGCAGCGTGATCCGGACCGAGGGCCAGAACTCGATGTCGAGCGTGAACAGCCGGATGTAGTTGTCCAGCCCGACCCATTCCGTCTTGCCGAAGATCGATGACTTGGTAAAGCTCAAATAGAGCGAATTGCCGAGCGGATAAAGGGTGAACACGAGAAATCCGACGATCCACGGCGAGACCAGCGCCAGCCCCATCGCCTGCTTTTTCTTCCAGCCGATCCACCTGAACAGCCAATAGAGCAACACGGCGATCCCGGCCAGCGCGACCGGCACGAGCAGCCAGCGGATGAACGTGGCCAGATGGTGTCCCACTGCCTTTTCCTCCTTTCCGTCGCGTTCCTTCGCGGGCGGCTCAGCAAAGAAGGAGGCAGCGAACTGCCTCCTTCTCCTGCGCCGTTATTTCAGCGCGTCTTCGAGCAGCGGCTTCACCTTCGGAACGAGATCGCTCGGACGGGCGCCTGCGTTGACGATCGGATCCATGAGCTGCGTCCAGAAGATGTTGTCCCAATCCGGATACTTTTCCGAATAGCGGTACGGTCTGCCGTATTGCATCGACGCGATGATCGCCTCAAGCGAATGCGCTTTGTCCGGATGCAGTTCCTTGAGCGTCTCGTAATCGGCCAGGGATTTCCGCGGAGGCATGATCTTCCAGTGATGGATCGCGTCGGTCAGATCCAGGAACGCCTGGAAGGCCGCATCCGGGTTCTTCGTCTTCGCGTTGATGCCCATGCCGAGGATATCTGCGAACGTCACGTGCGTGCCGTCGGGACCCGCCGGAACCATGAACGCCTGCACGTTTTCGACGGTCCGGTCAAGGTCGTCCGCAGCGCCTCCCATGAACATGGCAACCTGGCCGTTGCGGAACATTTGGTCGAATCCGCGGTCGCGGATGATGGTTTGCGACGGAACGAGCGGACCCTGCACGAGGTCGGCGTAGAAGTTCAGCGCCTCCATCGCTTCCGGCGAGTCGATCGGCGACTTGCCGTCTTCCGTGATGACTTCGCCGCCGTTCTGCCAGATGAACATTTGCACCGGCGGCCAGCCGTTCAGCGTGAAGCCCCACTGGACCGTGTTGTTCGGATCGAAACCTTCTTCATCCGCGCGCTTGCCGTTCGCGTCCTTCGTCAGCTTCTTGGCTGCCGCAATGAAGTCGTCCCAGGTCCAGCTTTCATCCGGGTAACTGAGACCCGCCTCGTCGAACAGCGCCTTGTTCACATACAGCATGACGGGCTGCTGCAGCCAGGGCAGGCCGTAGATGCGGCCGTCGTGCGTGAACGGCCCGAACGACGCTTCATAGTAGTCGTCCGTGTTGGCCGCCGGGTGCGACGAGTTCGCGAGCCGGTCCGTGATGTCGAGCATGACGCCGCCGGCGGCGAATTGCGCCGCGCGCTGCGCGCTGACCCAGAAGAGGTCCGGACCGGAGTCGCCCGACAGCTGCGTGATGATGCGCGTGTCGTATTCCGCCGGGTTGGAATCCTGGACGATTTCGTAGACATCCGACTTGGCGTTCAGATCGTCGAGAATCGCTTGCAGCTCCTTCGCCTCATCGGCGCCGGCCCAGGTCGACAGCCGGATCTGCACCTTCTGTCCCGATCCGTCCGCGTTGCCGCCGGACGAACCGCCGTCCGTTCCCGCGGTATTTCCGCCGTTCCCGCTGCTGCCGTTGTTCTTGCTACCGCCGCAGGCAGACAGCACGAGCGCGATGACCAGGAGAACGGACATCAGCATGGACAACCTTTTGCTCATCTGCACAACCCCCTAGCACTAAAGTTGAAAACCATCCTTTTAGATGACGACACCAGCATGACTAGATTGACAAAATTAGATTTGTAATGCTGTTGTCATCATTACAAATCACATTATGCATCAGGCTGACAGCGCTGTCAATAACCTGATTTTTGTACGGTACAACCTTGGAATTCCCTCGAAAACCATCGACTTTTCCCGTTTTTCGTTTACTTTTTATCTTTCATCATGTATATTGATTTGTAACGTGACAAAATTGATTTTTTCGGCGCGACGCGCCGCTGAAAGGGTTGGTCCCATGGCCAAGAAACGACGCATCGTCATGCAGGATATCGCCGACCGCCTGAACCTGTCGAAGAACTCGGTGTCACAGGCGCTGTCCGGCAAGGACGGCGTCAGCGAGGAGACCCGCAGGAAAATCATCCAGACCGCCATCGAAATGGGCTACCGCTACAAGCCGAAACGTTCGTCGGACGGCAGGAACAAACGGGTGCGGACGATCGGGCTCATCGCGTCCGAATTTGCGTTCTCGATGAAAATCTTCTTCGGCGAAATCTATCTCGCGATCGAGCGCGAGGCCCAGAGCCGCGGGATCGGCCTGCGGATCCAGTCGATTACGCCGGAAGCGCGGGACCGGCTGCTGCTGCCGGATTTCATCGAAAAGATGGACGTTGACGGCCTGCTTATTCTTTCCCATATCAGTACCGAGTATGTAAATCACGTGCTCTCCAAGGGCATTCCGACCGTGCTCATCGACCACCACGATCCGCTGATCGAGGCGGACGCCGTTCTCACGAACAACCGCTTCGGCGCGTATCTGGCCGTCAGACACCTGCTCGAGCTCGGGCACCGGAGGATCGGCATCCTCGGCAACATCGGCGCCTCGCCGAGCTACCTGGAACGATGGGAAGGCTATCTGCTCGCGATGCGGGAATACGGCATCGAGCCGCCGCAGGCCCACATGCTGATCCGCGTGCGCGAGGAAGTCGGCGAGATCGGAGAAGCGCTCCGCGCCGTGGAGGACAAGCCGAGCGCGTGGTTCTGCGTGAACGACGGTTTCGCCTTCTTCGCCTGCTCCGTCCTGCAGAACATGGGATACGCCATCCCGGAGGACGTCTCCGTCTGCGGATTCGACAACAGCGATTTCTCGCAGATCGGCATGCCGAAGATCACGACGATGAACATCGACCTCAACCTGTTCGCGAAGGAGGCGTTCGCCCAGCTGATGCGCCGCATCGAGAGCCCGGAGGACGCGTATCGGGAGATTCTGCTGCCGACGCGGCTCGTGAAGCGGGAATCGACCGGCCCGTTCGTGCCGAAGGCGTGATGCGGGGACGGCGGACCAGGCAACGGAACACACGAGTCGGGTTCGGGGATTCGGTTCTCCGCCAGGAAAAAAATCGAGGGGGCGTTGGCCCCCTCTTTTCTTGAAGGATCCGGGCTTTTCATTGCCCCGATGCCTTGCGCTGACGCGTAACCGAAACATCAGAGCTTGCGGAAATCATCCGTCGGAACCGCATGCGCCGCCATGTCAGCACGGCTTCGCTTCCGCCTGCCGCGCGGATTCGGCCGCATGCGAACGCCGCACCCGCTTTGGCGGAACTGTCGGCAGCTCATTCGCGGAGACGACCTTGTCCGTCTTCTTCTCGGGCTTCTTCCAGTACCGCTCGCTGCCCGGCAAGTCATCGAACCAGGCCGCGTCCGGCGGGCAGTCCAGCACCATGAACTTGCCGTATTCGCCGTCCCGCGATTGATGGTACTTCAGATACGCCTTCCCGCCCTCGATCGCGAGGATTTCGATCTTGCCGGACGTGTGGCTCATCACGAGGCGGACCCGTTTCCCGAGGCCGGACGTGCGCGCCTTCGCCTCCTCGACCAGCCGGTATACCCGTTCCAGCGGCAGCACGAAATCCCGGTTGCCCGCCACCGGCCGGTTGATGAAGAAGTAATACGGCGTCACGCCCGCCCAGGACAGCCTGTCGAGCAGCTCGGCGAGCACCTCCGCGTCGTCGTTGATCCCCTTCAGGACCGGCGTCTGGTTCACGACGATCGCGCCCGCCCGGTGCAGCGCCTCGAAGGCCCGCTTCGCCTCGGGCGTAATCTCGCGCGGATGGTTGACGTGCGCCATCACGTAAATGCGCGCGTCGGGCGTCGAATGCTTCCGGATCAGATCCAGCAGCTCCGGATCTTCATAGATCCGCATCGGATTGAATACCGGCAGCTTCGATCCGAGCCGGATGATCTTCACGTGCGGAATTTCACGCAGCCGCTCGATGATGTATTTGAGCCGCGGCGTGCCGAGCATGAGGCTGTCTCCGCCCGTGAGCAGCACGTTGTTGATCTCGGGATGCGCCGCGATGTACTCGAGGCCCGGCGTCACGTCGGCAACCGCTTCCTTCACGTCGTTCCGGAACAGCCGCTTGCGGAAGCAGTACCGGCAATAGGCACCGCACACCTCCGAGACGATGAGCAGCGCCGTCGTCCCGTATTTGTGCTGGCAGCCGGGCACGACGTAGTTCGTGTCCTCGTCCGATGCGTCCCAGCGCCCGTATTCCTGCAGCTCTCCCGTGCTCGGGATGACGAGCTTGCGAATCGGGTCGTCGGGATCGCTCCAGTCGATGAGATTCAAATAGTAATCGTTCACGCGGAAGACGAATTTCTCGGTAACCGGCTTGAGCCGCTCCCGTTCCTCTTCGGAAAGCGCCTCGATCTTCGAAATGTCCGTAATGTACTTCACCTTCGCCATTTTACGCCTCTCCTTTCAAACCGGGGATTTGTAAGATGGCAATGTTTGCGTTAACCTCCTTTCTTCTGGATTAGAAACCAGCCGATTCAATAACGCCCTGCGGATGAGCCTGAAGAAAGGAAAGAAAAAAGACCCGCGAGGGGTCTGTCGGCGACCAAAAACACGCCGTTGAAACTTCGTTCAATTTCAGACCCATCTCACGCTTACGAGGTTAGCTGACGGGCTCGGGTAGATGGTCCCCTACGTCCGGCTTGCGGACGATTCGCCCCAACATGACTGGTTCCCCCGCTTCCCGGACATTGCCACCGGGAATTAAGCGTATTTTTAGGATACCGCATATCGACCCGAACTGTCAAAAAGAATTCCCGTTCGTTACGGCCGCCCGCCGTTCCGGCGCGCCCGGGACGACGCCCTTCCGCCGCCCCGGGAGCAGCCGTGCGGTCAGCGCGAACCCGGATGAAGCGCGTCCCGCACCTCCTCGATCGGCCCGGGCTTCATGCCCGGCACTTCCCGCGGATGATGGCGGACCGATTCGGTCGAATAGAGCACGACGCGCATCGTGCCGTTGGCGGCAAAGGAACGGATCAGCACCGGCTGGTTGAGCGTGTTGCGGAAGACGAAATCCGGCCCGTACCAGCTCACCGTCGCGTCCCGGCCGGGCGGCACGTAGGCGACATGCCGGCTGTGGGTGTACCGCTCGACGATCTGCAGGCCGGCGTTGTCGACCGCGTTGAACAGCGTCGACGACACCTGGCAGATGCCGCCGCCCACTCCCTCGGACAGTTCGCCGCGCACGATGACGGGCGCTTCCCGATACCCCCGCTCCACCGTCCGGCGTCCGATCGTCCGGTTGAAGGAGAACGTCTCGCCCGGGAACACGACCGTGCTGTCGAGCGTCCTCGCGGCCAGCTCGATGTTGTGGGACCGGTTGCGGTTCCTCGGATTGTAATAGGTGACGTACCGGCCGATCACCTTCTCGTGCAGCCCGGCGAGCAGCTCGCCGTCGACCTTCGCCGGCACCGGCCGCACGGGCGGCTCGATGACCGCTTCCCCATCTCCGTAGAAATAGGCGTAGAATCGCTCCTCGAACGACGTCCGGTCCAGCCGGCGCCCCGGCCGCTCCGGCCGGATCGAGCCGTCCGCGTTGAACTTCGCGTTCTCCGCCGGAACCTCCAGCTTCGCCGCGAGCCCCGCGACCAGCCGCTCGAACCGGACGGGATCGACGAAACCGGTGGCGGGCAGCCGGAATTCGGCGCGATGGACCCGGAGCGTCTCGCCGGGCAGCCGGATCACGAGCGCGCCGTCCGCGGCATCCTGCGGCCCGGGTACCGGAGCCGCCGCGGCCAGCGCGATCAGACCGGCCAGCAGCATCGCTTTCAACGTTCACACCTCCTGCAGCCTGCGGGCGCCGGCAGTCCGGCCGCTTCCCTTCGGACCGGACGCCTTCCCGCCCGGAAGCGGCTACGCCCCGCTTCCGACCTTGAGCAGCGATTCGACGGGCACATACGGCATGCCGACCGCCCGCGCCACCGCTTCGCACGTCACCGCGCCGCAGGCGGTGTTCACGCCGCGGGCGAGCGCCGGGTCGGACAGGACCGCCTGCCGGATGCCGAGGCCCGCGATCTTCATCGCGTAGGGAAGCGTCGCGTTCTCGAGCGCCATCGTCGACGTGCGCGGCACCGCCCCCGGCATGTTGGCGACCGCGTAATGCACGACGCCGTGCTTCACGTAGGTCGGATTGTCGTGCGTCGTCACGCGGTCGATCGTCTCGATCGAGCCGCCCTGGTCGACGGCCACGTCGACGATGACCGATCCCGGCTGCATCCGCTTCACCATCGCCTCGCTGACGATCTTCGGCGCCTTCGCGCCGGGAACGAGCACCGCCCCGATGAGCAGATCGGCCCGCTCGACGGCCCGCTCCAGCTCGACCGGGTTCGACATGATCGTCGTCACCCGTCCGTCGAACAGATCGTCCAGTTCGCGCAGCCGGCGCGGATTGACGTCCAGGATCGTGACGCGCGCGCCCGAGCCGAGCGCCCGCTTCGCCGCGTTCGTGCCGACGATGCCGCCGCCGACGATGACGACCTCCGCGGGCGCCACACCCGGCACGCCGCCGAGCAGAATGCCCTTGCCGCCGTGCGTTTTCTCGAGCAGCTGCGCCCCGATCTGCACGGCCATCCGCCCGGCCACCTCGCTCATCGGCGCGAGAAGCGGCAGCGAACCGTCGGACAGCTGCACGGTCTCGAACGCGACGCCCCACACCTTCCGCTCCACGAGGCGCCGCGTGAGCTCCGGCAGCGGCGCGAGATGCAGGAACGCGAACAGGATCAGGTCCGGCCGCAGAAAATCGTACTCCTCCGGCGTCGGCTCCTTCACCTTCATCACCATCTCGGCCGCGCCCCACACTTCAGCCGCCGAGCCCGCGATTTTCGCACCCGCGGCCGCGTATTCCCGGTCGGAAAACCCGCTGCCCTCGCCCGCCGACCGCTCGACGATCACTTCGTGTCCCAGGCGCGTCAGGGCGCTGACCCCGGCGGGCGTCAGCGCCACGCGGTTTTCGTTGTTCTTGACTTCCCTCGGTACACCGATCCGCATCCCCCGCCCTCCTTCACCAACAGAGATATCCGCCGTCCGCGGACGGCCGATCCCGTCCGGCCTGTTTCCAGCATATTCGCGCGCCCGCCGACCCGTCCGTCTGCGGCGTCATCCCGTTCCAGTATGCCCCGCTCGCTCCATCCGCATGTGACGGCGGGAGCGGATTCAACCGCCGGTTGAACCGGGGGAGCCGTTCCGTTTTCCGGCAACTCGCGCGGAACGCCGGGATGTGTCGCGCCGGCATCGCTGCGCACCGCTCCCCTTGCGCCGGCTGCCGCACTGAACCCGCGCCAAGACAAGAAGCCTTCGCGGGATCCCGATCCCGCGAAGGCTTCATCGGTTTCACTCAACTTCCCCGAACCGGCCCCGTGCTGTCGCGCACGATCAGCTCGGCGGGCATCACGCGGTAACGCTGCACCTGGCGCCCCTCCAGCATGTCGATCAGGACGGCCGCGGCGAGATAGCCCATCTGGTATTTGTCCTGGTTCACCGTCGTTAGCGCGGGCGTGCAATACTGCGCAGCGACGATATTGTCAAAGCCGACGATGGAGATGTCCTCCGGCACCCGCTTCCCGAGCGCGCGGATGGCCTGCAGCGCCCCGAGCGCCATCAGGTCGCTTGCGCAGAAAATGGCCGTCAGCTCGGGACAGGACGTCAGCAGCCGGAAAGCCGCTTCCTTCCCGCCGTCCTCGCGGAAGGCTCCGTCCTCGACATAGCGTTCGTTGAACGGAATGCCGTGCCGCTCGAGGGCCTTCCGGTAACCTTCCAGCCGCCGGATGCTGACCGCCGCCTGGGCATGGCCGTTGATCATGCCGATATGGCGGTGGCCGAGCGCAATCAGATGGTTGACCGCATCCATGGCCCCCTGGACGTTGTCCGTCATGACGTAGCCGATGTTCTTCTTCCGCTCGATCGGAATGTCAATCAGCACGCACGGGATGGACGCATGCAGCATTTCCTCGAGGTAGGGATCGTCGAGCCGCATGCCCATCATGATGACGCCGTCGACGCCCCGCTCCTTGCACAGCGCCTTGTAGGATTTCTGGCGCTGCTTCTGGGGCGTCGTGTTGAACAGCACCAGGTCATAGTCGAGCTCTGCCGCGCGGTCGTTCATGCCGCAGAGCATTTCGAACACGATGTTGTCCTTCACGCTGCTGCGGGTCAGGGCGGACAGCAGCAACCCGAGCGTCCGGCTTTTTTTCGAGACAAGGGTTCTCGCGGCAATGTTGGGGCTGTATCCAAGCTTCTCCGCGACCTCGCGAATGCGCCGTCTTGTTTCGGGATTGACGTCATCGTGACCGTTGAGCGCACGGGATACCGTCGTCACGCTGAAACCGGCCGCCCGCGCGACATCCTTGATCGTCGTCACGAGATGATGTCACCTTCCGAGTCGTCTTATCCGAAACGTTTCGTAGATTTTCCTTCTATTTTAATAAACTTGCTGCAGATTCTCAACCACCCAAAATTTTTGTCTTGTCTCCTATTGCAAACGTTTTCGACCAAGAATATAATGCAGTTATCCGAAACGTTTCGGATGATCTGGCGGTTTCGGATGTTGAAATTTGGACAGGAGCCTGGAGAGGATCTTACATTGAAGCAACGCGTCATCAAAGAAAACGACCTGTTCCTCCTGACGGATGAGAACGGCGACATCCCGCCGGGTTCGACGGACGGCTGCGGGTTGTACACGCGGGATACCCGGTTTCTGAGCCGGCTGGAGCTTTCCATCAACGGCGTAAAACCGGTCCTGCTCGAGTCCACGGCCGAGACGAACTGCCAGGCCGTGTTCCGGCTGACGAATCCGCACATGGAAGCGAACGGGCAAATCAAGTTATGGCGGGAATCGGTGGAAATGCTGCGCCACCGGTTCATCCAAGACGGCGTTCTGTACGAATCGGTCTCGTATACGAACTACAGCCCGAAACGGGTCGCGTTCGAAACGACGCTCGCCTTCGGCGCGGACTTCGCCGACATGTTCGTCGTGCGCGGCATCCAGGCGGGGCGGATCGGTTCCGTTACGGGAATCGGCGTGCAGGACGAGCGGATCGTCATCCGCTACGCCGGCGCCGACGGTATCGCGCGGGAGACGCGCATCGCCTGGAACGTTCGCGCGGACCGCGTCTCACCGGACGGGTCGGTAACGTTTTCGATCGAGCTCGAGCCCCGGGAGACGCGCACCATCGAGTTTACCGTGACACCCGTCATCGAGGGCGAAAACGTTCCCGAGCCGAGACCGCGCGAAGAGGCGCTGCAGCTGCTTGATGCGTCTTACCGTGTCTGGGAGCAGACGTCCACGTCGGTCGATTCGGACCTCGATATCTTCAACCGGCTTTACCGCCGGGGCATGCTGGATCTGCGCATGCTGCTCACCGATCTCGGCCACGGTCCGTTCCCCGTCGCCGGTCTGCCGTGGTACGCGGTGCCGTTCGGCCGGGACAGCCTGATCGCCGCGCTGCAGATGCTGTCCGCCAATCCCGACGTCGCGCTCGGCACGCTGCGGACCATGGCGGCTTATCAGGGAAGCAAGGTCGACCCCTGGAGAGACGAGACACCGGGCAAAATCATGCACGAGATCCGGTACGGCGAGCTCGCGAACACGAACCAGATCCCGTTCACCCCTTACTACGGATCGGTCGACTCGACGCCGCTCTTCATCGTCCTGGCCGTCGAGTATTACCGCTGGACCGGCGATCTGGACGCCATCCGCGAGCTGATGCCGGCGCTCGAACGGGCGCTCGCATGGATCGACGAAAGCGGCGACCTGGACAACGACGGCTTCATCGAGTACCACTCGGTCTCGTCGAACGGCATCGCGAACCAGGGTTGGAAAGACTCCGGTGACTCGATCGTTCACGACTCCGGAGAGTTCGCACAATCACCGATCGCCCTCGCGGAAGTGCAGGGTTACGTCTACCTCGCGAAGACGGGCATGGCCGGGATTTTCCGGAAGCTGGGCCGCAACGCCGAAGCGGAGGCGCTTGAGCGGTCCGCCGCGGAGTTGAAGCTCCGGTTCGACCGGTTGTTCTGGATGCCGGACGAATCGTTCTACGCGATTGCGCTTGACCGGGACAAGAGGCAGGTGCGATCGGTCACCTCGAATCCGGGCCATCTGCTGATGACGGGACTTGCGGACGAGGCCCGCGCGGAACGGATCGTCCGCCGGCTCACGGCCCCGGACATGTTCAGCGGATACGGCATCCGCACGATGAGCGAGCAATCCGCCGGATACAATCCGATGAGCTATCACAACGGCAGCGTATGGCCGCACGACAACTCGCTCTGCCTGATCGGCATGAGCCGCATGGGATTCACGGAAGAAGCGCTCAGGGTCGCCGGCGGTCTCATGCGGGCGGCGGAACATTTCGAGTACGCCCGGCTGCCGGAACTGTTCTGCGGCTATCCGGATTCCCTGGGTCGCCCGGTCCCGTATCCGGTCGCCTGCTCGCCGCAGGCATGGGCGGCGGGAACGCCGCTTGTGTTCCTGCAGGTGTTCCTCGGCCTGGATCCCGACGTTCCGGAGGGCGTCATCCGGCTTCGGCCGGCCCTGCCGGACGGCATGAACCGGCTGAACGTGCGCGGGCTCCGCATCGGCTCCGGAACCCTCTCGCTGACGGTCACGCGGCGGGAAGGAAGCGCGGCGCCGACGGTGTCGGTCGAGCACAACTCGACCGGCTGCGAGCTGCGCGTGCTTCATGCAATACATCATCAAGATGCGCAACATTGAAAGGGAGGTTCTGCAGCAAACATGAGAAAGAAAGGATTGACCATCCTGACCGTCCTGCTGGCCCTGGCGCTTGTCATCGCGGGCTGCGGCGGCAAATCGGACAACAGTTCGTCGTCGTCCGGAAGCAATGCGAACACGTCCTCGTCCGAAGGCAACTCGGGCTCGGGCAATTCGGGCGGCTCGTCGGGAGATTCCGGCGGCGAAGTCGTGGAGATCACGCTCAACGGCTGGGGCGCATCGCCCGAAGAAGAGCAGCTTCTGACGGAGACGCTCGAGGAATTCATGAAGAAGTACCCGAACATCAAGGTCAAGTATGAGGTCATCTCCGAGCAGTACATGGACGTCATCAAGACGCGGCTGATCGGCGGCCAGGCCGGCGACGTGTTCTATCTCGACTCGTCCGAAGCCGAGGCGCTGTTCGATCAGAACGTGCTCGAGCCGCTGAACGGCTACATCACGGACGAATTTGACATCGCCGACTTCGAGGAGCCGTTGTTGAACGCGTTCAAGGGCGCGGACGGAAACTACTACGGTTTTCCGAAGGACATGTCGACGCTGGTGCTGTTCTACAACAAGAAGCATTTTGAAGAAGCAGGCCTTTCGGAACCGCCGAAGACCTGGGATGAGCTGCGCGAATATGCGAAGATCCTCACCAAGGACGGCCGCTACGGACTGGGCGTGGCGCCGGAGCTCGCGCGTCAGATGTTCATGATCAAGGCGTTTGGCGGCGAAGTCGTCGACGCGGAAGGCAAGGCCGTCTTCGATTCGCCCGAAGCGCTGCAAGGTCTGCAGCTCGTCATCGACCAGCATCTGATCGACAAGACGAGCGTGCAGCCGACCGAAGTCGGTGCCGGCTGGGGCGGTGAAATGTTCGGCCAGGAGAAGGTCTCGATGGTGATCGAGGGCAACTGGGCGATTCCGTACCTCGACAACAACTTCCCGGATCTCGAGTACGGCACCGCCGAAGTGCCGACCGTGAACGGCAAGAAAGGGACGATGGCGTTCACCGTCGCCTACGTCATGAACAAGCAATCGAAGCACAAGCAGGAAGCCTGGAAGCTGATCGAATTCCTGACCGGCAAGGAAGGCATGAAGATCTGGACCAGCAAGGGCTTCGCGCTGCCGACCCGCAAGTCGGTCGCGGCCGAACTCGGCTACGACAAGGACGAATACCGCGCGGCGATCGTCGCGGGCTCGGCGTATGCAACGCCGTGGCAGGTCGGCAAGTACGGTCCGCTCATCATCAACAACTTCAACAACCAGTTCGTCAGCGCGTTCCTCGGCGAGCAATCGCTTGAAGACGCGATGAAGAAGGCCGTGGAAACCGCGAACAAGGAAATCGAAGCGATGCAATGATCCGCACCGCGGCAGGAAAGAGGGCGGTCCGGCCGCCCTCTTCCGGCCGGCACGAGCCCGTTCGTCCGTTCCGGCCGTTCGCGGCCGCGGCGGACGAATGCGCTCTTGCCCGCCGGAAACCGCAATCCCCTATACGAAGGAGGAACCGCGCATGAGCAGGCGCAAGCTCAGAGAGATGGCCGCCGGCTACGCATTTTTGGCGCCGACGATTCTTGTCATCGGCATCTTCACGCTGGCGCCGATTGTATATGCGCTTTTTTTGTCATTCCACAAAGTGCAGCTCCTCGGCGGTATCTCGTACCGCTTCATCAACTTCAACAACTACATCCGGATGATCGACGACGAACGCGTCTGGATCGCCCTGTCCAACACGTTCGAATACGCGATCATCGTCGTCCCGCTGCAGACCGCGCTCGCCATCCTGCTTGCCGCCGTGCTGAACTCGAAGCTTCGGGGGCGGAATACGTTCCGGGCGCTCTATTTTCTCCCGACGGTGACATCCTCCGCGGTGCTCACGCTCATCTTCATGTGGATCTTCAAGACCGACGGCCTGCTGAACGACCTGCTCGGCTTCTTCGGCATTCCGCCCTTCAATTGGCTCGGCGACCCGAACGTGGCGCTCAAGGCGATCATGCTGATGAACATCTGGTCCACCGCGCCGTATTACATGGTCATCTATCTGGCCGCGCTTCAGGACATCCCGGAATCCCTCTACGAAGCGGCGGAGATTGACGGAGCACGGACGCTGCGGAAATTCTGGAGCATCACCCTGCCGCTCCTCAAACCGGTTACGTTCTTCGTCGTCACGATGGGCATCATCGGCACGTTCCAATTGTTCGACCAGGCATACATCTTCTCGAATGGCTCCGGCGGCCCGAACAACTCGACGCTGACCGTGGTGTTGCTCATCTACGGATACGCGTTCAAGCTCCTCGACATGGGCTACGCCTCGGCGCTGGCGGTCGTGCTTGCCGCCATCATCATGCTGATCACCGTCATCCAGCGCCGGATCTTCGGCGAAGAAAAGCTGAACTGAAGGAGGGAACCGCCGGATGCGGGTCAGGACAACGGAAAAGAGAGGTTTCCGGATCGCGCTGCGCGTCATTCAGTACGCGATCCTTATCGCATACGCCGTCATCACGTTCATGCCGTTCCTCTGGGCGCTGTCCGCCTCATTCAAGACGCTGGCCGAAATCTCGACCGGGGAACCGAATTTCATCCCGAAGGAGTTCACACTGGAAAACTACAAGCGGATTTTCATCGACGAGCCGCTGTTTCCGCGCTGGTTCCTCAACAGTTCGTTCGTCGCCGTCGTCGTCATGGGGCTGAACCTGCTCTTCAACTCGATGGCGGGCTACGCCCTGGCGCGGTTCAATTTTCCGGGCAACAAGCTGATTTTCTTCGGCATTCTGGCAGTGCTCATGATTCCGGGACAACTTACCCTCATCCCGAGCTACCTGATCCTGAACGAGCTCAACTGGCTGAACAGCTATCAGGGCCTGATCGTGCCCGCCGCGGTGAATGCGACGTTCATCTTCATGATGCGCCAGTTCTTCCTCAGCTTCCCGAAGGATCTGGAGGAGGCGGCGGAGATCGACGGGTTGGGCCGGTTCGGCACGTTCTTCCGGATCGCGCTGCCGCTCGCGGGACCGGCGCTGGCGGCGCAGGCGGTGTTCATTTTCATGGGATCGTGGAACGAATTCCTGAAGCCGCTCGTCATCATGTCGGAGAAGGCGATGTACACGCTGCCGCTTGGCCTCAACACGTTCAAGGGCGAATACTACAGCTTCTGGAACCTGATCATGGCCGCGTCGATGGTGTTCACGCTGCCGGCGCTTCTCATGTTCATCTTCGCCAATCGCTTCTTCGTCAAGGGGATCACGTTCACGGGCGGAAAATGACAGCCGGATACGAACGGACGCAAGCAAAAATGGTGCAAGCCGGATCATCCGGCCTGCACCGTTTTTGCTTCTCCGGGGCCTCATTCCCCTTGACGTCCGGCGTCCGCGCCGGCTCCGGGAACCGTTTCCGACGGCGGCCGCTGCATCAGCTCCTCCGCGATCTGCTGCACCGGCGTGAGCAGCAGCTTGTAGAGCAGCGCCGCCTCCTCCTGGCGCGTGAGCCACTCCGCACCGTTGAAAATCGGCACGCCGCTGTCCGACAGGGCGACTTCCGGACCGTGCAGCCCGAGCCCCACGATCATGCGCACCGCATGCCGGGCCCAGGGAGCCGTGCTCCCCTCGACCTGCACGTCGGCGAATGCCGGCTCCGGCACCGACCGCCTCAGGCCGTTGTAGACCATGATCGCCGCCTCCTGCCGCGTCACCGGCCGGTCGAGCTCGAAGCGGCCGCCGCCCGTGCCGTGCACGAGGTTGAATTCGGCCGCCGCCTGGATGTACGGCGCCAGCGGATGGCCCGCGATATCCGAGAACGCGTACGTGTCCGCGTCCGAACCCCCGAGCCCGCTGATCGCGAGCAGATGCCATACCAGCTCGGCCCGGGTGACCGGACGTTCGGGCTCGAATCTGAGCCCCGCTTCGTTCGGATAGTAGCCGAGCGACTGGATGCCGAGGATGAACGGCGCATACGGATGGTCCCCGCCCACGTCCGCGTAGCCGGCGGGCGCATCGGCCTTGCGCTGATATCCGAGCGGATTGATCGCCGTCTCCCGCATGTAGACCGTGCCGTCCGCGTCGATGCGGAACGCCGCGAAGCGTTGCAGCGTTTCGTCAACGAACAGGTTTCCGCCCGCCTGGCGGAACGTGCGGGTGCCGAGCAGCGCGTCGGACACCGTCAGGACGCCGTCGTCGCCCGCCTCGATCCGGTACACGATCGCGGGCTGGCGAAGGTCGGTGTACAGTCCCTCGAGCGCCTTCAGATCCACGGCCGGCTCCTCCGCGAATGCCGCAAGATCCGCGGGCACCGCATATTCCGGGAAGAACTTCGCCATGAACTGCGCATGGAACAGATCGCGCAGCACGCCGTTCCGGTTGTACACCAGGAACACGCCGGTCTCCTCCTCCGGCAGGAGCAGCAGCATCGAGCTGCTGCCCGGCAGGTCGCCGAGCTTCGCGAGCACGGCGCCGCTCGAACCGGCCATCGGCAGCTGCCCGGGCGCTTCGAAGCCATACGTCGCATCCGGCAGGAGCGGATGGATCGATCCCCGGTATTCGCTCATCGCGGCGACGGATTCGGCGGAGAGCACCCTCGCGCCGTCCGGCGCCAGCCCTTCGTTCAGGAACGCGATCATGAACCTGCCGATGTCCTCCGCCGTCGACAGCATGCCGCCGTAGGGCATGATGGCCGGACTGAGCACGTAACGCTCCAGCGGCTCGCCGGTGATCGAATGGTAATACGTCGCGAGACGTTCAAGCCGGTCCGGTTCCGGAAGGAACGTGCTGTCGTTCATGCCGAGCGGTTCGAACACGTGCCGCCGCATGTACTCCCCGAACGGCTCGCCGCTTGCGTTCTGCACGATCAGCCCGAGCAGCAGGTAGGCGAAGTTGTCGTACATGTAAGCCGAACCCGGCTCGCGCACGACCGGCGGCATGCGCCGCTTCGCGTAGTCTTCCATCTGCCGGGCGTATCCGTCGAAATCGGCGTTCAGATCCGCATCCTCCGGCTCGCGGGCTTCGAATCCGCTGCGATGCGCCAGCAGGTCGGCCACGGTCACCGGCCGCGCGAACGGATTCTCGATTTCGATGCCCGGAAGATAGTGGCGGATGTCGCCGTCCAGATCGATCATCCCCTGTTCGGCGAGCTGCATGATCGCGACGGCGGTGAACGTTTTCGACACGGAAGCGATATGGAAAAGGGTGCCCGCCGGGTCGACGGCAATCCCCTTCTCCTCGTCCGCGTAGCCGATGCCTTCCTGCGCGATCACTTCGCCGTCCTTCACGATGACGACCGCGGCCCCCGTATAGTACGGCTTTGCAAGCTCGAAGAACTCCTCCAGGAATGCCGCCGCCGTCTCCGGCGTGAGCGGCGTTCCCGCTTCTCCGGCTCCCTCCCGATCCGCCGCGAACGCCTGAAGCGGCAGGGCCATGAGGAACGCGGCGGCCAGCAGGAGCGCGCGCGCGAAGCGCATCGGGACTCCCGGAATGCGAAAGGCGGCTGTCTGTCTCGATTGCATTGCGATTCTCCTTCCCATGCGATTGATTTGGATGCGGATCTCTCTTTTACATACCCCGAATTACCCGAGTTCTACCGTCAGGATGATGACGGCGGCCAGCAGGAGCGGCGCGAGCAGGATCACCCAGGCCAACGGCCGGGCGAAGTTCATCGTCCAGCCGATGCCGAACCGCTTCTCGAGGAACAGCGCGGGGTCGTCGGGATTGAAGTAGAACTGTCCCAGAATCCAGTACCGGTCGTCATCGCGGTTCACCTTGCCGGTCGGCGCCTCGCCGGGCTCATCCGGCAGCCGGATGCGGCTTCCGCCCTGCCCCGTCACGAAGCCGAGCCGAATGGCCCAGAGCAGGATGATGGCGACGATCGTCAGGATCGAGGCGAGCAGGATGCCGGAGTTGAACCCGTAAAGCTGATGGAACGGAATCAGGCCGAACAGCACCGTCATCAGGAAGCCCATCGTCAGGATGAACGCGGACCATTTTCTCCGGAAGATCAGGTTGCGCTTGAGCGAGCTCCGCGGATGGGAGGCGTCGATTTGCTGCTTGCTCGCGGAGATGCCGTAGTTCACCACGGCGAACGTGGCGATCATGAAAAGCTGCATCCATACCGGGAAGAGCAGGGTTCCCCAGCTCTTGTCCACCACGTTCGTCGGGGTGCCGTCCAGGCCGTACTGCATGACGATCCGGTCCGGGAAGGCGTCGTAGTTGACGGCGATGAAGATCGCCGTCGCGGCTGCAACGAGCAGATGGGGAATGAGCCATGCCATCGAATGGGCGCGCCTCTCCCGGTAGAAATCGGTGTCGACGACCGTCTCCTGCATCGCGAGGGACACGAGGCCGCGCTCCGCCTTCAGCCTCCGCATGCGGAAATGGTACCGCAGATACAGAATCAGATGCGCGCCCAGCATGGCGCAGACCACCGACGGCAGCAGCCAGCCGAGATGCCGTTCCGCATCCAGTGACAGGGCGGCGGCGAGGCCGGCGATGAGGGCGATCAGGCTGACCAGCCCCGTCACCGTCGCATAGGTCCGGCGCATGCCGGCAATCTCGGGATCGTCGTAATATTTCGCCTCGATCGACACGCCGAAGCTTTCCGTCCTTCTCGTGAGGTACGGGATGAACGTGATGATCGCGCCGAGCGGCAGCGTCACGACGAGCAGCATGACGATGGCGAATGTATATCCGTTCACGTCAGGATTCCTCCTTCCGGGTGAATTGCCTGTAAAGGCGTCGGCACACGTCGAGGAAATCGTCCTCCTCCATCCGGCGGCAGACCGCTTCGGCGACGAACGGTCGCAGCTGCGCCTCGAGCCTGCCGCGGAACGCGTCGTCGGCAGGGGGCATCGGGTCCGGCCGGACGATCGCGCCGCGCTGCCGGTGCACCTGGATGAACCCTTCCTGCTTCAGATGGGTGTACGCCTTGTTCACGGTGTGCAGGTTGATGCCCAGATCCGCGGCCAGCGCCCGCACCGACGGAAGCGGCTCCCCGGGCTTGAGCGCGCCGGACGCCATGCCCTCGATGATCTGGTTCGTGAGCTGCACATAGATCGGCACTTCCGACTGGTAATCGATGCGGATCAGCATGTCCGCCACCACCCATCATGCTATATCTGTTATATTCGTAATATAACAGTTAAACGATGAAAAGTAAAGCGGCGGGCCTTGACCTGTTGTCTCCTCTTTTGGTACCGGCCGGATCAATTTTGTTTTGAACGCGCGGTTTGCTGTGTGTATAACTTTCATGTCCGCCATTTTACGGTTTGTCCTGCGGGCGAATCTGCATTGGGGCTGATCGCACATATGGCTGTTGAGAAGAAGAAGAAAGTGCTTCACGAGGCGCAGCAGCTGCTGATGATCGCCGTCGGGGCCGTCATCGCGGGCATCGGGCTCGAGCTGTTCCTCGTGCCGAACGACATTCTGGACGGCGGCGTCATCGGCCTGTCGATCATCGCGGCCGCGCTGTTCAAGGTGCCGATGAGCATCTTCATCGTGCTCTTCAATCTGCCGTTCCTCTACATCGGCTTCCGCAAGCTGGGGCTGCGGTTCACGTTCCACACCCTGTTCGGCGTCGTCATCCTCTCGGCGGTCACCGCCTACCTGCACCATTTCGAGCCGATCACGGACGACAAGTTCCTGGCCACGATCGTCGGCGCGGTCATCCTCGGCGCGGGCGTCGGCCTCGTCATCCGCACCGGCGGCGCGCTGGACGGCACGGAGATTCTCGCCATCCTCGTCAGCAGGAAGAAGCCGGTCTCCGTCGGCCAGTTCATCATGGTCATCAACGTGTTCATTTTCCTGCTGGCGGCGATGCTCGTCTTCAGCCTGGAGACGGCGATGTACTCCATCATTACGTATTTCATCGCATTCAAGATGATCGACATCGTCGTCGAGGGCATGGAAGAGATGAAGTCGGTCACGATCATCTCGGACAATCCGGACCCGATCGCGGAGGCGCTGTCCCGGAAGCTCGGCCGGGGCCTGACCTTCATCTACGGCGAGGGAGCGTTCTCGGGCGAGCGCAAGAAGATCATCTACATCATCGTCAGCCGGATCGAGCTGAGCGACCTGCGCGAGATCGTGTACGAGCTGGATCCGAGGGCCCTTGTCGCGATCGAGAACATCGCGGAAGTGACCGGCAGCAATTTCCGGAAGAAAGCGGCGCATTGATGAACGAAACCTCCGGACGCCATCCTTCCCGACGCAGCGCAAAAAAATGCACCCGATTTCGGCAGTGGTTTGGTATCGCGCCGAAACAGGTGCATTTTTGCGTTTCGTGGCCGTTTTTTCGGTTCCCGATGGCGGAGGCTGCGCGTTCGCCCGGATCCCGCGCTTCACACCTCCCCGGTGCATCGGCGATCGCCCGGCATTCCGCCGGCGCCGATCTTCGGCGCCGGCTCCGGGCTTCGCTCCCCGCAAGGAAGGATTACACGACGCGGATCCGCACGGCCTCCCGGGGCGCGCCGTCCCGCCCGACCCGCGCGATACGGATCGCCAGGCGATCCCATACCGCTTCGACCGCGTAACGTTTGTCGAACGTGCGCCAGGTGTTCATGTTGAGCGGATCGTCGAAATCGAGCAGATAATCCGCCGGAAAATGCGACCGTCCGCGCTCGGACCCCGTGAACCAGAAATATTCGATCAGCGGCGCGAGCCATTCCCGATCGTCCTTCAGCGGCGATTCCGGGTCCGCGATCCGGATTTCGTCGGATTCCAGGGCCGGCCGGGGGCCGCCGTCCGCCTCCGGAACCGGCCGATCATCCTCCCGTCCGGCCGCCGGGCCGGACGGAGCATGCGCAGGCCCGGCCGGCGCGTTCGCCGGTTCGGACGGCGCTGGTCCGATTGCGCCCGGGATGGCGCCCGTCTCCGTTCGGACCGGCGCGCGCGTCGACCGCCGCTCCGCCGCCTGCCGGCAGGCCTCGAGCCGCTCCCCGAACCGGTCCGCCGGAATGCCGGCCAACCGGCACGCCGCCGCCAGCCCGTCCGGTTCCACATCGTCGATGATCACCGGCGGATAAGCCGCCAGCGACTCGATCCGATAGCCGTACCCGTTCATGAAGATATCGCACTTCGCCCCCGCCGGCGCCGGCCGGATGCCGACGCTCTCCGCGAGCGCGGCGATCTCGTCGTCGCCGAGCCGCCCCAGCGTCATCACGCCGAGGTCCGGCGGCAGTTCACCGTATTCCCGCACAAAGCCCGTCGTCTGAATCCGTCCCTGCATGGCGCGCCGGTCCCGGGCCAGCACGAGCATGAGCTTGAGCAGCAGCCTGCCGCGTTCGAACGGTTCCATTCCGTACTTCCCTTCATCCCCGATTCGGCATGCTCCATGATCACCGGGTGCGACGCGACGCGCTCACCCGAGCACGATGCGGTCATCGGTCAGCTTGTGCCCGCTGATCTGTTCGAATTCGCCGAGCAGCCGCTCGACGGTGAGCGTCTTCTTCTTCTCCGAATCGATATCCAGTATGATCCGGCCCTTGTCCATCATGATCAGCCGGTTGCCGAGCCGGATGGCCTGCTCCATGTTGTGCGTCACCATCAGCGTCGTCAGCTTCTGCTCCCGGACGATCGTCTCCGTGAGCCGCGTGATCAGATCCGCGCGGGCCGGGTCGAGCGCCGCCGTGTGCTCGTCCAGCAGCAGGATGCGCGGATTCGTGAACGTCGCCATCAGCAGGCTGAGCGCCTGCCGTTCGCCGCCCGACAGCAGGCCGACCTTCGCGAACAGCCGGTTCTCGAGCCCGATGCCGAGCCGGGCGAGCTGCTCGCGGAAAAATTCCCGCTTCCGGCGGGTCACGCCGAACTTCAGCCCCCTCGGCTGCCCCCGTTTCCAGGCCATCGCGAGGTTCTCCTCGATCGTCATGCGCGGCGCGGTGCCCGCCATCGGGTCCTGGAACACGCGCCCGATGAAGGCGCTGCGTCTGAACTCGGGCATCCGGGTAACGTCCCGGCCGTCGATCACGACCTCGCCCATGTCCGGCTGCAGCGCGCCGGAAATGACGTTCATGAGCGTCGATTTGCCCGCGCCGTTGCTGCCGATGACGGTCACGAAGTCGCCCGGATTGAGCTGCAGATTGATGCCGGAGAGCGCCGTTTTTTCATCAACCGAACCCGGATTGAACAGCTTGTAAATGTTCGTCAGCCTGAGCATCAGCGTCCCTCCGATCCCGCCAGCTCGCGCGAACGCTTCCGGGCCGTCTTCCGAACCGACCACGCGCGGGACGCCGTCGGCAAGACCAGCGCGATGATGACGATGATGGCCGTGATCAGTTTGACGTCCGACGATTCCAGCCACTCGACGCGCAGCGCAAGCGCCACGACGATCCGGTAGACGATCGAGCCGAGCACGACCGCGAGCGTCGCGCGGAAGACCGTCTTCGCGCCGAAGATCGCCTCGCCGATGATGACGGACGCGAGGCCGATGACGATCATCCCGATCCCCATCGAGATGTCGGCGAAGCCGCCCTGCTGCGCGATGAGCGCGCCGGACAGCGCCACGAGGCCGTTGGACAGGCTGACGCCGATGATCTTCGTCGTGTCCGTGTTCGCACCGAAGCTGGCGATCATCTTCGCATTGTCCCCGGTCGCCCGCAGCGCCAGCCCGAGATCCGTCTTGAGGAACGCGTCGAGCAGCAGCTTGATGATCAGGATCACGACCGCGATGACAAGCAGGAGGAGCCATTTCTCATCCTTGCCGACCCGCGGAAAAATCGTGTCCATTCCGAGCAGCGACACGTTGGGACGGCCCAGAATCCGGAGGTTGATCGAATAGAGCGCGATCATCATCAGGATGCCGGACAGGAGGCCGTTGATCTTGCCCTTCGCATGCAGCAGGCCGGTGAGCGCGCCGGCGGCCAGTCCGCCCGCGAACGCCGCCGCCGTCGCCAGCCACGGGTGGTAGCCGGCGGTGATCAATACCGCGGCGATCGCGCCGCCGGTCGTGAAGCTGCCGTCGACCGTCAGGTCCGGAAAGTCGAGAATGCGGAAGGTAATGTAGACGCCCAGCGCCATCAGCGCGTACAAGAGCCCCAGTTCCACCGCTCCGGGCATCGAACTCCACAGTGCTCCAAACATGGTGTTCGTCCTCCTGACATACGAAAGGAGTGAACGAAAGACCGCTCACTCCCGTTGTCGACCGTTACTCGATGATGTTGTTCGCCGGATCTTGCACGACAGCCTTCATCTCGTCGGTCACGGTGATGTTCTGCTCGGCGGCCGCCTTCAGGTTCAGGATAAAGTCAAGTTTGTCCGGGAAGGATACGGGAAGCTCGGACGGCTTCTTGCCGTTCTTCAGGATCTCGACGGCCATCTGTCCGGCCTGATAACCGTGGTCGTAGTACTTGAACCCGACGGTTGCGAACGCGCCGCGCTCGACCGTGTCGCGGTCGCTGGAGAAGAACGGGATGTCGTGCTCGTTCGCGACCTGGATGATCGCGTCGACGCCGCTGACGACCGTGTTGTCAAGCGTGATGAAGAACGCGTCGGCCCGGCCGACCAGCGATTCCGCGGCCTGCTTCACCTCGGACGTGTTCGCGACGGCGGCCCTCACCGTCTGGATGCCGTGCGTCGCGAGCTGCTGCTCGGCGTTCTCGGCCATGACGACGGCATTCTGCTCGCCCTCGTTGATGATGATGCCGACCGTCTTGACATCCGGGAGATACTCCGCGATGAAGTCCATGAGCTTCCGGACGGCTTCCGGGTTCGTGTCCGAAGCACCGGTCACGTTGCCGCTCGGCGCTTCCAGATTGTCCACAAGATTCGCGCCCAGCGGATCGGTGACGGCCGCGAACAGCACCGGCACATCCTTCACATGCTGCGCCACCGCCTGCGCCGACGGCGTCGCGATCGCCAGCACCAGGTCGTTCGGGTCCGCCGCAATCTTCTGCGCGATCGACAGGTTGTTCGTCGGATCGCCCTGCGCGTTGTTGTAGTCAACCGTCAGGTTGACGCCCTCTTCGATGCCGGCGTCCTTCAGCGCCGCCAGGAACCCTTCGCGGGTCGCGTCCAGCGACGGGTGCTCGACAATCTGGGAAATCGCGATTCGGTACGATTGGCCCGAATCTCCGGAATCGCCGGAGCCTTCGGATTGTCCCGCATTTCCAGACGATTGCTCCGTGTTGGATCCCGCGGCGCCGGTCGAGTTCGCGCCGTTGCCGGAACCTTCATTGTCTTTTTTGCCCGATCCGCAAGCGGCCAGCGCGACCGCAAGCAAAACGATCATCAAGAGATGTCCCGCTTTTCTCATATCTCTCACTGCTCCTCGCATGCCCGGACGTTTCGCAAGATTGAAAACGCTAACATCCATGCAATATGAAGTAACAAAGACTATGATAAAAGGAATATCCGGCGATCGTCAAATGATATCCTTGGGTGAAATGTTATTAATTTGCATTTCGATATCCCATTGTCAGAACCTTGTTCTTGCGGCGCCGGCCGGCTTCCGACGAGCGGCCCTTCGACCGTCGGACCTGCCGGCGCCGCTTTTATCCAGCACAGCCTCTCCGGCGTTCCCGCCAGCCCGGTCCGTCACACCACGGGCAGCCGGCTCAGGCTCTCCCGCAGCGCTTCCTCCGAATACGGCACATCCTGCAGCGCGCCGGACAGATACGACTCGTACGCCGACATGTCGAAATGGCCGTGACCCGACAGATTGAACAGGATGACCCGCTTCTCCCCGGCCTCCTTCGCGCGCAGCGCCTCGTCGATCGCACCGCGCACCGCGTGCGCCGATTCCGGCGCCGGCAGGAAGCCTTCGGTCCGGGCGAACTGCACGGCCGCCTCGAACACGCGGGTCTGGTCGTACGCGACCGCCTCGATCAGCCCGTCATGGTAGAGCTGGCTCACGAGCGGCGAGTCGCCGTGATAGCGCAGCCCGCCCGCGTGGATGCCCGGGGGCATGAACTCGTGGCCGAGCGTGTACATCATGAGGAGCGGCGTCATCTTCGCCACGTCGCCGTAATCGTAAGCGAACGCGCCGCGCGTCAGCGTCGGGCAGGCCGACGGTTCGACGGCGACGAGGCGGACGTTCCGTCCTTCCGTCAGCTTGTCCTTCAGGAACGGGAACGCGATCCCCGCGAAGTTCGAACCGCCGCCGCAGCTCGCAAGCACCACGTCGGGATATTCGCCGGCCTTCTCGAGCTGCAGCTTCGCCTCCTGGCCGATGATCGTCTGGTGCAGGCAGACATGGTTCAGCACACTGCCGAGCGAGTAGTTCGTGTCGTCGCGCTTCGCCGCGTCCTCCACCGCCTCGCTGATCGCGATGCCGAGCGAACCGTTCGAGTCCGGGTCGACGGCGAGCACGGCGCGCCCCGCCTCCGTCAGGTCCGACGGGCTCGCGACGACCGTGGCGCCGAACGCATTCATCAGAATGCGGCGGTACGGCTTCTGGTTGTAGCTGATCTTCACCATGTAGACCATGCATTCGAGTCCGAAGAACCGGCAGGCCATGCTGATCGACGATCCCCACTGGCCGGCGCCGGTCTCGGTCGTCAGCCGCCTGATGCCTTCCTTCTTGTTGTAGTAGGCCTGCGGAATCGCCGTGTTGAGCTTGTGGCTGCCCGCCGGAGAGACGCCTTCATATTTGTAATAAATGTGCGCCGGCGTGTCCAGCTCCTTCTCCAGATTCCATGCGCGGACGAGCGGCGTCGGGCGCCAGATTTTGTACAGCTCGCGCACCTCTTCCGGAATTTCGATCCACCGCTCCTGCGAAACTTCCTGTTTGATCAGCTCCATCGGAAAGATCGCCCGGAGATCCTCCGGTCCCGCCGGCTTCCCGGTCGCCGGGTTCAACGGCGGCTTCGGCAGATTCGGCATGTCCGCCATGATGTTGTACCAATGCGTCGGAATCTCGCGTTCGGACAGAAGAATTTTCTTCTCGCTCACCGGCATCGACTCCCTTGGCTTTGGTTTCTGTCAACATTCAACGCGGCGGGCGGGAATTCCTTTCTCACGAAAGCGCCTCGGCATCCGGAAATCCGGCAAAGGCGCCGTACATCCGCTTACCGGGCGCCCCCGGATCCCCGGCGAGCCGCTTCGCCTCCTCCCTCATGCTCCCGTACCTGAACCCCACTCTCCTGAGCTCCCGGGTCTCGCCGGAGCGGCGATGCAGCCATTCCCCCGTCCGAACGGCGTCCTCCCGGACGGTCAGCGGGTCCGGCCGCGCATGGCGCGGCATCGCCGTCCTCGACCGTGAGCCGGCCGATTCCGCCCGCATCCCGCCGGATGACCCGCGGCAGGCCGGAAATCGGGCACATCCGGAATCGCGAAGGAGCCTGCGCCCGGACGAAACATCGCCCCGCTTCCCTGAGCGCCGTTTTCGAGTTCGCCGCTTGCATCACGGCGCTCCGGGCGCGGGAAGGAGCCGGTTGAGCAGGCGCCGGACGAAGCAAACGCGGAGGATCAGCGCTTACCGTATACGCCGCATGTCATCCGGGCATGCCGGTTACCGCTCATCGTTCTCCCCACCCCATGACGCGCCGCAGTCCGGCCGTGATCAGGCGGGTCGTGTCTTCGAGGGACGGCCAGTACAGCTCTTCGTCCGGCGTATGCTCATGCTGGTAGCCGCACGACAGATTGACGGTCGGGATGCCGCATGCCGCGTACGTTACCGCGTCGCTGATGCCGCCCTGGCAGACCTTCCAGCCGGATTGGCCGATGCCCCGCGCCGTCTCTTCCCAGAACGCCCCGGTCTCCGGCGGGCAGAAGGACATCCGTCCGCAGGAGGTGACGATGTCACGCCGGTTCCGCCGGTCGGCAACCACGGCCATGTCGATGCCGTTCAGCCACGCGGAGGCGATGTGCTGCGAACCGACCAGGCCGATCTCCTCCCCGGCGGTGAACGCCACCTTGATCGTTCCGCGAAGTCCGGCATGGCGAACCCGATGCAGCGTCTCCAACACAATGGCGATCCCCGCGCGGTCGTCCGCCCCGAGAATGCCGGCCGAACTGCGGATGGTGTCCCCCGACCACAGGATTTTCCGGTCGGGCGGGAAATCGCCCGCCGTATCCAAGTGCGCCGAAAGCAGCACGACCGGCCCTTCCCCGAACGTCATTTCTGCCAGCACATTGCCGAAGCCGTCCCGCCGCGCCCGCATGCCCAATTCCGCCATGCGATCCATGACATAGCGCGCGACGAGCCCTTCCCGTCCGCTCGGCCCCGGCAGCGCCAGCAAGTCCATGAGCGTATCCAGCATGCGATTCATGAGACCATCTCCTTTGCCCCGAGATGGTCCGGATTTTATAAAACGAGGATTACAACCCCTGTAATTCCTCGCCCGACGGCCGGCAAAAAAGCCGTTCCGGAAGCCGTCTCGCGTCGGCGCGGCTTTCGGAACGGCCGGTCATTCGGAACGATCGGATTCAGATCGGATCGAAAATATACTCCGGATCGTCCTCCCGATAAACGATGAACGTATTCGGATGCGTCCAGCGGTAACCGGCGGCGTGTTCAACCCCGTCATCCCGCCCGTCGGGAATGTCGGACAGCCGCCGGTTCAACCGGTTGGGTCTGACCCTTTCAATCAGCCCGGCGCCCGGCAATCCGAGCTGTTCCTCAAGGAATTGGCGCAGCCGCCAGACATAGACCGCCGGATTCCTCGTCCCGAGACGCCCTTCAAGTTCGCGGTTGGTCACGGGGCTCGGGCTGCCCGCGAGGCATTTCAGCAGATCCAGGTTGCGGCCGGAGATCCGGCAGTCGACTCCTTGAAACCACAGCCTGCCCTGTCCCGTTTCGGTGCAATCGAGCACGATCACGTCTTCCCTTTGCTTGAGCCGCCGGAACTCCCGCTCACCGATGCGCCGCATCCTGTCGTGGCGGTTCTGTCCGTCGACGCACATGTAATACGCTTCTTCCTCCTCCATTTCGCTCAGCTGGCTGAGCCAATACCGGTCGTCTTCGACCAGACCGGTGCCGTCGCCGAACAGGTTTTTCGCCTGTCTGGCCGATTCTTTGCGCTTGTGCTCGCAGGCCAACGCCAGTGCGACATGCGCCCGCAGTTTCTGGGACCGGCTGAGCCGGGCCCAGGATTCGATCCGGCTGTTCTTGCGGCGCATGTCGTCCAACGCCAGATCGAGATGACGGATCACCTGATCCCATTTTTTCCGGGCATACGCGATGAAACCGAGCCGGTAATGGGCGATCGGCACCGGAGCGGGGGCTTTCAGGCGAATCAGGTCTTGGAAGTACCGACGGGCTTCATCAAGCTGCAAGCGGTTGAGCTTCGCGTCCGTGCCCAGTTCGAGCAGCAGTTTCGCGATGGAGCGCTCGTAACGGGTTTTGTCCTCCCCCGGATCGACTTCCCACATGCGCCGGTACAGCCGGACCTTTATCCGCCGCATCTGATAGGGATCCAGCTCGTCCTCCGCTTCTTCCAGCGCATATTCCATCTCCCGCAATTGCTCCAGATCGTCGATGTCGTCGTACGAATCCCGACGCAGGATCTCCCGCAACATCGGAACTTCGCGGCGGAGCCGGGGCATGCTGTCCATGTACCGATCCCGCATGACGGTCCTCCCGTGTTTGGTTGCCGCATCATGATTTCTCATCTCATTATAGGACGGGCTTTCGGTCCGGGCCATACGCGTTATAGGACGGGCTTTCGGTCCGGGCCATACGCGCCGGAGCGGACGATGGGCAAGACAATTCCGTATCCTGCCGGACAGCGCTTCGTGTACAATGGGGAAGTAAGCCGATGAAACGGCGTAAAATGCCTGCGCGGCATGGAAGCCGTTTTCGAAAGGAGAAGATGAAGGTTGAAACTGGTGACCATGGTCAGAGAGGGTTCTCTCCGGCTGGGCGTGAAGGTGGAAGGCGGCATTTTGGATGTGAAGGAAGCCCTCGGGAGCGCGCGCGGCGGCATAAACGGTGTGCCGGACGATCCGATGGATGCGATCCGCGCGGGAGAAGCCGGTCTCGCGGAGCTCACGCGGCTGCTGGAGGAATGTCCGGCCTCGCCCGATGCGCCGTATGTCGTGCCGGAGGATCGGGTCGAGTGGGGACCTTGCGTGCCCGCGCCGGGCAAAATCGTCTGCGTCGGCGTCAACTACCGCGCGCATGCCGCGGAGATGGGCCGGACGCCGCCGGATACGCCCGTGCTGTTCGGCAAGTTCGCGAACGCGCTGAACGCGCATCTGCGGCCGGTGCGCGGGACGCGCCTGACCAATCAGCTCGATTACGAGGCGGAGCTGTGCGTCGTGATCGGGAAACGGACAAGCGGGGTATCGGAGGCCGAGGCGCTGCATGCGGTGTTCGGCTATTGCTGCGCGAACGACATTTCCGCGCGCGATCTGCAGAACCGCACGTCCCAGTGGCTGCTCGGCAAGACCGGTGACGGCTTCTGCCCGATCGGGCCGTACCTCGTCACCGCGGACGAGGTCGGCGATCCGCAGCGGCTCGCGATCCGTTCGATCGTCAACGGCGAGGTTCGCCAGCAGTCCAACACGGGCGACATGATCTTCAGTTGCGCCGAACTGATCGCGTACATCTCGCGCCATTTCACGCTAGAGCCCGGCGACATCATCCTGACCGGAACGCCTTCCGGCGTGGCCGCCGGCATGCCCGGGAAGCCCTTCCTGCGCGCGGGCGACACGGTGACGGTGGAGATCGAGCGGCTCGGCGCGCTGACGAATGTGATCGAGTGAACGCGGGCCCGGCCGGGTTCCGGCGCACGATGTACCGTTAGAACCGGCCCGGACCGGCAGGGCGCGACCGCTAACGGTACCACGTACCGTTAACGGCCGGCTGCCACCACGGAACAGCCGGGTTCCGGCGCTCTGACGGTACCATGTACCGTTAGCAGCGCCGCCGCAGCACGCGCACGCCGTACGCCGAGAGCTCCAGCGTGCCGCCGGGTGCGATCGCCTCGCCGCTCTCAAGATCTACGTACCCGCGCGCGTCGAGCAAGAGCTTCACCGGCTCGCCGGTGAAGTTCTGCACGAACACATAGTCGTGCTCGCCGTCGGTGCGCACTCCCGCGGTCACGCCCCGCGGCAGATCCGCCTCCAGCGCGCGCCGCACGCCCAGCCGCCGCACCAGACCGCCGTAGAAGTCGTCATAGAACGGCGGCAGCGCCCGTCCGGCCAGATAATACGCGCGCCCCGCGCCGAGCCGGCGCACGGTCAGGGCCGGACGCCCGGCGTAGAAATCGTCCGTGTACTCCGCCAGCACCTCGGCGGACTCCGCATGCACGAGCTCGCACAGCTCGCGGATCTCGTACGTCCGACCTTCGGCCAGCCCGAGCTCGGCTGCACCGGATGCGTTCACGCGCAGTCCGTTCCGGTCCTCGTCGTACAGCCCTTCGATTTCCTCCGCCCAGATGCCGAGCACATGCCGCAGCGGTCCCGGGAACCCTCCAAGATGGCACAGATCATGTTCATCCACGATCCCCGACCAGTACGTCGCGACGAACGTGCCGCCCCGCTCCACGAACGCCTCGACCTTCTCCCCGACGCCCGGTTTCACCATGTACAGCATCGGCGCGATGATCAACTTGTACCGCCCAGGATCAAATGCATCCTCCGACCCGATCACGTCCACCGGCACGCCAAGCTCCCACAGCGCCCGGTAATGCGCATGCACCGTCCGCTCGTATCCCATGCCCATGTTGCGCGGCCCCTGCGCGTCCCGGATCGCCCAACGATTGTCCCAGTCGAACACGATCGCTGTCTCCGCCGGCACCGCGCAGCCGCGCACATCCCCGAGCTTCCGGAGCGCCTCGCCCAATTCCGCCACTTCGCGGAACACGCGCGTGTGCTCGTGGCCGGCGTGGTCGACGACGGCGCCGTGAAACTTCTCGCTCGATCCGCGGCTCTTCCGCCACTGGAAATACTGCACCGAATCCGAACCGTGCGCCACCGCCTGCAGAGAAGAAAGCCGGTGCATGCCCGGCCGCTTCAGCTTGCTCACCGGCTGCCAGTTCGTCAGGCTCGGCGTGCTCTCCATCAGCAGGAACGGCCGCCCGCCCTTCAGCGAACGGAACAGATCGTGGTTCATCGCAAACCACGAAGCGGTGTCCGCGTCGCTGTCGGCTCCGGGTTTGTGCCAGAGCGGGTACGCGTCCCAGGAAATGACGTCGATCTCCCGGGCCAGCACGCGGTAATCCAGCCCGTCGTACAGCTCCATCATGTTCGTCGTCACGGGCAGGTCCGGATTCACCGCCTTCAGCTGCCGCACCTCGTGGCGCAGAAAATCGGCCGTCTGATGCGTCACGAACCGCCGCCAGTCGAGGTTGTGCCCGTGCACCTGGTTTTCCCCGTGCGGCGCCGGCGACTCGATCTGCGACCAGTCGGTGAAGGTGTGCGACCAGAACGCCGTCCACCAGGCCCGGTTCAGCGCTTCCAGCGTGCCGTACTTCGCCTTCAGCCACTCCCGGAACGCCTCCTGGCAGAGCGGGCAATGGCACTCGCTGCCGTACTCGTTCGATACGTGCCAGCCGACGACCGCCGGATGATGCGCATACCGCTCCGCCAGCTTCCGGTTGATGATCGCCGTCTTCTCCCGGTACACCGGCGACGTGTAACAATGGTTGTGCCGAAAGCCGTGCAGATTGCGCACCCGGTTCGGACCGACGCGCAGCACCTCGGGATACTTCTGCGACATCCACGCCGGCCGCGCTCCGCTGGGCGTCGCCAGCCACACGTAAATGCCGTTCCGATGGAGGCGATCCATCACGTCATCCAGCCAGCCGAATGCGAAGCGTCCTTCCTCCGGTTCCAGCGCGGCCCACGCGAAAATGCCGACCGACATTACGTTGCAGCCGGCCAGCTTCATGAGCCGCACATCTTCCTCCAGCACCTTCGGGTCGTGCAGCCACTGGTCCGGGTTGTAGTCTGCGCCATGCATGAGCACCGGCAGCTTCGGGCTGACCGGCGGCCAGCGCCTGAACCTTCCGTCCATCGTCATCCCTCCGTCGTCATTTCCGTCTTCCTTGCGCAAAAAAGGGGCCCGTCCGTTCCGTCCCGTCAACGGAGCATGAAACGGCATCCGCCCCCGTCATCCATCTGAAAAACGCCTGCCGCACCCGTCCCGCCGACGCATCCCGCATCGGACATGGCGCCGGAAAGCTTCCCTCCGGCCGTGCGCCGTCATTCCTTCACCGAACCGAGCACCAGCCCCTTGATGAAATACCGCTGCAGGAACGGGTATACGATGAGCACCGGCAGCGCGCCGATGAAGATCTGCGCCGCGTTGATCGTCTTCTGTGACAGAAGCTGCATTTCCTCGATCGTGAAGTTCATCGAACTCATGTCCCGCGAGACGATGACCGTCTGCAGGTAGGTCGCGAGCGGATAGTCTTCCTTCCGGCTCAGGTACAGCAGCCCGTCGAACCACGAGTTCCAGTGCCAGACGCCGGCGAACAGCCCGAGCGTC
>Ga0207871_100076_pt1 | contig 60039 bp, 60 predicted proteins | sample Passage260A_FD_187371 | JGI IMG/M metagenome (GOLD analysis project Ga0207871, IMG submission 187371) | Cellulose adapted compost microbial communities from Newby Island Compost Facility, Milpitas, CA, USA - Passage2 60A (SPAdes) (version 2) ...
TAAGTACCGTCCGCGTTCCGCAAGCCAGTGCCACCACCACAGGGTATTCGAACGGCGCACGGTCGGTTTCAGGAATGAGCGGCCGCCACGGGTATGGGGTACCGGCTTGGGAGAGGTACCACTCCCCGTTCACGAACCGGCAGGCGTTTTTCGGCATTTGCGGGAAAAACGCCGCGACCGATTCGGCAGGTACCGCTACCGCTTGCTCGGCTACAGTGAACCAAAAAGCCCATAAGATCGCCGGCGCGAACGGCATCGCCATTTCCCAAGCGTCGTTGGTCTCGCGAACCACCCACGCGGCTTGGGTAGGCAATTCAGACAGCCAGGCCGATTTTACCGTCGCGACCCCGTCCGGATCCCCGGAGAGGACGAACCGAACCGTCGCGCCCATGCGATAGCACCGCATTGCCAGACGCAGCGCCCCGTGCGCCCCACACGCCTTGGCCGCGCTGAGCGCCAACTGTTGCCAACGGTCGAGCACCTCGGCGAACGCTGGGGTGATCACCGCCGCGTCGCCGGTGAGGGTCACCGACCACGCCGGCAATTGCGTCCGCCATACCCCCTGCCACGTTTGCACCCAAAGAGACAACGGCAATTGGGCCGTGCGCACCGCGTCATACACCGAGCCGTCCGTTTCAGGGAACGACGACGCGGCGTGCTGCGCATGCACCAACGCACGCCACCACGTCTGCCAGGGGGCACCTTCCGCACCCGGTTCGCAAACCAGATCACCCGCCACGTCGGTGGCCGGAGAGGCGCTGAGATGGGGCGCACCCGTCTGAGGTTCGGTGGGCACCGATGGTGTTTCGATGGCGCTGGGTGCGTCAGGCGGCGGGACGGGTTGCGCCCGTTCCTCGGCAAGCCGTTCGACCGCGACAGAGCCAGGCACCGCAAAGAGTTCGACCGCATCGCGAAGTGCGCGTTTGTCCGCAGCCGCGCTCGTTACGATCCACGACCAGGTGGTTGCGTTTTCCGCGATAGGGTCGGGATCCGCGCGAACCGAACCGAACGCAGAAAGCGCCGCAACGAGCTCTTCTTGCAATGCGCGGCTTGCACGCACGTGCGGCGCTGGGGTCAGAGTAACGCGCCACGCAGAAAATGGGTCGTTGGTGTGAACTTCCGTAGGCGCTTGTTCATCGAGCGCCGCCCCTTTTCCAGGCCATTTCGCCAACCGGTCTTCCAGAATGCGCGCGAGACGCGAAAACGCTTCATCCCCCATCGCCGCTGCCGCGCCTTTGAGCGAATGCGCCAAGCGGACCGCCTCTTCCTGGATCGCTTCGCTCCACCCGTCGCGGTCGGCCTGCGCCAAAAGGGATTCGATCGCCGAGATCGTTTCTGCTTTTTCCGCCGCGTAGAGCGCGTTCAGGTCTTCGTCATTCACGCGCCACCCCACGCCGCAGCGTTTCCGTGATTTGCGAAGCCTGCTTGCGCAGATCCTCTTCGGCTTCGCGTTTCAAGACGATGATACTGATGCGCCGGTTTTGCGGCGCGTAGGGGTCTTCCGGCACGAACGGAACGGTGTCGGCCATGCCGACGACGCGAAAGACCTTCTCCGGATCCAGTCCTCCGGCGACCAACTCCCGCCGCGCCGCGTTCGCCCGGTCGGCGGAAAGTTCCCAGTTGGAAATACCGCGCCCGTTGTTGGCAAACGGGGTGGCGTCGGTATGGCCCGCGATCATGATCTTGTTCTCGATTCCGCTCAGCGTGCGTCCAATGAGGCGCAACAGATCCCGCATGTACGGTTGGACCTCACTGCTGCCGGAAGCGAACATCGGCCGATTCTTCTCATCGACGATTTCGATCGCCAGTCCGTCTTCGGTGATTTGCATGCGAATCTGGTCATGCAGCGCGCGCAACGTGCTGTCGGCCTCGATCATCGCCTCCAGGAGCGAACGCATCCGCTCCATTTGTGCGAGTTCGCGCCGCTTCTGATTTTCCCGCTCCTGCGCCTCGGCGTCGCTCGTCGCACCTTGCACGCGTTGCACATCTGGAGATTCGTTCGTGCTGTCCGAGCGGCCTTTCGTGGGCAAAGACCCCTCGCCACCGTCGCGTTGGAACGTGCTTTTCGATGGGGTGTCCCCTCGTTTCACCTGCCCAACGCGCCGGGAGAGGTCCTCACCGCCCCCCGGAATGATCCGCTCAGCATCGCCGGAGCCCGACCCGCCATCACTCGCAACCTTGAGCGGGTTCTGGAAAAATTGCGCAATCCCGTCGAGGTCTCCTTTCGCGGTCGAGCCCAACAGCCACATCAAAAGAAAAAAGGCCATCATCGCGGTGACGAAATCGGCGTACGCGATCTTCCATGCGCCGCCATGCGCGCCACCGCTGACCTTCTTGACCCGTTTGACGACGATCGGCTGTTGGGTATCGTCGCTCATCGCGCTACCCGGTTACTTGCGGTTTTTGAGCTCTTCCTCGAGCTCGGCGAAGGTGGGCCGCACCGTCGACCACAACACCTTGCGGCCAAATTCCACCGCCATCTGCGGCGGGTAGCCGTTCATGCTCGCGAGCAGCACCACTTTCGCCACCTGGAAAGGCTTGCTGCCGTCTTCGACCTTGAGTTCGAGCTGGCTGGCGATGGGGCCGACGAAACCGTAGGAAACCAAGATCCCCAAGAAAGTCCCGACGAGCGCGCCCCCAATCATCTTCCCGAGCACCGCGGGTGGTTCCCCCACCGAGCCCATCACGTTCACCACCCCCATCACCGCGACGACGATACCGAACGCCGGAACCGAGTCCGCCGCTTTGGAGATGAGGTGCGCGGGCAAATGGGCTTCGATGTGGTGCGTTTCGATCTCTTGGTCCATCAACCCTTCGATTTCGATCGCGTTGAGGCTGCCGCTCACCATCATGCGCAGATAATCGGTGATGAATTCCACTAAATGGTGATCATGCAACACCAGCGGGTACTTGCCAAAAATGGCCGAGCCTTCAGGGTTTTCGACGTCCTGCTCGATCGCCATCAACCCCTCTTTGCGCACCTTGGTGAGAATCTCGAAGAGCAGCGCCAGCAGTTCGATGTAAAACGCACGAGTGTAGGGCGAGTTCTTGAAGACCGCCGCAAGCCCCCCCACCGCCGCTTTCAACGAACTGGGGTTGTTGGACGCGACAAAACTCCCGATCAACAACCCGACGATCGCAATGTATTCGGTTGGGACGAAGAGGGCAGCAAGGCTACCGTGCACCGCGTAGGTGCCCAGCGCCGACGCCAAGATGATGACGTAGCCGATCAGGAGAAACATCGGGTCTTAGCCGTTTCCGATAGTGCTATCAACCGGTGACTGCAGACGCCACGCGCCTTCGGTTTTTCTTCACCGGGAGAGAACGTTGCGCAGCGGCCAAACGGTGCTTACGATTTTCTTGACCTGCTCCTGCGCGCGACGGCATGTGACACAGTCCGCAGACGAAGGTTTTCGCCGGTTCATAGGCGTGGGTGACGAAATGGCCGCCGCATTGCGAACAGGGCGTGAGTTGCAGCAACTCGGCGTTGAGAAAGCGCAGCAGCGTCCACGCCCGAGTGATACTCAATACCGGTTCGATCTGAACGGCATCTACGGTATCGAGATAGAGTTGGTACGCGGTGATCAAACGCCGCCGGTGGTCAGTTTCCGCCACCTGTTGCCAAAAATTGGCAAAGAGCGTGGAATGGACGTTCGGCTGCCAGCTCATGAACCAATCGGTCGAAAACGGAAGCATCCCTTTTGGCGGCGAGACACCCCGCACTTGCTTGTAGAGCTTCATCAGCCGATCGCGGCTCAGCACCACCTCCGCTTCCAGCAGCTGCATCCGCGCCCCCAGGCGGATCAATTCCGCTGCGATCAAAATTTCCTGCGCATCGGCTTCGATCTGTTCAAGTTTTTTCGCCATCGTCGTCTCCCACGATCGGGCTTTTCCGCGGTTTCGCTTGCGCCAAGATGAGCGCGTGCAACTGCGCTGCGGCTTCGTCGCGCCCTACGTCACCTGCCAATTGTTTCAACAACGCACCATCGAAGCGAAATTGCGGCACGAGCATCGCCCCTTGCGCCAGCCGGACCAGTTTGGCAGGCGAGAGCGTCTGCAACCACCGCAGGTCTTCCTCTGCAACACCCAGCTTCACGGCTGCTGCGGCAACGTTGTCGTGCGCCATCCGCTGCGCGAGGATGAGAAAGTTGAGGTTCAGCTCGCGAATTTCCTCGGCAAAGTCTGGGGCTGGCATCGTCGGCGCTCCTCCTGCCGCCACAGTATAGCAAGAAGCACCCTCGCCCAAAAAGGGAAAAAGCGAAAAAAATCGGCGGCAATTTCGGTTTGTGGTTTTTTTGCTACACTGTGCGCACCGCCGTTACCGCGTTTCGTCACGATGAATTTCTGTTCCGTCTGTGGCCATCCCGTCGAACGGAAGATCCCGCCGCTCGACCATCTGCCTCGTTACGTCTGCCCAAACTGCGCGACGATCCATTACGAAAATCCGCGCATCGTCGCGGGGACGTTGCCGCTACGGGGCAACCAGATCCTGCTCTGTCGCCGCGCGATCGCCCCACGAATCGGCTATTGGACGCTTCCTGCCGGATTCATGGAGTGTAACGAAAGCACCCTCGAAGCCGCGATGCGGGAAACCTGGGAAGAGGCGGGAGCGCGGGTTCGGATCGACGCGCTCCATGCGTTGCTGGACGTTCCCCACATCCATCAGGTGCACCTCTTCTACCGCGCGACCCTGTTGGACCTGGACTGGGTGCCTGGCGCTGAAACCTTGGAAATTCGCCTTTTTCCTTTATCGTGCTTGCCGTGGGACGAACTGGCGTTCCCAACGGTTCGCCGCGCGCTGGAGTACCTGTTGCGCGGCGAAGCCACCGCCCTCTCGCCACAGGGCACCACCCGCTATCCGACCGTGCCGCTCATCGAAACCTTGCCGCCACGCTCCGCACGCCCTTAGTGGCCCGCTCTTTCAGTAAACGAGACGCAACGTCCCGACCGCGTAGCGCTGCGCAAACGGCCGCGTCGATTCCACCCCTTCTTCGTAGGAAAGCAACTGGTACGATTTGGCGTCCCGTTGCTCGGTCACTTTTTGCGCTGCGCGCTGGAAAATGCGCCACGATTCGCCGTTGCCCCCTGTGGTGAGCGAGCGCATCGTCAGCACCAGACGGACCACCGCCTCCGATTCCGGTTGCACGGTAATCGTCCAGTTGGGGGCGAGCGGATCGTAGAGCGCATAGGCAACCAGCGCCGCACCGCCCAATTGCCGCAGAAGCCCGAGATGGGAGATCGGCGCCGAGGCTGGAGTGGACGCAGTCGCCGCGGTAGCGCCAGTGCCAGTTGCAGCGTTCGCAGCGGAAACCCCTAGGGAGGAATCGGAGAGCAGCAGCGCGCTTCCGGCTACCGCCGCGCCCTCTCGCGCGATCTCGGCAGAAGTGAGCCGCTCCTGCGCACAACCGGTAAGCCCCACGGCCCCTCCCACTACGAGGACGAGCCAACACCCCCCTTTCGTGAAAAAAGAGCACCGCCTCATCCCTCTCCCCCATGCGCCGTGACGTCGCGCTCACAAATACTGGAACAAGCTGAGATTGGAAACCTTGACGAACGACTGTTGTGCCGCGGAGAGCACCATCTGTTGTTGCGCCAATCGCGACAACGCCTCGGTATAGTCGAGATCTTCGATGCGCGAGCGCGCCTGCGCGTAATCGAGATCGAGCGCTTTCCCCATCTCGGTGAGCGCATCGAGTTCCGCAAGTTGTGACCCCACCTTCGCTGTATAGTGTTGCACGCGCGCCAGGAAGCGATCGACCGCGTCGATCCCGGCGCTCGACGCGTGGATGGTGGTGGTGCCAGCCGTAGCGGGATCAAGCGCGTCGATCGCATCTTGGAGGTCGTTGAAAAACCGTGCCAGCGGGTATTGCGTGGGCGGGCCGGCAACGAACGTGCTTTGATCGGCATCGAAGAGCCCCCCGGGGCCACCGGTCGAAGATCCCGGTACGTTCGCGTCGATCAGCCGCGCCGCGCCCACCCGCATCTGCTTGACGTTCGCATCCCCTTGATAGTAGTAACGATCGGGGGTCAGTGGGTTGGCGTCGTGATCGCCCCAGGCGATCGGCGGCCGATCGTTTTTGAAGCCCGCGAAGAGATAGTTTCCCTGTCCATCCTGACTGTTTGCCAACCCAACCAAATTGGCCAGTTGGCTGCGCAAATCCTGCGCGAGCGCCGCGCGGTCCGACGCCGCGAGCGCCCCCGTTCCCGCTTGCACGAACTTGTCGCGCATGTATTGCAGGGTGTCGCTCATCTGCGTCAAACGGGTATCGGTCAGCCCGAGCACGTCCTTTGCGTAGCCGATGTTTTCGAGAAACTGCTGGTTCACGCTCTGCGACTGCTGCAATTCGAGACTGCGCGCCGCACGTACCGGGTCGTCCGACGGTACGACCATCTTGCGACCGCTCGCCACCTGCAATTGGGTCTGATGCATTTGGGTCTGCGCCCGCTGCATCGCGAAGATGTTGCGGTCATAGACTTGGTTGGTTGCGATCCGTAACATAGCCGTTCTCCTGGTTACTGAGCAATCGCGAGTACTTCATCGAAGAGCTTCTGCGCGATCTGCATCGTCTTGCTCGCCGCCTGGTAGGCCTGTTGAAATTGGATGAGGTTCGCCGCCTCTTCGTCGAGGTTGACGCCCGCGTAGCTGTCCCGTGTCGCCTGCACCTGATCGACCAGCGCTTTACTGGCTGTGGCTTCGGTTTTCACCGAACGGGCAAGCGTGCCCAATTCGGCCACGGCGCTTGCCCAGGCGGTTTGAAACGTCGCGGTGGGAATACCCAACGCATCGGCATAGAGCGTTTTCGTCGTCTGAAGGCTGGAAAGTGCCAACATATTGACGTTGTCGGCAGGCCCTGAGCCCGTTGCGCTCGTGGGATCGGCCTGCGCCGCGGCTACCGCGCGGGGATCGGTGAGTGCTACCGCCAAAGTTCCCCCTTGTGCAGGAAACGGCCGCACTACGACCCGTTCGCCGGCATTCAACGTACCAGTAAGGGTCAGCCCTTGAAACGTTGCCGGGAGCGTTGCTCCGGTATAAAGCGACTGACCGTCATGCAGCCGCGTGATGGTGTAATTGCTCCCATCGTACCGAATTTCGAACGATGCAGGTTGCATCGCCGCGACATCGAGCGGCGTTGCCCATCCTACGGTGAGGTTGCTCCCTTGGTCACCGGTGAAGGTCTGAGTTGACGGTACTCCGCCGAAAAAATCGCGATTGGTGACGCCATCCAAGCCGTACCCTTGCTGGTGTTGTGCATTGAACGCCAACGCCAATGTGGTCGCCAAGAAACCCAATTGGTCCTGAATCCGATCGAGCCCTTCACGGCGAAACGCCAGGAGCGCCCCCAGTTCCCCTCCGGTGACAAGCCGCTCGGGCAGCACCTGTGGAGCCCCGCTACCACCAAACTGGTAGGTTAGCCGACGGTGCATGGCATCGCCGGGATCGGCTTCGGTAGCGAGCGTAGCGCTTGCCACCCCTTGCACGAGTGTCTGGCCGCTACCGATAAACACCGACATCATCCCCTGGTCGTCGATCACCGTTTTGATCCCGATCAACCCGGCAAGCTCTTTCGCCAATTGATCCCGCTGATCGAGCAGGTCATTGGGGGGCGCTTCCGCACCGCGGGTCGACGCCTGCAGGATCTGTTGGTTGAGATCGGCGATGTTGCGCGCCAAAGCAGTCACCTGCTGCGCCACGCCGTCGAGGCGCTGCTCGACGTTTTGACGAATCTCGTCGATCCGCGCGTCGAAGAGGCGAAAGCGTGCCGTCAACACTTCGCCTTGCGATAGGAGCGACTGCCGTGCTGCGATGCTTTCCGGGTTGTCTGCGACCTCCTGCACCGCGTCGAAAAACTGTTGCAGCGCAGGGGAAAGGCCAGCGTCCGGGTCCGCGACGAGGTTGTCGAGCGGCGCGATCAGCTCCTGATAGTGTTGCGCCTGCGCGTAGCGGGTAGTTGCAGCAAGAAGGTTGCCCTGCAAAAACTGGTCGTACGCGCGCTCCACGCCCACCAACAGCGCGCCCCTACCGATGTAGCCGAAGCCGACAAATTGCGGAAATTGGGTACTTTGGTTGACCCGCTGACGGCTATACCCTTCGGTATTGGCGTTCGCGATGTTGTGGCTTGCGGTATCGAGCTGATAGCGCGCCGCCATCAACCCCGTCAAGCCGATCTGTAACATCCCCATCGCACCGCTCCTGCTGCCGTTATCCCTGCAGAAAATCAAGCAAAGTTCATGCCAACCTCAGCCACGGTGCTTTGTAATGTCGCGTTCCGAACCACCCGGACAATTTTGTGCGAGTAGTCGGGATCGGTAGCGTACCCAGCCGCGGCAAGCGCCTGCGCAAACGCTTCGGGCGTGCGCGCGCCACGCACGCGCGCGTAACGGTCGTTCTCCGCGATCAACCGGACATAGTCGGCAAACGCAGCGTCGATCGAGGGATAGGCGCGAAATTCGGCAATCTCCGTTTGGGGCCGTCCGTTGCGGTATTCGGTGGTCTGCACCCGCACCCGCTCTCCGTCCCAGTCGCTTCCCGCTTTGATGTTGAAGAGGTTGTTCGACGGCCGACCGTCGGGGTGGCGGAGCATCGCGCTGCCCCAACCGGTTTCGAGCGCGGCTTGCGCCAACACGAACTCAGGAGCCAGACCGAGTGCTTCAGCAGCGCGGCGCGCAGCAGGAAGCAGTTCGCGGACGAAATGGGCGATCCGCTCCTCAGGAGGGGCATCGGCAGGCAAAGGGACGAAATTGGACGGCGCTGGCGCTACGGCTACAAGCGCAGCAGGCACCGTCGTTTCCGGCTCGGCGCGGTGCGTATCCAGCGTCGTTTCCCTCGCTGGATCCTGACGCTGCGCGTGCCCTTCTAACAGCGGTGTGCCGCCGTCGGCTGCGACCGGAACCAATGCCGGAGCTGGCTCCGTGGAAACGAGCGGCGTCAACGTGGGTTCCAGCCCCAGTAATGTCTGAACGAAATCGCGTTGTGCGATGAAGGATCGTTCGACGACCGGAGCCGTTTGCCCGTTCGCAGCGTCCGCTTGGCGGAACGATCGCTCGACCACGGGCGGTAACGCGGACGCGATCGCTGACAGGGTATTCCTTTCGTGCTCCGGGTTTGGAGCGCGGCGTGCTGCCACACGATTCGGCGCGTCATTTGCCGCAATCGCCGTCTCTGCGGCAACCTTTGCCGGATCGCCGGTTGCGCCCGGTTTCGGCAACCATTGCCGCGCCAGCAGTTCGGCAAGGCCGACGCCCCCACTTTGGGCCAAATCGCTGGCCAGTTGCTGGTCGGAGAGTTCTTGCCACAGCTTGCGCGCACTGGAGTCGAAGAGGCCATTTTCGGGCACGGTTGCGCGCATCGCTTTCAACATCTGCTGCAACATCAGCGCTTCGAATTGGCGCGCCGCACTGCGAATGGCTGCGGGTTGATCCTCGCCGCGTGCGGCACGCCGCAATGCGGCAACCGCACGCGGATCGAACGCGGGAAGCGAAGATACCGCCATCAGATCACCTCCAGCTCGGCTTCCAACGCGCCCGCCGCTTTCATTGCTTGCAAGATGCTGATGAGGTCCATCGGTGTCGCTCCGAGCGCGTTGAGCGCCTGGATCACCTCGGCCAGATTCGCTCCACCTTTGATGTGGTGGAGCACGCCAGGGGGTTGCTCGATATTGACCGACTGCTGCCGTGCAACGACCGTCTCTCCGCCAGCAAGCGGCGCGGTCGGTTGGCTGACCTTGAGATCCTCTTGGATCGTTACCTTAAGGTTGCCGTGGGCGACTGCCACTGGCTTGAGCCGAACCTCCTGATTCATCACTACCGATCCAGTACGGGCATTGACGATCACTTTCGCGGGCTCAGTTGCCGGCGTAACCGGCAACTCCTGGAGTTGCCCAAGGAACGCAACGCGCGCACTTGCGTCGTGCGGCGCGTTGACGAGGATGGTCCGCCCATCTTGCGCGGCGGCGGTACCAGCGCCGAACTTCTGGTTGATCGCAGTCACCACCCGAGCAGCCGTGGTGAAATCGGTAGTTTTGAGCTCGAGGCGCAACGGGCCATTCGTTGCCAGTGCAACCGGCACTTCGCGTTCCACTGTGGCGCCCCCCGGGATCCGTCCGGCAGCCAGATGGTTGATCGTCTGCGCCGCACCACCTGCCTGCGCACCTGCGCCTCCGACCAAGACGTTTCCTTGCGCAATCGCGTAGATCTGCCCGTCAGCCCCTTTCAACGGCGTCATCACCAGAGTACCACCCCGTAAGCTTTTCGCGTTCCCGATCGACGAGACCGTGACGTCGATTCGCTGCCCCGGTTTGGCAAACGGGGGCAATTCCGCGGTGACCATCACCGCCGCGACGTTCTTGAGCTGCAAGCGCGTGCCCGGAGGGAGCGTCACGCCCAAATTACGCAGCATGTTGAGGGTGCTCTGAACGGTAAAAGGGGTTTGCGTCGTCTGGTCTCCTGACCCGTCGAGTCCGATCACCAGGCCGTACCCGACCAACTGGTTTTCCCGTACGCCGGCGATCGTCGCCAGTTCTTTGAGGCGTGCCGCGTGCGCAGCCGGAAAAAACGCGAGCCAACCAGCGACCCCCGCCGCGATCACCCGTACCACCGTTCTCCAGCCGAACCCGTACCGCATCGTCGCCTCCTCAGAAGGGCAGGAAGTTGAGGAAGAAGCGCTGCAACCAACCCATGCGTTGCGCCTCGTCGATGTAGCCACTGCCGACGTATTCGATGCGCGCGTCGGCCACTTGGGTCGACGCCACTGTGTTCTGCGCCGAGATGGTGTCGGGATTGACGACACCCGAGAAGCGGATGTATTCGCGCCCTTGGTTGATCGCCAGCTGCTTCTCCCCCGAAACCAGCAAATTGCCGTTGGGAAAAACGTCGATCACCGTGACGGTGATCGTGCCGCTGAACGTGTTGTCGGCCGATGCTGACCCTTCTCCCTCCAAACTCATATCCGACGAAGCGGTCAAGCCCAACCCCGAAAGCCCGCTCAGGGGCAAGCGCGTGAGCGTGTCGATACTGGCCGAGTTGTCCGACTTACGCGACGCGCTTGCCGCCGAATTCTTCGTCGCCGAGGTTTTTTCGACTAGGTTGATCGTGAGGATGTCGCCGATGTAGCGCGGTTTGCGGTCTTCGAACAGCGGCCGCGCCACCTGCGGACGAAAGATTGCACCGTTGGGCGCCGGTTGCGCCTCGATCGGCAGTGGGCGCGCGGTCATCGGTTGGTGCACGATCGCAGGCGGCGTGGTATCGAGCGCGGCACAGCCTGCAAGGAGCGCCGCCCCCCAAGCGACCGCAAGCCGCGCCGCCCACTGCAGGACCTTTTTCTGCCACACGATCATTTCCCCATACCGTTTCATACCCAGCGCCGTCATGCTCGTTTCTCGTGATGCCCACGCATTGCTTACAGTTGCGTCAGCCGCCCCAACATCTGGTCCGAAGTCTGAATCGCTTTGGTATTGAGCTCGTAGGCCCGCTGCGTGACGATCATGCTCACGAGCTCTTCGGCGACATTGACGTTGGAATTTTCGACATACCCTTGGATGATGCTTCCGGCGCCGTTCGTTCCGGGCACGTTGATCTGAGGGGCGCCACTCGCTGCGGTTTCGGCGAAGAGGTTTTCGCCAAGCGCCTGCAACCCCCCTTCATTGACGAAGGTTACTAGCTGGATCTGCCCCACCTGGGTCGGTGCCACCGCGCCGGGTTGCAGAACGCTCACGGTGCCGTCCTTGCCGATCGTGATCGACAGCGCGTCGGCGGGGATGTTGATCGCATCGGCGAGCGGATAGCCCGAGGCGGTGACGACATTGCCCTGATTGTCGAGCTGCAACGAGCCATCGCGGGTATAGGCGATGGTGCCGTCAGGCATCTGGATCTGCAAAAAACCGCGCCCTTGAATGGCGACATCGAGCGGATTGTCAGTTTTTTGTAGCGTCCCCTGCAAAAAGATCCGTTCCGTCGCGACGGGCCGCACACCGGTCCCGAGCTGCAAGCCACTGCCGATCTGGTTTTGTTGGGTGTTTTGCGCCCCCGGTTGCCGCAACGTCTGGTACAGCAGATCCTCGAACACCGCGCGCTGCCGTTTGTAGCCGGTGGTATTGACGTTTGCCAGGTTGTGGGAAATGACGTCGAGCTGGGTTTGCTGCGCGTCGAGCCCAGTGCGGGCGATCCAAAGCGAGCGGATCATCGCGGTTCTCCTGATAGCAACTGCTAGGGGTCAAGATAGCCCACTCGGGCGAACGGAAGCGGGCAAAGTAGCGGGCACTTTCCCGCCCAATTCGGTCATCGCGGCGTCAAGAGCGCGGTTGCGCGTTGATCGTCTTCTTCGGCAACCTGGATCGCCTTGGTATTCATTTCGAACTGGCGCGCGAGCGCAATCATGCGCACCATCTGGTCGACCACGTCGACATTGGACTTTTCGAGATACCCCCCACGCACAGAGACCGTGGGGTCTTCAGGAGGTGGCGGCGTCCCGGCCGGCAGGCGAAAGAGCCCATCGTCACCGCGCTGCAATTGGGTAACCGGCGGATTGACGAGCCGTAACCGCCCCACGGCCTCGACCTGTCCGTTCGCGGGATCGATCGCGTTGATCGTGCCGTCTTTGCCGACCAAATAGGTGCGATCGGGCGGAAGGGTGATCGGCGCGCCGCCTTCGCCCAGGACCAATTGGCCGTTCGGCAGCCGCAACATTCCGCCGTTGTCTACCTGAAACGCACCGTTGCGGGTGTAGGCTTCGCCCCCATCAGGCAATTGCACTGCGAACCAGCCAGGACCGGCGATCGCGACGTCGAGCGCACGCCCGGTCTGCTCGAGCACCCCTTCGGAAAAACGCGCTGAAACGGTGGCATCGACGACGAACGCGCGGCTGGGAAGCGCTTGCGACTGCACATGGACCGCACGGAGCCGATGCAACGCCTCTTTGAACCCCGGGGTATCGACGTTCGCCAGATTGTTCGCGACCGCCGCCTGCTGTTCGAGCGTATATTTCGCGCCGGTCATCGCGAGGTAGATCATTCTGTCCATGGCTTACCCTTCACCCTTATCGCAGGTTGATCACGGTCTGCAGGATCTGATCTTGCGTTCGGATCGATTGGGCGTTTGCCTGGTAGGCCCGCTGCTGGATGATCATATTGACAAGTTCCGCGGTGAGATCGACGTTCGAGGACTCGACCGCGCCGCCGGTGATGAAGCCGCGCGTGCCAGAGCCCGGAATCCCCGCCGCTGCTTGTCCCGATTCGAGCGACGCCGCCCACATGTTGTCGCCCATCGAGATCAACGCGTTGGGGTTGCGAAAGGTCGCGATCGCCACCGTGGCGATATCCTTCACGTCACCGTTGGTGTAGCGCGCCTGTAACCGCCCCTCTTTGGTCACCGAAACGCTCGCGAGCTCCCCCGCAGGCTGGCCATCCTGGGTGAGCGTCGTCACGGATGAGGCCAGCGAATATTGCGTGGCGTTGAACGTGACATCCACCACGCCGTCGCCATTCCCACCAAAATCGGCGCCGTTCGACAGCGGCGAAGTGACATTGACGGTCAGATTGGGTGAAGAGGTCAATGCGCCAGCACCGTCGAAGGTCATCGTCGTAAGTGGGTTATTGATGACCAGCGTAGGGTCACCGTCGAACGAACCATAAACGTTCCAACTGCCCGGCGCGGTTTTTTGGAAATAGAAGGTAAGGTTGTGCGCGATTCCCAGCGAATCGTAGACCTGCACCGAAGTGCTGAAATTGTAGGTATCCGGATTGGTGGCATCGAACGTCGCGGTGATCGCAGGCTGCCCCGCGTCGAGGTTGAACGTCATCTCGACTTGGCTCGTCTCAGCGGGCTTGCCCGCATCGAACGGCACCCGGATCGGTTGCGGGTCACCGGCTCCTGCAGCCCCGGGATACCCCAGCAACTGGTAGCCGTTTGCCGAAATGACGTAACCGTCTTTGTCGAGCTGAAATTCACCGGCGCGGGTATAGAACATCTGCAGGTCGTTCGCAACGGGTCGCTTGGTGATGAAAAACCCTTCGCCGTTGATCGCCATATCGAGCGCATTGCCGGTCGTGGTAATGCTTCCCTGCGTGAAGTTTTGCCGCACTGCTGGCACGCTCACGCCGCTTCCCACCTGCATGTAGGGGTTTGCCCCCAACGTGGTGGAATAGACGTCGGCAAAAACGGTCTGATTCGCTTTGAAACCGGTGGTGTTAGCGTTCGCGACGTTGTTGCTGATCACATCGAGCGCTTTTGCGGAACTCGACAGACCGCTCAAACCTTGCTGGAAGGCCATCGTTCTTCTCCTTTAACTCAGGACCTGCTTGATCTCATCGAGCCGATAGACCCCGTCCGATCCCAGTTGCAAATCGGCACCGTTCGGCCCCCGCACCACAGCGGTGACCTGCGCCAACTGCAACGCTTTTGCTGCAACCGGATCCCCATTGCTTTTTGCCTCGATTACCATGCGGTAGGTGCCCGGTGCAGCGATCTGACCGTCGTCGGCACGGCCATCCCAGACGAAGTTGTGGGTACCCGCCTCCAGCGCACCCAGGTCCAGTTTGCGCACGGGCAGGCCATTTGCGTCGAAGAGGGTCACGGTGACCTGATCGGCGGGTTGCGCCAATTCGACACCACCCACGCCCCCTGCTTGCGTCAGTTCCAACCGCTCGCCTTCGATCAACACGCCGCGGCCCACCAACGCCGAGAGTTCGGAAACGCTGTTGGTATCCAAAAACTGCTGGAACATTTTGTTGAGGTTCTCGATCCCCTGAACCGTGCTCATCTGCGCCAGTTGCGAGGTCACCTCCGCGTTGTCCATCGGGTTGAGCGGATCCTGGTTTTTGAGCTGCGTGGTCAGCAACGTCAAAAACCGGTTCTGCATCTCGTCGGTTGCCGACGCGGTGCTGCCTTGGCGCCCCCCCAGACGAGCCAAAATGGCGTCGGCGCGGGTGGCTGTGGTTGCGTCGCTCGTAGCGGGGATCGCGCTCATGGCTCAACTCCTTAGGCGTTAGCCTTGCAACAGACGCAAGACGTTTTGCGGCGCGGCGTTTGCTTGCGCGAGCATCGCGGTCCCAGCCTGCTGCAGGATCTGAGCGCGCGAGAGCGCCGCGGTCTCTTGCGCGAAATCGGCGTCCCGGATGCGGCTGCGTGACGCTGAGAGGTTTTCGATCGCGCTTTGCAGGTTGTTGATCGTGGCCTGGAAGCGCGACTGCACTGCACCGAGCGTTGCCCGGATGTCATTCACTGCCTTGAGTGCCGCATCGACTGCGCTGATCGCCGAAAGCGCTTCGGCAACGCCGGAGATCGACTGAGTAGCCGTCGTAGCATCATTGATCGCCGACGCGTTGCCACCGGAAAAAATGTTGAACGCCGAAATCGCGATCTTGTCTGAGGCGGTCACCGAATCGACCGTATTCCCGGTATAGACACCCTCGGTCGTGAAGCCAGTTGCTGTGGTCGTGCCGCTAAAATTGGCACCCACCTGAAAAATAAACGCAGCAGAAGCCCCGGTTGCTGCACTATTGTTCAAAACCTTTACACCATTGAATTCGGTATCCCGACCAATACGCTCGATTTCGAGCTGCAACTGCCGGAACTCTTTTTGCAGCGCATCGCGGTCGCTTGTTGAGTTGGTCGCGTTTGCCGACTGCACCGCAAGGTCCCGCATCCGCTGGAGAATGTCGGCGATCTGGCCGAGCGCCCCTTCGGTGACCTGCGCCATCGAGATCGCGTCGTTGGCGTTCCGAACCGCGACGGTCATGCCGCGTATCCCAGAGGTCATCCGTTCGGAGATCGCGAGCCCCGCAGCGTCGTCCTTGGCGCTGTTGATGCGCAGCCCCGAGCTCAACCGCTGCATCGCGGTCTGCATCTCGAGCCCGCTCTTATAGAGGTTACGCTGCGCGTTGAGGCTCATGATGTTGGTGTTGATCACGCTCATGATATGGCTCCTTTTCGAATTTGGGCGAACCGCCCCTCACGTTATCTAAAGTGGGCGTTACTGCCCGATCGACAATGTTTTCTTCAGCAAATCTCGTGCCGTATTCATCACTTCGACATTGTTTTGGTACGAACGAGACGCTGAAATCATGTTCACCATCTCTTCCACGACATTGACGTTCGGCATGCGCACATACCCGTTGGCGTCTGCTGCCGGGTTGTGTGGGTCATAGACCATGCGGAAAGGGGCGGCGCTCTCTACGATCTCTTTGACCCGCACCCCTTTTGCCACCTCACCCTGAATCGGACGGACTTGAAAAACTACCTGCTTACTGCGATAGGGTTGTCCGTTTTCGTCGACCACACTCTCGACGTTCGCGAGGTTCGACGCGGTGGTATTCAACCGCACCGACTGCGCCGAAAGCGCGGAACCCGCCACCTGAAAGACATTCAACAGACTCATCGCTCACGCTCCTCATTGCCCTGTGATTGCGGTGCGCATCCCCCGCAACAACCGGTTGGTGAAGTTGAGACTCGCTTCGTAGTAGAGGGTGGTTTCCGCAAACGCGGCGCGCTCCTGATCCATATCGACCGTGTTGCCATCGACACTGCTCTGGAGTTCGGTGCGATAGCCGGTAAAGGCGTCAAGCGGCAGCGCCGCTTCTTGAGTGCCCGCAAGGTGTGCAGGATGCGTACGCTTCAGTTCCGGAGCGGAAACTCCCCGTTTTTCTCGCACCGCCCCCAACGCAGCGCGAAAATCGAGATCTTTCGCTTTATAATGGGGCGTGTCGGCGTTGGCGATATTCGACGCGATCATCTGCTGGCGTTGGTTGTGCACCCGCAGTGCGGCGCGTTGAAACGCCAAGACCTTTTCCATTTTGTCCACCATGACTCTGCTCCTTCCAAACGACCCACCCACTTCACAAGCAGGTTGCATGCCAGACAGAATATCGCGCCGCGTTCCATCCGAACGGCAAAAAAAAGCGGCTTTTTTTCGGCAATTGGCCAGTTTTGCCGCGGCAAAGGTTGCCGTTCTCTTTTTTTTCACCCTCATCGTAAGCGCGCCACCCGCGCGCGCAGCAGCGGACCAAGCGGAGCCGACCGTACTGTCACAAACCGAGCTGACGCGGATGGTCGAAGATGCGGTTACCCCGTTACTGCGCGGCATCGAGGACCGTGTCACGTTTGAAATCGCCTCCCCATCGGTATTGGAAAACCGCCCGGCCTGTACCGCAGCGCAAGTCGACGTTCCGCCCGGCCAACGCCTTTGGGGACAGATCATGGTGACACTGCGCTGTTTTGCGCCCGATCCCTGGACGGTCTACGTGCCGGTCTACGTTCGCCGCTTCGGCACCTATCTTGTGACCACACGCCCGCTGCGGCACCGGGAAACCGTAACCGCCCGCGACGTTCGACCCGTGGAAGGGGAGCTCACCACGCTACCCGAAGACGTCGTGCGCGCCACTTCCGAGGCGGTAGGAAAAGAGTTGCGCGTGAGTGTCGCACCTGGGCAACCTTTGCGAAGCAGTTGGCTCGTCGCACCACTTGTCGTGCGCAACGGACAAAACGTCACCGTGATCCAACATGGCAAAGGTTTCCGCGTCGAAACCGAAGGACGCGCGATGAATAGTGCCGCTCAAGGCGAAGCGGTGCGCGTGATGCTGCCCAACCGCCAGGTGATCGAAGGCAGCGCCACAGCCGACGGCGCAGTGGTCGTCGAATGAAAAACGGCTCAAGAATTTTCCGCGTGAACCGTTAACTGCGAATACCGGAATCGAGGAGCGGGAAACCGATGAAAATCGACAAACCAATTCTGCCACCTGGCGGAGACCCTTCAGTGCGCGGGACTCCATCGACGCGCAAGCCGGAACCGGGCCCAGGAGGGGGTCGTCTGCCTCCTCCTCCATCGGCATCGGCGGACGAAACCGTTGCGCTCTCTTCCCGAGCGAGCCTTCTGGCGCGAGCGGAGCAGATGATGAACGAGGTTCCCGAAATCGACTGGCAGCGAGTCGAGACGCTGCGCGCCGCGATTCAAAGCGGTCAATTCCGGATCCACCCGGAAAAAATTGCCGACAGCTTGGTGCGTGAAGTCGAAGCATTGCTCCATTCCGAATCATGAGCGAAGCGAAGCTGCCCGCGCCCACCGCGACCCAGCAGACCCTCCTTGCGCGCATACTCCAAGAGGAAATCGCGGTGCTGAAAAGCTTTCTGACGGCACTCGACGCCGAACGGCGCGCCCTGCACAGCAACGACCCCGCAGCGATCGAAGCGGCCGTCACGGAAAAAAACCGCATCGCCGACCAGCTTCAAGGGTTCGAGCGCCAGAAGCTGCGGGTGGTGGCAAGCACTGTTGCCGGTGCCGAGTCGGAACAGAAAGCGGTGCTCACCGCGTGGCAACGGTTGCCGCCGCTTGCCGACGCGTGGCATGCAGTGTGTCAACTGGCCAGACAATGTCAGGAGCGCAACCAAGAAAACGGGGTATTGCTGCGAGAGAAACAGCATTTCGTGCAGCAAGCGCTCGACGTGTTGCTCCACAGTCAAGAGCGCCTGAACATCTATGATGACAAAGGGCAATCGCGCTTGACCCTCACGGGGCATTCCCGGAAAATCGGTTCGGCGTGAATGCGTAACGAAGGGGTACGATGGAGCGGTTCGTCATCTTCAACCAAAAAGGGGGCGTAGGCAAATCGACGCTTGCGGTCAATTTGGCGGCAATCGCTGCGGCACAAGGGCATCGCACCTTGTTGATCGACCTCGACCCGCAGGGCAACGCCACGCTCTACGCGCTGGGTGCCATTGAGTCGCCCAAACCCACGCTTGCCGATTACTTCGATCAAACGCTCAATTTTCGCCTCAACCCCTGGCCCAGCGAAGCGTTCGCCCACCCCACTCGGTGGTCCAACCTGGCCGTTGCCGCCAGCGATCCCGAACTGGAAGCGCTCCTGCCCAAGCTGGAGAGCCGCTACAAAATCTTCAAACTCCGTGACCTTTTGGATCAGTTGGCGCCGGCATTCGATCGCGTCTATCTCGACACGCCGCCTGCCCTCAATTTCCTGACCCGCTCTGCGCTCATCGCAGGCCACCACTGCCTGATCCCCTATGACTGCGACGATTTTTCGCGCCGGGCGCTGTTGCAACTCGCGGAAACGGTAGCGGAAATCCGGATCGACCACAACCCGCGCTTGGCCATCTTGGGCATCGTCGTCAACCAGTACCAAACGCGGGCCGGGGTGACGCAACGCGCCGTGGCGCAGCTTGCCGAATCGGGATTGCCGGTATTGGAACCCTTCTTGACTTCGTCGGTGGTGGTGAAAACGTCCCACGAACGGCGCGAACCCCTGATCGCTTTTGCCCCGAAACACCCCTTGACGCAAAAAATGACCGCACTCTTTGCCGCGATCGAAGCCCGCGTTCCCCAGTCGTAACGCACCATTGACTGCTGCCGCTCCGGCAACCCCCAGTACCTTTCCCGTTTACAACGCTTCGAGCTTCGCCACGCTCAAGAGCAACCGTTTGACCCCGACACTAGGGCCGAAACGAACCGTTGCCTGTTGGTGCACACCGCTGCCTTCCACTTGAAGAATCACCCCTTCGCCAAACTTGGGATGACGAACCGCTTGTCCTGGCTGCCACGAGGAACCGGGCCGATCACCCGACGTGTGCGCAGATGGCGGGGAAGACGCCGCGCTCGACTCGGCGTCCCATCCCGGCGCACGCGGCTTGCGCCCCGAAAGCGGCAACAACAGCGTTTCGGGAATCTCGGTAACGAAACGGGAAACCGGGCGGTAACGACTTGCGCCATGCCAAAACCGGCTTGCCGCCCAACTCAAATAGAGCCGCTCTTTGGCACGAGTGACCGCTACGTACATCAACCGCCGCTCCTCTTCCAGGCCGGCACCGTCGCCGCCAAAATTGGGGAGCGCATTTTCGTGAGGGAATACCCCATCTTCCAACCCGACCAAAAAAACAGCGCCGAACTCCAGCCCTTTCGCGGCATGCACCGTCATCAGACGCACCGCGCGCTCGTGACTCCCTGCTTGCATTTCCCCCGATTCGAGCGCGGCGTGCTGAAGAAACAGGGTGAGCATCTCGTGCCCGGTCGCCGTGATGCCTTCGCGCGCCATCTCGGTGACGAATTCGTGGCCCGCATCAACGAGCGCCGCCAGGTTCTCCAGCCGCTCTTCGCGCGCTGCGCGATCACGCGTAGCTTCTTCGGCAAAAAGGGCCTGTAAGCCGCTCTTTTCGATCACGAGCGCGATCGCATCCGGAAGCGGCAACGTCGCGGTGGCATCGCGCAGCTCGTCGATGAGCGCCGCAAAGCGCTGGACAGCCGCGCCGCCGCGACCACCAAGCTTATTCGCCGCGGCCTCCCAATGCCCTTCGCTCTCAGCCGCAGCGAGCAACTGTTCGACCGTTTTCGCCCCGATACCCCGTGCCGGCACGTTGATCACCCGCAAGAGCGCATTGGTGTCGTCCGGCAACACCAGAAGACGCAAATAGGCGATCGCGTGTTTGATCTCCGCGCGGTCGAAAAAGCGCACCCCCCCATAGACACGATACGGAATCCCCGCAGCCAAGAGGTGATGCTCGAAAACGCGCGACATCGCATTCGTGCGGTAGAGCACCGCAATCTCGTCGGCACTCCAGCCGTCGCGAATCAGTGCGCCGATTTCATCGACGACAAATTGCGCCTCTTGCCCTTCGTCCATCGCCTCGAAGGTGCGGATCGGCTCCCCTTCGCCGCGATCGGTCACGAGTTTTTTCCCCAACCGGCTCGCGTTGTTGGCGATGATGGCGTTCGCTGCAGCCAGAATGTTGCCCGCCGAACGGTAGTTGCGTTCGAGCCGCACGAGCTCCGCTTGGTATTCTTGCTGAAAGCGCGCCAGCAACGCGCTCATCGCGCCGCGAAAGCCGTAGATCGCCTGATCGTCGTCCCCGACGCAGAAGAGCCACGCCCCCACCTCACCGGTAGCGACATCGCATGCCAACTGTTGCAACCAACGGTATTGCAACGGGTTGGTGTCCTGGAACTCATCGACCAAGACGTGCTGGAAACGTTGGCGATAGTGCGCCCGCAAGGTTTCGTTGCGGTGCAGCAGTTCGAGCGCCCGCAAGAGCAATTCGGCGAAATCGACCACCCCTTCGCGCGCGCACGCGGCTTCGTACTCCTGCCACAAGGTGAGGAACAATTGCCCGCGCGCGCCTTGTGGCGCGAGCTCCTCCGGTCGCTCCCCGCGTTCTTTGTGGGCGTTGATGAACCCGACGAGTTCGCGCGGCGCCACCATCGCTTCTGGGACCGCCAGACGCTTGAGCAGCCGTTTCACCAACGCCAACTGGTCGGCCGCATCCAGAATCTGGAACGCCGTCGGCAACCCGGCTTCGGTGGCATGACGGCGCAACAGACGGTGCGCGATGCTGTGAAACGTCCCCAACCAAACACCCCGCTGCCCATCCACCGCTGCTGGCACCACCAATTGTGCCAACCGCTCGCGCATCTCCCGCGCCGCCTTGTTGGTGAAGGTGACTGCCAGAATCGCGCCTGGATCGACCCCTTCCCGCTCGATCAACCACGCAATCCGGTGGGTCAACACGCGCGTTTTTCCCGAGCCGGCGCCAGCCAACACCAACGCATGGCCAGGCGGTAGGGTCACCGCACGCCGTTGCTCGGGATCCAGGCGGTCCAGCACACCGTCGGTCATCACGCATCCTTTTCGCCGTACCAGGCGCGATTGTACCCAAGCCGCCCTACTGCCCCCGCTCACGTGGGGATCCCTTCAAGAAAAATCGCGAGAACAAGAACAAACGCTCAAAAAGACTGAACCGAAATTCTTGCCTTATCACTTTTGATGCGATAATATTCGCGATTACACTGTTTCATGGTGATCTCCTCCTTTCTTTTGAGTGGTTTTGTCTCCCTCCCTCTCCATCTAACCCATGGAGTTCCCGCCCGCGCCCTTCGCGCGGGCTTTTTTTTGCCGCTCTCCTTCGCGCTATACTTCGATTCTTACGCGCATGGCAAGGAATCGCGATGAAAGAGAAGTACGACGCCTTTTCGATCGAACAGACCGTCCAAAACGAGTGGGAAACCACGCAACCCTTCGCGGTGGCCGAAGACCCCAACCGCCCGAAGTTCTACTGCCTCTCGATGTTCCCCTACCCCTCCGGCAAACTCCACATGGGGCATGTACGCAACTACACGATCGGCGACGTACTGGCCCGAGCCAAACGGATGCAAGGGTTCAACGTGCTCCAACCGATGGGGTGGGACGCATTTGGGATGCCCGCGGAAAATGCCGCGCTTCAAAACGGCGTACCCCCCGCGCAATGGACCTACAGCAACATCGCCTATATGAAGGGGCAATTGAAACGGTTGGGTTTTGCGATCGACTGGCAACGCGAACTCACCACCTGCCGCCCCGAATACTACCGCTGGGAACAGTGGCTCTTCAAACGGCTCTACCAGAAGGGGTTGATCTACCGCAAGATGGGCTGGGTCAATTGGGACCCGGTCGACCAGACGGTGCTCGCGAACGAACAGGTGATCGACGGCCGCGGGTGGCGCAGCGGTGCGCTCGTGGAAAAGCGCGAAATTCCCATGTACTACATGCGCATCACCGCGTACGCCGAAGAACTGCTGCAAGGACTCGAAACGCTCCCCGGTTGGCCGGAACAAGTCAAACGGATGCAAGCGAACTGGATCGGTAAAAGCGTTGGCGCCGAGGTTCGGTTCCCCTACGACGAAGGCTCGATCGGCGAAAGCGGTGCGCTCACCGTCTTCACCACCCGTCCAGACACCTTGATGGGCGCCACCTACGTCGCGGTCGCGGCCGAGCATCCGCTCGCGACGAACGCCGCACAACACGACCCCCAACTGGCTGAATTCATCGCCGAATGCCGCCGCGGGTCGGTCGCCGAGGCCGACCTCGCGACCATGGAAAAGAAAGGGATGCCAACCCCCTATTTCGTGCGCCACCCCATCACAGGCGAAAAACTCCCCGTCTGGGTTGCGAATTACGTCTTGATGGCGTACGGCGAAGGGGCGGTGATGGCGGTGCCCGCGCACGACGAACGCGATTACGCCTTCGCGCAAAAATATCGTCTGCCGATTCGCCAAGTCATTCGTCCCGACGGCTTCACCGGCACGATCGACGGCAGAGGCCCATGGGAAGAGACCTTTTCGGCCAAAGGGACACTGGTCGACTCCGGCCCCTTCACCGGGCTCACGTCGGAGCAAGCGTTCGACGCCATCATCGCCGCGCTCGCGGAAAAAGGGCTGGGTCAGCAGCGGGTCCAATATCGCTTGCGCGATTGGGGGATCTCACGCCAACGCTACTGGGGTTGCCCAATTCCGGTGATTCACTGCGACCACTGCGGTGAGGTACTCGTCCCCGACGAACAACTCCCCGTCGTTCTGCCCGAATCGGTCGAGATCACCGGTCGCGGCTCACCGCTAGCTGAACTCGCCGACTGGGTCAACGTCCCCTGCCCCGAATGCGGGCGACCCGCACGGCGGGAAACCGACACGATGGACACCTTCGTCGAATCGAGTTGGTATTTCCTGCGTTACTGTTGTCCCGACAACGACCAGGCGATGGTCGACGACCGGGTCAAGTACTGGATGCCCGTCGACCAATACATCGGCGGAATCGAGCACGCGATCCTGCACCTACTCTATTCTCGCTTCTTCACCCGTGCGATGCGGGACCTTGGGCTCATCCCCTTTTCGGAACCCTTCACCAACCTCTTGACACAGGGGATGGTGGTCGCCGAAACCTTCTACCGCGAAGACCCAACAACTGGCAAAAAAACCTGGATCAATCCGGCCGACGTGATCCTGGAACGCGACAGCAAAGGTCGACCGATCTCCGCGGTACACCGCGTCGATGGCAAACCGGTCACCATCGGCGGCATCGAGAAGATGTCGAAGTCCAAAAACAACGGTGTCGACCCACAAGCCCTCATCGACCAATACGGCGCCGACACCGCGCGCTTCTTCATCATCTTCGCCGCGCCGCCGGAAGCGCAGCTCGAATGGTCCGATGCGGGCGTCGAAGGGGCACATCGCTTCTTGCGCCGTGTTTGGGCGTTCGGCGTTCGCTACCGCAACGAAATCGCGCCCCAGCTTCCCACGACCGCTGAGGCGCGTAGCGCGACGCTGCGGCAACTTGCCGCGCCCCTTGCTGCGGCACGGCGCGAATTGCACCTCATCCTGGAACAGGCGAACCGTGACCTGGCGAAACTCCAATTCAACACCGTCGCAGCCGCGACGATGAAAATGCTCAACCTGCTTGAGCGCCTGCCCGATGGTGACGCAACCGAACGCGCGGCGCTCGCGCACGAAGGGTTCTCGATTCTCCTCAGAGTGCTCGCACCGATTACCCCGCACGTCACCGAGATCCTGTGGCGCGAATGCGGCTTTGGATCGACACTGCTCGACGCGCCATGGCCCGAAGTCGATTCCGACGCGCTCACGGTTGCCGAAATCGAACTCATCTTGCAGATCAACGGCAAGACCCGCGGCAAAGTTGCCGTCCCGTCCGATGCTGCCGAATCTCTGATTCGCGAACGTGCCCTGGCGCACGAACTCGTCCAGGCGGCACTCGATGGGAACGAACCGCGGCGTGTGATCATCGTTCCGGGAAGGCTCGTCAATGTCGTCGTTTGATACCCAGCGCCGCCGCATATTGATGGGCGTTGCGCTCTTGCCAACGCTTCTTCTTGCGGCATGCGGCTTTCGGCCGCGTCATTACGTGGGGTTAGAGCACCGCGCGCTCCACTTTCGCTTCGACCGCGCCGCCGCGCTCGAACCGCTCGTTCAGGAGATGCTCGCGGGCACACCGGCAACGGTGGTCACTGACCCCAAAGCCGCGGACGCGACGGTCGTTTTGGGGCCGCTCGAAGAGGCACGGGAGATCATCGCGCTCTCTGCCAGCGGGACGGTTCGCGAATACGCGTTGCGCAGCGTCCTGACCGTTCGCCTCGTCGACCGCGCAGGCGAAGAGCGGCTGCCGCCAACCCGCCTCGTTGCCGAACGGGACTACAGCTACGACGACAGCCGCATCGCGGCCCGCGCTGAAGAGGAGCAGGTGATTCTCACCGACATGCGGCGCGAACTCCTCAGGCGTGCCCTCTTGCTCGTCGACCGTCGGCTTGTGGCGCGCCCATGAAATATCCCGCTGCCCGCCTGCCACAGCTCTTGACCCGCAGCCCGTTTCCCCCACTCTGGGCGGTGACGGGCGATGAGTCGCTCCTCATCGAAGAGGCCGCCGACGCGATTCGCACGCACGCCCAAGCAGCCGGGTTCACGGCGCGGGAACGGGTCGTCATCGACAAAGGAGACGCGCTCGCCACGCTCACGCCCACCACCGAGAACCTCTCGCTGTTTGCCGAAGCGCGCTTGCTGGAGCTCCGCTTCCTGGTTCCCCCGCAGGGCAAAGAGGCACCCCTCTGGTTTGCCGCCCTCTGCGACCGGCCACCGGAAGCCACCGTCACCCTGCTGATTCTGCCCCCGCTCGACTGGGCCACGAAAAAGACACGCTGGTACCAAACCCTCGAAAAAGGGGCGATCCTTGTCGAAACCCAAGCTCCGAGCCGCACGCAACTGCCCCAATGGTGGGCCGAACGGCTGCACGCCCAAGGGCAGCATGCCTCGCGCGAACTCTTGGCCTATTTGGCTGAATGCAGTGAAGGCAACCTGCTTGCCGCGAAACAACAACTGGTGCTCTTAGCCCTCCTCTTTCCACCCGGCCCCCTACCGGAAGCAGAGGTCCGCGCAGCAGTCGCCGAAGTCGCCCGCTTCGACCCGTTCGAACTGCGGCTTGCGGTCCTTACCCGCAACGCAACGCGCGCCGCCCGCCTGATCACCGCGCTGCGCGACGAAGGCGTAGCCGAAGCGCTCGTCCTCTGGGCGCTCGCTGCGGGCGTTCGCGCGCTTGCTCGAGCAAGCGAAGCCGCGGACCCGCGCGCGGTGGATGCGATCGCGAAAAGCGAAAAACTCTTCAGCCCTGTTGAAAAGCAGGCCTTGCGCAGCGCCACCCGATTGGAGTCCGCACAATGCCATCAGTGGCTCCGCCGAGTAGCACAACTCGACCGGATCGCCAAAGGGGTCGAAGCGGGTGACTTCTGGTGCGAAGCCGAACGTCTCGCGCTCGCGCTCAACCCCGCGACGCGTACCTCTGCCGACTTTTCCGTTACCTGGAGCACACTATGACCGAAACCATCGACGCCTATTTCGACCGTCTGGGGCAAGCCGCGCGCACCGCCGCGCAAGCGATCGCGCGCGCGGGCACCGCACAGAAAAACGCGGCGCTTCGCGCGATCGCCGACGCGCTCGACGCTGCACGGCCAGACCTTACCGCCGCTAACGAACACGACCTACAAGCGGCGCACGCAGCGGGCCTATCGCCCGCGCTGATCGACCGCCTCACGCTCTCCCCCAAAGTGATCGACGCGATGATCGAAGGGCTCGAACAGATCGCGGGCCTACCCGACCCAGTCGGCGAAATCCGCGAACTTCGGCAACGCCCCTCCGGTATCCAAGTGGGCCGAATGCGCGTGCCGCTCGGCGTGGTTGGCATCATCTATGAATCGCGCCCGAACGTCACCGTCGACGCCGCGGCTCTCTGCCTCAAAGCGGGCAACGCGGCGATTCTTCGTGGCGGGAAAGAAGCGATCCACAGCAACCAGGCGATCGCCCGGTGCGTTCAGCAAGGATTGGCTGCGGCCCAGCTCCCGGCCACGGTCGTGCAGGTGATCGAACGAACCGAACGCGAACTCGTCACCCGCCTCGTGTCGTCGCCGCAATACGTCGATGTGATCGTGCCGCGCGGCGGCAAAGGGCTCATCGAAGCGGTCGCTCAAGCCGCGAAAGTCCCCGTGATCAAACACCTGGACGGCAATTGCCACGTCTACGTGCACGCTGCCGCGAAACCCGAATGGGTCGTCCCGATCGTCGAAAACGCCAAAACCCACCGCTACGGGGTCTGTAACGCCGCAGAGACGCTCTTGATCGACGAAGCGGTTGCCCCTCGCTACCTCCCCGAGATCGGCGCGATGCTCGCGCGCCACGGCGTCGAGATGCGTTGTTGCCCGAAAGCGTGGTCCCTCTTGCATGCCGCGCCCCAAGTTCCTGCCGAACTGCTCAAACCGGCCACCGAGGCCGATTGGGCGACCGAATACCTCGCCCCGATCCTCGCGATTCGGGTCGTCACCGGGCTCGATGACGCGATCGACCACATCGCGCGCTACAGCTCGCACCACACCGAAGCGATCATCACGGAAGACTACTCGGCGGCGATGCGCTTTTTACGCGAAGTCGACTCCGCGTCGGTGATGGTAAACGCCTCGACGCGCTTCGCCGACGGGTTCGAATACGGATTGGGCGCCGAAATCGGCATTTCGACCGACAAATTCCACGCGCGCGGCCCCGTAGGCTTGGAAGGCCTGACCAGCGAAAAATGGATCGTACTGGGACACGGCACGATCCGCCGCTGACAGGCGAACAACCCCGTTGACCGGCGGGGCGATGAGCGTTACGATATCATCTCATTCAAACGTTTGTTGGAGGAGAAAATGGTTCGTACGCTCATCGCCCTCATCCTTTCCTATGCCCTGCTCGCCGCCGCGCCGGCACAAGCAGAAATCAAGCTGGGCAGCGCCACTTTCCCCGAATCGATCACCCTCGACGGCACGCCGCTCCATCTCAATGGCGCGGGAATCCGCAGCAAGGTCATCTTCCACGTCTACGCGATGGGGCTCTATCTGCCGCAACCGGTCACCCAGGCCGAAGCCGCACTCACCAGCCCCCCGCCACGCGCGATCCGCATTCAACTGCTGCGCGACCTTTCTGGCGCCACGTTCGCGGACGCGCTGATCGAAGGGCTGAAACAGAATCAACCGCAGGAAGCGCTCACCGCTTATCAAGCCAGCATCGACGCTTTGCGCCAAGCGATCGTTTCGCACAGCGAATACAAAGAAAACAGCGTCGTTTTGATCAGCGAAGACAAAAACGGAACGGTGCACATCACCGTTCAAGACAAACCGTTGGTCGAGCCGATTCAACAACCGGGCTTCTTTTCCCTGCTCCTGAGTATCTGGCTCGGCCCGAAACCCGCACAAGATTCCCTCAAAACCGAGCTCCTCAAAGGGAGCGCTTCCTGACGCGTTTCCTTACCGGTACAATCGTCGCTATACCCGATCCCGGAGATGGCGACGATGCCGCCCCAACCAAAACCCAACGCCACCCTGTGGGTTGTAGCCCGGCCGCTACTCGCCCCCTTTTGGCTGGAAATCGCGGCAACCGAAGACGGCACCGTGATTGCCGCTACGTTTCGCACCGATCCTCCACCGTCTCGTCCGCAAGCGAACGCCCCTGCGGCGATTCATCAACTCAGCCACTGGCTCGACACCTGGCTCGAAGCACCGGCAACCCCACTTTGGCCGCGGGTTGCACCACAAGGGACCCCATTTCAACAACGCGTCTGGAACGCGTTACGAACCATCCCCTGCGGTGAAACACGCACGTACGGTGCGCTTGCCGCGCACTTGTCTACCAGCCCGCGTGCGGTCGGCGCCGCGTGTGGCGCAAACCCCTGCCCGATCGTGATTCCCTGTCACCGAGTTGTCGGCAAAAACGGGGCGCTGATCGGGTTTTCCGGTGGTCATTCCGGTGCCTGGCTCGACCTCAAAGCATGGCTACTCGAGCGCGAAAACGCGCGAACGTGACGCGCGCCAAACCGGTTACGCTTTCCCCCCTCACCCAACAATGGATCGACGCATTCATCGACCACCTGTGGTGGGAAGAGGGGCTGAGCGCAAACACCCGCGCGAGTTACCGCCACGACCTCACCGGCTTTGCCCAATGGCTCGAACAACGCAATGAAACTTTCCGCACGGTCACCGCGGCAACGCTCCTCACCTATCTGGCAGAAAAACCCAGTAAAACAGCTTCGCAACGGCGCCTGATCGCCTGTTGGCGGAAATTTTTCGGCTGGCTCGTCCGGGAAGGAAAAATGGCGCACAACCCATGCCTGACTTTGACCCAACCGCCTTTGCCGCCCAGATTACCCAAAACCCTCACCGAAAACGAAGTCGAAAACCTGCTGCAGGCCCCGGACCCGGAAACCCTGTTGGGTTTGCGCGACAAAGCGATACTCGAACTCCTCTACGCAACGGGGTTGCGTGTCAGCGAATTGGTCACATTGCACTTGGCGCAATTGCGGCTCCAAGAAGGTTGGCTCATCGCCACGGGGAAAGGGAATAAAGAACGGCTGATCCCTTTTGGGGAATTAGCTGGCGAATGGCTGAGCCGTTACCTGCGTGACGCGCGCCCCAAACTCTGCAAACCGCATACCACCGATGCACTTTTTCTCACCCAAAATGGCGGAGCGATGACTCGGCAACGCTGTTGGCAATTGATCAAACGCTATGCCATCGCAGCAGGGATCGACCCGCGCAAAATTTCCCCCCATACCCTACGCCATGCGTTTGCCACCCACTTATTGAATCATGGCGCCGATTTACGCGCGGTCCAGATGTTACTTGGCCACGCCGATATCAGTACCACACAAATCTATACCCATGTCGCGCACGCCCGTCTCGAAGCGCTCTACCATCGCCACCACCCCCGCGCCTAATCCTCACGCGCTTGTCAAAACAAACAGTTTTGCTAAAATAGAAACGTTCGTTCAATTTATAAAAGGAATTCCGCTATGGCTCTGCACAATATCCCATTGGAAACGCTCGAAGCCCTTTCCATCGAAGCTTTGGAAGAGCTGAAAAAAGATATCGAAAAAACCATCGTCAAAAAACAAGAAGAGCGGCTCGAACAACTCAAAGAAGAGGTTCGGCAAATGGCCGAACGGCTTGGCGTTCCCTTTGAAACGCTTCTGGAGCGGTTGACCCGCGAACGGAGTGGCAAGGGGCGCAAAAATAGCGCGCCGAAACGCAAACTCCCGTGGCGTTTCCGTCACCCTACCGATCCCGACAAAGGTTGGACGGGCCGCGGTTTGCCACCGAAATGGCTCCAAGAGTGGGAAGCCTCTGGGCGTTCGCGTGAAGAGCTGCGCATCGGCTAACGATGAGTTGGCACATCCTGTTCGCGCTGCTCTTTGGCTACGCGCTCGGATCCGTTCCCTTTGCGCTGATCACCAGTAAACTCTTCGGCTTGCCGGATCCGCGCACTTTCGGATCGAAAAACCCGGGCGCTACCAATGTGCTGCGCACCGGTCACAAAGGAGCAGCCCTTTTGACGCTCATCGGTGACGCTGGCAAAGGCGCCGCTGCGGTACTGATCGCACAAGCCGCGACGCAATCCCCCACCCTGGCGGCTGCCGCAGGGCTCGGCGCTTTTCTGGGCCACGTCTTCAGCTATTTCCTTCGTTTTCAGGGCGGGAAAGGGGTCGCTACCGCGCTCGGCGTCCTGTTGGCGATCCAACCGTTACTCGGCCTCATTGCTGCACTCATCTGGCTTACCGTCGCGGTGGTCTCCCGCTACTCGTCGCTGGCGGCGCTCATTGCGGCGCTACTCACCCCGCCGCTCGCGTGGCTCCTCAACCGCACCCCAGCCGAAGTGGCTCTCGTCACCGTGCTCGCAGTGATCCTCATCGCGCGCCACCATCAAAACATTCGCAATCTTTTGCAAGGGACAGAGTCGAAAATCGGCGCTAAAGCGGCAACGGCCAGCGCGGATGGATCGTCACCCGGTAATCCGTCTTCACCGGAAAACCCAACCTGACGCGTTGCGCCGCAGCGTGCGCAATCATCGCTCCATTGTCGGTGCACCACTGCGGCGGGGGAAAGACGACCGAACAGCCTAGCGCCTCCAACTCAGCCGCCAAACGCGCGCGCAACTGCGCATTCGCGGTGACTCCGCCCGCCGCAACCAGACGGCGGGCACCCGTCATCTCGACCGAACGCACGGTTTTAGCCACCAACACGTCGATCACCGCCGCTTGAAACGACGCCGCCAGATCCGCCTTCGCCTGAGGGTCGTCGCCAATCGTTTCGGCAGCAAGCGCCACCGCGGTCTTCAATCCACTGAAACTGAACGCGATCTCCGACGACTGCATAAGCGGGCGCGGCAGTGCATAGCGCGTTGCATCCCCCTGCTCGGCCAGTTTTGCCAACTGTGGGCCGCCCGGATAGCCCAACCCCAGGATTTTGGCGGTTTTGTCGAACGCTTCACCCGCTGCATCATCGATCGTCTCGCCCAACAACCGATAGCGCCCCACACCTTCGACCCACAAAAGCTGCGTATGACCGCCCGAAACAAGGAGCGCCACGAACGGAAACGCCAAATCGGGCGCAGCCATCAACGGCGAAAGCAGATGTCCTTCCAAATGGTGGATCGGCATCGTCGGAACCCCGCGGGCAAACGCCCAACTCTCGGCAAACGCTGCGCCCACCAAAAGCGCGCCTGCCAAACCGGGCCCCGCCGTGTACGCGACCAGATCCACATCCGCCGGCGTCCAGCGCGCCTGCGTGAGCGCACGCGCGACGAGCAGCGGCAACCGCCGCACATGGTCGCGCGACGCCAACTCTGGCACCACTCCGCCATAATGGGCGTGCAACGCCACTTGAGAAAACAGTTCGTGCGCAACCAGCCCGGAAGCGTCATCCCAAAGCGCCACCCCGGTCTCGTCACACGACGTTTCGATCGCCAAAATCCGTTTCATGCCGCGATTGTACCGAATCCCACCGTGAAAAGCCTTGCCCCCAGTTGCCGCACTCAGGTATAATCGCATGCTTTCCGGTACCAGATTCGAGGAAACATTCATGCCCTACGTGCGTGTCAAAGAAAACGAACCCGCCGACGTGGCGATCCGCCGCTTCAAGCGTCTGGTGGAAAAAGCGGGGATTTTGACGGAACTGCGCAAACGCGAGTTCTATGAAAAACCTTCGGAAGAGCGCAAACGCAAGCGCGCTGCCGCGATCAAACGCTACCAGAAAAAACTGCGGATGCAGATGCTTCCCCCGAAGATGTTCTGATCAATCGCTTTTTCTTTTGCGCGCCACACTGAAGGAGCCGCTGACTTCAGTGTGGCGATTTGCTTTGCGCTGCAATGATCCCGCCTGAGTTCGTCGAAACCCTTCTTGCGCGCACCGACATCGTCGAAGTCATCGGCAAGCGGATCAAACTCAAAAAATCGGGCGTGAACTATTTTGCCTGTTGCCCATTCCACGGCGAAAAAACCCCCTCATTTTCCGTTTCACCCAGCAAACAGTTCTACCACTGCTTCGGCTGTGGCGCCCACGGCACTGCGATCACCTTCTTGATGGAATACGAGGGGATGTCCTTTCCCGATGCCGTCGAAGCGCTCGCCCAAGAAGCCGGCTTAGTCGTTCCCAAAACCCGAACGGGTGACCCAAAAGCCGCGGAAACGGCCCGCAACGAACGCGAACAGTTGTTGCATCTCCTCGAAAAAGCCGCCCACTTCTATCAGCAGCAACTGGCACGCCACCCCGAAGCGCTCCGATACCTGGAACGCCGTGGCATCGGGCGCGACGCGATCCACCACTTCGGCTTGGGATATGCGCCGGACGACTGGCAAGCGCTCGCAGCGATCTTTCCCCATTACAACGATCCCCTCTTGGAAAAAGCGGGCCTGGTGATCGCACAGGACAACGGACGCCGCTACGACCGCTTTCGCCACCGCATCCTCTTTCCGATCCACAACCGCCGCGGACAGGTGGTCGCTTTCGGCGGCCGCGTACTCGACCAAAGCGAACCGAAATACCTCAACTCGCCTGAAACCCCACTCTTCAGCAAAAGCCACGAACTCTATGCGCTAGCGCTTGCACGAGACGCAATTCGCACGCGCGGACACGTGATCGTAACCGAAGGGTACATGGATGTCGTCTCGCTTTGGCAGCACGGCATCGACAACGCGGTTGCGGTGTTGGGTACTGCCGCCACGCCGCACCACGTCCGGACGCTCATCACCCTCACCGACGAGATCCTCTTTTGTTTCGACGGCGACGACGCGGGGCGCCGTGCCGCATGGCGCGCGCTCGAACAGAGCCTGGAAGCACTCAAAGACGGCGTGACGCTGCGCTTTGCCTTCTTGCCGCAAGGCGAAGATCCCGATTCTTTCGTGCGCAGCGCCGGACCTGACGCATTTCGTGAACAACTACAGCGCAGCCGCACGCTCAGCCAATACCTGATCGAGACGCTCACGGAAAATGAGTCACTCGACACCCCCGAAGGACGCGCGCGCCTTATCCACCGCGCGCAACCGCTCATTGCCCGCATCGCCGCCCCAGAGCTCAAGCGCCAGATCGAACAGGAGATCGCCGAGCGCGCCCGTATCCCACTCGATGACTGGGCGGCCGCGGCAACGCCTCGTGTCGCACCGCGGCGGACACGGACACGCACGCAACCGCATTGGCACGCCACACCGCGCAAAACCGTTGCAACGTTGGGAACGCGTCTTCTACGACTGCTCCTTGCCCACCCGCGGCTTGCCGCGCGCGTTCCCGTCAACTGGCTCGACGCCTCGGAAGATCCCGACCTCCAAGCGGCACAACGGCTTGTCGATGCGATCGAACACGGCGAAATCGCGCCGGAGCAACCGTTGGCTGCGATCCTCTCCCATTTCCAATCGGACGAATCCCTGCGCGCCCGGCTTGAATCTCATGCCGCGGCGCTCGTCGAAGAATCCGCACCCGACGACACTGACCCGGAAAGCGAGCTTGCCGATCTCCTCGATGCCCTCGCTGCCCAGACCCTGCAACGCGAAATCGCTGAACTCATGGCAAAAGCCCGTGTCCAAATGCTCACTGCCGAAGAACGCCAGCGACTCAACACTTTGATTCGCGAGGCCAAGCGCCCACAAAATGACCGGCGCGGCAACTGAAACGCAATCGCAAGGCATTTAGTCCGACTCCATGCTATAATGGTTGGTTATCCCGGTACCACTCCTTCGCCCTTTTCGAGGTAAAAGCGCTATGACGCAAACCAACAAAAATGGCCAAAAACGCAAATCCACGCGACGTACCACAACGGCACGTGCAACCGAACGGGCGCTGATCGAGTCGGTGGCCGCAAGCCAAAGCCCGGAAGACGCCGAAAAACGGCGCAACCAAATCAAAGCGCTCCTGGCGATGGGCAAAGAGCGCGGGTACGTCACCTACGCCGAGATCAACGACCACCTGCCGGACGACATTACCGACGCCGACCAGATCGAAGCGATCGTCACCACCTTCAACAACCTGGGCATCAAAGTCTTCGAGGAAGCCCCGTCGCCGGAAGAATTGCTGATCTCCGATACCGCGCCGGCGATCGCGCACGACGACGATCTCGACGAACAAGCCGAACAGGCGCTCTCCACGGTTGACAGCGAATTCGGCCGCACCACCGACCCCGTGCGGATGTACATGCGCGAAATGGGACACTCTGAACTGCTGACCCGGGAAGGCGAAATCGAGATCGCCAAACGGATCGAAGATGGCCTGCGGAGCATGGTACAGGCGATCGCCGCGTGCCCGCCAACCATCGCGTTCATGTTGGAAACGGTCGAAAAAATCGAAAACGACAAACTGCGCGTCGACGAGGTGGTCGATGGTCTCATCGACAACCTCGACGACATCGTCCCGCCTACCACGGACGAAGAAGACGACGCAGAATCCCTTGACGACGACATCGACGAAGCGCTGGACGAGTCCGACGATGACGCAACCGACGACAGCGACGACACCTTCGACGACGTCAGCGACGAAGACGAAGAGGAAGAAGAGGAAGAAGAGGAAGAAGAGACAAAAGAAGAGCGCGCAGCACGTATCCAGGCCGAGAACCTAGCCACCCTCAAAAAGGGGACGCTCGCCCATTTCGCCAAAATCCGCGAATGGTACCAAGCGCTGGATGCTGCGCTCACCCAAGGCGGAACCCAAAACCCCGAATACCAGAAACTGCGCGATCTCATCGCGCACGAACTGCTGCACATCCGCTTTACCGCGCGCTATATCGAGCAAGTCTGCGACATCGTGCGCGGCTTCATCGAGCAGGTGCGGCAGCACGAGCGGCAGATCCAAAACCTCTGCACGCAAATCGGCACGATGCCGCGGGATCACTTCCTCAAAACCTTCCCTCCGAACGAAACCAACCTCGACTGGATCAAGAACGAGATCGAAGCCGGCCACCCGTGGTCCGAATCGCTGGTGCGGGTCTTCCCCAGCGTGCTCGACGAACAGCAGCGGATCATCGAAATCGTCGAGCGCGCGCGCGTCCCGCTCGACGAACTCAAAGACATCTTCAAACGGATGTCGCAAGGGGAAGCGAAGATGCGCGCAGCAAAGCGCGAAATGGTCGAAGCCAACCTGCGGCTCGTCATCTCGATCGCGAAGAAATACACCAACCGCGGGCTGCAGTTCCTCGACCTGATTCAAGAGGGCAACATCGGCCTGATGAAAGCGGTCGACAAGTTCGAATACCGCCGCGGTTACAAATTCTCCACCTACGCCACCTGGTGGATCCGCCAGGCGATCACCCGCTCGATCGCCGATCAAGCGCGCACCATCCGCATTCCGGTGCACATGATCGAAACCATCAACAAGATGAACCGCATCAGCCGCCAGATCCTGCAAGAGACCGGCGAAGAGCCATCCCCCGAGGTGCTTGCGGAGAGAATGGGTATGCCAGAAGAGAAGATTCGGCGCATCCTCAAAATCTCCCGCGACCCGATCTCGATGGAAACGCCGATCGGCGACGACGAGGATTCGCACTTAGGCGACTTCATCGAAGACACGTCGGTGCAACAACCGATCGACGCCGCACTGCAAGCCGACCTGCGTGAAGCGATGCGCGAAGTACTCGAACAGCTCAACCCGCGCGAAGCCAAAGTGCTGCGGATGCGTTTCGGCATCGAAATGAACACCGACTACACGCTCGAAGAGGTGGGACGCCAATTCGACGTCACACGCGAACGGATCCGCCAGATCGAAGCCAAAGCGCTCAGGAAACTGCGCCACCCCTCGCGGGCTGAGCTCCTGCGCGCTTATCTTGACAACGAAAGCTGACTCCCTTACGCTCACGCACTGGCCGCCCTTGGCGGCCTTCCTGTGCGCCCATAGCTCAACGGTTAGAGCAGCGGACTCATAATCCGTTGGTTGCAGGTTCGAATCCTGCTGGGCGCATTCCATTCGTTTTTCCCGTTTTTCCCTGAGCAATCATGGCGATTCAATGGTTTCCTGGACACATGCACGCCACGCGCAAGCGATTGCAGGAAGCGCTTGCCGAGGTCGACGTCGTCATCGAAGTGCTCGATGCCCGCATTCCGGCAGCAAGCCGGAATCCACTGTTGGAGACACTTCGCCGCAGTCGGCAAAAGCCGTGCTTGAAGCTCCTCAACAAAAGCGACTTGGCCGACCCCGAACGCACCGAAAGATGGCGTGCGGCGCTGCAGCAAGAAGCCGGTGTGGCTACGCTGGCGCTCTGCGCCCACCAACCTGCAGACGTGCGCCAGGTGATACCCGCCGCGCAATCGTTGGCACCCCACCGCAATCATCCCACCAAGCCATTGCGGATGATGATCGTCGGCATTCCCAACGTGGGCAAATCGACCCTGCTCAATGCATTACTCAAGCGCAAAGCGGCCAAGGTTGGCGACGAACCGGCGGTGACCAAGGCGGTGCAGCGCTACCACCTGGACGGCTTACGGACCATTTTCGATACGCCGGGCATGATGTGGCCGAAGATCGAAATCGAACACGACGGCTGGATGCTCGCGGCATGCCACGCAATCGGGCGCAATGCGGTGCGTGAAGAAGAAGTGACGCTCGCGCTCATCACCACGCTTCAGGAAGAGGGCTATGCCGAGCGCATTGCGAAACGATACGGCCTTCCCGAAACTCTGATCACCGCATCCCACCCAGAGGCGATCTTGGAAGCGATTGCCGAACGGCGCGGCTGCGTCGCCCGAGGTGGCGTAATCGACTGGGAGCGTGCCGCCCTCGTCTTCTTGCAGGATTTCCGGGACGGCCGCTTGGGCCGAGTGACGCTGGAGACCCCGGAGAGCCGTACGCTGCGCATCGCGCGCGCCACAACCGGCGACAAAAGTGATATGATCGAAACAGCTTCCCGTTGCGATGAGCACCATGACGCCGAAAGCGAAACAACCGACAAAACCGGAAGCGGCGCACCCAAACGGTGACCCCCAATTGGCGCCGCCAAGCCATGAACATGGGCAGCTCCCCGACCCCGTCCCGGAACACCCGCTCCTTTCCGGCAAACGGGAAATCGGCCGAGGTCGCTTCAGCATCGTCCTCGACGCGGGCCCTGAACGCGTGTACAAAATTGTCACCCATCCCGACGAATACCTCTACTACACCGCGGACGATCGCCCGCAAGGGCCTCATTTTCCTATCGTCCATGCGTACCACGGTATCATCGGCCGTTCGTCGCTCGGCTACCCGATGCACCTCTTCGAAATGGAAAAACTCTACCCACTGCCGGAACAGTCGCCAGCAGGCCAATTGGCGCGCCGTTTGGCCGCCGTCTATTGGGAAATGTGCAAACAGTGGGGCGAACTCAGCCGCAAAATGGGCGCAATCGCGTTACAGCAGATGGTGCAAACGCAACCACCTTTCGACAAGACACTGACTGAGGCCTTGGACGCGTTGGCGCGCTTTATCGAGCAGTACCGGCTGTTGCCCGATCTCATCGCGCAAGACAATTTGATGATGCGCAAAGATGGCACGCTGGTCTTCTCCGATCCCTTGGTGCTGGAAGAATAACGCCTTTTTGCGCGCGTTCCCGAACCGCGTCATTTGCGCCGTTCGTTCCCCCTTTCACGGGTGCCGGCCCGGCGGCACCAGACGCTCGACAACGTCGCAGCGGCCATCTTCCGCAATACGACGCGTCAATTCGATCCAGCCTGCTTTCCCACCGAGATCGGGACCGTTGGTGTAGAGTACCCGAGGCGACTCCTCCGGTGAGTACACCTCCCACCCCAAAAGCTCTGCGACGAACTGCCCCAATTCGTAGTGCGTGGGCCGACAACGCAACCGTGATGGCCAAGGTTCTGGGATCGTGGCGCCATTCCAGGCGGCGACCACCACGGGAACTTCACCAGCATGCGCGGTAAGCTGCCCGTGGCCCCAACGGCCGCCTTCACCCAGCAATTCGTTGTGGTCACCGGTAAGGATGAACCAAATCGGCTTGTCCGTTTTGCTTCGTACCGCAGTAACGATCTGCCGTGCCAATTCGTCGAACCAGGCAACAGCGTTACGGTAGGTCGTCTGCATCTGAGCGCTGCGCGACGAGGTATCGACGGGAAACGGTTGCCATCCTGGCGGCAGATAGCGGTCGTACGCCGAATGCGCGACGCGGGTGTGCAGGATCAGTAGGGTCTTTTCGTGGAACGATTCCGCGGCGATGCGTTCGAGTAAGACGCGATCGACCCCCGCTTCGGCACGATTGGGATCGCATCGATCCACGGTGCAGAAATGGTCGGCCGAATCCGCCCGTGTGAAGGTAAACAGGTTGTTGGTCTGAGCCGACTCGACCACGACACGATACCCATGTTGCTTCGCCAGCGAGATCAGGTTACTCTTACCGGTAACCGGAATGTCACTACGCCACGGCTCACGCTGCAGATTGAAAAACATCGGCAACGTCACCTTGGTTGCCACCCCAGCGGACTGCCCGATCGTGACGATGCACGTTGGGCACGTACGCAACGATGCCAGAAACGGCGTAGTGGGTTGCGGGTTACCAAAAGCGCTCATCACGCTTGGATTGGTCGATTCTCCCATCACAAGGACGATCACCCCATCGACCCCCTCGCCGATCGGGCGTACGTGATACGGCTCGCCACTCACTGACTGTGCCGCCGCCAGTGCAGAAATCCCGCCATACGCTGCGGTTGCGCCGATCGCGTACGACGTGACCAACCAGGCGTTTTTGAGCGCATAACCGTAGGGACGCGGATAGAATGCCTGCGTGTTTTCGGGGTGTCGGTACGCTTTGAGCGGTAACACCAACCACAACGCCAAGAAAAGCATTCCTGGCCACCACCGCCCCTGCACGCCGAAGCGCCGGTTCATTCGCCGCACTGCAGCGAAAACGGCAAGCGGCAAGAGCGGCAGCAGCAGCGCTGCCCAAAAATGGTGGAGCAGCCCAGAAAACGCCACCGTGATCTCGCGCCACTCAGTGAAAAGCAGCACCGGCTCGTGCGGCGCAATGGGCGCACCGTAATAGCTGTAGTGCAGAAATTGTCCCCACTGCGCCGCTGCGAAAAAGAGCGCTGCCATCCAGGCGGCAACCACGGAACGCAATGCCAGCGTCAGTGCGAACCAGAGGCCTACGATTGCGATCGTCAGCCCTTCGGGTTTGACCTGGTAGCTCGGCTCCAACGCCGCAAAAACGTGATCGATGCCCAAATAGACCGCCAGCCAAAGGAGCGTCCCGCCCAGCCAGATCACAACTTGCGCCAAAGCGCGCTGTGCCAGATTTTGCTTCGATGCCATCATTGACTACTCTGCTTCAACGGATCCGTTTTCACCGCGTTCGGCTCTCAACCCGTGGCTCGGGCGCGTTGGGTTGCGCCAGGAGCCCGTGCAACCACGTGAGCCCTTCCTGGAGTCGCTCATGAAGCCCATAAGGGGGTTGCAGGACCACCAGCCCACTTCCATACATCCCCCACCCGCTTTTCGGTGGCGCCGTGACCGCAAGCTCCACCCACAGGTGGTCTTCCGGCAGCACATTGCGCAACCGCCGCACCAAAATCGGGACTTCGTACCGCTTGAGCAATGGGTACCACACCATCACCACTGCTTGCGGAAACCGACGCCGCACCTCACGAACGAACGGCACGACGGCACCATAGTCCTTCGCCCCTTCGTACGAAGGATCGACGAAAACGATCCCGCGCCGCACGGGGGGCGGCATCCGTTTGACCGCTGCTTGCCATCCGTCGGCAAGCGTAACGCTCACCCTGGGGTCACGCGCAAAGAGCTGCCGCAACGCTTCGCCGTCGGTGGGGTGGCGCTCGAAGCAATAGAGTCGATCGGGAAGATCGGCGCGCATCAAGAAGCGCGCGATCGCGGGCGACCCGGGATAAACCGTCATCGTGCCATCGGGATTGAATGCATTCAAAATGGACCGAAACGTGGCAAACGCCGCAGGGGCCTCTGCCTGCGCCGCCCAAAAGCGACCGACCCCGTCGCGCCACTCTTCCGGAAGTCGACCGCCAATGCGCTGCGTCAGCGCATAGACGCCAGCCCCCGCGTGGGTATCGAACGCACACCACGGCTTCTCTTTTTGGTTGAGCAGCGCGAGCGCTTCGCTCAACACCCAATGTTTGAGCAGGTCACCGGGATTCCCTGCATGAAACGCATGACGATAAGCAAGCATAAGGATGCGCAACTTTCAACACGAACGCGGTTTCATGGGATAATGAAACGCGTTTCAGAAAAAATGAGAGCGTGACAATGGCCTGTTTTGCCCTCGACGACAAGAGACCCATTTTATCGGAAGGCGTCTGGATTGCCGAGAGCGCCGAAGTGATCGGTGACGTTCGGATGGGCCCGGACGTCTCGATCTGGTTCAACGCGGTGGTTCGTGGCGACAATGAGCCGATCACGATCGGCGCGGGTACGAACATCCAAGACGGCGCGATCCTGCACAACGACGAAGGCGTACCGCTCACGATCGGCGCCAACGTCACCGTCGGCCACATGGCGATGCTGCACGGGTGCACGATCGGTGACGGCACCTTGATCGGGATCAACGCGGTGATCCTCAACCACGCGGTGATCGGCAAAGAGTGCATCATTGGCGCCAATGCGCTCATTCCCGAGCGCAAAGTCATCCCCGACCGCAGCCTGGTCGTGGGCTCCCCCGGCCGGGTGGTGCGCACGTTGAGCGACGAAGAGGTTGCCGCGTTGCGCCAAAACGCGCAGCACTACATCGACGCGGCGCGCCGCTACCGCCGGTTCCTGCGCCGCATCGACTAACTTGTAAGCACCTTCTTCATGGGCGGCTGGCGTGCTCCGGCACCATGAAAAGGAGTTCGTCGCTGCGAATCCAGTTGTATTGGCGGCGAACGGTCTCTTCGAGCGCCTCGCCGCCGGTTTCCAATTGCCGAATCACCTCGCGCAGCCGCTCGTTGCGGGCTTCGAGCGCGGCGTTCTGCGCACGCAGCTCGGCCACTTTCGCTTCCAGACGTTGCCGCGCGACGATCCCCCCTTCGCCGAACCAGAGCTGGTATTGCAACCCCAGTACCAGGAGGAGGATCGCCAACCGCCGCAGCGCCGTGACCATCGCGTGACACTCCGCGTGCGACGACGCCGCAACAAGACTCAGCCGCGACGCAGGTTATAGAACGCGGCGATACCGGGATAGTGGGCCGTATCGCCCAAATCCTCCTCGATGCGCAGCAGCTGGTTGTATTTCGCCAGTCGGTCGGAACGGGAAAGCGAACCGGTCTTGATCTGCATCGTCGACAACCCAACCGCGATATCGGCGATCGTCGCGTCTTCGGTCTCGCCCGAACGGTGCGAAACCACCGCGGTATAGCCCGCGCGTTTCGCCATTTCCACCGCAGCGAAGGTTTCGGTAAGCGTCCCGATCTGGTTGATCTTGATCAGGATCGAATTGGCTATGCCTTCTTGGATTCCTTTTTCCAAGATTTTGGTGTTGGTAACGAAGAGATCATCGCCAACCAGTTGCACCTTCTGCCCCAACCGTTCGGTCAAGAGCTTCCACCCGGCCCAATCGCCTTCGGCCATGCCATCCTCGATCGAAACGATCGGGAATTTGTCCACCAGGGTCGCCAGGTAGTCGGCAAACGCTTCCGAAGTAAGCGTGAGTCCCTCCCCTTCGAGCACGTATTGACCGTCGCGGTAGAACTCGGAGCTTGCGCAGTCGAGCGCCAATACCACGTCACGTCCGGGTTCATACCCTGCCGCGGCAACCGCTTCGAGAATCAGGTTCAACGCCTCTTCGGTGTTTTTCACGTTGGGCGCAAACCCGCCTTCGTCCCCCACCGTCGTGGGCATGCCGCGTTTGTCGATGATTTTCTTCAAGTGGTGGAACACTTCGGCACCGCAGCGCAACGCGTCACGGAAGGTCGACGCGCCCACGGGCATGATCATGCACTCTTGAATATCGAGGCTGTTGTTGGCGTGCGCACCGCCGTTGATCACGTTCATCATCGGTACCGGCATCGCTTTGAGGCCGCTGCCGCCCAGGTAGCGGTAGAGCGGCAGTCGCGCCTCTTCCGCGGCGGCCTTCGCCACCGCGAGCGACACCGCCAGGATCGCGTTCGCACCCAAGCGCGATTTGTCCTCGGTGCCGTCGAGCTCGATCATCGTCTTGTCGATGAGCGCCTGGTCGTCGGCGTCGAGCCCCAACAGGGCTTCGCAAATTTCGGTATTGACGTTTTCGACCGCTTTGAGTACCCCTTTGCCCAAATAGCGGTTGGGATCGCCATCCCGCAATTCGAGTGCTTCCCGAGAACCGGTCGACGCCCCGGAAGGAACCGCTGCCCGCCCGAGGACGCCCGATTCGAGCAACACGTCTGCCTCGACCGTGGGGTTGCCGCGCGAATCGAGCACCTCGCGGGCAACGATATCTACGATTGCTGCCATGGTTTCACTCCTTTACTCTGTATTCGTTCCGACCGCGCCTTACGCAAGCCCTTCGACGACGAGCATGTCGTACTCCGCAACTCCTTCGCGGGCGGCACGCGCTTGTCGGTAGGTTTCGGAATCGTAAAACGCTTTCGCTGCGTCATAAGAGGGAAATTCGACGACGACGACGCGCACCGGCTGCCAGGCGCCTTCCAGCACCTCGAAGCGGCCACCCCGCACGAGGAAACGCCCTCCATGTTCGGCCACCGCCTGCGCAGAGAGTTCGCGATAACGCGCAAGCGCGTCATTGTCGGCACGGCGCGCCACCACAACCACATACCCTTTCGCCATGTTCGGCTCCTTTCAGCGAAGTAACCACTCGTTTTCGAGGAAGGGGCTGCGCTTCACCACTCGATCGAGCTCGACCAACGTCGACAGCAACGCCTCGAGCCGCGGAATGGGCCAAGCGTTCGGCCCGTCGGAAAGGGCCTTGTCGGGGTCAGGATGGCACTCCATGAAGAGCCCGGCCACCCCCGCAGCGATCGCGGCGCGCGCCAAAACCGGGACGAACTCGCGGCGGCCGCTCGACCGCCCGTCTCCCCCGCCGGGCAGTTGGACCGAATGCGTGGTGTCGAACACCACTGGGCAACCGGTCTCGCGCATGATCGCGAGGCCGCGCATATCGACCACCAAATTGTGGTATCCGAACGAAACGCCGCGCTCACAGACCAGGATCGTATCGGCACCGCCATTGGCCGCTTTGGCTTTCGCGACAACGTGGCGCATATCCTCCGGGGCCAAGAATTGCCCTTTTTTGATGTTCACCGGTTTGCCGCTTGCGGCAACCGCCTGAATGAAGTCGGTTTGGCGGCAGAGGAATGCGGGCGTTTGCAACACGTCGACCACTTCGGCAACCGGCACGACCTCACGCTCCGTATGGACGTCGGTGAGCACGGGAACGCCGACGGTCTCGCGCACTTCGGCTAGGATCTCGAGCCCTTTGGCCATACCCAGACCACGAAACGACGCGACCGAGGTGCGGTTCGCCTTGTCGTAACTCGATTTATAGATGAACGGAACCCCCAGGCGATCGGTGATCGCCTTGATCGCCGAAGCGGTTTCGAGCGCCATTTGCCGCGACTCGATCACGCACGGCCCGGCAATCAGGAAAAAGGGGCGATCCAGCCCCACCTCGAAGCCACAGAGTTTCATCATCGCCCCTCTTTTTTTCCCGGCACGGCCGCACCCATCACGCCTCCTTGGGGAGCAAAACCGGACGTCCTGCCCGTTCCCGCGCCGCGAGCGCCGCAGCGACGAACGACGAAAAGAGCGGATGTCCGGTACGAGGATTCGAGGTGAATTCGGGATGGAATTGGCACCCCAAAAACCACGGGTGGACCGAACGGGGCAACTCGACGATCTCACACAGGTCCGTACCCGGCGCACGGCCCGAAACGACGAGTCCGTGCTGTTCCAATTCCGGCAACAGTCGGTTATTGACCTCATAGCGGTGGCGATGGCGCTCGACGATCTCATCTTTGCCGTAGATCTCGTGCGCCAGCGTCCCCGGCGCCACGCGACACGGCTGGCCACCAAGCCGCATCGTACCGCCCAGATCGGCGTCCGCACTGCGGCGGATCACCTGCCCCGAGCGATCCTGCCATTCGGTGATCAACCCCACCACCGGATGCGCCGTATCGGGATCGAATTCGGTCGAGTGGGCGTCTTGCCATCCCACAACGTGGCGCGCAAACTCGACCACCGCCAACTGCATCCCCAAGCAAATGCCCAGATACGGAATCTGCTGCTCGCGCGCGAATTGGATGGCGCGAATCTTGCCTTCGGTGCCCCGCCGGCCAAACCCACCGGGAACGAGGATCGCGTCGAGCTGCTTCAGGATCGCTTCCCCACCTGGTGCTTCGAGATCTTCGGCATCGATATAGTGGATGTTGATCCGGCAGCGCGCTTTCAAACCGGCATGGTTGAGCGCTTCGATGAGCGATTTGTACGATTCGGTAAGATCGACATATTTTCCCACGAACCCCAAATCGATCTCAGTCTGCGGATGGTTGAGCGCATCGACAATCTCTTGCCAGATGCGCAGATTGGCAGGCCGCGCCAAAATTCCGAGTTTGTGGCAGACGATCTCGTCGAGCATCTGCTCGTGGAGCAACAACGGAATGCGGTAGATGGTGTCGGCGTCGCGCGCCTCGATCACCGCTTCTGGGCGGACGTTGCAAAAGAGCGCGATTTTGCGCCGCTCCGCTTCCGGGATTTCCCGGTCCGCACGGCACAACAAAATATCGGGCTGAATACCGATCTCCCGCAACTCTTTCACCGAGTGTTGCGTCGGTTTGGTTTTGAGCTCACCCGCCGTCGGAATGAAGGGCAGCAGCGTCAAATGGATGTAGCACGCCCCTTGCGGCCCGAGCTCTTGCCCCATCTGGCGAATCGCCTCCAGAAAAGGGAGCGACTCGATGTCGCCGACGGTTCCCCCAACCTCGACGATCGCGACGTCGGCACCTTCGGCACCGCGACGAATGTAGAGCTTGATCTCATCGGTAATATGCGGGATCACCTGAACGGTTTTGCCCAGGTACTCCCCGCGCCGCTCTTTGCGAATCACCGACTCATAAATTTGCCCGGTAGTGAAGTTGTTCCGCCGGCTCATCTTAGCGCTCGTAAAGCGCTCGTAGTGCCCCAGGTCGAGGTCGGTCTCCGCACCGTCTTCGGTGACAAAGACCTCGCCGTGCTGGAACGGGCTCATCGTGCCAGGGTCGACGTTGATGTACGGGTCGAGTTTGAGATGGGTGACACGAATCCCGCGCGATTCCAAAATCGCGCCAAGTGAAGCGGCGGCGATCCCCTTACCCAGTGAGGAGACGACGCCGCCGGTGACGAACACATACTTGGTCATAGCGAATAGGCGCTCGCGAAAAGCGCTATTCTACCCGAAACTCAGGTGGCGAGCTCCGGCCGGTTGCGGAAGTATTCGAGCGCTTCGGGGTTGGCCAGCGCCTCGACATTCTTCACCGCTTCGCCATGCACCACCTGACGAACCGCGATCTCGACGATCTTGCCGCTTTTGGTGCGCGGGATATCGGGAACCTGAACCACTTTCGCCGGTACGTGTCGCGGCGTGGTGTTCACACGGATCGTCTCTTTGATTTTCTGGACAAGGGCGTCGTCCAGGGTTAGGCCGTCCCGCAACCGCACGAAGAGCACCACCCGCTCGTCGTTGCCCCACCGCTGGCCGATCACCAACGATTCGACCACTTCGTCAAGCTTTTCGACTTGACGGTAGATCTCCGCGGTACCGATCCGCACCCCGCCCGGATTGAGCGTGGCGTCCGACCGCCCGTAGATGATGAAACCGCCACGTGGCGTCTCTTCGGCATAATCGCCGTGGGTCCAGACCCCCGGGAACCGTTCGAAATAAGCCGCGCGGTAGCGCTTGCCGTCGGGGTCGTGCCAAAATCCGAGCGGCATTGCTGGAAATGGCTGAGTGCATACCAGCTCCCCTTTCGCTCCGACCACCGGATTACCCTGTTCGTCGAAGACCGCGACCGCCATCCCCAGCCCCTTGCACTGGATCTCGCCGCGATAGACCGGAAGCGTTGGGTTCCCCAGGACGAAGCAGGAGCAGATATCGGTGCCGCCCGAAATCGAACTCAGACAGACGTCGGTTTTGATGCGTTCATAGACGTAATCAAACCCTTCAGGCGCCAGCGGGCTCCCGGTAGACAACACGGTACGCACCGACGAAAGCGAATGGGTCTCGATCGGTGCAAGCCCCTGCTTCGCCGCGGTATCCAAGAATTTCGCCGACGTGCCGAATTGGGTCATTCCCTCGGCGTCGGCCAGATCGAAGAGAATCCGCCCTTCGCGCGCAAAGGGCGAGCCGTCATAAAGGAGCAACGTCGCTTCGCTCGCCAAGCCGCTCACCAACCAGTTCCACATCATCCAGCCGCAGGTGGTGAAGTAGAACAGGCGGTCACCCGAGCGAACGTCGGTATGCAACCGATGCTCCTTCAGGTGTTGGAGCAATACCCCCCCGGCGCGATGGACGATACATTTGGGCACACCTGTGGTGCCCGAAGAGTACAAAATGTAAAGCGGATGGTCGAACGGCAACCGGACGAACGCGATTTCACGCACCGCCTCATGTGGCGTCAACCAATTCGCCCACGAAACGGCACGGGGAATCGACGACAGCGACCCGTCGAATTCTGCCGCTGGCAACCCCCCGGAGACGCTCAGGTAGGGGGTTACCACCACCCGTTCGACACTGGGAAGCCGCTCGGCGACCTCGGCCACTTTGGCACGGATGTCGATCGCTTTACCGTTGTACCAATAGCCGTCGACGGTGAAGAGCACCTTGGGTTCGGTCTGACCAAAACGGTCGAGCACCCCCTGGACGCCGAAATCGGGTGACGCCGAAGTGAAGATCGCACCCAGGCTCGTCGCGGCGAGCATCGCCACTACCGTATGCGGATGGTTGGGCATATACGCGGCAACACGGTCTCCACGCCCAACCCCGGCTTTCGCCAACGCCGCGGCACACTGCGCAACCGCCCGATAGAGTTCCGCCCAAGTGAAGCGCAGGGTCTGTTTGTCTTCGCCCCAAAAGATGAGGGCGGGGGTATCGTCGCGGCGGCGCAGCAAATTTTCCGCGAAATTGAGCCGCGCTTCCGGAAACCACTGCGCAGCGGTGATCTCCGTCCCTTCGACGAAGATCACGTCACCCCGTGTGCCGATCACCCCACAATCGTCCCATACTTGCGCCCAGAACGCTTCAGGGTGCTCGATGCTCCATTGGTGCAGCGCACGATAGTCCGGCAGATTCACGCCCCAGCGACGCTCGGCACGATGTGCAAACGCCGTGATCTGCGCGTGTTGCACCCGTTCCGGGCTTGGCGCCCAAAGCATGGTTGCATCCTTGCTCATGGAATTTCCCCCTTTGGTCTGCGAACCTACCTCATCTTATTCTGGATGAATCAATTTTTCCCGCAACGCATCGGGAATCGGCACCGATTGGCCGGTGCGGGGATTGAACCAAACGATCTTGGCATACCCCGTGGCGTAGAGAGGATCCTCACCCACACAACACAATTCGTACCACGTCATCACACTCGAACGCCCGGGTTCTCCCAAAAAGAGCTTGACCTCCACCGTCGCCGGGTAGGTCACAGGACGCAAAAAGGTGCATTCGGCGTTGATGATCACCGGCGCCCCTTCGGCCTCGGGATGCACACGATAACCGATGTGCTCCAGCCATTCGACACGCGCCTGCTCGTAGAATCGGAAATAGACCGTATTATTGACATGCCCGTAGGCATCCATATCCCCCCAACGAACCGGAATGCGTGACACCCACGCCAACCGCCGCACCGCGGCTTCCGGGTTGTGGCCACCCCCCGCTTGGGGCGCAGTTACCTCGCTCATTGTCGATTACCCCCTTGTCATTCGAACGCTTTTTTGCCAACATACGCTAGCGTATGGAACAGATTGTAGCGTAAGGAGCGTAAAGATGGAACGCGAAACGATGGAGTTCGACGTTGTCATCGTCGGCGCGGGCCCTGCTGGGCTTGCCGCGGCGATCCGGCTGAAGCAGCTCGCGAACGAACGCGGCGAGGATTGGTCGATCTGCGTGCTGGAAAAGGGGGCCGAAGTCGGCGCGCACACTCTTTCGGGCGCGGTATTCGACGCCCGCGCGCTTGCGGAACTCATTCCCGATTACCGCGAACGCGGCGCCCCCATCGGGACGCCCGTCACCGAAGATCGCTTCTTGTTCCTCACCGAGCAGCGTGCGTTCAAAACCCCCAATTTTCTCCTGCCCGTGTGCTTTCAAAACCACGGCAACACCATCGTTCGCGCCGGGTTTTTGGTCAAATGGCTGGGCGAACAAGCCGAAGCGCTCGGCGTCGAGATCTTCCCTGGCTTTGCCGCGGCTGAGATGCTTTTCGACGACAACGACCGTGTGATCGGGGTGGTTACCGGCGACATGGGGGTCCAGAAAGACGGAACCCCAGGGCCCAACTACCAACCGGGAATCGCGATCATGGCCCGTTATACCCTCTTTGCCGAGGGGTGCCGCGGGCATCTCGGCAAGCAACTCGAAGCCCATTACCGGCTCCGCGATGGGAAAGACCCGCAGAAATATGGCATCGGGATCAAAGAGCTCTGGCGCATTCCCAAAGAGCAACACCAAGCGGGCCTCGTGATGCACACCGCGGGCTGGCCGCTCGACCCCCACACCTACGGTGGGTCGTTCTGCTACCACCTGGAAGAGGATCTGGTCGCGATCGGCTTCGTCGTCGGTCTCGACTACCAGAACCCGTACCTCTCTCCGTTCGAAGAGTTCCAGCGTTTCAAGACCCACCCCGCGATTCGACCGATGCTCGAAGGCGGGGAACGCCTCGCGTACGGAGCGCGGGCATTGACCGCAGGCGGAATCCAGTCGCTCCCGAAACTGGTCTTCCCAGGCGGCGCGCTTATCGGAGACGACGCGGGCTTTCTCAATGCCTCACGCATCAAAGGGCTCCACACCGCGATCAAGTCGGGGATGCTCGCAGCCGAAGCCACCGCCGACGCGCTCGCAGCTGGGCGCGCGCACGACGAACTCACCGCCTACCCAACCGCTTTCGAAACCAGCTGGATGAAGGAAGAGCTGTATCGCGCCCGCAATTTCAAACCCCTGATGCACAAAGGTCTTTACCTTGGGTCGCTGCTCTTTGGGATCGACCAGATGGTGTTCCGAGGCAAAGCGCCGTGGACCCTACACCACGCACAAGCCGACCACGAAGCGCTCAAACCGGCAAACACGTTTCACCCGATCGCCTATCCCAAACCCGACGGCAAGATCACCTTCGATCGCCTTTCGTCGGTCTTCCTCTCCAATACCAACCACGACGAAGACCAGCCGTGCCATTTGCAACTGCGTGAACCAGAGAAGGCGATCGCCGTCAATTTCAACGTCTATGCGTCACCGGAAACCCGTTACTGCCCCGCGGGTGTCTATGAAATCGTCGAAACGGACGGCCAGCCGTGCTTACAGATCAACGCGCAGAACTGCGTCCACTGCAAGACGTGTGACATCAAGGACCCCACCCAGAACATCAACTGGGTGACCCCTCAAGGGGGCGAGGGTCCAATCTACCAAGGGATGTGACCCCGTATCGCGTCACTCCAGAACCCGGCGGGCGTTGAGCGGTTGCACCGGGCGCGCGTTCTCGTTGAGGAGCGCGCGCAGCCGCTGCAACTGCGGCTCGCTCGCCGTGATGGGCTCTTGCATCACGTACCACCGCACCCCTTCGGAGCACGGCGGCGTCGTCAAGGAGCCGTTGTAACGGAAAAACCCTTCACTGCGCGGCAGTAACGCGCGCAGATCAACCGTTTCGTTACTGATCCGTTTGCGCTCCTGATGCCCTTTGCGGCGCACATGCCGCGCATCGTGCGCACCCTCGGTCGGCTCTGGCGCCCACCGCAAGATCTGCGCCAATACCGGATTCTCGTCGCCACTTTGGAACCAAACCCCGACTACCGCAAGCGCGCCTTTGGCGTTGCGATGCACGAAGTGGGCTTCGAGCGGATAGCGGTTGCCGTTGTCCGCATGTTCGCTGGGCGAATGGAAATGAACGTTGATCAACGAAAAGGTCTCACCCTCTGCGGTGAGGGTCCATTTGCCTTCTGGCACCGGTAAAACGATCGTATGACCGTCATCGACCACCGTCAAAGGCAAAGGTGCTTCGTACTGGAACTGGATCGGGCGCAGGTCGGTGCGCAACACCCGAACGCGGTCGATGTCGATCGGCGACTGATTCTTTCCAATCTCGCAAAGCAAATACTCCTTGGAGAGTTTCCCCCACCGCTCGGGCCCGAGCTTACCGTGGTAACCCCAAGCAGCACCGCCTGCGGCCTGTGCCAACGTAGCCGTAGCGAACAAGCCAACTGCAATCCATCCGCGAATTCCTAGGCGCATCCCATCCGCTCCTCTCGAACACTTTCCGAGTAAAATAGCACAAGTTACTCCCAAGACCTATCCTTCACTCATGGCACAAAACCCTTATCCTCACCCCATCCTGGCACGTGAAGGTTGGCCCTTCATCGCCCTCACGGGTGTGGTGGCGCTCGTCACCACGGCGTGGTGGGAAGCCGGGTCGCTCCCCTTTTGGGCGCTCTTTCTCTTCGTCGTGCAATTTTTCCGTGACCCGGCGCGCCCCATCCCGGATACGCCCCGCGCCGTCCTTTCCCCGGCTGATGGCCGCATCGTCGCGATCGAAGCGACCACCGACCCGTGGCGCGCATGCCCGGCGCTCAAAGTCAGCGTCTTCATGAACGTCTTCAACGTCCATTCGAACCGAAGCCCCGTGGACGGCACCGTGCTCAACCGCTGGTACCACCCCGGCAAATTTCTCAACGCAGCGCTTGACAAAGCCAGTGTCGAAAACGAACGCAACGCGCTTCACTTCAAAACCGACGACGGACACGAACTGACCTGCGTGCAAGTGGCTGGCCTCATCGCCCGCCGTATCCTCTGCACTGTGGAACCTGGCCAACATCTGGCGCGGGGTGAACGGTATGGCTTCATCCGCTTCGGTTCGCGCGTCGACCTCTACCTGCCACCGGAAAGCCAGGTGTGTGTCACCATTGGGGAGAAGGTGAAAGCCACCTCGACCATTCTCGCCCTTTTGCCGGAAGCACCCGAAAAACCATGACCAACCCAGTTGACGAGATACCTGACGAGGAGACTCCGAATCACCCGCGGCGGGCGATCTACCTCCTGCCCAACTTGATGACCACCGCTGCGCTCTTTTTCGGCTTCTATTCGGTGGTCCAGTCGTGGCATGGCGATCTGGCGGCAGCCGCGATCGCGATCTTTATCGCGATCCTCTTCGACGGACTCGACGGTCGTCTGGCGCGGCTCACCCACACCCAAAGCGCGTTCGGCGCGGAATACGATTCGCTTTCCGATATGGTCTCGTTTGGGGTTGCTCCGGCCGTCCTCGCGCTGGCCACCGCGCTCAACTCCTTGGGCAAACCGGGGTGGATCCTCGCGTTCGTCTACTGTGCAGCGGCGGCGCTGCGTTTGGCGCGCTTCAACGTCAATCAAACGGTCGTCGGTAAGAACTACTTCCAAGGATTGCCCAGCCCTTCCGCCGCAGCGCTCGTCGCAAGCTTCGTCTGGCTGGCGCACGACCTTGCCTGGAACCCCACCACCACCGCAGTTTGGTGTGGCGTGCTCACCCTGTTCGCGGGCCTCAGCATGGTAAGCAACATTCTGTTCTGGAGCGGGAAATCGATCGATCTACGCCGCTCCGTTCCGTTCCTGGCCGCAGCCGGGCTGGCGTTGGTGTTCGCGTTCATCTCGTTTTACCCCCCCGGCGTACTCTTCGCGTTGACGCTTGCTTACGCGCTGAGCGGTTACTTCCTCGCGCTGTGGCGCTGGTGGAAAAAAAGGCACCCCCTTGTCAAAAACGAAAAAGGTGGGTAGATTTACGCCATGGCTTGTGCATCGATTCCCTCTCGCACGCGAAACATTCTCCTTCGGGCAGGGCTTCTGCTCGGTCCTCTGCTGCGCCTTGCGCGCTGACGAACTCACCCACTCCCCCCTTATCCCAATCCCTTCGCCCTAGGGGCAAGAGACCCTACAACCGTCATTTTTGCGAGGAAGCCATGAAAGAGTCGTTGATCATTTTCGATACCACGTTGCGCGACGGCGAGCAGAGTCCTGGCGCTTCGATGACGCAAGAGGAAAAGGTCCGAATTGCGAAACAACTCGAACGGTTGCGCGTCGATGTGATCGAAGCGGGCTTCGCCGCAGCAAGCCCCGGTGATTTCGCCGCTGTGCAGGCTGTGGCGCATGCGATCAAAGAGAGCACGGTCTGTTCCTTGGCGCGTGCGAACGAAAAGGATATCGCTGCGGCCGGCGAAGCGATCGCACCCGCAGAACGTAAGCGCATCCATACCTTCATCGCCACCAGCCCGATCCATATGGAGAAAAAGCTCCGCATGTCCCCGGATCAGGTGCTCGAACAAGCCGTGAAAGCGATCGGTTGGGCGCGACGCTATACCGATGACGTCGAATTCTCCGCCGAAGACGCCGGCCGCTCCGAGATCGACTTCCTTTGCCGCATCTTCGAAGCCGTGATCGACGCGGGCGCGACCACGATCAACGTTCCCGATACCGTCGGTTACGCGTTGCCCCACCAGTTCGGAGAACGGATTCGTACGCTCATCGAACGCATCCCTAACTCCGACAAGGTGATCTGGTCCGTGCACTGCCACAACGACCTGGGCCTTGCGGTCGCCAATTCATTGGCTGCGGTGCTCGCCGGCGCCCGTCAGGTAGAGTGCACCATCAATGGTCTGGGAGAGCGCGCGGGCAACGCGGCGCTTGAAGAGATCGTGATGGCGGTACGCACCCGACAAGACGTCTTCCCGTGCGATACGCGTATCGACACCCGCCAGATCGTCCCCGCGTCGAAATTGGTTTCGCAAATCACCGGCTTCCCGGTACAACCCAACAAAGCGATCGTTGGCGCGAACGCGTTCGCACACGAATCGGGCATCCACCAGGATGGCGTATTGAAGCACCGCGAAACCTACGAAATCATGCGCGCCGAAGACGTCGGCTGGACCACCAACAAGATCGTGCTCGGCAAACACTCGGGGCGCAACGCCTTCAGAACCCGGTTGGCAGAACTCGGCATCACGTTCGAAAGCGAAGAGCAGCTCAATCAAGCGTTTGCCCGCTTCAAGGAACTGGCCGACAAGAAGCACGAAATCTTCGATGAAGACCTCATCGCGTTGATGAGCGACGAAGGCGTTTCCGGTGGTCATGAAGTCGAACGTTACCGTCTCGTCTCCAGTTGCTTCCACAGCGAAACGGGAGAGACCCCGAAAGCGCGCTTGGTGATCGCAATCGACGGCGAAGAGCAGACCGTGGAAAGCGAAGGTTCTGGTCCCGTAGACGCTGCGTTCCAAGCGATCGAGAAACTGGTTCAGAGCGGCGCCGAATTGCTCCTTTACTCGGTGAATGCGATCACCCAGGGCACCGATGCGCAAGGAGAAGTCACCGTCCGGCTCAGCAAAGAGGGACGAATCGTGAACGGTCAAGGAGCAGACACCGACATCATCGTCGCATCGGTCAAGGCCTACTTGAACGCGCTCAACAAATTGTTGGCAAACCGCGCGCGCATCAGTCCTCAGGTGTAGACGAAGCGTGCCGTCGGCGGCGGGGGAAAAACCGCGCATAGCGGACCACCGCCGCAAAAAGGAGCAGCGCAAGCGCCGCCTCTACGCCCGCCAGCCAGCGAACGGGCGCGGGATCGAAGAGGCGTGCGCTCCCTTCCAACAGGTAGAAACTGCACCACAGCGCCGTCCACTGGTATGTCCGTAGCCGTCCACGCCACAGTCCGGGAAGCAGCAGCGCCAACGGCACCGCTTTGAGCACCAGCCAAGAACCACCCGGTCGCAGCGGAGCGAGCACGCTTTCCCAGGCCACCGCCAAAACCGCGAGCAAAAATGCCAGCGTCGTCGCGATCGCTACCCAACGCCTCGGCATCACGCCTCCTTTGGCCAAATTTCGGCAACCGTCACGTGTGGCGTCACCAATCGAATGCGCCCCGGCTGAAAACGCTCGACGCTCACCTGAAAGCGCTCGGGTTCGCGGACCAACCACCAGGCGCCCGACAACCGCTCCAAGCGACGCAGCACCAACACCGGTTGCGGAAAGTACGGCAACCAGCGCTTCAACACGATCCCGAGCTGTCGCGTCCCCCGCTTCGCTTCGGGCGCAAGGGATAGGATCGCGGTCGCCGCCTCGATCGGCGCCAGGATCTGAAGGCCAACGATCCGTGCCGTTGCTGCGGTTCGTTGCCAGCGGACCACCCCCAACCACCACTGGGCCGCAATGGAGACGCTCACGTGCTCTGCAGTAAATCGCACCGCGACGATTTCACCGTCCCGCACCGAAACCGATGCCGTGAAGCGAAGCCGTGCGCCCGAAACCAAATCGGAAAGCTCGACGATTTCGGCCCCTTGCCAAGCCACAGGTGCACCGCTTGCCAACGCCGCGATGGCCTCCCACCCGACCACCACTTTGGCGTCGCAATGGCAGGGTTGCCGGCGGACGCGCCGCCCCGCCTGCCACAGCCGTTCTGCGAATGCAAGCAGGAGCCAAATGAGCTGCTGCGATTGCGTTTGGTGGGGTGCTTGCAACCAACGTTTGACCAACCGATCGATTTGGCGCTCCAGCGCAGAGAAATCGAGCCAGAAGAGCGTCTGGCACGCCCATGACACCGTTCCCCGGCGAACCAACTGCACCGTCGGCTCCGTCGCAATGCCCCAAAAGGGAAGTTGCGCGGGCTCTCCACCATCGGCCTGCGCCGTATCCGGTGCGGCGGGGAGCAGTCGGGCGGTCACACCGTGCAGCGCCAACACCGCCATCAGACATTCCACGCGGGCATCCAGTGGCCAAGCCCCGTCACCGGCAAGGTATAACGCGAGCGCAGCTGCGACTTCCCCGGTGACCACGCCGTCGTGCTGCTGCCCCTCAGCAATGACCTTAGGCAACCAGAGCGTCCAAAACGACGTCTCCAACGGATACCCCACGGCCCAGGCAACAGCGACCACCCAAGCACCGGCCACCGTCGCCGCCGAATCCTCCTGGTCCGCATACCGCGCGTGCCACAGCGCCAAGATACGGGCTGCGGTCGCACTGTCCCAGCGAACGGTTTCCGGTGGCAATTCGGGAAAATGCTCGCCCAGACGCAAGGCGAGCCACTGCGGGGAAACGGACACCGCGGCAGTGGCTGCCTCCGCCGTCATCACGCCTCCGATTGCTGGGGCGACAATCCCACCGACGCAAAGAGCGCGGTCAGTGCCACTCCGGGTTCAGGCGCACGCATGAACGCTTCGCCGACCAGAAAAGCGGGAACACCAGCCTCCCAGAGTCGTTCGACATCGGCGCGCGTCAAGATTCCCGATTCGGCAATCGGCAAGCGATCGTCTGGGTAGTGCGGCAACAAGGACAAGGTCGTTTCGAGCGAAACGGCAAAGGTTCGCAGGTTGCGGTTGTTGACCCCGATGAGCGGTGTAGGCAACATCAGCGCCCGCTCGAACTCTTCTGCGTCGTGGACTTCGACCAGAACGTCGAGTCCCAACTCCATCGCCAGTGCCGTCAGATCACGCAGTCGTGCATCGTCGAGCGCCGCGACGATCAACAAAATCGCGTCGGCACCGATCGCGGCCGCCTCCCACACCTGCCATGGGTCGATCAGGAAATCTTTGCGCAATACAGGAAGCGAAACGGCCCCACGAGCCGCCTTCAGAAAGGCATTGCTGCCTTGAAAATAGTGCACGTCGGTCAAAACCGAAAGACACGCAGCGCCCCCCGCTTCGTAACTTTTCGCGATCGCTACCGGATCGAACGGGTCGCGCAAAACCCCTTTCGAAGGGCTCGCGCGCTTCACTTCGGCAATGACCCCCGGCACCTGTTCCGCGCGCTTACGCTGCAACGCCTGAGCAAAGCCGCGCGGTGGGTCGGAGCGCAAACGCTCTTCCGCTGCACGACGCATAACCGCATCGGGTTGGCGCGCACGCCCCGCCGCCACCTCTTCTTTTTTGGTTGTCAGGATTGCCGCCAGAATATCGGGAATAGATGCCCCCACTCGCGTTCCCCCTTGCTCACAGCGTCGTGACCGCGGTCGCTTTGACCGCTTCGTTCACGGTTGCCCTTTTTCTGCGGCATCCGCCAAGCGGTTCGTCGCCTGGACGAACGCCTCCAACCTGGCACGCGCGGCACCATTGGCAATCAGCTCACGTGCCAATTCGACCCCATGCGCAATCGATTCGACACGATTCGCCGCATAGAGGGCAACCCCCGCGTTCAAGACGACGATATCACGCGCCGGCCCCGGTTCGTCCGCCAACACCTGACGCACGATCGCCGCTGACGTCGTCGCGTCGTCCACTTGGAAATGGCGGCTCGACGCCATCGCCAGGCCAAAATCTTCGGGGTGGATGCGATACTCCCGAATCTTGCCATCCTTGAGTTCGCCCACCAAGGTTTCCGCACCCAGCGTCACCTCGTCGAGTCCATCGAGGCCATAGACGACCAAGACGTGGCGTGCTCCCAGCCGCTCCATCACCCGCACACAAATCCCGACCAGATCGGGATGGAATACCCCCAAGAGGCTATTGGGCGCCCCGGCTGGGTTGGTGAGGGGGCCGAGGATATTGAAAATCGTGCGCACCCCCATCTCTTTCCGAACCGGCATCACATTCTTCATCGTCAAATGGTGCAGCGGCGCGAACATAAAGCCGACGCCGGCTTCCGCAATACATTGGGCCACGGCTTCGGGGGAGAGATCAACGCGTGCGCCGAGCGCTTCGAGCACGTCGGCACTGCCCGATTTCGACGAAACGGAGCGGTTACCGTGCTTCGCCACTTTCGCCCCACCCGCAGCCGCAACGAACGCTGTGGTCGTGGAGATGTTGAAGGTATGCGCGCCATCGCCCCCCGTTCCCACGACGTCGAGCAGATGGTCGTGCGGCCCCGGCACCACTACGCGTGTCGCCAGTTCGCGCATCACTTGCGCTGCTGCCGCAATCTCGCCGATCGTCTCTTTCTTGACCCGCAGGCCGGTCAGAATCGCCGCAGTCATCACCGGCGAAACCTCTCCGGCCATGATCTGGCGCATGAGCGAGAGCATCTCGTCGTGAAAAATCTCACGGTGTTCGATCAAACGTTGCAACGCCTGCTGGGCAGTGATCATCGCTTTCCCTCCCCTCCTAGGTCACGCCACATCGGCACGCGGCGCGTGTTGAACCAAGAAATTCTGGAGCATCGCATGGCCGTGCTGCGTCAAAATCGATTCCGGATGGAACTGCACCCCTTCCACCGCCAGCGTGCGATGGCGCAACCCCATGATCTCACCATCCTCGCTCCACGCCGTCACCTCGAGTTCAGAGGGCAAGTCTTCGCGCGATACCGCCAACGAGTGGTAGCGGGTACATACCACCGGGTTGGGTAACCCCGCAAAAACGCCGGCCCCTTCGTGATAGACCGGCGCAGTCTTCCCATGCATGATCCGTTTCGCATGCACCACGCGGCCACCGAACGCTTCGGCAATGGCTTGGTGTCCCAAACAAACCCCCAGGATCGGAATTTTGCCCGCAAACGCGCGAATCGCCGCAACACTCACCCCCGCTTGCGCTGGCGAACACGGCCCCGGCGAAATCACCAGATAAGTGGGCTGCAACGCCGCGATCTCGGAAATGGTGATTTCGTCGTTGCGCACCACTTTGACGAAAGCCCCCAGCTCGCCAAAATATTGGACAAGGTTCCAGGTGAAGCTGTCGTAATTGTCGATCATCAAGAGCATGCAAAGCCCTCGCTCATCGAACGGCACGCAACCGCTCTTCCAATTTCTCGGCAGGCAAAAACCCCCCAATGCGGGAGCCATCGCGCAAAAAGAGCGTAGGCGTGCCGCCAATTCCCAACTGTTTCCCCAGCGCGACGTTGTGCTCGATCACGCTGGTATCGCACGATGGCGGCGCTGCTGGCGGGGTTTTCCCTTCGACCATCCAGCTTTGCCACGTTTTGGCCGGATCGTCGGAACAGAGGATGCGCTTGGCTTTTTCCTCTGAATCAGGTCCCAGAATGGGGTAAAGGAACAGGTACTGCGTCGTATTGTCCACCTGTTGCAGCGCTTTCGCAAGGCGCTTACAAAAGCCGCAGTTGGGGTCTTCGAACGAAGCAAAGACGCGCGACCCGTCGCCTTTTTTGATCACGATCGCGTCTTTGAGCGGCAACGCGGAAAAATCGATACGGGACAATTCGTCTAGCCGCTTTTCGGTGAGATTCACCCGGGTTTTGGCGTCGATGATCGAACCCACGACAATGTGGCTCACCTCAGTGTTGGTGTACACCAGTTCGCCGCTCTTCAGCACTACCTCGTAAAGCCCAGGCATTGGGGCCGCGCGGACCGAGCGCACCGCATCCCCGCCCAGCAGGGCATTGATCGATTGCTGTACGTTCGCTTCCTCAGCCGTTTCGGCGAACGCCATCGCGTGAAACCCAAGGCAGAGCAAACCCAAGAACAGTACCCTTTTCATCACACCACGGCTTCTCGTCATTCTCAACACCCTTTCGTCTTTACTGCGCCAGCGTCGCGTACCGGACCAACCGCCTTTTCACGAACGGCAGATGATCTACCAACGACATACCGCAATTGCGCGTCCAACGCAGCAACGGGTTATCCCAAGCGAACCCTTTCGCCAACGCGTCCGTCACCGTCTGAAGCAAAAACGGCTCTTCGAAACGCCGCCGTTCATACCGCGCCAATAATACCGGATCCCCAGGATCTTTCCCACTTTCGGGCGATCCCAACAAGGCCGCCAGTTCGGCCGCGTCGTTGAACCCCAGATTGATCCCGTGCCCGGAAAGCGGATGAATGCCATGCGCGGCGTCGCCGATCACCACGGTGCGTTTCCCCACGACGCGCGCACACCGTAACAAGGACAGCGGAAACGCTTGGGGCGGCGTGCGCAAAGAGAACCGCCCCAACACCCGTTCCCCTGCTTCGGCAACCGTCGATGCCAACGTGGCGGCATTCATCGCGAGCAGTGCCTCGGCATGCGGTTGGGACGTAGACCAAACGATCGAAACCCGATTCCCGGGCAGTGGCAGATAAGCCAAAACCCCATCCTCGCGGAACCACTGAAACGCCGTTTGGTCGTGCCCCTTTTCGGTTTCGAAGTTGGCCACCACCGCGTGATGGTGATAGGGATGGATCTCGGCGCGAATGCCTGCTACGTGCCGCACCCACGAGCGCCGACCTTCGGCACCAACCAGCAAACGCGTCCGCCAATTCCGACCATCGTGCGCTGTGACGGTCACCCCGTGCCAATCCACGGCACATGCGCACAACGACGCCCCCGCTTCGGTCACGCAATCGACCGTCGCGCACGCTTGGAGCGCTGTCCAAAGCGCAGAACGCACCGTTTCCGCTTCGGCGATCACCGCAAGATAGGGAAGCGGGACCTCGTCCGCAGCAAAAACGATTCGTCCGGCTGCGTCGCCTTTCACCACCATGCGGGTCACGGGCTGAAACCTGTGCACCGGGACAGATACCTGTAGCCCAGCCAACCAGCCCCAAGGACGAGGCGCAAACGCGTAAATACGCGCTTGCCACTGGTCGAGATCTTGAATCGGTTCCGACGTTGGCGGGTTGGGTTCGATCAACAAGACGCGCCAGCCTGCGCGCCCCAGCGCCAACGCCAGTGATGAACCAGCCAAGCCCCCACCATGAACGATGATGTCGTAATCGAACCGTAAAGAGCCCATGACTCCCTGCTTCGCGCTCCAATGCAAGGATTTTCGCACGAAAGCGGAGAGGAAAAAAGAAACGCCACCGACCCAAATAGGGAGCAGCCCCTCACAACAAAAAGAAAACCGCGATGAATTATACGTGAAGGCTTTCCGGCCCACGAAGCGTAAACGTCAAACGCCCATCTTTTGGGATGGGCGTTTGGTGTTTGGGTTTGACTGGTTTGGGT
>Ga0207871_100081_pt1 | contig 55502 bp, 51 predicted proteins | sample Passage260A_FD_187371 | JGI IMG/M metagenome (GOLD analysis project Ga0207871, IMG submission 187371) | Cellulose adapted compost microbial communities from Newby Island Compost Facility, Milpitas, CA, USA - Passage2 60A (SPAdes) (version 2) ...
CCAGCAGCCGGGCGAGCCGGTCCAGATTCCAGGCGTACTCGAACATCGCGGACGCGACGAACAGGAGCCGCCTCCGTTCCGCCGGTTGTTCCCCCAGCCAGGCGGTCAGATCCCGCGCGAGATCATCGACCGGCTCCGGCCGGATCACCGCGCCGGGCTTGATCTTTCCTTCCCATTTGAGCAGCAGCTGTTCGTGGCATTTCGTCAGCGCTTCAATGCGCCGGTCGAACCGCTCCGCCCATTCGGCCGCGCCCGGCGACGAATGGAAATGTTCCTCGATCGCCTCCAGCAACGCGGCGCCGGCGCGCAGCGTCCGGATCATCCGGCGCGACAGGAGAAGCTGCCGGGCATGCCTGCGCCGGGCCGAAGGCCGGATGACGCGCTCCTCCCGGAACAGCGCGTACTGCTCGTCCAGCCTGCGGAATATCTGCTCCAGCCGCTCATGCTCTTCCCGGAACACCTTCTCCCGGATCTCGTTCGATACGGCCGTCCGAAGCAGCAGCGTCAGAATGTTGCAGGCCTCGTGCACCTGCTCGCGGAACTGCCGCTTCGGCCGCGGCGGCAGGACGAGCACGTTCACCAGGAAAGCCGACACGATCCCCGTCAGCACCATGAGGAAACGCTCCAGCGCATACTGCAAACCGTCCGCTTGCGCATCCATGACCGCCACGACCGTCACGAGCGTCAGGCCGATTGCGCTCGTCGTCCTGAGCCGGATGTTGAGCACGATGACCGCGACGCAGACGAGGCCGACCGAAATCGGCGTGACGCCGAGCGCGTACGCGGTCCCCAGCGCGAACGCGGCGCCGACAATGTTCGACTGGACATGGTCTTGCACCTGCTGCCAGGAGCGGTAAATCGACGGCTGGATCGTGAAGATGGCCGCGACCGCCGCGATGATGGGCGTGCTGAACCCGAACAGCCCGCTGATGTATATGGCCAGCACCACCGCCAGCCCGGTCTTGAGCATGCGCGCTCCGATCGTCATGCATCGGCCGCCTCCCCGTCTCCGCAGATACGGACCGTCAAGGATTCCTAGTCGACGACATCGTACAGCACGCGCGCGACGATGTCCTGCTTGTAATTGCCGAAATGCGATCCGTAGATCGTGAGCCCGCCGACCCGGCCGTTCTCGGACACGCCGATCCGGAACTTGAAGTCCGGCTGCCCGTCAAACGGAATGTCGGTGATCTTGACATCCGAGATGCGGCAGCCGTCGATGAACGTGCCGTTCTCGTTGATCCGGAGCAGCTTCAGGAGGCCGTACTGGTTCAGGTGGGGCGGCCACCAGTCCGGGTTGTTCGCCCCCTTCTCCCCGCCGAAATCGCCGGGCGACGTCCAGACTCCCACTTCCATCTGGTTGACGTGGAACACGATGTCCGACGGATAGTCGTTGTTGTAGCAGGGCGCCTCCGAGCTCAGCTCCATGATGAACTGCAGCTCGGCGAGCCGGTGGTTCGGCTTGAGATAGTTCGGGATCCGGTATTCGAAAAATCCGCGCGTCAGCCAGATGATCTCCGCGTCGATCCGCTTCGGATCGGCGAAGTAGCTCGGGTTGTCAAACTCGCCGATGATGCTGTCCTTCGTCGCGAGGCCGCAGGTCGGCTCCGCATGGTAGTCGCAATAATGGCCGACCTTGATCTCGACCTCGTAGACATTATCCGACCCCTTGCCTTTGAGCTCGACCGTCAGCTGATCCTCGTTCAGGTAGCAGATCTTCTGGATGCCGTGCCGGCCGACCGCGGTCGTGATCGCGATCAGTCCGCTCTCTTCCAGCTTCTTGATGTGCATCGTCACCGCGCCGTTTGACAGCCCCAGCTTCTCGGCGATCTCGTTCAGATTGAGGCTCCCGTACCGGTTCAACAGTTCCAGAATTTCGATCCGGATTTCGGAGCCGAGGGCCTTGAACAGGTTCAGCCCGGACCGCAATTCTTTGATGTGAATCAACGGATAGCATCCTCTCATCTGCAAATTATTTCATTATATTATAAAATAAACCCCCTGTCTTGAGAAGGGTTTCGCAAAGATCCGAAAAAATTCCGTCATCCCCCTTTTCCCGAAACGCTCCCCCGATGCGACAACCTTCGCCCGCATCGCCGCCCAAATCCGCCTTTGTTTTACAAAAATCTTCACAACTCGACTTTTATTTTATATTTAAATGATTTGAAATTCCTAAGAAAACGGATTCATTTAGCTATTGACAAAATAAAACGCTGCCAATACCATAATAACATAAATTATTTTATTTTTTTATAAACCAAATAGGTTCCGGTCTGAATCCCGCTTCGGCGGGGTTTGGCAATTTCCAATCCGATTCTTCTGAAGGGGGAAGAGAAGTGAGACGGCATTCATTCCTGATCCTGGCGTTCCTGCTGGTTCTGTCGCTCGCCGCAGCCGCATGCTCCCGCGGCGGCAACTCCGGCGGATCTTCGGACGGCGGCGAAGGCACGACGCTCGAATTCTGGACGTTCAACGAACTGCACGACCAGTTCTACCAGCACATGGCCCAGCTGTGGAACGAAAAGAATCCCGACCGCAAGATCAACCTCAAGGGCATCGTCTACCCGTACGACGACATGCACAACAAGCTGCTCGTCGCGCTGCAGAGCGGGACGGGCGCGCCGGACCTGGCGGACGTGGAGCTGAACAAGTTCCCGAACTTCCTGAAGGGAACGCCGCAGCTCGTGCCGCTCAACGACCTCGTCGAACCCGAATTGGACAACCTCGTCCGGTCCCGGCTCGACATTTACGCAAAGGACGGAAACTACTACGGCATCGACTTCCACGTCGGGGCATCCGTCATCTATTACAACAAGGAAATTTTGGATCAAGCCGGCGTCAATCCCGACGACATCAAGACCTGGGCTGATTTCGAAGCGGCCGGCAAGAAGGTGCTCGAAGTGACGGGCAAGCCGATGGTGACGATCGAGACCGGCGACATGTGGTCCGTCTGGCCCCAGATCGCGCAGGCGCCCGGCGGCGACGATCTGCAAACGGCGGACGGCCGGCCGAATCTGACGGGCGAGGTCGTGGTCAGAGCGCTGGAGTTCCAGAAGCGGCTGATCGATCAGGGCATCGCGGTGACGGCACCCGGCGGCACTCACCATGCCGAGGAATACTACGGCTTCATGAATGACGGCGGCGCCGCGTCGGTCTGGATGCCGATGTGGTACATGGGCCGGTTCACCGACTACATGCCCGACCTGAAGGGCAAGATCGTCATCAAGCCGATGCCCGCCTGGAATGCGGGCGAACCGCGCTCGGCCGGCATGGGCGGCACGGGCACGGTCATTACGACCGCTTCGAAGAATATGGAACTGGCGAAGGATTTCCTCGCCTTCGCCAAGCTGTCGCGCGAAGGCAACATCGAAATCTGGAGATTCCTCGGCTTCGACCCGCTGCGCTCGGATGTCTGGGATGCGCCGGAGTTGCGCGAACCGAACAAATTCACCGACTACTTCGGGGATTACATCTTCGACGTGCTGCTGGAAGTGAAGGACGAGATCGAAGGCGTCGTCGTCAACGAACAGACGCCGGCCATTTCCGACATGTTCCGTACTTCGGTGCTCGTGCGGATTCTCCAGGACGGCGAAGATCCGGTCAAGGTGCTGGAAGAAACGCAAGCCCAGCTGCAGTAACGAACGACCCTGAGGACGCGCCGGTCCCGCCCGGTCGGCGGGACCGGTACGTTGTACCGGAAGGAGGCATGACGCGATGGCGCAACCGGTGCCGTCAACGCCGCGGCAGGCGGCCGTCGGGCTTGCCCGGCTGCGGAGGCTGGCCTATTCGCAGTCGGTCGCGCCCTGGCTGTTCGTGCTGCCGTTCATCCTGTCGTTTGCCGTCTTTTTCGCCTGGCCCGTCCTGTCCGCCGTGAACATGAGCTTTCAGGAAGTGCTCCCCGGACAGGTCCGCTACATCGGCCTCGAGAACTACCGCGACCTGTGGAATCCGACGTTCCGCAAGGCGTTGCTGAACAGCACGGAATATACGATCTGGACCCTGATCATCCTCATCCCGCTGCCGCTCGTGCTTGCGGTATTTCTCAATTCGAAGCTGATGGCGTGGCGCAACTTCTTCCGCTCGACGCTGTTCGTCCCCGCGCTGGTCTCGGTCGTCGTGGCGGGCACCGTGTTCCGGCTGGCGTTCGGCGAACTGGAAGGCTCGCTGATGAACACGATCATCACCGCCTTCGGGTTCGAGCCGCAGAAATGGCTGCGGCATGAAGGGCTGGCGATGTTCACGCTCGTGTTGCTGGCCACATGGCGTTGGACGGGGATTAATATCCTCTACTTCCTTGCCGGTCTGCAGAATATTCCGCGGGAACTGTACGAGTCGGCGGAAATCGACGGCGCGAGCGCCTGGGACCGGTTCATCCGGATCACGCTGCCGCTGCTCAAGCCGATCACGATCTACGTGCTGACGATCAGCATCTACGGCGGTTACGCGATGTTCACCGAAAGCTACATGCTGTGGGCCGGCAACCGGTCGCCGAACGACATCGGGCTGACGATCGTCGGCTACCTGTACCGCAACGGGATCGAGCAGAACAATCTCGGCCTCGGCTCGGCGGTTGGCATCGTCCTGCTCATCATCACATTCACGGCGACGATGATCCAGCTCAAGCTGACGGGCATGTTCCGGAGGGAGGATTGACATGAGCGCGGGCAACGCACTCCGGCGCCGCCTCGCTTCCGCGGCACTGTTCATTCTGTTCGTTTTGCTCGGCCTGTTCGCGGTCTCCCCGATCGTCACGCTGATCGTCGCGTCGTTCAAGCCGGCGCAGGAGATCATGCGGTACGGACTGAATCTCCGGCTTGATTGGGAACTCCTGTCGCTGAAGAACTACGCGTATCTCTTCTCCGACCAGTCGCTGTACCTGACCTGGTACGGGAACAGCCTGCTCATCACCGCCGTCTTCACCGTGCTGTGCCTGTTCTTCTCGTCGATGGTCGGCTACGCGCTCGCCGTCTACCGGTTCCGGTTCCGGAACGCGCTCTTTGCGCTCGTGCTGGTCACGATGATGATACCGCTCGAGATCATCATCCTGCCGCTTTACAAGCTGTCGATCTCGCTGAAGCTGATCAACAACATGTGGGGCGTCATCCTGCCCTTCATGGTGGCGCCGCTGCCGATCTTCTTCTTCCGTCAGTATGCCAGCGGACTGCCGAAGGATTATCTCGACGCGGCGAGGGTGGACGGCTGCACGGAATTCGGCATCTTCTTCCGGATCATGGTGCCGCTGATGGCGCCGGCCTTTTCGTCGATGCTTATCCTGCAGTCGCTGTTCTCGTGGAACAACTTCCTCTGGCCGCTCATCGTGCTGAGGACCAATGAGCAGCTCACCATTCCGATCGGGCTGGCGACCTTGCTCACGCCTTACGGCAACAACTACGACATGCTCATCTCCGGCGCCGTGCTGGCCATCGTGCCGATCCTGATCGTGTTCCTGTTCTTCCAGCGGTATTTCATCGAAGGGATGACAGCCGGCGGCATCAAGGGCTGAAGCCGAAGCGGGCGGCCGGAACCGGACCGCCCGCTTCCCCCGTCAGGCCATCCCGTCATCAAGACCGTACAAGTCACCACGACCGTAAAGGAGAGACCCATCATGACATTGGAAGCACGCATGACGCTGGACCGGGAATACCGCATCGCCGAAATCGACAAGCGCATCTACGGCTCGTTCATCGAACATCTTGGACGCGCCGTCTACGGCGGCATTTACGAGCCCGGCCATCCCGAGGCCGACGCGCGCGGTTTCCGGCAGGATGTGCTGAGGTTGGTCCGCGAGCTTGGCGTTCCGATCGTCCGCTATCCGGGCGGCAATTTCGTCTCCGGTTACAACTGGGAAGACGGCGTCGGCCCGAAAGAGCAACGGCCGCGCCGGCTCGATCTCGCCTGGCGCACGGTCGAGACGAACGAATTCGGCACGAACGAATTCATCGAATGGGTCCGGGCGGCGGGCGCCGAGCCGATGATGGCGGTCAACCTCGGCACGCGCGGCATCGACGAGGCGCGCAATCTGGTCGAGTATTGCAACCATCCGGGCGGCTCGTACTGGAGCGATCTCCGGCGCAAGCACGGGTACGAGCAGCCGCACAACATCAAGGTGTGGTGCCTCGGCAACGAAATGGACGGGCCGTGGCAGATCGGCCACAAGACGGCCGCGGAATACGGCCGGCTGGCGCAGGAGACGGCGAAGGCGATGAAATGGGTCGACCCGACGATCGAGCTCGTCTCGTGCGGCAGCTCCCATCCGAACATGCCGACGTTCCCCGAATACGAAGCCGTCTCGCTCGAATTCACCTACGATTACGTCGATTACGTGTCGCTGCACCAGTACTTCGGCAACCGGAGCGGCGACACCGCGTCGTTCCTCGCCTCGACGCTCGAGATGGACCATTTCATCCGGACGGTGAAGGCGACCTGCGACTACGTCAAGGCGAAAAAGCGGAGCAAGAAGACGCTGAACCTCAGCTTCGACGAATGGAACGTCTGGTTCCACTCGAACGAGCAGGACAAGCAAATCGAGCCGTGGAGCATCGCGCCGCCGCTGCTCGAGGACATTTACACGTTCGAGGACGCGCTCGTCGTCGGCGGCATCCTGATCACGCTGCTCAGGCACAGCGACCGCGTGCGGATGGCATGCCTCGCGCAGCTCGTCAACGTCATCGCGCCGATCATGACCGAGAACGGCGGCAGGGCCTGGCGGCAGACGATCTACTGGCCGTTCCTGTACGCTTCGCGCTACGGCCGGGGCGTCGCGCTGCAGCCGGTCATCGACTCGCCGAAGTACGATACGTCGGAGTACACGGACGTGCCGGTGCTCGAGGGCATCGGCGTGCACGACGAGGAGCGGGAACAGCTCACGTTGTTCGCGCTGAACCGGAGCCTGACCGATCCGGTGACGCTGCGATGCGCGCTTCGCGGCTTCGAAGGATACCGCGTGCTGGAGCACATCGTGCTGGAGCACGACGACCTGAAGGCCGTGAACGGACCGGATGGGGAACGGGTGAAGCCGCACGCCGGCGGCCGTTCGCAGGCGGCGGACGGCCTGCTCGAGGCGGAGCTGCCGAAGCACTCGTGGCACGTCATCCGGCTCGGCAAACGGAACGAGCCGTAATGGAAAAGACCTCCGCGGGATGCGGAGGTCTTCGCATTTGCGGCGACACGCCTCCGCGGATGGCGGAGGCTTCCGGCCCGAACCGCCCGCGCGAACCGTCGCCGCGGGCGGTTCGTTTCGGGCTCAGGATGTTTTGTCCTCGAAGCTCAGGTACACGTACAAATAATCATCGCGCACCCCGGGCAGAGCGGAAGTCGATTTGATGCCCAGGAAACCCAGGCGCTCCCGCCATGCTTCCCGCTCTTCATCCACATCAGGTTGCATGGACATTTCCCGGTCGAACAGATAAGACAGCAGCGCGGCATGGATCTCCGTCCTGCCGTCGGACAGGCGAATCCATTCCTTCGGCAGCACGATCTTCGTGTCGGTGCTCTCCGGCTCCTCGTCGGAGAAGTTGAACACCAGCGTTTTTCCGCCGTTGACGATCTCGGCCGTCTTCGTCTTGCCGTTCCATCGGATCCGTTCGACCCTTCCGCCGAACACGTCCCGAATCGGAACATACTCGGACTGGTACTTGTATGCTTCCTCCTTCTCGCCCTGACTGATGTGCAGATACGTATAGGGCCGGAAAACGTCATAGGCATTCCGGGCCCTTTCCAGCAGGATCTCCCCCTCCGGCACAGCCGCCGCGGCCGATGTCCCGAGCAGCAACGACGCCGCCAATGCCAGGCAGGCGAAGCATTTCATCCTCGATGCCATGATGTTTCCTTTCATGTAAACACCTCGCGATCCATGCATGAATTGTCATCTGTTCAATCAGACGCCGGAACCGGCTCTGAAGTTGCGTTGCGGGGCCGATACGTTTTTTCAATAAAAAAACTGCCGACGGGGACGTCGACAGTTCGGAAACATCCTCGATGCGAAGGTCTTGTCCAAATCCCGCACCGTCGGGCGGGTATTGTACGCCTGCCCGATGAAGTGACGGCGTTCCGCAGCGGCCTTGGAGCCGCATGGCAGATCCACACCGCCGCATCGGCCCATCCTTACTCGGCTTCCGCCGCGGCGGCCGCCTTCGGCGCCGCCATCGCCTGCGCCGCAAAATCGCTGATGACCCGCGTGAGCCGTTCGTTCTCGTTCTGCGTCTGCCGCAGCTTCTGTTCGAGATGCTGGATCTTGACTTCCTTCTCGCGCTCGCGGTTCTCGAATTCGCGCAGCCGGAGTTCGAACTCCTTCTGATTGCGATTCAAATCCAGCATGAGCTGCCGGTTCGTCAGCTCCCGCTCCGACAGCCGCTCCTGCAGTTCGCGGATCCGGTTCTCCTGCTGCAGCCGCTGCGCATTGAACTCGGCCACCATCTGGTCGTACTGCGTCTTCATCCCGAGGACGCTCTCCTTCGCGCGGTTCAGTTCGGCCGTCAGCGACTCCAGCTTGCTCTCCAGGAAGCTTTTGTCATATTGCAGCTCGCGGATTTGGTCTTCCTTGGCGACAATCATGCGGTCGCGCTCCTCGATCTGCTGTCGATCACCTGCTGCACGATATCAATCAGCTTCGCGACCAGCGGATCGTCGAACGCCTGGGATCGTACCGGCGCCTTGCCGTTCGCTTCCTGACCCTGGCCCGCCGCCTGCGACGGATCGGACTGGGCTTGCCCCTCGGGTTTCTTCATCGTCGTCAACCGCTGCAAAAGATTCATTCCACACCGTCCCCTTTCTCTTCGTCTTCGTCCGGCCGGGCCGCTGCGTCGTCCGATCATGCCGTGCCCGCTCTTCCCCGCATCCCGGACGAGAACATCCCGCGATGCATCATCCATCATTATGTATCGACAATCCGGTGTCGGTTTCATTAGATTTTTCGGTAAAAAATCCCCGTTTTCCTGTCGAAATTCGACATGATGCGACAAAAACCACGCCCCGGTTCCCCGCCGGGGCGTCTTCCGCCGCATGTTTCGCGCACCACGTCCTCCGCCGGCCGCCTCCGGCTGTCCGCGCACGTCTTCCCCGCACAACCCGCGGTCCGCATCCGTCCGATCGTGCGCCGTCTCCGCCATCCGCGGCAGCTTCGCGAACCGCATCCGACCGGCGAGCGACTTCCTCACCGCCCGCCGCCCATCCTAGCCGTCCGGCCGCGGACGGACGCGGCCCGGTTACGTGCCGCAGAACGTCCGGTACGGGCGGTCCGGCTTCGGCGGCACCGCAGCGTACAGCGGATCGGCCGCTTCCGGGTCGTAAGGCTTGGCAAGCGCGGCGAGCAGCCGTTCCATGACGGACAGATCGCCGCGCGCCGCGGCTTCCAGCGCCTCCTCGACGCGGGCGTTGCGCGGGATGACCGCGGGGTTCGCGCTCTCCATGAGCCGCCTTGCCTCGGCTTCGGTCTGCGGCTGCCGCCCGAGCCGATTCCGCCAACGCTCCAGCCATTCGCCGAACTCGCGGGTGCCATGCATCGCCGTCTCCTCCGGCCTGCCGCGCGTCAAATCGAAGAAGGTTCGCGTGTAATCCGCCCGGTGCCGGCGCATCAGCTCGAGCAGATCCCGGGCGAGCTCCCCGTCTTCCGCCTCTTCGCCGAACAGCCCGAGTTTGGCGCGCATGCCCTTCAGCCAGTAGCGTTCGTACCGGCCGGGGTATTCGGCGAGCGCCTCCTCCGCCAGCCCGGCGGCCTTCTCCTCGTCTTCGTGGATCAGCGGCAGCAGCGCCTCGGCCAGCCGCGCCAGATTCCAGGCGCCGATCGCGGGCTGGCGCCCGTAGGCGTAGCGGCCGTGCGTGTCGATCGAGCTGAAGACGGTGTCCGGATCGTATTCATCCAGAAAAGCGCACGGGCCGTAATCGATCGTCTCGCCGCTGATCGTCATGTTGTCCGTGTTCATGACGCCGTGGACGAACCCGATCAGCATCCAGCGCGCGATCAACGCGGCCTGCCGGTCGATGACCTCCCTTAAGAAAGCCAGATACGGCCGTTCATCGCCGGACACTTCCGGCATGTGCCGCCGGATCGCATAGTCGGCCAGCGCCCGGAGCGCCTCCCTGCCGCCGCGCCACGCCGCGAACTCGAACGTGCCGACGCGCAGATGGCTCGCCGCCGTGCGGGTCAGCACCGCTCCCGGCAGCACGGTCTCGCGGATGACGGGCAGGCCGGTCTTCACGACCGCGAGGCTCCGGGTCGTCGGCACGCCGAGGGCGTGCATCGCCTCGCTGATGATGTATTCGCGCAGCATCGGCCCGAGCGCCGCCCGGCCGTCCCCGCCGCGGGAAAACGGCGTGCGGCCCGATCCCTTCAACTGAATGTCGACGAGCGCGCCCGAGGGCGTCCGCTGCTCGCCGAGCAGCAGCACCCGGCCGTCGCCGAGCATCGTAAACCAGCCGAACTGGTGGCCCGCATACGCCTGGGCGATCGGCTCGGCGCCCTCCGGCAGCCGGCTGCCCGCCAACGCTTCAACGCCCGCGGGCGCGCGGAGCGCTCCGGGGTCGAGGCCGAGTTCGACCGCAAGCCGATCGTTCAGGATCACGAGCTCCGGTTTGGCGGCCGGCGCCGGGTCCTGCCGGTGCCAGAACAGCTCCGGCAGCCGGGCGTACGTATGTTCAAGCCGCCACCCCGCCCTTCGCTCCGTCCTTTCCATCGCGCTCCGCCCCTTTCGATCGCGAAAGTCCGTCCGGCCCGCGTCCCTGCACGGGCCGGCGCAGGCCTATTCTGCCCCGCCGCGGGCGAAAATGTGCGCCGGGACGACCGCAGCCGGACCGCCTGCCGGCAGTCCGGCCGTCCGGAACCGATCAAATACAGTGTATCATATCCGTCCGGACAAGGGCACCGCTCGGGAGCGGCCGGCCGGCCACGCCGCAGACCGGGTTCAACAGCCCGTCCTGCCTGTGCGGGTGTTCAAGAAGTCGACGGGAATCAGCATCCGCGTCCGCATGCGCGCGGTGATCGTCGGCGCGGGAACGGCGGGCTGGCGAAATGCGGCGTCCCGGCGACGGGCCGAATCCGACCGAAGGCGGGCGTGCCGATCGCGCCCGCCTGGTTCCGATATCCGGCGCCGTTCGAATGCTGTCGCGACGGCGGGAAGATTCGCAACTCGCGTCCGCCGTCCCGGACGTGCGGCGGACATGCCGGTACGAACGGTTCAATTTGCGGCCTGACGGCGGGCTTCGACAGCCTCCTCGTCCGGGGCGTACTAAGATGGAAGCGGATCGTTCCGTTGCCCGGAACGCACCATCTGCATCGCAAGGAGGCGGTGTTCATGCGAAACGCGAGACTGGCGGAGCCCGACCGGGCCGCTGCGAATCCGATTGGCGATCATGCGCGGAAGGCGAGGGCGGAGGAGATGCCGGCGGGAATGCGGGAAACGGAAGCGGGCCGGCGGCTGACGCTGCGCCAATTGCGCGATTGGATTGAAGCGCTCAGGGAAGAACATGCGAGGTTGGTCATGCGGGTGGACAGGCTGTCGGCGATGGTGGACCGGATGGCCTCGCGGGACGGGGCGGCATCCGACCGGAGCGATGCCGCGGGGTCGGACCGGGGTGAAGGGACGTTCGGCCGGGAGGATGCCGAAGCGTTGGACCGGAGGGAACCGGCGTTCGGCCGGAGTGATGCGGCGGCATTCATCCGGAGCGAAGTCCCGGCGTTCGACCGGAGCGATGCCCCGAAATCCGGGAGCGATGCCATGCACCGGCCCATGCCAGAGCAGCAGGCTGCCGCGACAGACCGGGCGTCGTTCGGCTTCGCGATCTGGGCCGGCGTCGAGCGGGCGTACGGCGGCGCCGCGGCGATGCCGGCGATCGGACGGGATGACGCTTTTCCCGGCGCCGAACAGCAGGCCAGCGTGCCGAGGCGGTCTGCGGCGCTCTTCCGGGATCGACCCGCGCCGGAGCAGGGACGGCAGGAGCTGCCGATCGAGAGCCTGTTGATCGAGCTGCGCGAAGCAGCGCGCATTGCCGACGAAATTGCGGCGAATGCGTCCGCCGACGAGCCGCGGTCGGCCTCGGCCCATACGGCAGGGGGACCGGATATGGCCGGCGGGCGGATATCCGGCGGCGATGCATCCCCGGGAGAAACGGCCGGCGGACAAGCCTCCGGCGGCACCAGCGTGAAGCGATCGACCGGCGGACAAGCCTCGGGCGGCGAGTCCCCGGAACGCACGGCCGACGGACCAGCCTCCGGCGGTACGAGCCCGGACCGGTCGACCGGCGGACAATCCATGGACGGCGCGCCCGCGGACCGGTCGACCGGCGGACAGCCCTCGGGCGGCAGGAACATGGATCGCTCGACCGGCGGACCGGCCCCGGGCGGCACATCCGCGGAACGGTCGACCGGCGGGCAGGCCTTGGGCGGGATGATCGCGGCGAACGATCCTTCGCAAGCCCGGATGCGGCATCCGTCGCCGGAAGCCGCCATCCTGATTCCCCGTTCCGAGCGGCACCGCGCCCGCAAGAAGCGCTCCCTGTGGGAGCGGCTGTTCCGCCGGCAACCCGCCGGAAGCTGAACGCGTCCCGGCGGCCGCATCCGGAGCGGCCGCCGGGAAGTCCGTTTCGCCAGCGCATCGCACGCTGCCAAGCGTAAACGGTCGGCCGGAACCCACCTGTTCCCGCCGACCGTCTCGCATGTGGATACCATTTCACGGGAAATGTCAACGCCGCGCCGAACGGAGATCAGGCTTTCCCCAGCAGCCGGCGCAGTTCATTCCGCCTCGCCGCAAGCTTCCGGAACGCCGCATCGAGCGCCTCCGGATCGTCGCTTGGATCCGGCATGCTCAGCTTGCCGATGATCTCCGACAGCTTCATTTCCACCGTCATCAACTCCTCTTCCAGCGCCGGGTCACCGGCTTCCGCCATGCGCGATTTGTGCTCCTCGTATGCCCGGTAGCCGCCCTCGAACACATCCACCCGGCCGTCCCGGATCTCGAGGATGCGATCCGCCAATCGGTCGGCAAACCGCCGGTCATGCGTGACGAACAGCACCGTGCCTTCGTAATCGGCGAGCAGCGATTCGAGCGCCTCGATCGACGGGATGTCGAGAAAGTTCGTCGGCTCGTCGAGGATCATCACGTTCACGTCGCCGACGATCAGCTTCGCGAGCGCCGTCCGTACGCGCTCGCCGCCACTCAGCACGCCGACCGGCTTGTGGACGTCGTCTCGGCGGAAAAGCAGCCGGGCCAGCACGGCGCGCACCACCTCCGGCGGCTGCGCGGATCCGTCGGACACATTCTCCATTACCGACCGTTCCGGCCTCAAGATGTCCAGATGCTGGCTGAAATAGCCGATTCGCACCGCCGGGGCGATCGATACGCCTTCGCTTCGCTCCACGATACGCCTCAATAGCGTCGTCTTGCCCGACCCGTTCGGGCCGATCAGCGCGGTTTTGCTGCCCGCGGGCAGCGAGAACCAGACATCACGCCAGAGCAGCCGGCCGCCCACGCGGGCTTCCAGTCCCTCGACGCGGATGACAACCCGGCTGCCGAGGCGCGTCACCTCCGGAACGCTCATCCGCACCCGCTCCGGTTCCCGCGGTTTGTCGACCCGCCCGAGCTTCCCGATGCGCGTCCGGAGCGCCCGGATCGACCGGTGAATGCCCTTCTGCACGGAGCCGAAATAATCCTTGCCCATTCGTGCTTCCGACGGTCCCAGGTTGCGCGGCCTCTTCTCCACGCGGGCCGCCTTCTGCGCCTTCTGCCGGATGGCCTCCTCCAGCTGGCGTCTCTTCTCCACGTAGGCTTCGTATTGCTCCCGATGCTGCCGCCTCGCCAATTCGCGCGCTTCCCGGTAAAACGAGTAATTGCCGCTGTAGGCCGTCACGACGCCGTCCTCGATCGCCCAGATGCGCGTGCAGACGCGATCGAGAAATTCCCGGTCGTGGGAGACGACGACAACCGCGCCCTCATACGCCACGAGCGCCTTCTCCAGCCGCCGGATATGATCGGCGTCGAGATGCATGGTCGGCTCGTCCGCGAGCAGCAGCGCGGCGCGCTCGGCCAGTGCCCGCTCCATGTACAGCGCCGTCGTCTCCCCGCCGCTCAGCGTCTCCTCTTCCGGCTTGATCTGCGGAATGACCGCCCGCGAACCGGCGATCCGGACCGATCCGGCGTCCGGCTGCACTTCGCCGGCGATCAGCCGCAGCAGCGTCGTCTTGCCGGCGCCGTTCATGCCGACCAGGCCGATTCGCTCGCCGTCCGCAATGCGCAGTTGATCGGCCTTGAACAGCCGCCTGCCGCCGACAAACATTTCCACCTGCGATGCTTCGAACAAAATGGTCATGAAAAAAACCTCCCGCACCCTTCGACAGGACAGGAGGCTTGCGTCATGCTTGGGGCACACGAACCGCCGGAAACGCCCGCGTGCAAATGCCAATCGGCGGCGGCCATGCGCACGATGCGCAGGGCATGACCCGGGTCCAACCGCGGCCATGTGCCGCGGCATGCGCAAGATCCCGTCCGGAAACAGCGAACGAACAACACCGCGCCGGATGCGGCACGAAACCGACCGTTCCGCACGGCTTCCGTCATTCGTTCTGCACCGTTCTCCATTCGCCAGGATCAGTTGCGCATCGGACCAAAGGTCACCCTTTCCCTATCCGGTTATCGTGATAGTAGCAGAAAATATCCCGCGATTCAACACACTCCGTCCTCATCCGTGCGCGGCCACAACGCGTCCAGCAGTTCGCCTTCGAGGCAGAACAGGCCATCGAACGCGCGCGCGGCCCCCGCCAGATGCCCGGATATCTCGCGCCCGCGAACCGGTTCGGCTGCCGCAAGGCAGGCGATGAACCGCTCAAGCCCGTCCTCCGCGCGCCGGATCATCGCCTGCAGATCGTCCATCCGTTCGGATCCTTCGTCGAGCGCCCGTTCCAGCAGCGGCCGGAGCTGCTCCTCCGCCCAGGCGGCATGCCCGCGCAGATCCTTCAGCAGATCTCCGGCTTTCTCCGACAGCCAACGGATCTCGCCTTCATGGGAGCGGGCATTCCGGTGCCGGAAGATCGATCGGGTCAGGACGGCCAGTTCGTTCCACTCTTCCATGAGCAGGCTGCGCTCTTCCTGCATCCGCTGCACCGCCTCGCCCAGCGGGTACAGCGGATGCCCGAGCACGGCGTTCAGCTCATCGAGGATGCCATGCGCGTGCGGCTTCACGTCCACCCCTCCGATTCGGGTTCGGTTTGTCTTCAGGGTAGCCGAACCGGCAGCGCAAAGCTGTGAAAAGTGTCACAATCCGCATCCACGGAGGCTCAGAACGCCATCGCCGCCCGCACCGCGCGTTGCCATCCGGCGTACAGCCGGTCGCGCTCCGCCGCGTCCATCGCGGGCTCGAACCGCTTGTCAAGCCGCCACATGGCGGCGATCTCCTCCCGGCTGCCGTACACGCCGGCGCCGAGCCCGGCGAGGCAAGCCGCGCCGAACGCCGTCGTCTCGTAGTTCACCGGACGCTCGACGGACGTGCCGAGCAGATCGGCCTGGAACTGCATGAGCAGATCGTTCATCGCCGCGCCGCCGTCGACGCGCAGCGCCTTCAGCCGGAAGCCCGCGTCCACCTCCATCGCGTCCAGCACGTCCTTCGACTGATAGGCGATCGATTCGAGCACCGCCCGGATGAAATGTTCCTTCGACGTGCCCCGCGTCAGCCCGAACACCGCGCCGCGCACGCTGCTGTTCCAGTACGGCGTGCCGAGCCCGACAAACGCCGGCACGACGTAGACGCCTTCGCTTGACGCGACCCGGGCCGCGTAATGTTCCGACTCGGAAGCGGCCTTGATCATGCCCAGGCCGTCGCGCAGCCACTGGATCGCGGAGCCGGCGACGAACACGCTGCCCTCCAGCGCGTACTCGACCCGTCCCCCCGTGCCCCAGGCGATCGTCGTCAGCAGCCCGTGCTTCGACGGGACGGCCTTGCTTCCGGTGTTCATCAGCATGAAGCATCCGGTGCCGTATGTGTTCTTCGCCATCCCCGGCTCGAAGCATCCCTGCCCGAACAGCGCCGCGTGCTGATCGCCCGCCGCCCCGGCGATCGGCACCTCGCAGCCGAAGAACGCGTTCGGCGACGTGCGGCCGTACACCTCCGACGACTGCCTGACCTCCGGCAGCATCGCGGCCGGCACGCCGAGCAGCCTGAGCAGATCCTGGTCCCATTCCAGCTTGTGGATGTTGAACAGCATCGTCCGCGAGGCGTTCGTCACGTCGGTGACGTGAACGGCACCGTCCGTCAGCTTCCAGATGAGCCAGGAATCGATCGTGCCGAACAGGAGCTCGCCCCGCTCCGCCTTCTCCCGCGCCCCGTCGACGTGGTCGAGCAGCCAGCGGATCTTCGTTCCGGAGAAATAGGGATCGACGACCAGCCCGGTCCGCTCCCGGATGAGCGGTTCCGCGCCTTCCGCGCGCAGCCGTTCGCAGATCTCCTCCGTCTGCCGGGACTGCCAGACGACCGCGCGGTGGATCGGCCGGCCGGTCTTGCGGTCCCAGACGACCGTCGTCTCCCGCTGGTTCGTGATGCCGATCGCGCGGATCTCGTCCGGCCGGATGCCGGCCTGCGCGATCGCGTCCGCCACTACGCGATGGACGGAGCTCCAAATCTCGTCCGCGTCGTGCTCGACCCAGCCCGGCTGCGGATAATGCTGCCGGATCTCCTGCTGGGCCTTCGCCGCAATATGGCCCTCCGCGTCAAAAAGAATCGCCCGCGAGCTCGTCGTTCCCTGATCGATGGCCAGCAGATACGGTCCGCCCATCCTGTCATTCCCCCTGCATGCGTCGAATTTGCCGCGCCGATCGCAACGGCCGGTTTCTTTCGTATGAAAGCGCTGTCTACACTATAGTCGCCGGCCGCCATGCTGTCAACGGTATCGCCGCACGCGGCTTCCGCCGCCCCGGGGCACACGGTGTGCGCCGGACATCCGCCCGCGGGCTCCCCGCGCGGCATGCCCGGCGCAGGCGGGCGCGCGGCATCCGGCGGCCGCGGAAAACCGGAACGCCCGGCCGCGGTGGAGGAAGGGAATCGGGGCGCAGCGGAGGAGGAACGGAGCGCGATGGGCCGTTGCGGAATTTCCAATCGTCATATAAAATAAACCTTAACGGAACAAAATGAACGAAAATGAACGATCAAGGAGGAATCCGCACGATGGACATCCGTTACGCCGTGCATCCGCAGGAAGCGAAGAAGTACGACACGTCGGGGCTCCGGGAGCATTTTCTCATCGAGCGGCTGTTCAAGCCCGGCGAAATCGTGCTGACCTATTCCCACGTGGATCGGTTCATCGTCGGCGGCGTCCAGCCGGTCGGTGCGCCGGTCAAGCTGGAAGCCGATCCGAAGGAAATCGGCGCCGCGACGTTCCTCGAGCGGCGGGAGATCGGCATCATCAACATCGGCGGGAGCGGCACCGTGACGGTCGACGGCACGGTATACACCATGGGGCCGAAGGATTGCCTCTACATCGGCCGCGGCGCGAAGGACGTCGTCTTCGCGAGCGACAACCCGGACGCTCCGGCGAAATTCTATTTCAACTCGTGTCCCGCGCATCAGACCTATCCGACGGTGAAGGCGGCGATCAGCGAGGCGACACCGCGCCATCTCGGGAGCATCGAGCAGTCGAACGAACGGACGATCTACCAGTACATCCACGAGGGCGGCATCAGGAGCTGCCAGCTCGTGATGGGCATGACGCTGCTGAAACCGGGCAGCATGTGGAACACGATGCCCTGCCACACGCACAACCGGCGTTCGGAAGTTTACTTCTATTTCGACATGCCGGAAAACGGCGTCGTCTTCCATTTCATGGGCGAGCCGCATGAGACGCGCCACCTCGTCGTCCGCAACGAACAGGCGGTCATCTCGCCGAGCTGGTCGATCCACTGCGGCGTCGGCACGGCCAGCTACACGTTCATCTGGGGCATGGCGGGCGAAAACCAGGCGTTCGATGACATGGATCCCGTCGCGATGCAGGACCTGCGCTGATCCGCCATGAACATGCTGAAACGGCATCAGGCGATCATGGAATTGCTGATCGAGCGCCGCGAAGTGACCGTCGCGGAGCTGAGCGAGCGGCTGAACGTGACGGGCAAGACGATCCGCGGGGACCTCGCGAAGCTCGAGGAGCGCGGGCTTTTGGTCCGCGTGCACGGCGGCGCGGTGCTCGCGCGTTCCGATCAGCTCGGCATTCTGCCCGGGAGCGGCCCGATCCGCCGCCACCTCACGGAAAAGGCGGAGATCGCCGCCGCGGCGCTCGAGCTGATCGAGCCCGGCGACACGATCGCCCTCGACGGCGGCTCGACGACGCTGGAACTGGCGAAGCGGCTTCCGGACGAACCGCTTACGGTCGTCACGAACGATGTCTTCATCATCGGCGAGCTCGCGCGCAAGCCGGAAATCCGGCTCGTCGTGCCCGGCGGCAGCCGCGTGCGCAACATGCTGACCGGTCCGGAAGCGGTCCGGTTCGTGCGCGGCCTGAACATCCGGAAGGCGTTCCTGTCCTCGACGGGCGTGCATGAAACCTGCGGCTTTTCCATCTATACCGGCGAGCTCGTCGAGTTCAAGCGCGCGCTGATCGAGACGGCCATGCACCGCTACATGCTGACCGACCGGCACAAGTTCGGCGTCGTCGCCCTGCGCACCTTCGCCGCGCTTGCGGACGTCGACCGGCTCATCACCGACAGCGGGCTGGACGCGGAGACGGAAGCCCGGTTCACGGCGGCCGGCGCCCGGATCACGAAGGCGTCCTGCGCGCTTCCGTCCGCGGCGGCCGCGGAAGAAACGGAACAGGATCGCAAGGGGGAATTCCGATGGTGAAAAGCTTGTTCGATCTGACGGGCATGAACGCGTTCGTCACCGGCACCTCCGGCGGGCTCGGGCGGGCGATGGCGATCGCCCTGGCGGAAGCCGGCGCGTCCGTCGCCCTCGTGTCCAGCTCGGGCAGCGCGGAGACGGCCGGCATCATCCGCGGCTTCGGCGGCCGCGCCGAGGACATCCCGGCGGACCTGAGCCGTCCGGAAGAGGCGGAGCGGGCATGGAACCGGGCGGTCGAACTCTTCGGCCGGATCGACATTCTCGTCAACAACGCCGGCATCATCCGGCGCACGCCCGCGGCGGAACATTCGCGCGAAGACTGGGACGCGGTGATCGCGCTCAACCTGAACGCCGTCTTCATCTTGTCCCAGCTTGCCGGAAGGCATATGATAAAAAACGGCTACGGCAAAATCATCAACATCGCCTCCATGCTGTCGTTCCAGGGCGGCATCAACGTGCCGGGTTACGCGGCCAGCAAGCACGGCGTGGCGGGCCTCACGAAGGCGCTCGCCAACGAATGGGCCGGCAAGGGCGTCAATGTGAACGCCATCGCGCCGGGCTACATGGAGACGAACAACACGGCACCGATCCGCGCGGACGAGCAACGCTATCGCAGCATATCCGAACGCATTCCGGCGGGACGCTGGGGCGTGCCGGACGACCTGAAGGGACCGGTCGTCTTCCTCGCGTCGCGCGCGTCCGACTATGTGCACGGGCACATCCTCTGCGTGGACGGCGGCTGGATGGCGCGATAACCGCGGGAATTCCGAAAGGAGCCTTGACGCGATGAAGAAAATCGAATTGATCCGCAAGCTGCGCGACGCCGGCGTCGTCGCGGTCCTGCGCGGCGATTCGCCCGAAGACGTCGTGCGGATGGCGGAGAAGGCGATCGAGGGCGGCATCCGGGCGGTCGAGATCACGCTGACCGTACCGTTCGCGCTCGAGGCGATCACCACCCTGGCGAAAAAATATCAGAGCGGCGACCCGTCGGCGGCGAATTACGCGATCGTCGGCGCCGGCACCGTGCTGGACAGCGAGACGGCGCGCGCGGCGATTCTCGCCGGTGCCGAATTCGTCGTCTCGCCGGGGATCGACGAGCCGACGATCCGGCTCTGCAACCGGTACCGGGTGCCCGTCATGCCAGGCGCGATCACGATCGCCGACATCACGAAGGCGCTCGAGCTCGGCGTCGACGTCGTCAAGCTGTTCCCGGGCAACATGTTCACGCCGTCCATCATCCCGACGCTCAAGGGGCCGCTGCCGCAGGCCAACCTCATGCCGACGGGCGGCGTCTCGCTGTCCAATCTCGGCGAGTGGATCAAGGCCGGCGCGTTCGCGGTCGGCATCGGCGGCGATCTGACGAAGGAGGCCGTCAAGACCGGCAACTACGATCTCATCGCCGAGAAGGCGCGGGCCTACATGGATGCGTTCCGCAAGGCCAAGGCCGATTAGCGCCGCGAAAAAGGGCGGTCCGGCATGCAGCCGGACCGCCTTTGTCCGTCTTACGATTCCGCCCGCTCCGCCAGATACCGCCAACTGATCGCGAGGCTCTCGAACGGGTCGCGCCGGCAGACGTCCTGCTCGACGACGTACCATTCCATCCCGACCGCGCGGCAGGCGTCCAATATCGCGTCCCAGTTCATGTTGCCCTCGCCGATCTCGGCGAAGTGCGGCTCGTCCCCGACGACGGCCATGTCCTTCAGGTGGACAACCTTCATCCGGCCGTCCAGCCTGCGGATCCAAGCCGCGGGATCGGCGCCGCCCGCCTGCGCCCAGTACGTGTCGAGCTCGAAATGGAACGCGTCCGGATCCGTCTCCTCCATCAGCAGCTCCAGCGCCGTGCGTCCGCCGAATTTCGCGAACTCCATCCGGTGGTTGTGGTAAACGAACTGCAGCCCCGCGTCGCGCAGCCGCTTCGCCGCCTCCGACACTTCGCGGATGAACGCCCTTAAGCCTTCGATCCCCGCTGCAAGATACTGCCGCGGCATCATCCCGAGGCCGACGTACCGGCAGTTCCACAACCGGTGCTCCGCGATGACCGCGTCCAGATCGTCCACGAGCCGCGCGTACGGCACGTGCGTCGCGCAGATCGCAAGGCCGTGCCGGTCGGCCGAAGCCTTCACTTCGCGCGGATCGATCGGCCCGATCGCCGATACCTGCACCGCCGCATACCCGATGGCGGCGACGCGGGCGAGCGCGCGGTCGAGCTCCTCCGCCGTCCGCGTATATTCGCGCAGCGTATAGAGCTGCGCCGCAATCTGCTCCTTCCTCACGCGCAATCCGCCCCTTCTTCACGCAGCAGCCGCTTTTTCCGGCGAACCGTTTTCCCCCTGTTCCGGCCGCATCCGTCAACCCCCCGTGCCGCCTCGGCAGTCGCTCAACCGTGCACCCGCTCGGCCATGGCCTGCGCGGTCAGGCTCAGCTCCGCCGCCTTGAACGCGTGCTCCTGCGTCATCGCGTGCTCCGTCCGGTTCAGGCAATCGAGGATGAGCCGGCCGAAGAACGGATAGCCGACCTTGCCGGTGCAGTCGATGTGGAACTCGCCCTCGCCGTTCACGAGGTACAGATGCCCGCCCGCCGGCGACCGGGCGATGTCGATGTATTTGCGCAGCTCGATGTAACCCTCCGTGCCGAGGATCAGCGTCCGCCCGTCGCCCCAGGTGCCGAGCCCGTCCGGCGTCAGCCAGTCGACGCGGAAATAGCCCGTCGCCCCGCCCTCGCCGAGCAGCGTCGCGTCGCCGAAATCCTCAAGCTCGGGGTACTCGGGGTTGCGGTAGTTCCCGACCTTGCTGTGCAGCACCTTCGCGTCCCGGCATCCGGCGTAGAACAGGAACTGCTCGGCCTGGTGGCTGCCGATGTCGCACAGGATGCCGCCGTACTTCGCCTTCTCGAAAAACCACCCCGGCCGCGACGGGGCATTCAGCCGATGGGGACCGAGCCCGAGCACCTGCACGACGCGCCCGATGGCGCCCGCCGCGATCAGGTCGCCCGCGTGCACGGCGCACTCCACATGCAGCCGCTCGCTGTAGTAGACGGCATACTTGCGCCCCGTCTCCGCGCAGGTCCGCCGCGCCTCCCCGAGCTGCTCCAGCGACGTGAACGGCGCCTTGTCGACGAAGTAGTCCTTGCCGTGGCGCATCACCTTCACGCCGAGCGGGCCGCGCTCGCACGGAACGCCGGCCGCGGCGACCAGCATCACCTCCGGGTCCTGCAGAATGGCGTCCGCCGAAGGGGCGACCCGCACGCCCGGATACGTCTTCACGAAGCGCTCGACCTTCGCCGGATCGTCGTCGTAAACCCATTTCAGCGTGCCGCCCGCCTCGATCAGCCCGTTGCACATGCCGTAAATGTGACCGTGCTCGAGCGCCATCGCCGCGAACACGAACTCGCCCGGCTTTACGACCGGGTTCGGCTTTCCCTGCGGCGCATAGTTCATGCCGTCGCCCTTCACGCCCATCGCCCCTTTCGTACCGTCATCCAAACCAAAACGTCCGCCGCTTCAAACCGCCGCGCGCTTCACGTTCCCTCGTCCCGCGACCCGCGGGCCGCTTCATCCTTCCGCCGCCTTCGCCTTCCGGCGCCGCGATTCGGCGATCCGCGCCTCGAGTTCCTCCAGGAACCGGTTCTCGTCGATCGGAAATTCGACCCAGCCGTCCGTCCAGGTCGACAGCAGCATCGCGTTGGACAGCATCAGGCCGTGGATGCCTTCCCGGCCCGGCGCGATGAGCGGCGTCCCCTTCAGCACCGCGTCCGTCCAGTTCTGCAGGATGGCCCGATGCTGGCCGCCGCTTCCGGGTTCGACCGGCACCTCCACCTTCCAGCATTCCGGCTTGTCGAACAGGCCGCGGCATGTCGCGTTGAACTCCGGCTCGGACAACCGGAGCCTCCAGAACGACAGCCTGCCGTCCTCGATGACGACCTTGCCCCGCGTGCCGGCCACCTCGAACCGGTTCGTGCCCGGCGCCTCGGCCGTCGTCGCGACGAACACGCCGGTGCCGCCGTTCTCGTACTCGACGTAGGCCGTCACCTCATCCTCGACCTCGATGTTCCGGTATTTGCCGAAGTGGCAGAACGCGCGGAGCCTTCGCGGCCGGAGCTGCGTCGTCCAGAGCCACAGGTCGAGCTGGTGCGGGCACTGGTTGATCAGCACGCCGCCGCCCTCGCCCTCCCACGTCGCGCGCCACGTCCCGGAATCATAGTAGCTCTGGGGCCGGTACCAGTCCGTGATGATCCAGTTCGTCCGCCGGATCTCGCCGAGCTCGCCGCTTGCGGCCAAATCGCGCAGCTTGCGGTAGAGCGGATTCGTCCGCTGGTTGTACATGATGGCGAAGACGGTGCCCGCCTGCTCCGCCGCCTCGTTCATCTCCCGCACCTGCTTCGTGTACACGCCGGCCGGCTTCTCGACCAGCACGTGCAGGCCGTGCGCGAACGCCCGGATCGCGAGCGGCGGATGGCTGTAATGCGGCGTCGCGATCACGACGCCGTCGATCTCGCCGGACGCCATCATCTCCTCCGCGTCTCGGAAGCGCTTTACCCGCTCGCCGTACCGCTCCCGCGCCCGCTCGAGCTTTTCCGGATCGGGATCGCACACCGCCGCCAGCACGCCGCCCTCCACCTCGCCGCGCGCCAGCATGTCCGCGTGCGCGGTACCCATGTTGCCGAGCCCGATCAATCCGATCCGCAGCAACCTCTTCACCCCTTCATCCGGATGTGCGGATGCCCCGCAAAGCGGGTCCGCCACCATCCTATCACGCCGGCGGGGGCGGCACTTTCACGACGGTAGCCGAATGCCGCGTACGATTGACTCCGGTTGACTTTTTGCAAACCAAAAAACTCCCGCCCGCCGCCGCAGGTGTAACGCATCTGTGGTACACTTGGCGGCAAAGGGGGGAGTGTCGTCCGATGACGCTGGGTGAACAATACGGTCTTCCGGTCGACGCGTCGTTCAACCGGAATCCATACCCGCCCGGCCGGTTCCACGCGCATCCGGCGTACGAGATCTACTACTTCCACGGCGGCGCCTGCACCTACCTGATCGGCGGCCGCATGTTCGAGCTTGCGCCCGGCGATCTCATCATCATGCACGGCATGACGCTGCATGCGCCGATCGTCGATGCCCGCCGGCCGTATCTCAGGACGATCGTCCATTTCGATCCGGCGTTCGCGGCCGAACTGCTGCGGCCGCCGTTCCGGACCGACGTGCTCGCGCCGTTCCGCGAGCTCGGCAACGCGCGGGTGCGTCTCGACGGCGAACGGCGGGCGGCCATCGAGGCGGTGCTCGCCGAGATGTGCGAACTGTACCGGCGGGACGACGCCGTCTCCTGCGACCGCTTCCTGATCGCGTTCCTCCGGCTGCTGCACGAGGTCCGCGATTGCTTCGCCGGCGCGGAGCCGGGACCGGACGCCTCCGAACCCTCGGACGCGAAGGCCCGCGGCGCCCAGCGGATCGCGGCCTACCTCGAGGCGCATTACATGGAAGACATCCATCTCGACGTGCTCGAGCGCGAGCTGCACATGAACCGGCATTACATGGCCCGGCTGTTCAAGGCGGCGACCGGGTTCACGATCTTCGAGTATCTCTATCAGCGGCGCATCACGCAGGCGAAGCTGCTGTTCCTGCTCGATCCGGAGCGCCCGGTGACGGAAGTGGGCTACGAGGTCGGATTCAAGCATCCGTCCCATTTCACCCGCGCGTTCAAACGGATCGCGGGGCAGACGCCGGAGGCTTTCCGGCGCTCGCTGCGCGGCGCCCCGTGACGGCCGCTTCGCCCGCCGCCCTGCCGGCCGTCAACTCCAGTCCGGGTACAGATCGGTCCGCCGGTCGCGCCAGGTCGTCACGGAACCGGCCGCGCGCACCTCTTCCAGGAGCGTAAGATCCAGGTCGGCGGTGACGATCATGTCCTCGCCGACCACGCCCTCGGCCAGGACGCCGCGCGGCGGAAACGGCACGTCGTTCGGCGTGATGATCGCGGCCTGGCCGTAGTTCATGCGCATGAAATCGACCGTCGGCAGCGAGCCGACCGTACCGGCCGTCACGACGTACACCTGGTTTTCGACCGCGCGCGCATGGCACGAGTAGCGGACGCGCCAGAAACCGTGCTGATCGTCCGTGCAGGACGGGCAGAACACGACGTCCGCTCCCCTCGCCTTCGCGATCCGCGCGATCTCCGGAAACTCGATGTCGTAGCACGTGAGCAGCGCGATCGTGCCGTGCTCCGTCCCGAACACCCGCAGCTCTTCTCCCGGCGTCAGCTTCCATTCCTTCACCTCGGTCGGCGTCAGGTGCAGCTTCGGCTGTTCCAGCACCCGGCCGTCCGGCAGGAACAGATGGGCGGTGTTGTACAGCTTCCCGCCGCGCTCGACGATGTGGGTGCCGGCGATGATGTGCATGCCGGTCTCGCGGGCCAGACCCGTGAACAACGCGCGGTAGCGGTCCGTGAACTCCGGCAGCCGCCCGATCGGCAGCGCCCGCCCCGCACCGTCGCCGATCGACAGGAGCTGCGTCGTGAAAAACTCGGGAAACAGCACGAAGTCCGCCCCGAATTCCTGCGCGGCGCGCACATAATGCGTCGACTGCGCGGCGAACGCCTCGAACGAATCGATCGTCCCGAGCCGGTATTGCACGGCGGAGACGCGGAATCTGCCTTTTCTCATGCGAAGTCCTCCCCGGGTTCCGAACGATGTCCCTTGCGTTATATGCTCCCATTATGCCGGCCGCCCGCCGGCGAAGGCAAGCACCCGGAGCCAAAACGGAAGGACCGGCCGCCTTCCGGCGGTGCCGGTCCTTTTGCCGCGTGATGGGGAGATTGCCGGGATGTCCGATCAGCCGGCCTGTTCGACCGCTTCGATCTCGATGTGAATTTTCACGTCGTCGCCCACCAGGACGCCGCCCGTCTCGAGCGCCGCGTTCCACGTCAGGCCGTAGTCGCTGCGCTTGATCGTGCCCTCGGCGCTGAAGCCGGCCTTGTGGTTGCCCCACGGATCCTTGCCGGAACCTTCGAACGTCACCTTGAACGTCTCGGAGCGGGTGACGCCGCGGATCGTGAGATCGCCCGTCACGTCGTACTCTCCGTCGCCGGTCTTCACGATTTTCGTCGCCTTGAACGTCAGTTTCGGATGGTTCTCGACATCGAAGAAATCGGCGGAGCGCAGGTGCGCGTCGCGGTCTTCGTTGCGCGTGTCGATGCTGGCGGCGTCCACGCTGAACGAGATGTCCGCCGTCGTGAGGTCGTTCGGATCCGCTTCGATCGAAGCCTCGAATTGCCGGAACGCGCCCTTCACCTTCGCGATCATCATGTGGCGGATCGAGAATTCGATGCTGCTGTGCGTTGGGTCGACTGCCCATTTCGTTTTCGCCATCTTCCCTGACTCCCTTCGACATTTACTTACAAAATAATATTTACTTACTTTTATTCTACAACCATCATATCGGCTTCCGCCCGCACTGTCAACTCCCGCCTCGCACCATGAACGGGCCTTCGACGGCCCGAAGGAGACGCCGCGGGCGTCGAAGATCCGGCGCGTCCATCCGGACCGACGGAGAGGCATGCTCCCGCGACGCGCGTCTAACGACCGCCCGACTTGCCAATACTAACCGGGTAACCCCATCACGACAGGAAGGGAGCGGTCAGAAGATGAGACGTACGATTTCGAGCCGCGCGCTTATCATTGCGACGGCGGCGGCGATCCTGCTCCTCGCCGCCGGAACGGCGGAAGCGCATCCCGCGCAGCCTCCTGCAAGCGGCAAGCCCGCATCGGTCCGTGCCTACCCGGGCATGCTGTCCGCCGCCGCGGAAGCGCTGAAGCTCGACCGCGGCGAGCTGAAGCGGAAGCTGGAGAACGGCCGGTCGCTGGCCGACATCGCGAAGGAGCGGGGCGTTTCGAAGGACGAGCTGATCCGCAGACTGACCGAAGCGGCGGCAAAACGCATCGACGCGAAGGTCGCCGAAGGCAAACTGCCGGCCGCACGCGCCGAACAGTTGAAGGCCCGCCTCCGGTCGCGCATCGAGGCGGCCGTGGATTCGCGCGATCTGCTGAACCCGATTCGCCGTCATCCCGGCGGTCTGCACCTGCTGGACAAGATCGCGCGCGTGATCGGCATCCCGAAGAACGAACTGAAATCCCGGCTGGCCAAGGGCCAATCGATCGCCGAAATCGCGAAATCGAAGGGCATGTCCGAAGACGAATTGATCGCGAAGCTGAAGGACAGCCTGACGGATGAACTGCGCCGGTTCGTCCGCATGAAACATTTTCCCGGGAAACCTGCAACCTTTCCGGATTCCGGCACGTCCAGAGGATGAAACCGGAAATACGGAGGGATGCCAAACATGAAAACCTGGCGAACCGTCGCGTTGGCGATCGCCGCCTTATCCCTGGCCACGGCCATCGGGTGCAACGCCGACACGGCGAAGGATGAGGACAACCGGCCGGAACCGGCTGTCCAAGACGGCGGATCTCAGAACAACGCGGACGAAGACGCGCTGTCGAATGATCCGCAGTCGGAAGACGAGGCCGGCGCAGGCAACGGGCAGAACGCCGAACCGTCGACGGACGCCGGCGGCAGCAATGCCGGCAATTCCGGCGACCAGCCGGCCGACCTGCCGGCCGATCAGCCGGAGGAGCCGGCGATGGACGGGGAAGCCGGCGATGAAGGCACCGTGACCATTCTGCCGGCCATCGAGCCCGATCCGGAGATGGAATTCCAGCCGGCCGTTCCGGAACCGGTCAGCGACGGCCCGATTCGGACGGAAGGCGGAATCTCCGACGGGGCCGGCAGCATCGATCCGAACACGCCCGTATCGAAGAACGCCGCGCCGTGATGATGACGAAGGCCGTACGGACCATGCGTCCGTACGGCCTTCATGCTTCATGGCGACAGCTTCCTCAACACTTCCTCCAGCGGCATGTCGGCCATGGAGGACAAACGCAGGTCGTGCTCGCCGAAATCGAGCCGGCGCGTCAGCTCGTTCGGCACGACCACGCATTTCAATCCGGCCCGCTTCGCGGCGAGCGCGCCGTTCGGCGAATCCTCGAACGCGACGGCTTCCTCCGGCGCGGCGCCGAGCGCCTCGAGCGCCTTGAGATACAGCTCCGGGTCGGGCTTCACCTTCGCGACGTCTTCGCGCGTCCGGATGCAGTCAAAGCGGTCTTCCAATCCGAGCCGCCGCAGGTAACCGAGAACCCAGTCCCTCGTGGAGCTCGAGGCCAACCCGATCCGGAGCCCGAGCCGCCGCCCGTCGCGCAGATAGTCCTCCACGCCCGGCCGCGCCCGCTCGCCCGCCATCAGCTCGTCGTACCGCGCCCGCCGGAACGCCCGCGCCGCTTCCCGATCCACCGCGATGCCGGCGCTCGCCTCCAGATGCGCGTACGGATCGAACGGCGAGGCGTCGGTGCCGATCCATCGTCCCCACACCTCGATCGGCAATTCCGCGCCGTACTGCCGGTACAACTCGCTGAACGACCGGTATTCCGGCGTTTCCGTATCCAGGATCAGGCCGTCGAAATCGAAGATGATCGCCTTGAACGCTGCCACCCGCATCTTCCCTTCGCACAGGATGGATCAGGCCGCCGCGAGCGCCTGCGGCTGCCGCGGAAGACGGCGCAGCTCCGACCGGGCCTGCGGCTGCCGCACCAGCACCGGCAGGGCGGCTGCGGCGTCCGCCGCATCCATCCGGGCCAGCGCGGCAATGCCGTGCGCATCGGCCCGGCGCAGGGCGGACGCGAGCGCGCGGACCAGGGCGCGGACCGCGTCATCGGAATCTCCGCGCTCTTCGGCGGCAGAAAGTTCCGCGCGCCGCAAATCGTCGCGCACCCGACGGAGCGCCTGCCGGGCGCGGAACAGGGCCGATTTCACGGCCCCCTCCGTCGTGCGGAGCAGCCGCGCGGTATCGGCGGCCGAGAATCCGAGCACATCCCGCAGCAGGAACACGGTGCGCTGCAGCGGCAGCATCCGCCGGACGACGAAGGTCAGCAATTTCTCCAGATCATCCGGCGCCGCCGCGTCAGCCTGCCGCTTCCCCGCCACCTCCCGCGCCAAAAGCGCGACGATCCGCGCATGAACCCGCTCCCTGCGCGCGCGGTCGATCCACTTCTGCCTCGCGAGCCGCATCAAGAGCGCCTTCGGATTCGGATGACCGCCGAGCGCTCCGGATTCAAACCCTCTGAGCCAGGCTTCCTGCGCCAAATCCTCCGCCTCGCCGGCCGAACCCGTGACGGCGAGGCAATATCGGACCAGTTCCCGGTCGATCTCTTCAACAAGGCCCTTCATCGCCATGTTCCCCCCATCGGTCGGGATTCGGTTGGGCATCCCCGTACCATAAACGAATATGAGCCCCGAAAAGATACGCGTATCCTTCCGTCCGTCCCGTTCGTTTATCAGACGAAATAGCGGATCACCAAAAGGAGGAATCGCCATGCCGTACGTGCCGATCGTGGTGGAGCAGACCGACCGCGGGGAACGATCCTATGACATCTATTCCCGCCTGCTCAGGGACCGGATCATCCTGCTCGGCGGGCCGACCGACGACCATGCCGCGAACACGATCGTGGCGCAGATGCTGTTCCTTGCCGCCGAAGATCCCGACCGGGACATCCATTTCTACATCAACAGTCCGGGCGGTTCGGTGACGGCGGGCTTCGCGATCTATGACACGATGCAGATCGTGAAGCCGAAAGTGCATACGATCTGCGTCGGTTTCGCCGCTTCCTTTGCCGCGATTCTGCTGATGGGCGGCGAGCCCGGATACCGCTTCGCGCTGCCGAACAGCGAGATCATGATCCACCAGCCGCACGGCGGTGCGCAGGGGCAGGCCAGCGACCTCGCGATCACCGCGAAGCGTTTCCTGGAAACCCGCGCGCGCATCAACCGCATCGCGGCCGAGCGGACCGGTCAGCCGCTCGAACGGATCGAGCGGGACATGGACCGCGATACGTTCATGACCGCCGCAGAAGCGCTGGAGTACGGAATCGTCGACCGGATCATCGCGCCCGCATGATGCCGTTTCCGGATCACGCATCCGGATGCGGCCGGCGCCCCTGAAATCCGTCGTGCCAGCCGTGGTAGCAGGTCGCCCGCTCCTCGCCTTCCTTCCAGCAGATGAGCACCTGCTTGCCGTCCAGGACGGACGGGAAATCGAGCAGACCGGGGAACACCGACTTGAGCAGCACGCCGCTGCGCCGGAAATTGTTGATGACCATCTCCGCTTCCATGCGGAGAAATTCGATCCGGCTTTCTTCCAGGAAGAACGGATCCCCGCGATCGCGTTCCGTTCGTCCGCCGTTCGGCGTCCGCATGCGCCTCCGGTATTCCTTTTTCATGCGATGCAGTTCTTCCATCCGCTGCTCGATTTCGCGGATCAGCGCCTGCAGCCGGGCCAGCTGAACCTTGAGCTCCGGCAGCATGGCGTTCGCTTCCGCAAGCGTAAACAGGCGGACGTCCACGGCAAACATCCCCTTTCCCGATGCGTTGTCCATGGATTTCCACCCCGGTCCGCCAAAATCCTGCCCGCCGCGGGAAAAACATCGCGCCACTCCCGCCCGGACATTCCGGCGCGACGACCGGATGAGGCGCATCCGGAGCGGCGTGTCTTCGTCTTGCGGCCTGCCGACCCTTGCGGGCGCCGCATCGCCGGCCCGGCGAACGAACCGGCCGCGGTTCAGCCCCCGTTCGAGGACGCGGATGACCAGCGCCGGTGCGCGTCCGCAGGCGCCGGAATCCCGAGCCGGTCCATGGCCAGCAGCACCGCGCCGAAGACCGGCTCGATCGCCGGAATGACGAATTCGCAAGGTCCGCCGGCCCTTTCCCGCACGGTTTCTTCCAGCGCGCCCAGCAGGTGCGGATTCCGGCCTTTCTGCAGCACCGAGCCGGTCAGCACGACCGGGATCGGCCGCCCGCCGAACGCGGCGAATCCGCCCAGCCGGAGAATGACCGACGCGGCGGCCAGACCGAGCTCGCGGCCCGCATTCCTCAGGATGCGGATCGCGAGCTCGTCTCCCGCGTCCGCCGCGCGATGGAGCACCAGCGTCAAGTCGGGAGACACGCGGTAAACCCCGCGGTCCAGCCAGTCGTTCACCAGCTCCTCCATCGTTTCGAATCCGTACCAGGCGGGCACATCCCGCGTCAGCCTGCTCGGGATGTCCCGCATTTCCCACGAGCGCACCGCGGCCCGGAACGTTTCCTCCGCCATGTGGGAACCGCCCGCCGCGTCGCCGTACAAATAGCCGAATCCGCCGGTTTGGACCGTCTCGCCGCGCGCGTTCCGGCCTGCCGCGTTCGTGCCGCTGCCGCACACGAGCACGACGCCGATGCCGTCGGGCGTGCCCGCCCGAAGCCCCGTCATCGTGTCGCATACGACATCCCAGTTCCGATAGGGCAGCGTGGCGAGCGCGGGTCTCAGGACCGCGAAATCCGCGGCGCGGTCCGCGCCGGCCAATCCGTAGCAGACCGCCCGGATGTCGTCCGGTTCCGCGCCCGCTTCGCGCACCGCCTGCCCGGCCGCCGCGCGGATCTCGGCCAGCGCCGCGTCGATGCCGCCCGTCTGGTGGTTGCCGCAGCCCGCGCGCCCTTCGCCCAGGACGTTGCCGTCCGCATCCGTCACCACCGCGCGCGTCTTCAATCCGCCGCCGTCCACGCCCAGGATCAGGGTCAACCTTTCCGCCTCCCTCGCAAGCATTGCTCCGATCCGTTCCTTCCGCATTGACGATTGCCTGCCACCACTATATCATGACAGGAGACTCGCATGCACGGAGGTGCGACATGGCGGGACATCCGTTGAAAATCGCGGTGATCGGCGGCGGTTCCTCCTATACGCCGGAACTCGTGGAAGGCTTCATTCTGCGCCATGAGGAATTGCCGGTCGAAGAGCTCGTTCTGGTCGACGTGGAGGAAGGAAAGCACAAGCTGGAGATCGTCGGCGCGCTGGCGCAACGCATGATCGAGAAGGCCGGCAAGCCGATCAAGGTGAAGCTGACGCTGGACCGCAGATCCGCGATCCGGGGCGCGGATTTCGTGCTCACGCAACTCCGGGTGGGGCTCCTGGACGCCCGCGCGAAGGACGAAGCGATCCCGCTCAGGCACGGATACATCGGGCAGGAGACGACCGGCGCCGGCGGGTTTGCGAAGGCGCTCCGGACGATTCCGGTCATTCTCGACATCTGCCGGGATATCGAGGAGCTGGCGCCGGATGCCTTCCTGATCAATTTCACGAATCCGGCCGGCATCGTGACCGAAGCCGCGCTCAAGTATTCGAACGTCCGCACGATCGGCCTGTGCAATCTCCCGATCGGCACGAAGAAGCAGATCGCCCGCCTGTTCGAAGTCGAACCGGACGAGGTCGATCTGGAATGGACCGGCATCAATCATCTGAACTGGGTGACGCGCATCGCCGTGAGGGGGCGCGATGTGACGGACGAGCTGCTCCGGCGGGCGGCGGGCGCGCGGGGCCTGACGATGAAAAACATTCCCGACCTCGGTTGGGATGCCGATTTTCTCCGGTCCGTCGGCGCGCTTCCCTGCAGCTATCACCGTTATTATTACATGAAGGATGAAATGTTGAAGAAGCAGCTCGAGGACTTCAGGCAAAACGGCACGCGCGCGGAGGTCGTGAAGAGGGTCGAAGCCGAGCTGTTCGAGCTGTACAAGGATCCGAATCTCGCGGTCAAGCCGCCGCAGCTGGAGCAAAGGGGCGGCGCATACTATTCGGAAGCCGCCGTCAATCTGATCGCGTCGATCGTGCACAACCGGAAGGACATCCAGACCGTCAACGTGCGGAACGGCGGCGCGATCCGCTGCCTGCCGGACGACGCGGCGATCGAGGTGAATTGCGTGATCGACGCGGCCGGCGCGCATCCGGTGCCGCCTTCGACGCCCGTCTCGCCGCAGATCCGCGGCCTGCTGCAGGTCGTGAAGGCGTACGAAGAGCTGACGGTGGAAGCGGCGGTGCACGGCGACCGGGACGCCGCGCTGCAGGCGCTCACGATTCATCCGCTGGTCGGATCGGCGGAAGCGGCGCGCATCCTGCTCGACGAGCTGCTGGAGGCGCACGCGGCCTATCTCCCCCAATTCAAATAGGCACAAGCAAGACGGCCCCGAACGCCGGAAGGCGTCCCGGGGCCGTCCTTTTTGTCGGGCCATCAAGCCTGGCTCGCGCGGATGGCCTGATCGAGGTCCTCGATGATGTCGTCGATGTGCTCCGTGCCGACCGACAGCCGGATCATGCCGGGCGTGACGCCGGTCGACAGCAGTTCCTCGCCCTCGAGCTGGCTGTGCGTCGTGCTCGCCGGGTGGATGATCAGCGACTTCGAGTCGCCGACGTTGGCCAGGTGCGAGAACAGCTTCACGTGGTTGATGACCTTCCGTCCCGCTTCGATGCCGCCCTTGATGCCGAAGGTCAGAATGGCGCCCTGGCCTTTCGGCAGGTACTTCTGCGCCAGCTTGTAGGAAGGATGGTTTTCGAGTCCCGGATAGTTGACCCATTCGACCGCTTCATGCGACTGGAGGAACTTCGCGACGGCGAGCGCGTTCTGGCTGTGGCGCTCCATCCGGAGGTGCAGCGTCTCCAGCCCCTGCAGGAACAGGAACGCGTTGAACGGCGACAGCGATGCGCCGATGTCGCGGAGCAGCTGGACGCGCGCCTTGATGATGTAGGCGATCGGGCCGAACGCGTCCGTGTACACGAGGCCGTGGTAGCTCGGATCCGGCTCCGTAAAGCCCGGGAACTTGCCGCTCGCCTTCCAGTCGAAGCGGCCGCTGTCGACGATCACGCCGCCGATCGAGGTGCCGTGGCCGCCGATGAACTTCGTGGCGGAATGGACGACGATGTCGGCGCCGTGCTCGATCGGACGGCACAGGTACGGGCTCGGCAGCGTGTTGTCCACGATCAGCGGGATGCCGTGCTCATGCGCAATGCGGGCGACCGCTTCGATGTCGAGGATGTCGCCGCGCGGATTGCCGATCGTCTCGGCATACAGCGCCTTCGTCTTGTCCGTGATCGCGCGGCGGAAGTTCTCGGGGTCGTCGGGATTGACGAACTTCACCTTGATGCCGATCTTCGGAAGCGTGATCGCGAACAGGTTGTACGTGCCGCCGTAGAGGCTGGAAGCGGATACAATTTCGTCGCCCGCGCCGGCGATGTTCAGGATCGCGTACGTGATGGCCGCCTGTCCGGACGAAGTCGCCAGCGCCGCAGCCCCGCCCTCGAGCGCCGCGATGCGCTTCTCGAACACGTCGGTCGTCGGGTTCATGATGCGCGTGTAGATGTTGCCGAACTCGCGGAGCGCGAACAGGTTCGCCGCATGGTCGCTGTCCCGGAAACCGTACGATGTCGTCTGGTAAATCGGGACCGCCCTCGAACCGGTCGTCGGATCGATCTCCTGACCGGCGTGCACGGCCAGTGTCTCGAGACGGAATTTGCGTTCATCGGTCATGCTCGTATCCTCCTTGTCGGGCTGATGTGCTTATGCTTGTCCCGTTGACGGATTCAGCATAAATCCAAAGTATTCCACTCTCATTAGAAAGTCAATGGGAATTTCTGGGGTAGATGAGAAAATTCTCACCATGGCGGTCCTTGCAGAACATGGAAACCGGACGGTGTGGAGGAAACGGAATTAATTGAGGAAGAAAGATGTTGCCTTTATGCATTTATTGGAAATCTTTCAATTACAATTGGAAACTTTTTAAGGTTTTCGCCCAAACTTTTTTGCGTTAGCATGAATTGCAAAGGAGGAGATGAGCAATAATGAGACGATTGACCATTCTTGGCCTAATCCTGACATTGGCGGCCGGTCTGTTCGCCGGACAAGCCTCCGCCGCGACGTACGAAACCAAGGTTCTCTACGGCGTCAATCTCCGATCGGCCCCGAGCACCAGCGCTTCCATATATCGCATGCTGTCCAAGGGCGAAAGCATTCACGTGATCCAAAAAGTCAACGATTACTGGCTGAAGGTGCAGACGAAGGACGGGAAGATCGGCTACATCAGCGCGAGCAGCAAATACACGGATTACATAGGCGGCAGCGCCGGTTCCGGCACCAAAGCCGCAACCGGATCCGCAATTGTCGCAACGGCAAAGTCGTACCTCGGCAAATTCACCTACAAATATGGCGCGGAGCCGTGGAACACGAACTACAAGTATTCCGACTGCTCGGCGTTCGTGCAGCTCGTCTTCAACCGGCACCACGGCTTCAAGCTGCCGCGGACCAGCGCCGCACAGGCGAAGCAGGGCAAATTCGTCTCCAAGTCCAGCCTCAAGCCTGGCGACCTCGTCTTCTTCGACACGAACGGCAACGGCAGCGTCAACCACGTCGGCATCTATATCGGCGGAGGCGATTTCATCCACTGCTCCCCGGCCAACAAGGTCGGCATCAACACGCTGAATTCCGGCTACTGGAAGACAAAATACAAAACGGCGCGCCGTGTGCTGTAAAACAAAGGCGAGGAGGCATACGGAGCCCAAGGCAGACAGGACCCGTCGGGGAATCCCCGAACGGGTCCTGTGCATGGCGGAAATACATCCCGATCCGCGGCGCCCGTGCACGTTACATTCGGACGATGTGTCCGACCGGTTCCCGTGTCTCCGGATCGAACAGGATCGTGAGCGGGCCGAGCAGCGCGTCCCGGTCCGTCCGGTACGTTACGGCCACCAGTTTGCCGCCCCGCGCGCGGATGTCCTCGAGCTGCCGCTCCTTGCCCTCGAGCGGAACGACGGCCGCGTCCGCCGCGTCGACGTACTCGACCAGCGCCTCGTCCTTCGGCGTAACCAGATGCGCCTTGTCCTCATCCGACAGCAGATCCCAGGCGAGCTCGCGGTACTCCCGTTCCTCCGCCGGAGCGGGCCACGTGCGCTGATCGTCGATCTCGATCAAATGCGCACGGCTTTGCGGCGGCAGGCTCTTCGTGACTTCCGGCCCGTAGTAGGCGCGCACGACCATGCCGGACGCGAGCCGTTCCGCGTCCACCGGCTGCTTGTCGGAGCGGATGATCAGCGTGTCCGGGCCTGCGTGGAGCACCAGTTTGACATCGCCGTCCGCTTCATCGGCCAGTTCGATCCGGAAGCCATCCTCCGTCCGCTCGACCGAACGGACGACCTGCTTCGCGGTCAGATGCTGCCGCACGACCCGGATGGACGCCGCGTGCGACTGGCCGGGCCAGGTCATGATCATCATCGGACCGTATTCCGCCTCGATGGCCATTCCCGGCGCCAGATCCTCCGCCCCGAGCGGCTCGCCGTCCGCGCCGGTGATCACCGTCTCTCCGTCCGCGTACAGGATGAGCCATTGCCCGGCGCCGATCGTCTCGATCCGCCAGCGGTCGCCGTCCCGCTCGACGGAGGCGATGTAGCCCTCGACGGTCATGTATGCCTCCTCTTCATCTTCATCCGGCTTCGAGAACTCGAGCCGGTCGTTCGACCAGACCACCTCGTATCCCGCCGCTTCCGCAAAGCCGCGGGCGGGCAGATAGGCCCGGCCGTCGATGATGACCGGTGTCAGGTCGGTATCGGCGCCGTTGACGACGACCGTGATGTCGGGTCGGAGCCACCCGCTGATCTTCTCCCCGATGCCTTCCGCGCCGGCCGAAGCCGTTGCGACGATTGCGCCGGCCGCCGTCACGACCGCCAGCCATTTCCGGTATTTTCGCATGGTTCCCACCGCTCCTTCCGTGTAGTGCTGCAATTGCAATTGCACCTCTACAGACGGTCGGATCCCCGGAAATGTTCCAGCAGGACGACCGAAAGATGCCTGCGCGCGGACCCGTCCGGCCGCCGGTGCGGGTGGCGGTGAAGACGGATCAGCGGCTCTTGAGCAGCGCCAGCTCCTGCCTGAGCGCGAATTCTTCCGGCGTGATGGCCCCGCCGAACAGCGCCTGTACGAGCGTGTAATGCTCCTCGGCCGCGACCGGCTTCATCTGGACATCCGCGTACAGCGTCACCTTGTTCGCCGTGCGCAGCTCCTTCAACAGTTCGGTGTACATCTTCGGAAGATGGACGGTGCCCGTATCCACCTTCGTCGCCGGTATGATGCCCGCGTCCGCGACGGCGTGCTCGCCCCACTTTTTGACGAAATAGGCGACGAACTTCTTGGCTTCTTCCTTGACCTTCGAGTTCTCCGCCACGAACAGGCCGACGCCGGGGCCGCCGATCCAGTTGTTGAGCCGTCCCTCGCCGCCTTCGACGAGCGGGAACGGGAAAAAGCCGATCCTGTCCTTGAACGATTCCGGCACGTCCGGATTCGTCGTGTAATTCGGCACTTCCCATGTGCCGATCGCGTACATGGCCGCCCGCTCGGCCATGAACCTCGCCTTCGCCTCCTCGTTGGACATGCCGATGAACCCGTTCGGAAAGGCGTTCAGTCCGACCAGCTCCTGCGTGAGCCGCGCCGCCTCGATGATCCGCGGATCGTTGAACCGGGCCGTCTCGATCGCCTGGTCGAGCAGATCCGCGCCGCCGACGCGGTCGACGAGATACATGAACCAGAACGACAGCGTCCATGCATCCTTGCCGCCCAGCGAAATCGGCGTCTCGCCGGCTTCCCGCAGACGCACGATGATGTCCTTCAGCTCTTCGAACGTCTCCGGCGGCCTGAGGCGGTGGCGCGCGAAGATGGCCTTGTTGTAGAAAATCGGGACGATGTTGAGCTCGACCGGAAGCGCATAGGTTTTGCCGTTCTTCATGTACGCCTCCGTCGTGCCGGCGACGAACCGGTCTCTCAGCTCGCCCTCCAGCAGGTCGTCCAGCGGCGTGAACAGGCCGCCCTCCACATACGGATCGAGAAAACCGGCCGCCCACGAGAATCCGACATCCGGCAGCGCGTTCGACGCGGACAGCACCTTCAGCCTGTCCTTGTACAGCTCGTTCTCGAGCGCCTCCGTGGTGATCGTGACTTCCGGATGCTCCCGCATGTACTCCTCGACGATGCGCTCCACCAGCTTGTTCTGCAGGGAATCGTTGTCCGGCCACGGCGACATCAGCCGGATCATCACGTTCTCGGCCGCCGTCTGCGTCCCCTCCCGCGGCCCGATGCCCGCGCCGCAGGCCGTGAGGCACAAAACGGCGGCCGCCATGACCGCTGCCGCCACCGGGATGCGGATTCTCACGCGAGACCCCCCCATTTCGTCCGGAAGGTTTCAGGAACCCTGATTCCGGTAATCGCCCGGGCTGCTGCCTTCGTATTGCCGGAACATCTTCGCGAAATGCTTCGCCGACTGGTAGCCGACGCGCTCGGCGATCTCCGCGACCGTGAGCTTCGTGCGCAGCAGCATCTCCTTCGCACGCTGCAGCCGCCGGCGCGTGACGTATTCGCTGAACGTCATGCCCATCTCGTCCTTGAACAGCACGCTGAAATAGCTCGGGTTCAGGTGGACGCGGCTTGCGGCGTCGCGCATCGTGAACGGCTGGTCGAGGTGGCTGTCGATGTACGCGAGCGCTTCCCGCACCGGCTCGCTGAGCGGCTTGCCGGTATCGCCGCTCCGCAGCAGTTCCGGATCGACCACCTTCTCCATCATGCCGATGCGCGCCCGCTCCTCGGCTTGGGCGAGCGCCCGCTCGACGGCGGCGATCAGCTTGTCCCGCCCGATCGGCTTGAGCAGGTAATCGACGACGCCGAGCTGGATCGCGCGCTGGGCGAACTCGAATTCCGCATAACCCGAGATCAGGATGATCGCCGGCCGATCCTCCTCCGGCATCGATTTCAGCGCGCCGGCGAGCTGCAGGCCGCTGATCTCCGGCATCTTGATGTCGGTGATCAGCAGCCGCACCCGCTCGCGCTCCAGAATGCCGAGCGCCTCCCGCCCGTCCGCCGCCGACCGGATCACGTAGCGGTCCCCGTTCCAGGCCTCCAGCATCCGGGCCAGCCCGATGCGCGTCCGCGGCTCGTCATCCACGATCAGGATGGTATGCCGGTTCATGTTCCACAACCTCCGTCCGGATCGGTATCGTCAAGGTGACGGTCGTCCCCTCACCCTTCCGGCTCTCGATGGCGAGCAGATTCAGGTTCGCCGCGTCATCGCCGAAGTAAAGCCGCAATCGCTGATGCACGTTGGCGATGCCGTACCCCGATGCCGTCTTGCGTTCGAGACCCGTTCCGCCCTCTTCGAGGGCTTCGCGGATTTTCCGGAGCGTCTCCCCGTCCATGCCGGCCCCGTCGTCTTCCACGATGACCCGGAAACAGTCCGGCTGCGGCGACCGCTTCACCGTTACCGTCACGAGACCCGAGCCGAGCTTGTTCTCGATGCCGTGCTGGATCGCGTTTTCCACCAGCGGCTGGATGATCAGCTTCGGCAGCAGCAGGCGATGGTTGTCCACTTCCGAATGAATGCTCCATTTCAGCCGATCGCCGAAGCGCATGCCCATGATGAGCAGATAGCGCCGGACCTGCTCGAGCTCCTCGGCCAGCGTCACCCATTCTTCCCGGTTCAGCCCCGAGATGGTGTAGCGGAACAGTTCGGAGAGCGCCACGACGTACTCGGCGAGTTCGTCCTCGTTTTTCTCGATCAGCGACCAGTACAGGGCCTCCAGCGTGTTGTACAGGAAATGCGGATGGATCTGCGCTTGCAGCGCTTTCAACTCGGCCCGGTTCTGCATGATCTCCTTCTCGTAGACGAGGCGGATCAGCCTCTTCATGTGGTCGACCATCTGGTTGTAGGTATGGACGAGTTCGCCGATTTCGGCCGTCGCCGACATGTGCTCCGCGGGTTTCAGCTCGCCGAACCGGGCGCTGCGCATCGATTTGATCAGCCGGAGGATCGGCCGCGTGATCGCGGTCGACAGCAGGAACGAAAGGATGATGAACAGGACCGAGCCGACGGCCGCCGATACGAGCACGGCCGCCCGCAGAACGAAGATCCCCCTCGTGATCGCCTCGACGGGCGTCAGGATGAGCAGCGTCCAGCCGGCGATTTCCGACTGCTGCTTGACGAGCACGTAGCTCCGGCCGTCCAGCTCCACGTTCCGGTCCTCCGCAGCCATCAGGCTGCCGGAATCGACGCCGGACAGCCCGTTCTCCGTATTCGACGCGATCAGCCGGCCGTCCCGGTCGAAGAGCAGCGTGACGGCGCCGACGCCCATGTCCTCGCCGAGGCTGTCCAGCCGGAACACCTGGCGGTCGATCCGCACGACGAGGTAGCCCGCCGGCGCAAACGAGCGCTGGATCAACTGAATCTGCCGGATCGCGAGCACTTCCTCCTCGTTGGTCGGCGACAGGCCGATCCAGTACATGCTGCCCTTGAGCGCGTGGGCTTTCACGATGTACTCGCCCCCGACCGCCTCGCCGCCGATCGCGTCGAACAGCTCGTCGCCGCCCAGCGGAAACAGCCGGTCGCCCTCGCTCGTGTAGAGCTCGACCGAGCGGATGCCGCTGCCGTAGATCATCACCCGGTCCACGATCGGCTGCAGCGCCTGCCGGTCCAGGAAGGACGGGAATCCCCCGTCTTCCACGGCCTCGAGCAGGTTCTGGACGTACGCGTCCGTCGCCGCCTGGAGCGTCAGGGAATCGATCTGCTTCAATGTCGCTTCCAGCCGGCCGTTCCCCTGTACGGCGGCCTGGCGGATGAGCGTCTCCGCGTTCTGTTCGAGCAGCCTCGACGCGGATTCGTAGGTGTAGAATCCGACAAGGGCCAGGGTAAGGAACATGACGGACAGAAAACCGGCGAGCATCTGGCCGCGCAGCGTATGCAGGCGAAGCAGGAGGCCGGTTCTGACGAAGATGTTCCTCAGTCCCCGCGCGGTCCGCGCGAATTGCCGTCGCAAAGGCCCACCGCCTTTCATGCAGCCCCTGATCGGCATGTGTCAAACCGTGTCTGATTGCGGTCCGGAAAACCATCCCAATGGGCGCAAACCGGACCGGTCACTTTCGATTTTAGCTCATGTCGGCAAAATCCAAAACTCCCTGACAAAAATTCCCCGTGCCGCAGACAAGACGACACGGGGATGCAGGCATTTCCGTTTTTCATTCGATCCGTTCATTCGTCTTCCATCATGCCGGTGAACTCCGGCTCGTCATACGCATAATATCGGCCGAGAATCGCCTCGCGTTCATCGAGGAACAGCTCGTCCGCGATCGCCGAGACGATGCGCGGGATGCCGTACTTCATGCCCGACAGCGCGGAGGCGGTGACGCCGTTGCTGACCAGCGCGCCGTAGTTGAACGCGAAAATGCCGCGCAGCTTCTCCCGCCCCTCCTCGTCGCGGGACAAGAACGAATAGCCCGGCGTCATGTACGGATGCCGGTCGAGCATCGGGTCGGCGAGATCCTCCGGGGCCCGGTAGACGTCTCCCCACCGCAGGATGTGCGGCTCCACCAGCCTGAGCTCCGGCCGGAGCGCCGGATCGCTGACGAGCCCCGTGCAGACGATGAGATAGTCGACACGGAACCGTCCCTTGGGCGTCTCGAGCTCGACGCCTCCTTCCGCTTCCCGCACGCCGGCGAGCGGCGCGCCGAGATGGAGACGGAAGCCCGGATAGGCGGCCGCCCGGGCGAACGTGTCGTTCGTCGGCGGCTGGTTGTGCCGGAAGAAATGCTTCATCACCGCGTATTTGTCCGCGTCCGGCAGCGCGGCGTGGCGGCCGATCATGCCGGACCGCTCCATCTGCCGGATCGGATTGACGCGCGGCAGCCGCCCGCGCCGCACGAACACGTGCACCTCGGCCGCGCCCTCGGCCAGCGCGTGCTGCGCGTTGTCGAACGCCGAGGCGCCGCCGCCGATGATTCCGATCCGCCGGCCGCGCAGCGCGGCGAAATCGATCCTTTCGGACGAATGCGCGTACAGCCGCTTCGGCAGCGACTCGCGGATCATCGCCGGCACGTGCCATTCGCCGCCGCCCTGGATGCCGGTCGCGAGCACGACCTTGCGCGCCGTCAGCGTCTTCGCCGGCGCGCCCGGCCCTTCGAGATGGAGCCGGTGCAGGCCGCCGCCGAGCGGCTCGATCAAATCAAGCCGCGTCTCGTTCACGACGGGCAGGTCCAGCACGCGGCGGAACCAGCGCAGGTAGGCCATCCAGTCGGCCCGCGGGATTTTGTCCAGCTTCTCCCACGCCTCGGGACCGGCCTGCGCCTCCAGCCAGGCGCGGAACGTCAGCGACGGCACGCCGAGGTCGATCGACGTCAGATGCTTCGGCGTCCTGAGCGTCACCATCCGGGCGTAGGTGACCCACGGCCCTTCGAGGCCCTCCGGATTCTCGTCGATCACGAGGATGTTCGTGATCCGTTCCCGGAGCAGGCCGAAGGCGATGCCGAGGCCGCACTGACCGCCGCCGACGATGACCACGTCCAGGACGCGTTCGCCGTCATGCTCCCGGTGCGGCACCCATTCCGGCCCGCCGTATTCGAGCCATTCGAGCTCCCGCTTCACCTGCTCCTCCAGCGCCTGAAGACCCATGACCATGACCGCCACCGTCCGTTTCTCTCCGCCGCATGGGAAGGGCGTACTTCGCCCGACATGCTCCCATCCTACCCGCCGCGCGGCCGGATTGACAACGCCGCTGCGGCGGGTTTGGCGCGGAGCTCAAGAAGCGGCCCGGCGGTTGGTCATCGTGCACATGCATGCGGAGTTCCCGCGGCTTCCCGGGAGGTTCCCGCCCGGGTGGCGGTTCCGCGCGCCCGCGCCCCCGCTTTCTCCGTCAATACGTCGTGTCAATACGCCGCCCATGCGCTGACCAGCACGAGCGCCGAATACGCGATCTCGAGCATCCCGATCGTCTTGACCGCGGGATTCAGGCGCGGCATCACGATCGCGCGGACCAGCAGCACCGCCGCGGCCGGGATCAGCGCGGGCGGATACAGCAGCGCGACGGCCGCGAGGAACGCCGCGTGATAGAGAACCGAGTACCGGTAGAACGCCTTGTCGTGCTTCTCGCGGATCATCGTTTTCACATAGAAGATCGTCCCGGTAAAATACAGCACGCTGAGCGCGAACAGCTCGAACGCGAGGCCCGTGTCCGTCCCGCCCCCGACCCGGAAGGCGGCAAACGTCATCAGGCTGAACAGGATGACGGCGGCCAGGTCGTTCAGGAACGCGCGCTCGCGGTTCCGCTTCGCGAAATACAGGTTGACCAGGATCAGCGGCACGGCAAGCGGCAGCAGCGGAACGAGCGACGGCTCAAGGGCGAGCAGCGCCGCGCCGGCGGGCAACAGCAGGCCGCCGTACAGCCGGAGCGGCCCGAGCCAGGCGGGCTTGCGCTTCGTCCGGACCCACTGGAGAAACGCGTGCGCGAACAGATACGCGAGCAGCCAGGCGGCAAACAGCAGGGCGTGCCGCCAAGTCGGGTTCGAGGCGATGACGCCGAACAGGAGCGGCAGGATCAGCATCGCCCAGGCGCCGTGCTGCTTCGGAATATAGAGATTGGCATTGCGCATGACGGCACCCGCTTTCGGACAGAAAAGTGTTCGCTTCCATTATACCCAGTCCGGCGGGCGGCTTTGTGACGGGCGTCACGAGCCGGGCGGCGGCGCATCCCAAGCAGACAGGGCCGAAAGCTGCCGTTGCTTTCGGCCCTACCTGTTGGTTCGCCCCTGTCTTTCCCGGAACAAAGCCAGGACCCGTTTGTAATTGGTCGGCCTGGACACGGTCGCATCCTTCCCCCGTTCGCCGGGCTTGTCCCCCTCAAAATAGACCTTCGCGAACTTCTCGTCAATCTCGATCACCTTGTCCATGTTGATCAGATTGCCGCGATCCGCTCGCACGAAGGGCAAATTGAGGGCTTGCAGGATGTTCTGGATTTTCTCCAGACTGTCGAACGGGAAATAATAGACGTCGTTCTTCGTGTGGATCTGGATGCGCGCCTTGTCCGTGGTGAACTTCAGGATCTCCGTGACCTCCAGCTCGACCGGTCCGGTTTTCCCGTCTTCGTCCCTTGCGACTACCAATTTCACAAGACCACCATCATCACTTCTTCAGAAGTTCGGCAGGGACTTTAGGTTGGTTCCACCAGATCCAGCTTGCCGTGCAGACGACAACCAGACCCGTGCAACCGATGATCGTAGCCAACAGATGGAGCGCTTTTTTCTTCATACCGAGTCACCGCCTTTCTTCGGGAATCTTATCAGCGAAATCGCCTGGATGAACCAGGTGATCGCCAGCAATTGGGATTGGAACAGGAAGTTCGAAGCAACCAGGACGGTAGATGCGACTTTGAGCGCAGGGAAATATTTTGACGGAATTCTGGTTTGTTCTTCAATTCTAGACGGAGCAAATATAATAGTCAATACCATATTTGCAATATTAAGTAATGTAATGTAAAAAACAGACAACTCCACGAACGGCAACAGTGCCGCCACACCGGCCGACGCGACAATGCACACGGATGCCGACTTGAGATGATAACCACCCGAGATCATCCGCAGCAGCCCGAACGCGAACAGCACCTGCATCGTTTCTCGTAAGTTGTCGAACAGCAGACCGAGAATGGTGGCCACGAGCAACGTCAGCACGGTGTTCAGAAACAGGTGGAATCCGAACTGGAGTCGCGCCACCGAATAGGGGTGGTCCGGCACTTCGCTCTTCAGCCAATGCGCGAGACGGAAAGCGAGCCTCTCTACCATTGCGTCCTCTCTTTCCTCAGAGCGATAAAGATCAGAAACAATTCGACAGCGAACGCGATCAACTCGACAAAGTACAGCTTGTCCTTGAGCAGGTGCAAGAACATGAGCAGGATGAACATGGCGGCAAAGAGCGCCAGAATCAGCAGGTTTTCACGCTTCAACTTGAATTTTTGCAACGGGAACGAAAACCCGTATCCCAGCCTATAGAGCAAAAGGCTTAACACGATGACCACGCAAGAAGATACGACGGACAGAATGAAGTAAGCCGCTCCTCCCGCCTGCACCTCAGCTACCGTGGTGAAACCTGCAAGCTGAGCGGCGTACAGAAAGGCCGTCTGGATCAGGATGGTCGACCCGTATCCCGTCGCCGCCATGATGAGCGAGCCGATCAACGAGATCCGCAATGTATAGAAAATAAACAGGGTGAACAGCACCAGACCGATCGCGGGGACCCATGATGCCAGATCGATCTCGTGCCATATGGCATAGTTCAACAGCGCCATCAGACCGGAGATCGGCACGATCTGCAGATTGTACTTCAGGATGTTGAAGCGGAACAGCGTGAACGATATGGCGAAGATCGACCAGGTCTCCAGCGCAGAGAACACGACGAAAAGAGCTTCCTTCATGCTTCCCTTCTCCCGTTCTACCCGCGCGAATTGAAAATCCGGCACTTGAAATGGGGATTTCTGTATGTTTGATTAAACTTATTCTTCGCAAATTAATTTTTTCCTTCCTTGGGAATTGCAAATTTCGAAACTTTTTTCTTTTTAAAATCCGGCTCTCCGGCCGCCCTCGCCGGAAAAGAAAACGGACGCTTCCCGGAAGCGGAAAGCGTCCGCCGCGGATGCGCCGCGCGGGGGATGGCGCGGGCATGGCGCCGCCATGATGGTGTCGCCGCGCGAATGTATCGCCGCACGGTTCCGCCGCCGCGCAGGTTACGGCGCCATGCGGGTCACGGAACCATGCGGGTTACGGAGCCGGCGCGCACGGGCCGTCGCCGCAGCCTCCATCAGGACCGCCGTCCGAAGCGGCCGGCTGCCCGTCCCGCCAGGCCCGGCGGAGCGCATCGAGAAACACCCGGGCCGGCTGCGCGCCCGATATGCCGTATTTGCGGTCGATGACGAAAAACGGCACGCCGCGGATGCCGAGCCGGCTCGCCTCGAGGCCGTCCGCCTCCACCTCGCCGGCATGGGCATCCGAGCGGAGCATCTCCGCCGCCGCCGCCCGGTCCAGTCCGGCCTTCCCGGCCACGGACAGCAGCGTCTCGTGATCGGCCACATTGCGGCCCTCCGTGAAATAGGCCTCGAACAGCAGCTCGACCGTTTCCCGCTCCCTGCCGTGCCGGCCGGCGAACTTGATCAGCCGGTGCGCGTCGAACGTGTTCGACGGCACGACGACGTTGAAGCGGAAGGCGATGCCGGCTTCCCGGCCCATCTCCTCCACGCGCCGGTTCATCTCGACCACCTGCACGCGGTCCATCCCGAACTTGCGGGCCAGCGCATCGTACAGATCGTGTTCCGGCTCCTTCGGGGCGAACGGATCCAGCTGGAAACTGCGGTATTCCACCACGACTTCGTCCCTGTGCTCGAACCCGGCCAGCCCCTCCTCGAAATGGCGTTTGCCGATGTAGCAGAAGGGACAGGCGATGTCCGACCAGATTTCGATTTTCACGTTGTTTTCGCTCCTTTCCCGGTGTTTCCGGCGTGACGCTGTTCGGGCCGGCGTGCGCGGGCCCGGGCTCACTCCGCGATCTCCCGCAGGTAGAAGATCGCGATCTGCGTCCGGTCGCGCAGCCCCAGCTTGCCGAGGATGTCGGTGATGTAGTTCTTCACCGTGCCCTCGCTCAGGTACAGCGCCTGCGCGATCTCGCGGTTTGACAGCCCGTCCGCAATTTTCCGGACGATGTTCCGCTCGGTCTCGTTCAGGCCGAAATCGGCCAGCCGCTTCCGCCCGGCCGGCGCGTCCCCGGCGGCCGGGCGCAGCATGCCCGCCAGCTTCCGCGCGACATCCGGATGCATCAGCGTGTGGCCCGCGTGCACCGCGCGGATGCCCTCCGCGATCGTGTCCGGCGGCACGTTCTTGAGCAGATACCCGGCCGCGCCATACTGGAGCGCCTTCACGATGTACGCGTCGTCGTCGAACGTCGTCAGGATGAGCACCTTGACGTCCGGCGCCGCCTCGCGGATGAGCCGCGTCCCTTCCACCCCGTCGCACACCGGCATGCGGACGTCCATCAGGACGACGTCGACCCCGCCCGGATGCTCCCGCACGAACCGGACCGCTTCGCCGCCGTCCGCGCAAACCCCCGCCACTTCGATGTCCGGCATCGTGCCCAGAATGAGCCTGAGGCTCTCGCGAATGAACGGATCATCGTCCGCCACCAGCGTCCGAATCACCCGAACTCCTCCCGTCGCCTTTCCTTGTTCATGATGCGCAAAAAAAGTTCATGCGATCGAAAGCCCCCGCCGTCCGCGAGCCGTCACCGCCGCGGCAAAATCGTCCGCACCGCGAACCGCTCCCCGTGGACGATCTCGAACCGGCCGCCCGCGAGCCGCGCCCGCTCCTCCATGCCGAGCAGGCCGAGCCCCTTGCGCAGCCCGCCTGACTCCGGCGGCGCGCCGTTGTTGCGGACCGTCATCCGGAGCTCCTCCGGCGCGTATTCCAGCTCGACGTCCACCTCCGTGGCCCCGCCGTGGCGCAGCGCGTTCGTAACCGCCTCCTGCGCGTTGCGGTACAGCACGATCACGTCGCTCGGATAAAGCGGCCACGCCTCGCCCACCGTCCGGAACCGGACGTGCGCGCCGCCCGTTCCGGCCAGCTCCGCGATCAGCGTCTCCAGCGAGTATTCCCCGCGGGCCGCTTCGGCCGGCTTCAGCCGCCGGACGGTCGACCGGAGCGCATCCATCGCGCCCGCGAGCTGGTCGCGGACTTCCCGGACCAGCTTCATCGCCTCGTCCCGGGCGCCGCCTTCGTCGACGCGGACCGCCGCCTCGAGCATCATCTTCAGGCGGACGAGCCGGTGGCCGAGCTCGTCGTGCAGATCGTGCGCGATGCGGTTCCGCTCCTCGAGCTGTGCGAGCTCCTGCACCTTCGAGGCGTAATCCAGCGCCGTGCGGCGGGCCTCCTCCAGCTCGCGGTTCCGCGCCTGCAGCTCGCGGTACAGCGCCTCGATCTCCCCCCGGTCGACCGCCGTCCTGCGGATGTGCCCGATGAGCAGCACGATCGATGCGAACGCGAGATTCGCCGCCGCGAGCAGCGGAGGCGCAAAATGCGGCCACGCCGCCAGGTTCATCGCGGCGCCCGCGGCCGCCGCCCGCGGCAGAAACGGCCCCCGCCGCTCCGGCCGCGTGTACAGCGAAGCGGATACGGCAAGCGGCATGAGCCCGCCGTAATGCCAGGCGAACGCCGCGAGCAGTCCCGTCTCCGCGACGAACAGGAGCGGCGCCGCGCGGAAGTCCTCGCGGACTTCGAGCCGGTCGCGCAGGCTCATCGCAAACAGCAGGCCGAGCAGCAAAAACACGTACAGCGCCTCGTCCTCCACGCGGTCCGTGATCAGGATGGTGACGACGCCCGCCGCAGCTGCCGTCAGATAGCGGAGCATGAGGAAGGGAGCGTTCAAGACCACCGCACCTTTGTTCCGGATTGTTGCCCCCATTATAGCACGAGCGGGACGTGGTGACGGAGCGCACGGAACAAAGGTGACTCAAGTCACCCCGGTTCATAACCTGATCCACCTGACCCGGCGTCCGCGATGCGCTACGCTGGAGTCAGTCGGAACCGAACGCGGAGGGATGCGCAATGAGTCATGTCCGGCTGCGCCAGGTGGTCAAGCGCTACGGCACGAAGGTCTCGGTCGACCATCTGACGCTTTCGATCGAGAAGGGCGAAATTTTCGGGCTGCTCGGGCCGAACGGCGCGGGCAAGAGCACGACGATCAAAATGATCTGCGGCCTGATCCGCAGCGACCAGGGCGAGGTCGAGGTGGACGGGGAGTCGGTGCGCCACCGGCCGCTCTCGGTCAAGGCGAAAATCGGGCTCGTGCCGCAGGAGATCGCGCTGTACGAGCAGCTGACGGCGGAGGAGCATTTGCGTTTCTTCGGCAAGCTCTACGGGCTTCGCGGCCGCAGGCTCGAAGAGCGGATCGACGAGGCCCTGGCCTTCACCGGTCTCACCGGTCACCGGAACGAGCGGCCCGGCTCGTTCTCCGGCGGCATGAAGCGGCGGCTCAACATCGCCTGCGCGATCGTCCACCAGCCGAAGCTGATCATCATGGACGAGCCGACCGTCGGGATCGACCCGCAGTCCCGCAACCACATCCTCGAATCGGTGCGGGAGCTGAACCGCCGCGGCGCGACGATCCTTTACACGAGCCATTACATGGAGGAAGTCGAGGCGATCAGCACGCGGGTCGGCATCATTGACCACGGCAGGCTGATCGCGCTGGGCACGATCCGCGAGCTGCTGACGCAGGTCGAGGAACAGGAGAAGCTCGTGATCGAGACGGAAGGCCTGACCGACGCGGCGGTCGAAGAGGTCGGGCGGCACGCGTCCGTCCGGCGGGTGGAACGCCGGGACGGCGTGCTCGAAATCTGGCTGCGGCACGCGCAATCGTACCTCCAGGACATGCTGTACATTCTCGCCAAGCACGGGGTGCGCATCGCGTCGCTCCGCAGCGAGACGCCGAACCTGGAGACGCTGTTCCTGACGCTCACCGGGCGCCATCTGCGGGACTAGGAGGGAGACGCGATGCGAACGATCGCAACGCTCATGCGATACGAGCTTCTCCGCATGCTCCGGACCCGGGAGACGTTCTGGATGCTCATCGTCCTCCCGCTCGTCCTCATCTTTATCCTTGGAAACGCGTTGTCCGGTTACTTCAATTATGAAGACCAGCTGGTCGACCCCGTCGAAGTCGGCCTGGTCGTATCCGACGAATCGTCGGCCGGATTCGCCGAACCGCTCCGCTCGGAAGCGGTCGCGCGGTGGCTGAACGTGCGCGATTACGAGGACCGGGAACGGATGCTGAAGGCGCTGGAGCGCGGGGAGATCGGATACGGGGTGGTCGTGCCGGAACATTTTGCGGAGATGGTGATGAACGGCCGGGAGGCGTTCTGGGAGCTCCATCCGGGGCCGAAAGCCGAACGGAATCTCGTGGCGGAGAGTGTGATCGGGGAGCTGCTTGACCGGATCAACCTTGCGCAATCGGTTGCCGAAGCGCTCGGCGATCCGCGGGCGGCCGAAGCCGCGGTCCGGGCCGGCGGAGCGGAGGGCTCCTTCGTGACCGTCACGCTGCCGGACATGACCGGCCGCGACTACTCCGCGATGCAGTATTACGCCGCCCAGATGCTCGTCATGTTCCTGCTGTACGCCGGCATGGCGGCGGGGCTGTCGATCGCCGAAGAGCGGGAGGCGCGTACGCTGGACCGGCTCCGGGCCGCGCCCGTGATGCCCGTCCACGTCCTCGCCGGCAAAATGACGGGCCACGGGCTGGTCGGGATCGGCCAGGCGATCGTCATCATCGCGTTCACCCGGATGTTCTACGGCCTGGAATGGGGCGACCGCTACGGCTACCTGCTCGCGGCCTCCCTGTTCATCGTCGCCGCATCCGTCAGCCTCGCGGTCATCGCCGCCGCCCTGGCGCCGAACACGCGCGCGCTTCAGGCGATTTTCATGACGCTGATCCTGGGCATGACGTTCCTGAGCGGCGGCTTCACGCCCGAACTGGGCGAACCGCTGGAGCGGCTCGGGGAATTTACGTTCAGCTTCTGGGCGTCGCAAAGCTTCATCCATCTCATGCTGGGCAGCGCGGACGCCGTCGTGCGGGAACATCTGGCCGTGCTCGGAAGCGCTTCGGCCGGTCTGTTCCTCATCGCGGCCCTGCTCGGCAGAAAGGCGGTGTCCCATGAATAGCCTGCTCATAGCCGCCAACCTCATCCGCCGTACGATCGGCAACGTGAAAGGCTTTCTGCTCTTCATCCTGATGCCGGCCGTCGTCACCTCGGCGATGGTCTGGCTGGTCGCGTCGGTCGGCGACGGCCGGACGGCCGTCGGTTATGCCGATCTGGACGGCGGCGCAGCCGCACAACACGTCATCCGGGCGCTCGAACAGACGGGGCGCTACAAGCTGTGTCGGTATGAATCCGAACGCGAGCTAGCGGACATGGTGGCGGACCGGGAAGTCGCGGCCGGCTTCGTCATCCCCGCCGGTTTCGAGGAGGATTGGCTGGCCGGGCGCGGCCCCCGGCTGACGCTGATCCGGCTCATGCTCGACGAGAAATCGGTGATGCTCGAAACGGACCTGGACGGCATCGCCCGCGCGATGGCCGGCGCGGCGGCGGCCGCGGAACACGCCGGCGCCGCGGACGCACGGGAGGCGGCGATGGCGGTGCTGGACCGGCATCTGCTCGGGCTCGTCGGCGGCAAGAAAATGGACACGGGCCGGGAAGGCGGCATGGATTTCCTCGCGATCGGCTTCTCCCTCATGTTTCTGATGATGCTGATCAACCACAGCGTCGCCGTCGTCGTCGAGGATCGCCGCAACCGGACGATGGAGCGCGTCTACGCGGCGCCGGTGCGGAGCTTCGACATCGCGGCCGGCCATTTCATCGGCAGCGTGCTCATCGGCACGCTGCAGGTGCTCGCGATCGCCGCGCTGATCCGCCTCGTGTTCGGTTATGACTACGGCGTGCCGGCCTGGATGCAGATCGTCGTCATGGAATGCTTCATCCTGGCCGCGCTGGGCATCGCGAGCGCGGTCGCCGGGTTTGTCCGCAACACGCGCAACCTCAACATCATCAACACGCTGATCATGACGCCGACGTGCATGCTCGGCGGCTGCTTCTGGCCGATCGACATCATGCCGTCGTTCATGCGGAAGCTCGCGAATTTCGTCCCGCAGAAATGGGCGATCGAGGCGATGGAGCTGGGCGCCTCCGGAGCGTCGCTCGACAGGATCGCGCTGCCGCTCGGCATCCTGCTGCTCTTCGCGGCGGTGCTGCTCGGATTCGGCGCGGCGGTGCTGCGCCCGGCGCAGTGACGGGGCCGCCGCGGCGGATGCGGAGCGGTGCGGCGGTTTCGGCGCGCCAGCCCGGCCGCCGTCCGGAGCTTTCCCGATGCGGCCCGGACGGGTTCGGGGTATAATGGTCCCGGATGACGATGGCGTCCGGGGAGGGAAGACATGCGGTACGGCAAGGTGCGGGAAGGCGTTTTCATCCGGAGGCTCAACCGGTTCGTCGCCGAGGCCGAAATCGACGGCCGCGTGGAGAAGGTGCACGTGAAGAACACCGGGAGGCTCCAGGACTGGCTCGTGCCGGGGAACACCGTCGTCCTCGAGGACGCCGGAAGCGCCGGGCGCAAGACGCGCTATTCCCTGATCGCCGCAAGGCGCGGACAAGGATGGGTGAACATCGACTCGCAGGCGCCGAACGCGGTCGTACGCGAGGCGCTGCTGGCCGGTCGGATCGGGGAGCCCGGGTCCGTCCGGTCGCTGCGCGGGGAAGCCGTGTTCGGCGGATCGCGGTTTGATTTTCACTACGTGGACGATGATGGCCGGGAAGGGTTCATTGAGGTCAAAGGGGTGACGCTCGAGCGGGACGGCACCGCCCTGTTCCCGGACGCCCCGACGTTACGCGGCGCGCGGCATCTGGAGGAGCTGGCGAAGGCGGCGGAGAGCGGGTACGCCGCCTTCGCCATATTCCTCGTGCAGATGGAGGGGTGCCGGCGGTTCAAGCCGCACGGGGAGCTGGACCCGCGTTTCGCCGAAGCGCTGCGGCGTGCCGCGCGGGCCGGCGTGCGCGTGCTCGCCTACGAATCCGTCGTCTCGCCGGACGAGATCGTCATCGGCGGACCGATCGAAGTCACGGGCTTGCTGTAATTCCGGACGCCGCCGGTTCCGGATCCTCCGTCTCGGAACGCTGCCCCTGTTCGGCGGCCTCCGCCTCGGCCTTCGTGCGATGCACCGTGCCGAACGGGTGCTCCGGCGGCGCATAGATCGTGTACAGCTTCAGCGGCCGAGGGCCGATGTTCGTGACATTGTGCCAGGTGCCGGCCGGAATCATGATGGCGTCGTCGTCGGACACGCGCCGGACGAAGGTCAGCCGGTTCCGGGCGGGGCCCATTTGCACGAGGGCGTACCCTTCCTCGATCCGGATGAACTGGTCGACGTTCGGGTGCACTTCGAGCCCGATGTCGGCGCCGGGCGGGATGCTCATCAGCACCACCTGCAGATGCCGTCCCGTCCAGATCGCCCTGCGGAAATCGGTGTTTTGTTCAGCGGCTTCCGAAATGTCGATCACGTGGGGATTGCCGCCGTAGTCCCGCAGATCCTGAAACTGCCGGTCGTTCGGCAACGTTTCGCCGGATGGCCCCTGAACATACGGGCCGCCGCCCTGCGCCGGATAGGTCGCCGGATACGCCGGATACGCGGAATAGGCCGGTTGCGCCGGATAGGTCGTCGGATAAGCCGGATACGCGGGATGGGAAGGATAGGCCGGATGCGCCGGATAAGCCGCATGATACCCGCCTTGGTACGAAGCGCCGTACCCGGACGCGCCGGACCCGCATTGACACGGATTCCAGGTCACGCTCGCACTCACTCCTTTGTGTTCACCGATCTGGAAGCATCGTATGCATCGGTCTGGGCGGGCGTGCGCGGAGACGGCGGTGCTCCGATGGCATGCAAAAATGCAGCACATGTTCGCCGAATTCGCCGAATGGATCCAATAGGCTGCATGATGGCATCGTATCTGCCCGATTTGCCGGGTTGGATCAAAACAAAATGGAACGTTGCATGCAATCAGCGTCCGGGGCCCGGACGGAGCCGGCGTCTTGCCGGATGCGGCAGGCATTGTCCGCCGGCTTCCGGTACGAGGCGAATGCCTACACCGATTCGCCGGACACGGCGCTCGCCTCCTCCGCCGACCTGTACCGGATCCGCGTAGCGACCAACGCGCACAGGATCAGCAGCGCCGCCGCCAGGCCGTACGCGCCGAACAGCGTCGCCTGCCGGACGAGCAGCCCGGAGATCGCGGAGCCTGTGACGAGGCCGCCCATCATGACCGGCAGGATGATCCCGTTCGTCCGGCCGACATAGGCCTCCTCCACCTCCCGGATCATCAGCGCGCCCAGCACGACCTGCAGGAACGTGAGCGCCACGCCCGACAGCAGCCGGACGCCGCCCGTCAGAACCGGCCACACCGACAGCACTTCGACGAACGTGCAGACGCCGAAGATGACGAGCGTCCACGGCACGATCCGGCTGCGGTGGCGGTCGATCAGGCCGGACAGCCCCGCCGCGAGGCCGCCGCCGATCAGAAGCCCCGCTCCCCCGAGCATCGCGAACCACTGCACCGCTTCCTTCTCCAGCCCGAGCCGCTCCATGACGACGAAGACATCGAGCGGATGGACGATGCCGGCGGCGAGGCCGATGAGCAGGAACATGACGGCCGCGATGCTCAGCGTGCGGTGTCCGGCCACATAGCGGATGCCGTCCCGCAGGTCCTTCAGCGTCGACGGCTTCTCCCCGCCGTCCCGCGCGCGCGGCGTGGACGGCAGCAGCAGCTGCACGAGCGAAGCCGCGGCGAACACGGCGACGAGCGCCGAGAGCGACCACTCGATGCCGAAGCGCGTGTAGACGAAGGTGCCGACCGGCGGCCCGCCGATCATGAACAAGGCCGTCATCGTCTGGGTGAATCCGACGGCCGTCTGGACGTGCCGTTCCGGCACATGCCGCTTGAACAGCACCGCCGAGGCCGGCTGCGAGAACTGGCTGACGACGGCGGACACGACCGTCGCCGCGAACGCGGCCTGCCACCGGCCGCCCGTCACGAGCGCCAAGATGACCGCGATCGACACCGCGCTCAGCGCATCCCCGACGATGACGGTGCGCTTCGGATTCCACCGGTCCGCGAACGTGCCGCCGATCATCGCGAACACGAAGATCGGCAGATACTCGAACACCGTCAGCAGGGCGACGGCCGCGGGATTGTTGTTCGTCTGCTCCATGACGTAGTAGAGCAGCGCCATGTTCCGGATCCAGATGCCGATCTGCTGCAGCAGATCGGCGCCGGCCACGACGAGAAACACGCGGTTGCGGAACAGTTCGGGCATCGGGCATCCCCCTTTTGTATCATTATTTAATCCGACCGGTCAGTTTAATTAAGGTCATGCAAGGGCGGATGCGGGCGTTCCGCCGCGCTATTCCGCTCGGATTCCGCGGACGAACAGCTCCGCCGCCTTCCGGTACATCGCCCGCGCCCGCTCGCGGGGCACCTTCTCGTAATACGCCATGCCGAGCCCGCCCATCAAACTGGAGAAAATATACGCGAGTTCCGCCGGATCGTCCTTCCGGAATTCACCCGACGCGATGCCCTCCTCGATGATCGACTGAATCACGGGATATTGCATCTGCACGAGCTCGATCATCTTCTCGAACGTGCCCGGTTCGCCGCCGTGGCTGGTGATGAACTCGTCGACGACCTTCAGGAACGGATCGTCGAAATCTTCCTGCCAGTAGTCGGCGAGGGCGTACAGCTTCTCGACCGGCGTCATGCCCGGCTTCACTCTCCGCCGCCAGCCTTCGATCCATTCGATCGTCCGCTGCTCGCAAATCGCCATGAGCAGCTGCTGTTTGCTCTTGAAATGATAATAGATGCTTCCCTTGCTCACATCCGCGTGCTTGCGGATGTCCTCCATCGAGGTCGCGTTGTAGCCCTTGCGGATGAACAGATCCCTGGCGCCTTTCAGGATCTGCTGCCGCGTGCGCTCGGTTTCTTCTGCGGTTTTTCTTGCCACGTCCCGCGTCCGCTCCTTAATAAACTGACCGTTCGGTTTAATTAATATATAGACCAAACCGGCCCGCCATGCAAGCATTCGGAAAAAAAGAAGGCGCCGCGATTCCGCCGCCTTCCGTATCAACTTCCGGGACCGCGCCTGCCGTGAAGCCCTGCGCGATATCGCCGCTCTCGTCAGGATGAACAGCGGCGATCATAAAGGACCGCCCGGAGCCGCTGCTCACACCGTCCCGGCGTCCCGGACCTTGAGGCCGCGCACCGACCAGGCGGCGAAGAGCAGCGCGTACGCCGCGTTCATCGTCCAGAACAGCGCCTCCTGCCGCGGGTCGGGCGGCTCCTGGCTGAGCACGCGCATGCCGATGGTCAGCAGCGAATGCG